>Ga0208041_1000956_pt1 | contig 21691 bp, 31 predicted proteins | sample AD_SCU002_MetaG_FD_184453 | JGI IMG/M metagenome (GOLD analysis project Ga0208041, IMG submission 184453) | Active sludge microbial communities of municipal wastewater-treating anaerobic digesters from China - AD_SCU002_MetaG (SPAdes) (version 2) | ecosystem: Engineered > Bioreactor > Anaerobic...
TTGTCCCACTGATTGAAAGCAATTGAAAGTGGCCTTAATACGCAGCTGACAGGAGGAAATATTCAGGGGCTGACCGAACGCAGGTTCATTTTAAATAATCGTTTTATGTTTACATAACATATCTTATGTGTTTGAAATCATTAGGGAATTACCGAAAGGTATTCCCTTTTTTAGTTATCTTAATATTAGTTGTATGTCAAGATGAACATAATCATGACCGATAAAAATTTAAAAAGAGGTTGCAAGGTCATGGATAATATAGAATTTGATAAGATTGTTGTAAGTATTGAAAAAGATGAAATGAATATTTCAGAAAATAAAGTACAGATAAGCATAAATGAAAGTAAGATTAATCATTATGGAACAGATATAGAAATACAGGAGCTAGAGGATGGAAGTAATGTGGTTGTTATGAATTATGAATCTTTCAAGTATATAATAAAAAAAACGTTTGAATTTGGGGTAGGGTGGGATAAATGAAAACGTTTGTAATAACGACTATAATTAAATGTGCGGATGAAATAGAAGGAAGAAAATCAGATAAAAGCGTGGTTTATCGATATTTAGAAACATTGGAAATGAAGGGTGTAATTAAAAGGCATACATTAAGAGGGAATGTAGCTTTGAAAATAGAAGATGTTTCATATGAAGTAATGGAAGTATGAGGAAGTAGAAAAGCCAGAGGTAGCAGCCTCTGGCCTTTCTGTAGCGTTAACAAATTAAGTTTCCGAGGCATAACGTGTCAAACGCTTATGAACAACATAAACACGTTTCTGAAACGTGTCAAGAGAAATTTTCTGACGGCCTACCGTACGTATTAAAATCAAGGGAAAATTTATCAATAAAGGCGATAGAACCGCAGGCGGCGGGGAGCTTGCGACTGTCCAGCGCCGCACAAAGCGGTTTGTACGGCTTTGTTGATAAATCTAACGGTCTGCATCAATCTGTATTGGGCTTTTTGGGAAAAGTTGAAAATGAAAAAGTCCGCCCTATACTTGAAAATAAAGCGGACGACTTGTGGAAAGATGAAAAATCAATACCGGTAGCCGGTAAGAAATGCTCCTGCAAGTCGGTCTGGTGTCCTACCTGTTTTAAATATCTGTACAAGGAAAGAATCAAGCAAATCTTCCTGCCGTTTGATTGGCAAAAAACCCGTCAAGTCGTTCTGACAATCAATCCAGAATTGTTTCCTTCTCCTGTGGAAGCTCTTGAATATATCAGGGAAAAGCACGCTGTTGGTGAATTTATACGGAGGCTTCGCCATGGTGTTAAAACAAAATCAGGCCGCCGGTGGGTCTGGAAATATGAACCGGTCAAAATTAGCCGGTGGGCGTGGTTCATGGAATTCCACAAAAACGGATTTCCTCATTTTCACGTTTTTATTGAAACTGAATACGGAAAGTCTGGAATGATTGGCGGCGATTTCTTGCGGGACACATGGAAACTCGCGGAATGGGTAAAGGAAACATACTTCCAGAGTGAAGAACATTTCCGCAATTTGACAGGATATTATGCGGATAAGGGATATTTTGAAAAAGGCAAGAAATATCAAGGGCTATTGCCGGATGTCATAATGGATAATTTTAAAACAAAAATAAAAAGAATGAATTCAAGCGAACGAAAGAAAAGGGAAAAAATAAACTTAGAAGAAACCAATATGGGAGAGCTTATGACAACGCCGTTTGATGATGCCGGATTCAGGGAGTGTATTGAATATTTCGACGAACAAAAAGGCCGTCCGAATGTGACAAGGGAAGAATTTCGGGAAGTCGAAAAAGACATCTGCGAAAAGATAGATCAATGCGAAAACAAAGAAGAAAAACGTCAAATTAACTACCGTGTAATGATCGCCGGTTGTGGTCAGTACACTTATATTGAACTGGATATAAAAGAATATCGGATAGGGGCGGTCTGTAAGCTCGATTATCAGAAATGGAAGAAAAAGGCCGCAGGGCTCTTCTATAACAATCGAGGTTACGTGGTTAATCTCACCAAAAAAGAAATAGTCGAACTTCTGGAAAGCGTCGAGCGGATTACATCCATCAGGAAATATATTGATGTGAAGGAATACACAAGAAAACGCTCGAACTTATTGGAACAAGTGCGGCTTTACAAGGAAAATATGGAAAGACTTAGGATGCAATAAGGGGGTTATAAAATGGAAGAAGAAAACATTATGACAATATCAATCCTCATCGAATGGAAAAACGAGGAAATTTTTATAAAAGGGCTTCGGGAATATTTTCGGCAAAGTAACGCAAAAGGTCAATCAGATGAAGAATTTCTTAAATGGATAGAAGGAACAATAAAAAATTAAAGGAGTGTGAGAAATGGGACAAATCCAGGGGTTAATTTTGAGGGGCGAATATCGCGGGTCCAAGACAGTGCAGTATTTCGGCGAAAACGATCAACCGGAAACGTACGTGGAGCATACTATTGAAACGGAATATGACAACGGATATCCGAAAGCGTGGCATATCAAAGACCGCAAAAAGGAATTCACTGCAACGAAGGGTGAAATAGTTGAACTTCAGATCACGGCGGTAGCAAAAAAGAGTCAGACCGGTCAGCCGTACCTTGCTTACATGATACCGGACAAAGATAAAAAACCGCTCACGCGACCGGCAAGACCGAGGCCGTCTGATGATCGGGAATATCAAAACTTCCTGAACTGGAAACGAATGAATCAGCAATAAAATAATCAATCGAAGGGGGGTGATAAAATGAAATTTAAGGACGTAATTCAACACATTGGCGGGGCGTTAAAATCAATAGGAAATGCTTACATATTCCCGCTTAAATGTGTCTTTAGGCGTTTGGTGCAAATTAATCTGTTGGTCATGGCAGCGTTGATCGGCCTGAAGGCAAAAGCATATGCATACACTTCGTTGATCAGTGCAGGGGATTTCACGGCAATAGAAACAGATGTGACGACAGCGGCAACCGGAATCATAACAATCGCAATAATAATTTTAGGGGCGGCCTTGTTGATAGGCGCTTTAAGACGGTAAAAATAAAATGAAAGGAGGGCTCAAGGATGTCGGCAGTATTAGCAGCAGTGAACACAACGGGACTCGTGACCGGAATTGAAGGCGTTCTCGTTGTAGGCGTTGGAATCGGTTTGGCGTTCTGTGCTTATAAGCTGGTCAAAAAGGCTATGGGCAGAATGTAATTGAAGTAGCAAAAAAGCAAAATAAAATGAAAGGAGGGCTCAAGGATGTCAGCAGTTTTAACGGCAGTAGATACAGCAGGTTTGCAGACCGGAATCGAAGGCGTTCTCGTTGTAGGCGTCGGAATCGCTTTGGCGTTCTGTGCTTATAAGCTGGTCAAAAAAGCAATGGGCAGAATGTAATTAATAAAAGGGAAGGGGGTTGCTGAAAAGCAATCCCCTTTTAAACAAGAGGTGTTAGCCATGGATGAAATAATTAGTCAGGTAACAACAGGCATAAGCTCCGGGATAAAAGTTGATGTAATGACCGTATTGACGGCTTTGGTAAGTATCCTGCTGGTAACATGTGGAAGTCGGTTATTGTATGAAATCATAACTAAGGCCGGACAGAATAAAGAGGATAGTAAGGGAATATTTGCCAAAGAAGAAGAGGACGAAAGATAATGGAATTTGATCTGACATACTTCGGATATGGTGCGGGGCTGGTAATGCTTCCCTACATCGTCGGAATGTGCATCGGAATGTTGTTTAAAGCCTTAAATGCGGTGAGATAATGAAAAAAGTAATTATTCTTTTAATCTTATTGGTTCCGGCTATTGCAGGGGCGACGGAAGTGCAAGCTGAAGATTTGACAAACTTCTCTGCCTCAATGTCGGATATAGTTTCTTTTTTTGCCGGTTGCATAGCGGTCAAGGCATTTGTGGCCGGTGTGAGTGGAGGAAATAAATGATAAATTTACCACCCGGATTTGATTACGAAACATTCATCAATGAATTATTAGCCTGTGTGTCGCCTTTTGTTACTATTGCCGTTGCTATAGTTGCATATATTGTTATCAGGCAGGGGATAAACAAGCTATGAAAAAAATCATTCAGGAAATTGATTATAACAAGCTGCGGAAATGGCTACTGATGGGCGGTTTAATAACTCTCTGCGTCGGTGCGGGAGTTGTTAAAATGGTTATGAGGTTGTTTATATGAAAAAAGTGAAAATATTCGGAATAATATTAATAATGCTGATTACATCGACCGGATGGGCGGCGACATATACAACAGTAAGGGTAAATCCGGCATCTTCGTATAAATCAGGGTCAACTAGATTTTTGTCATCAATAGTCAGAGGTCAAAGTGGTTCAGTTGCCGCTGTAGAGGCGGCTGTTTTGTCAATACCATCGACGAGGGCAGGATATATTGCGGCTGCAATAGCATGTGCAGGCATTACTTATGGAGCTGATAAGCTTTTTGAATATTTGGCTTCGGAGGGTTTTCCGACAGACCCTACAACAGGACTGCCGTTGAAAGTAACATCAACCGATAATTGGACACCTAATCCGAATTATGGACATGTGAATTGTTTACCTACATCAGGCTATGAATGCAATGGAGGGGTAAAGTATTATCCATCAGTAGAGGCAAGAAATGCAGACCTATATCAAGAGCCATATCCAAATTCAGGAGGTGCACAGCCGGAGTTTGTAGACGGTGCTGCATCGTATTGGAATTGTGTTGCAAATTCCAATCAGGAGGATAAATTTTCAGTCCTTAAATGTGGGGCTTACAGTCAAGAGTATGCACAAAATAATCCCACTACTACAACTTTGCCAGCAACGCAGGGGGAAGTTGCATCTGCTGTGACGGATGGGATAGACGCAGGGAATCCAGATGCGGATGGAGCGTTTACGGATGCGCTCAACAGAACAAGCAAAGCGTTGGAAGATTTGAACGATACGTTAAGAAAAACAACAGGATGGCCTACAATACAGGGGGGCTTAGACGATTCAATATCAACAGAAACAAAAACATCTTTAGATACTAAGTTGGCAGACCCGAACGCTCCAGGGAATTATGCAACGAATACCACTACAACAACGACAAATACGACATCAACAACGAATAATACGACATATAACACAACTACAAATAATTATTACGAAAATGAAGGAACGTTCGCACCGTTGACGCCGTACAGTCAAGGGACGCAGACAAATAAATCTGCCTTTGAACAGCCGGAAGTCGGAGACTTTTCACAATTAATGTCAGATTTCATTGATACAATGCAAAATACGGATTTGTTTTCTTTGCCTGGACTCATGACCAGTTCTATACCAACAGGCGGGGATTGTCAATTGACGATAAATTTAGGTTCTCATTTCGGGGGAACGAAAACAATAAGTTTTTGTGAATGGGCAACGGCGCTTTCATATATTAAGGCCGTTTTGTTGTGTCTGGCTTCGGTTGTGGCCGTTGGAATAGTATGCAAGGGAGGTACAGCATGAACATAAATTTAAACCCCATAATGAACTTTTGTAATGCTATCGGTCAATATATTGTTTCCGGTCTGGAATGGCTCTTAAACGGAATTGTCAAGGTAATTTGGGGCGTATTGTATACGGTTCTGGATGGGGTTTTAACGGTCATTACCGGATTTGTCAGTTTGATAGATTTGTCAACGGTAACATTAGAGCTTACCAGCTCATGGGGGCTTCTTCCGTCACAAATAGTCTGGTTCATTTCTCAAATGGGGCTGGCTCAAGCTCTGGCAATTATCGGATATGCTTATATAATAAGGATGCTTCTCAATTTAATTCCAGCTACGTTTACAAGGATATAAAATGATAATCTTTCACGAAGGTTCTCCCGGTAGCGGAAAGACATATGATGCGGTAGTTAAGATCATTGCCAACCTGAAAAAAGGCCGGAAGGTATACACTAACATTGAGGGGCTAGATAGGCCGGAATGTCGGGAAATGATTAAATGTAAAACCAGCCTTGATGATTACCAAATTGACAACCAATTAATCAGGATGCCGGAAGACAAGATTAAGAATTTTTATGAAATAGTTCAGGATGGCGCAATGGTTATCATCGATGAAATTCATAAATATTTCAATTCCAGAGATTGGCAGACGCAGGAAAACCGGAAGTGTGCTGATTGGTGCAGTACACATCGGCATTATGGGTTTGATGCAATCTTCATCACACAGAGAATTGAAAAATGTGATTCTCAAGTTCGAACGCTGACAGAGTGGACGTACAGATATAAAAAAGTGAATTTTTTAGGTGCGTTTGTCAATCAGTCGTATGTATGTTTTGCCTATTCGGGTGACGATACGACGCAAGCATTGACAAAAAAGGTATCCCGATATGACCCTGAAATATTTGCCTGTTATAAGTCCTACGTATCGAAGGATGTTAAAGAATTGAAGATACAGACGCATGCAAATATTTTAAAACATCCGGTGTTCATGGCAATACCGGTTTTGCTGATCTTGACAGGCTATTTTTTATGGAAAGCGGTCGATGCTCATTCTAAGGGTGGTTTTATGGGAATAAAAACGGCACAACAAAGAGTTGCCGAAATACAGGGTAAAAAGCCGTTGACTCCTGAAGAAGAAAAGAAACTGATAGATGAAAAAATGAAGGAAATGAAGGTGAAACCGCAGGCGGCGGAGCCGGTCCCGGACACGCCGGCCACGCCGGTGCCGGTTCCGGCTTCTCCGTCGGTGGTTCACTCTGCAAAAGCAATACAGAATGCTCCTGCAGGAATAATTGAAAAAAAAAGCGAGGCTGTTTATGCGGTCATTAATGGAAAGAAAATAACATACTGTGAGGCAGGAATATGCGTTTCTGGAAAATAATATTGCTTGTTATCATGCTGACAGGCTGCGGGATGGTTCAAAAAACGGTAGTAAATCAGAAATATGAACCGGTAAGAATAGAAGGGAAGGCGGTTGAGGAAAGAATAATCAAAGATTTGGTGACAATCAAGGATGATTTGGAACAAATACCGGAGATAGAAGTTGATTTCCGGTTTTATAAAGGGGTCGATGTAAAGGATTTCATGGGGGCGCTGGCTGAAGGAGTTCCAACGTTAAGCATTATGATTGATTTCTTTGAACCGGAAAATAAATTGATAGTGCCACGTTTTAAAGGCACCTTGCGGGAGTTTTTCCGGCTGCTCCAACAGACTTATGGTTATTCGTATCGGATATCAAAGGGAACAATAATAATTGAGGATAATGTACAAGTAGTTTTGAAAGTGCCGTCGGTTATTCAGGGTAACGAAAAGCAAATAAAAGAAATGCTGTCAATCTTTCAAATCAATGCGGAGGATGTTCATATTGACATGACACGGGGCGTAGTAGTCGGTCTAATGAATTCGAAGCAGTACCGGCGCTTGAAGGAATATCTGCGGGAAAATGGAATTTATCAATATCAGATAGATATTGCCGTCATTGAAGATACTACCGAAAAGACCAAAACCGTCGGCGTTGATCTGTCCAAATTGTCCATGGTGCTGACGAATTTGATTGATGGTTCAGTGGTGAAGGCTCTCGGAAATACTCTGTCCATCACAACATCGGGGGCGACGGCTGCGCTTGGTGTAGTTGTCAATGATCGTTTGTCGATAGATGCCATAATAGCGGCTTACGGGTCTTTAAAGGAAATGAGGCTTGACCAAAGGATTACCCTGGGCGTTTTAAGCGGCTCGGCGGCAAAGGTAGACCTTTCGCGTAAAGTGCCTTACGTTTCCAAAATAAATGCTACTTCAGGAAATACGGGTGCCGCCGTTTCCGGTTATGAATTTGACACGGCTCAAGACGGTCTCGTAATCGAAATCAAGCCTTCCGGTGATGACAATTCAGTCAATCTGGATGCAACAATTAATTATCAACAGGTTTTGGAGTATGTCGATTTGGCAACGGGCGAATATAAAGTAAGCCGACCTGTAGTGCAAAGTCGCACCTATAAAACGCAGTACTGCGTAAGACCGGGCGAAGTTTCATTAATCGGAGCATTGCGGGTATTGAATGCGGGGGATGCAAAATCCGGCTTGTTAAGTCTCAAAACGTATGAGGATGAAAAAAATCAAGTGACGGATTTATCCGTATTTATGGGGGTTTCGGTCGTAAAATACAAAATGATGTAGAAATATATTGAAAGTTAATAAAAAATATGTATTATTTAAACAACAAAGCCGAGGTATAACGAAATGTATAGTGTTCATGAAATAAAACAAAAATCAAGTTTACATAACATATCTTATAAGACGTTAAATTTTCCAACATAATGAAATCCTTGAGCTTTCTTTGATCGTTAATTACACCTTTTTTTATACAAATGTCAACTTCTTTTTTTACATCATTTTGTATTTAACGACCGAAACCCCCATAAATACGGATAAATCCGTCACTTGATTTTTTTCATCATCAAAGGTTTTAAGGCTTATCAAACCTGACTTTGTGTCTCCCGCATTCAATACCCTCAAAGCTCCAATAAGAGAAACCTCACCAGGCCTGACGCAGTACTGAGTCTTATAGGTACGACTTTGCACTATCGGTCGGCTGACTTTATATTCTCCCGTTGCCAGATCGACATATTCTAAAACCTGTTGATAATTAATGGTTGCGTCCAGATTGACCGAATTGTCGTCACCTGAAGGCTTAATTTCAATTACCAGACCGTCTTGAGCCGTATCAAATTCATAACCGGAGACCGCTGCACCTGTATTTCCTGAAGTAGCATTTATTTTGGAAACGTAAGGGACCTTACGAGATAGGTCTACCTTAGCCACCGAGCCGCTTAAAACGCCCAGGGTTATTCTTTGGTCAAGCCGCATTTCCTTTAATGACCCGTAGGCGGCAATAATAGCATCAATCGACAACCGATCATTGACCACCGCACTGACCGCAGCCGTCGCCCCCGATGTTGTAATGGAAAGAGTATTACCCAGAGCTTTGACTACTGAACCATCAATTATATTTGTCAACACCATGGACAATTTTGACAAATCAACGCCGACGGTTTTGGTCTTTTCGGTGGTATCTTCAATGACGGCTATGTCTATCTGATATTGATAAATTCCGTTTTCCCGCAGATATTCCTTCAATCGCCGGTACTGCTTTGAATTCATGAGACCGACAACAACGCCCCTTGTCATATCAATATGTACATCCTCTGCATTGATTTGAAAGATTGACAGCATATCTTTGATTTGCTTTTCGTTGCCCTGAATGACCGACGGCACTTTAAGAACCACCTGTACATTATCCTCAATTATTATTGTTCCTTGCGATATCCGGTAAGAATAACCATATGTTTGTTGGAGCAACCGGAAAAATTCCCGCAAGGTGCCTTTAAACCTCGGTACGATCAATTTATTTTCCGGTTCAAAGAAATCAATCATGATGCTTAATGTTGGCACCCCTTCAGCCAGCGCCCCCATGAAATCCTTGACATCGACCCCTTTATAAAACCGGAAATCAACATCAATTTCCGGAATTTCTTCAAGATCATCCTTGATTGTTACCAAATCCTTGATTATTCGTTCTTCAACCGCCTTCCCTTCTATTTTTACCGGTTCATATTTTTGATTTACTACCGTTTTTTGAACCATGCCGCAGCCTGTCAGCGTGATCACTAGCAACATTATTTTCCAGAAACGCATATTCCCGCCTCACAATATTTTATTTTCTTTCCGTTAATGACCGCATAAACAGCCTCGCTTTTTTTTTCAATCATTCCTACGGATGCATTCGTGGTTGCAGCGGCCACAGGTGCATTCAACGTCGGTGAAGCCGCAGCCGGCACCGGCGTTTCCGGCGTGACCGGCTCCGTCTTAACCGCCGGTGTTTGCAACGTCATTTCATTCATTTTTTCATCTATGAGCTTTTTTTCTTCTTCAGGAGACAACGGCTTTTTTCCCTGAATTTCGGCAACTCTCTGTTGTGCCGTTTTTATTCCCATGAAACCACCCTTGGAATGAGCATCGACCGCTTTCCATAAAAAATAGCCTGTCAAGATCAACAAAACAGGAATTGCCATGAATACCGGATGCTTTAATATATTGGCGTGTGTCTGTATCTTCAATTCTTTGACATCCTTCGACACGTAGGATTTATAACAGGCAAATATTTCAGGGTCATATCGGGATACCTTTTTTGTCAATGCTTGCGTCGTATCGTCACCCGAATAGGCAAAACAGACATATGATTTATTGACGAAGGAACCCAAAAAATTGACTTTTTTATACCTGTATGTCCATTCGGTAAGAGTCCGCACTTGAGAATCACACTTTTCAATCCGTTGCGTGATAAAGATTGCATCAAACCCATAATGCCGATGTGTGCTGCACCAATCCGCAACTTTCCGGTTCTCCTGCGTCTGCCAGTCACGGGAATTAAAATATTTATGAATTTCGTCGATAACCACCATAGAGCCATTCTCAACAAAGTCATAAAAATTCTTTATTTTTTCTTCCGGCAAATTATTCAATTGATTATCAATTTGATAATCATCCAGTCCGGTTTTGCATTTCATCATTTCCCGACATTCGGGACGGTCCAACCCTTCAACGTTGGTATATACTTTCCGTCCTTTTTTCAGGTTTGCAATGATCTTGACAACCGCATCATATGTTTTCCCGCTGCCTGGTGAACCTTCATGGAAAATTATCATCGTGCTACCCTTCCCCTCATTTATCTTTTAAGCTGCATCACGCAATAATCTGAATCAATCCCATATTTACCACCGTATACAATATATGTTATTTCGGCTGGTTCTAACTTTCGGCCTGTTAGTTTACCATTTTTCACTTCAACCAGCGTTACAATGTCATGTTTTTTGTAGTCCCGATCATTCTTGCGGACTTCAAAGTTTTTTTCTCCACGTTCCGCAGCCTGATAATATTCTAACTCTGTTTTGATTTCGTGATGTTTTATCATTTTAAATCCTTGTAAATGTCGCTGGTATCAAATTGAGCATCATCCTGATTATTATTGCATATCCTATAATGGACAAAGCCGGAGCCAAGCCCATTTGAGATATAAACCATACTATCTGCGACGGCAGCAGCCCCCACGAACCGGTGATTTCTAACAGTATCGTTGACAAATCAATCATGCTGACAAATCCGGTAATGACTGTCAAAACACCATCAAGAACCGTGTACAATACGCCCCATATTACCTTGACAATGCCGTTTAAAAGCCATTCCAGACCCGATACTATATACTGACCGATAGCATTGCAAAAATTCATTATGGGGTTTAAATCTATGTTCATGCTACACCCCCCTTGCATACTATTCCGACCGCCACAACCGAAGCCAAACACAAGAGAACGGCTTTAATATATGAAAGAGCAGTTGCCCATTCGCAAAAGCTTACTGTTTTCGTTCCCCCAAAATGTTGACCTAGATTTATTGTCAATTCACAATCACCGCCCGATGGAATTGAATCCGTCATAAGCCCCGGAAGTGAAAACAAATCAGTTTCTTGCATCGTCTCAATAAAATCTGTCATTAATTGCGAAAAATCACCTACTTCCGGTTGCTCAAAGGCTGATTTTGTCGTCTGCGTTCCTTGACTATACGGACTCAACGGGGCAAACGTTCCGTCATTTTCATAATAATTATTTGTTGTTGTATTATACGTTGTCGAATTATTTGTTGTTGTCGTTGTTGTTTGCGTCGCATAAGTTCCAAGCGCATTCGGGTCTGCTAATTTATCATCTAAAGATGACTTTGTTTCCGGTGTTATGGCCCCATCTAATGCCCCTTGAATTGAAGGCCAGCTTGAAGTTTTTCTTAACGTATCGTTTAAATCCTCCAACGCTTTATTTGTTCTGTTTAAAGCATCGGTCAACGCTTCATTCGCCTCTGTACTTTCTGCATTTAAACCTTCCGTCAATTTTGTTTCCAATTCTCCCTGACTTGCTGGCGATGTTGTCGTTGTCGGATTATTTTGTGCATATTCCTGACTATAAGCCCCGCATTTAATAACCGAAAATTTATCTTCCTGATTTGAATTTGCAACACAATTCCAATAGCTAGCCGCTCCGTCCACAAATTCAGGTTGAGCCCCTCCAGAGTTCGGAAATGGTTCTTTGTACAAATCCGCATTCCGTGCGTCCACTGTCGGATAATACTTTACCCCTCCGGTGCATTCATATCCTGATGTTGGAAGGCAATTCACATGCCCATAATTTGGATTTGGTGTCCAATTATCGGTTGATGTTACTTTCAACGGCAATCCCGTTGTCGGATCTGTCGGAAAGCCGTTGTCGCTTAAATAGTCGAATAGTTTATCAGCCCCATAGGTCAAGCCCGCCATTGCTAAAGCCGCTGCAAGTTGTCCGCTACGAGTTGCGGGCAAGGCTAAAACTACCGTTTCCAATGCTGCCAGAGCTCCGCTTTGTCCTCTTACTACTGCCGGTAAATGTCGCGTTCCAGATGCATTATATGAAGCTGGCACATTTACCCGAGTTGTTGTATATGTCGCCGCCCATCCTGTCGATGTAATCAGCATTATTAATATTATTCCGGCTATTTTTACTTTTCTCATATAAACAACCTCATAACCATTTTGACAACCCCTACCCCAACGCAGAGACTTATCAGACCGCCGATCAGGAGCCACTTCCGCAGCTTGTTATAATCGATTTCTTGAATGACTTTTTTCATAGCTTGTTTATCCCCTGTCTGATAACTACATATGCCACTATTGCAACGGCAATTGTTACAAAAGGCGTTACACAAGCCAGCAATTCGCTTATGAATGTTTCATAATCAAACCCCGGTGGTAGATTTATCATTTATTCCCCCCACTCACTCCGGCAACAAAGGCTTTAATTGCTATACATCCGGCAAAAAAAGAAACTATATCCGACATGGACGCAGAAAAGTTTGTCAAGTCTTCAGCTTGCACTTCCGTTGCCCCTGCTATTGCCGGAACCAACAAGATTAAAAAAATGATTTCTTTTTTCATTATCGCACCGCAGCCAATGCCTTGAATATCATTCCGACGCACATGCCGACGATGTACGGCATCATTACCAGCCCCGCACCATAGCCGAAGTATGTCAGATCAAATTCCATTATCTTTCTTCCTCGCTTTCTTCTTTGGTGAAAATCCCCTTGCTTTCCTCTGAATTTTGGCTCGATCTGATGATAATTTCATACAACAACCGGCCTCCGCAGATTATCAAGAGTATGCTAACCATGGCTGTCAATACTGTCATCACATCAACTTTTATTCCGCCGCTGACCCCCGTTGTCACTTGACTAATTATTTCGTCCACTTTACACCTCAATTTATAAGGGAGCTGCCTTCCGGCAACCCCCTTATTGATTGATTAAAATTACATTCTGCCCATAGCTTTTTTGACCAGCTTATAAGCACAGAACGCCAAACCGATTCCAACGCCTACCACGAGAACACCTTCAATTCCGGTTGCGAGTCCGGCTGTGTCCACTGCTGTTAATACTGCCGACATCCTTGAGCCCTCCTTTCAATTTATTTTTAACGTCTAAGCGCACTTATCAATAAGGCGGCGCCTAATATTATTATTGCTATTGTTATAATTCCGGTTGCGGCAGTCGTCACGTCCGTTTCTATGGCCGTGAAATCCCCCGCACTAATCAACGATGTGTAAGCATATGCTTTTGCCTTCAGACCGATCAGCGCAGCCATAACCAGCAGATTTATTTCCACCAAACGCCTGATAATAGCCTTCAGCGGGTTCATATAAGCATCTATTATTTTTTTTGTAGCCCCGCCAAGCTGTTGAATTACCTCTTTGTATTCCATTTTATCACCCCCCTTCTACTGCTTATTTTATCGTTGATTCATTCGTTTCCAGTTGAGGAAGTCCTGATACTCCCTATCCTGCGGCGGGCGTGGCCGTGCCGCTCTGGTAAGCGGTTTTTTTTCTTTATCCGGTATCATGTAGGCGAGATACGGCTGGCCGGTTTGACTCCTTTTTGCTACCGCTGTGATCTGAAGTTCAACTATTTCCCCCTTCTGGGCAGTAAATTCCTTTTTCCGGTCTTTGATATGCCACGCTTTCGGATATCCGTTGTCATATTCAGTCTCAATTGTATGCTCAACATACGTTTCCGGTTGATCGTTTTCACCAAAGAACTGAACTGTCTTTGACCCGCGATATTCACCCCTTAAAATTAATCCCTGAATTGCCATTTTTCACACTCCTTAATTTTTTATTGTTTCCGCTATCCATTTCATAAACTCTTCATCCGATTGACCGTCAGGCTTTGATTGTCGAAAATATTCTCTTAGACCCTTTATAAAATGATCTTCATTTTTCCATTCGATGAGTATTGATATTGTCATAATGTCGTCTTTACCCATTTTTAAAGCCTCCTTTGTTCTACACTTCGAGATATTTGAAAAAACCTTTGTTGTAGCGGCGGCGATACTGCCATTGACTTATTTAACTTTCTGGTTCATCAAACGCCCGACATTTACAAATTCACTTGATCGCCATACTTGCGCCACGCCCACCATATCGCCGCCGCATCTATTTTTTATTGCATTCTTAGTCTTTCCATATTTTCTTTGTGAATCCGAACTTGCTCCAAAAAGTTCGAGCGTTTTCTGGTGTATTCCTTCACGTCGATATATTTCTTGATAGATGTAATCCGCTCGACGCTTTTCAGAAGTTCGACTATTTCTTTTTTGGTGAGATTCACTACGTAACCGCGATTGTTATAAAAGAGACCACCTGCTTTTTTCTTCCATTTCTGATAATCCAACTTGCAGACCGCACCAATCCGGTATTCTTTTATATCAAGTTCAATGTACGTGTATTGACCACAACCAGCGATCATTACACGGTAATTGATTTGTCGTTTTTCTTCTTTGTTTTCGCATTGATCTATCTTTTCGCAGATGTCCTTTTCTACTTCCCTAAATTCTTCCCTTGTCACATTCGGTCGGCCTTTTTGTTCGTCAAAATACTCAATGCATTCCCTAAATCCGGCATCATCAAACGGCGTTGTCATAAGTTCACCTATATTGTTTTCTTCTATGTTTATTTTTTCTCTTTTTTTTCGCTCACTTGAGTTCATTCTTTTTATCTTTGTTGTAAATTTATCCATTATTACATCCGGCAATAGACCTTGATATTTTTTACCTTTTTCAAAATATCCCTTGTCTGCATAATACCCTGTCAAATTCCGAAAATGTTGTTCACTCTGGAAGTATGATTCCTTTACCCAGTCTGCAAGTTTCCACGTGTCCCGCAGGAATTCACCGCCAATCATTCCCGACTTTCCATATTCAGTCTCAATAAAGACGTGAAAATGTGGAAATCCATTTTTATGAAATTCCATGAACCACGCCCACCGACTGATTTTAACCGGTTCATATTTCCAGACCCACCGGCGGCCTGATTTTGTTTTAACACCATGGCGAAGCCTCCGTATAAATTCACCGACAGCGTGCTTTTCTCGGATATATTCCAGTGCCTCAACGGGAGAAGGAAACAATTCGGGATTGATCGTCAGAACGACTTGACGTGTTTTTTGCCAATCAAACGGCAGGAAGATTTGCTTGATTCTTTCTTTGTAGAGGTATTTAAAACAGGAAGGACACCAGACCGACTTGCAGGAGCATTTTTTACCGGCTACCGGTACTGATTTTTCATCTTTCCACAAGTCGTCCGCTTTATTTTCAAGTATAGGGCGGACTTTTTCATTCTCAACTTTTCCAAAAAAATCAAAAACAGATTGATGCAGCTCGACAGATTTATCAACAAAGCCGTACAAACCGCTTTGTGCAGCGCTGGACAGTCGCAAGCTCCCCGCTGCCTGCGGTTCTATCGCCTTTATTGATAAATTTTCCCTTGATTTTAATACGTACGGAAGGCCGTCAGAAAATTTCTCTTGACACGTTTCATAAACGTGTTTATGCTTATTGCAAACGTACAGCATTTTGACATCCTTGAGCAGATTAAATTTGTTGCTACGTTGTTCAAAACGCCGTTGGTTGCCGCCTTCGGCGTTTTTACTTTTTTAAACCTCTATTACTTCGCTTTTTACCTCTTTAATTTCCAAAACTACTTTCTTTCGGAAACAGTTTTTTTCAACAACTCCTATTTCTTCGTTTTCTTGCATTAATCTTTTTACCATTTCCTTATCCGCTTTATATCCTTTACAATTTTCCGACACTTTAACAATAGTCGTAACTATGAACGTTTTATAATTTTTGTTTTTTTCTTCATCCATATTTTTCTTTCCATACTTCGTTTCCGCCATCACCATAACACGCTGCACCGAACTCAACTGCTAAAGCTATCAAATTGGAAAATTCTGAAAATTTCATTGTTACTGATTTCGTTTCCACATCCCCATGAACCAATATATCCGACCCGTAATGTAAAAACCTTCTATCGTTTATTTTGACTTGGATTTTATAACGTTTCCGTTTTGTCTCATCATCATCAATTTTAACTTTAACATCCCGAGCCACAATTTGTTTTTCCATAATTTTTCCTCTTTATTTTTTTAATATTTTCATCGGCTCGACCGATGTTAACCTTGACATATATAATAAAAAAAGGGGTCTCCCTTTCGGGAAATCCCTAATAATTTCAAATATTTACAAAACATATCTTATGAGACGTTGAATGGGTAAAAAAATAATTTTTTTATAAACCGGCCATTTCAAGAACAATCTCATTTAGAACCTGCACGGTTGTTAAAACCAGGCCGTATTTCGCTATAATTCGTGACTTTATTTTTTTCCACTCAACATTTTTCCTGTCAACCGACGAGAAAAAACCATTCTTGCTGGCAAAGATAGCATTTGTTGCCATATTCACCATCACGTAGGTATCAGGATTTTCTCTAAACTTTTTTAAATAATAATTTACCTTAGGCTAATATTTTAAATACCGTCTTCGGCCAGCTGTTTGATTAGCTTAAGCTGGCTCTCGGACAGCTTTTTCGGAACTTCAACGTTTATTTTTACGTATTGGTCGCCTTTAGTTCCCCCTTTTAAATTAGGAACACCATATCCCTTCATGCGTATTTTGGTATTATTTTGAGTACCGGGCGATACTTTCAATCTTTTGATGGTGCCGTCAAGAGTAGGGACATCAATTGTTGTGCCTAAGGCCGCCTGCGTGAATTTTATGGTTTTCTGCACATATAAATCATTTCCGTCGCGGGAAAAAATCGGGTGCGGCAACACATTAATATTTAAATATAAATCTCCATTAGGACCGCCGTTGTACCCCGCCATTCCTTTTCCGGGCAATCGCAGTTTTTTGCCGGTGCTGATGCCTGCCGGAATCTTAACATTAATTTCTTCATTGCGGTTTTCGATCCGGAGAGAAAGTTTTTTTTCGGCTCCCAGAACTGATTCTTCCAATGTTGTCGACAAATTATATTCAACATCCTGACCTTTTTGCGGCGTCTGGGTGTATTGTTGCCGACCGCCGCCCATTCCGCCGAAGATGCCGGCAAAAGGATCTTCATAATCCTGATTGTATGCACCTTTCCTTCCTGTTCCGGTTCGAAATGTTGTCCTTGAACCTCCGGTCCTGAAACTGCCGAAACCAAAACTGCGCAGAATTTCATCAAGATCGACACCCCTGAAGATGTCTTCCTGGGAGTACTGCTGACGAAACTGATCAGCGGAGCCAAACGTATCGTAATTCCGGCGTTTTTCCTCATCGCTTAAGACGGCATAAGCTTCGCTGATTTTTTTAAATTTTTCTTCAGAGGCGGCTTTGTTATTTGGATTCTTATCCGGATGCCATTTGACGGCTAATTTCCGGTACGCTTTTTTTATTTCGTCGGCCGATGCCTTTTTGTTGACTCCTAAAATTTCATAATAATCTTCAGCCATAACTTCACCTAATCCAATACTTAAAATATTTTTTATAATACCTTGTATTTAAAATATTAATTTTAAATATGGCTTAAGTTAATCATCTCTTCCCATTTGGAAAGCGGTTAAATTTACTTTTACTAATTTTTCCGGAAAAGAATTTGTGATAACTTTTTCCCAAATAGACAACGGGATATCCATTAAATTGGAAATTGCGCCTAAAAGGACAACATTGGCCGCTTTGATATTTCCGGCCTTGCGGGACAGCGCTGTTGCGTTTATCTCCTTAACAATTTTAAATTTATTTTTTAAGAATGCAACGGCGTCATCAGGATATCGGGCGTCGCCGAAATTAACCGCAGGTGGATAAATTTCCTCGGAATTTACAATTATTGCAGCATCTGCAGATAAATAGTTCAGATAACGGAGAGATTCCATTTTCTCAAAAGCAACCAGAACATCAATACCTCCCGGTTTAGCCAGAGGCGAATAAACCTTCCGGCCATAACGAACATGACTGGTTACACAGCCGCCGCGTTGCGCCATACCATGAACTTCGCTTTTTTTCACGTCAAGACCAGCCTCCATTATCGCCATGCACATAATATCACTGGCTCTTAAGACTCCCTGTCCGCCAACTCCAGCTAACAAAATACTTTTCACATCATTGACTGTCATTAAATCCGCCTCATCACTTTATCGCATTAAATTTACATACTTGCAGGCACAAACCGCAACCGTTGCATAAATATTTGTCGATTACCGCCACCCCTTCCCTTTTGGAGCCTTCCTTTTTCTCCACTTTTTTCCAGGAAATCGGCGGGCATCCCAGCGCAAGGCAGGCTTTGCATCCCGTGCATTTATCGGGATCAACCTGTACGGGTTCCTGAGCTTTCAAATTCGCCCGTTTGAATAAAACACACGGTCTTTTGGAGATAACAACTGAAGTACCTTCTTTGGCCAGTTCTTCCTTAATAACGGCTTTGGTGTTTTTCAGATCATAGGGATCAACAACTCTTATATTTTTAATCCCCAGTGCCGAGACCAGAGCTTCCAGATCAAGCTGCGTTGTACCTTCTCCATGTAAAGTGTAACCGGTTCCCGGATGCTCCTGCATGCCGGTCATCGCGGTTGTGCTGTTGTCGCAAATTATAATTACAGCGTTGCTTTTATTGTAAGCCATGTCTAAAAGCGGGGTGATTCCGGAATGAATGAAGGTCGAATCACCGATAACTCCCACTATCTTCCCCTTCCCTTTTTCCTTCAGCGCCTTGCTCATGCCATGAGCCATGCCGATGCTGGCGCCCATGCAAATGGTAGAATGAACACCGCTCAACGGTTTCATGTACGCCAGCGTATAGCAGCCGATGTCTCCGGTGACAAATACCTTCAGTTTGTTTAATGTATAAAACAAACCGCGGTGGGGACAACCCGGACAAAGATTGGGTGGACGCGAGGCGACGGTCATCTCCGGAGCACTTGCCTTTTTTTCTTTTCCTTGAATGGCATCCTCAACGATTCCGGGATCAAATTCGTTTGTGTAGGGGAAAATTTCCTTTCCCGTAACTTTAATGCCCATGGCCTTGATCTGTTCTTCCAGATAGGGATCCAATTCTTCGACAACATAGATATTTTTTACCCGGGCGGCGAAGTCGCGAATTAATTTTTCCGGCAGCGGATTAACCATTCCCAGTTTGAGATAGGAAAATTCGGGAAAGACATCTTTGGCGTAATTATAGGGCATTCCAGCCGTAATAATTCCATTTTCCGGATCATTAATTTCCATCTTATTTTCGCTGAATGTTTCAGCAAAAACTTTCAAATTCTGCATGCGTTTTTCGACTTCGATGCGGCGTTTCCGGGCTTCGGCCGGAACCATCACGTATTTTTCAGCATTAAAGGAAATTTTTGTTTTGTCCTCATAAGGCACCGGATCTTCCAGCGGGACTACAGATTTTGAATGTGAAACTCTGGTTGTCGTACGCAGAAAGACCGGCGTATCAAATTTTTCGCTGATCTCAAACGCCAGCTTGACGAATCGCTTTGCCTCCTCCGCGTCCGCAGGTTCCAGCATGGGAATCTTGGCAAACTTCGCGTAATTGCGGTTATCCTGTTCGTTCTGCGAACTGTGCAGCGACGGATCATCTGCCGTTACGATAACCAAAGCTCCTTCGATGCCGGTATAGCTGACCGTAAAAATCGGATCGGCGGCGACGTTAACCCCGACATGCTTCATAATTGCCAACGCTTTTTCCCCGGCCAAGGCCGCGCCTATGGCCACTTCCACAGCCACTTTTTCATTGGGGGACCATTCAGCATAAACTCCTTCATACTTCGAAAATTCTTCAATAATTTCCGTACTGGGAGTGCCCGGATATGCTGCGGCGAATCTCACGCCGGCTTCGTATAGACCACGGGCTATGGCTTCATTCCCTGACATTAACTCTTTCAAATCTTCAGCCTCCAGATCAAGTATTCTAAATCAGCCGAGAGAAGCAATCTTGTGTTTTATAAAAATAATCATGGAAGGATCCGTAGTTTTTTGTAAAGCATTTTGATAATTCTCTATAGCCTTTTTTCTGTCATTCATTTGCTCGTATATTCGCGCAATATTGCGGTAAGCAATCGATTCAAATCCGCTGCTTCTGCTTTTTTGAGCTTCTTCGAAATAATTCAGCGCCGCTTTAAAATCCTTCTTATCTTCATAGCAGTATCCCAGTGACGTCAAAGCCATGAATCTTATGCCGGAATTATCATCGCTGGTCGCGGAGATATAGCTTTTATAAGAGGCGATTGCCAGATCAACATCACCTTGATTATAGTAGATATTTCCCAGATTGTAGTTTGCTGTTTTGGCGCTCCAGCTGTGCGGATATTTTTCAATCAACCGTTTATAAAGAGTGATGCTTTCTTTCACCGCCTCGGGTTTGCCCGGATTTTGAGCAAGATTGTCCTGAGCCTGGGCATACAACCGCACCGCTGATGTTGAATAATTATTCCAGTAGAAGTAACCGCCAAGTGCAGCCGCAATTACCACAACCAATACGGTGACGATTGCATAAAAGCGGGTTTTATTTTCGGCGATATAATCGGTTATTCTTTCAATGGAGGATTGAAATACATCCGGCCCTTCAAGTTCTTGCTTCGATAATTTTACTGCCATATTATTCCCCTTTAATATTATGTTTAGCTTTCAGATCAAGAATAATTTGTGGAATTCTGCGTACTTTCCCTTCCTTGTTGGTGCAGGCGTGTATGCTGTAACCTTCGGCGTGCAAACGCTTTTTGTGTTCATCCCAGATATGATAATTAAACTTGACGACAATCCGTGTTATGTAATCAAAGGATGTTTCGACAACCAGCAACTGATCATATTTGGCAGGAAAGACATAATGGCAATTCACTTCAGTCAGCGGCAGATTAAATCCATGCTTTTCTATTTCCGAATAAGGCAAATCCAGTTGCCGCAGTATTTCATTACGGCCCACTTCAAACCATTTGATGTAATTCGTATGGTAAACTATGCCCATTGCGTCCGTATCGGCATAGATCACCCTTATTTTGGTGAAATTATGAGGCAATGAATGCTCTCCAATCGTGAATAAATTTTTCCATCAGCAAATGACCGGGAGAAACCAGAATACCGCTGTCCTTTGCCGTAGATTCAGTAAAGGGGACACCAGGCGCCTTATTTTCCTCTTTGCGGGAAGACAGAACAGCAAATGGACTGGGGTCGACGACATGAGTCTTCAAATCCAGCGGTGTTGGATGATCGCTTAAGACAAGAATACGGTAGTCGCCAAATACACCTATATAATTTAATATCATTCCCGCTATTTTTTCATCGAATGCTTCAATAGCCTGGATTTTACCTTCCGCGTTGCCTT
>Ga0208041_1000959_pt1 | contig 21644 bp, 39 predicted proteins | sample AD_SCU002_MetaG_FD_184453 | JGI IMG/M metagenome (GOLD analysis project Ga0208041, IMG submission 184453) | Active sludge microbial communities of municipal wastewater-treating anaerobic digesters from China - AD_SCU002_MetaG (SPAdes) (version 2) | ecosystem: Engineered > Bioreactor > Anaerobic...
AAACAGCAACTACCACTATCCTGCAAAACTGATAGCCCCGGTACCTGCGGGCTCACAAAAGGGGCCGGGGGGTGGAGAACCCCCGGCAAATCGGTGATGGGTGCTGGCAAGGTATGCCGAACGAGGATGCTGGTACGACCACGGCAAAGCGTGATAAGGCTCAGATCTGCTGGAGGGCGAGATCGATATCCTCGACCTTGATCGTCTTCCGGCCGGCGTGGGTGCAGAGTTTCACGGCCTCCACGACCAGCTTGCCGGCGTGCTCCTCCGCGAGGATGGCGAGCCGCTGGGCGGCCTCCTCACTGACGCGATCGGCTCCGTTCTTCTTGGCGATACGGATGAATGGTGCAATCGGTAAATCAACCATTTCTCTCACCATATTATCGTTGGGGCTCCTCCGTCATTAAGATATGGGGAATTTCCCCGGTGCCGCACCCCGGATCGGAGATCCGGTGCCCCACACCCTTATGCCGGAGCCGCACCCATGATCCTCTATGATCCCCTCCATGATCCGCAGCCGGGGGGCCGGGCCGTGATGCCCCTCGCAGACTACCTGGACCTCGTCTTCGAGCGGCACCGGGGCACCCCCCGCTCACCGGCCCCCCCGATCTTCCAATGCCCCTTCTGCCGGAGGACCTGGGGCACCTGGACCGAGCCCGGCCTCGCGGCCTACTACGCCGGGCACCCCTCCTATCCAAGCGACAAAAACCCCCCGATCCACTACACCGTCTGCGAGGCCTGCAGCACCGTCCGGCACCTGGTCGCCCGGATGGACGACGAGAAGCAGCGGCTCGCGGACCTCCGGCACGCCGCCACCCTCTTCCCCGACAACCCAGAGATCCGGGAGCAGACCCGGCTCCACGCCGTCGCCCTGGCGACCCTGACGCGAGACCTGGAGGATCTCCTTCAGGATCAGGGTGCGGCACCCGGCGATCCTGCCCCTGCTCCCTCGCCCTGACCCGGGTCTGTGCCGCCCCGCCCCCGCTCCCCCTCTTCTTGCCGTTCCCGGAGGGAAAACTATTTGTATTCGGACTGTGCATATGGGAGGGAAGCCTCGCCCCGGTTACCCCGGAGCAGGGCTCTCTGAAATGGTGCCGCAAAAATGCCTGATCCCACCGATACGTCGGGTCCTTCGGCGCACAGTTCAGATACCAACCAGTTCTCACCGGGAACCCACGGCTCACCGGAGGAGTAGAGGGGTGGAGACCTCTGCGAGCCGCCCACACAATACCGTACAAAGGAGGTAAAAATGGCACAGGAACGAATCATCAATTTGACGGGGAAAGATATCACGATCGTCGGGAACTACCGGCAGGTCGTCGCGACGATTCCCCGGAGCAGCCAGTCCGCAACCATCCACTTCGAGCGTGAAGTCATCCGCCAGATCAACGGCAAGATCCCACTCGTCCGGATCCCGGCCGAGATGGTCTGGATCGAAGGGGTCCCGGACCCGGAGCCTGGCGTCATCTACGTGGTGTCGAGCGTCATCGCCCAGCACCTCAAGCGCCCGGATGTCGTCTCGCCGGATACCGCCCCAGGAGGGGCCGCAAAGGTCAACGGTCGCCTGATCGGGGTCCGGGGGCTCCAGGTCTGGGCCGAAGAGCCGACCGAGGAGTAGGGGGGAGACCCCCCGATCTGGTACCGGAGGTGCCGAACCCAGGCTATTCTTTATGACGGTCGAACCCCAATAGAGTAAGAACTCATGCGACTCCTCAAGTGTCAGACCTGCCGGAACACCTGGCTCTATACGGGCGGCTACACCGAGTTCTGCACCTGCTCGATGTGCCGGACGACCGTCCGGCTGACCCGGGCCACGGTCGCGATCCGGTGGGATGCCAGCCTGCCGCCCGTCGAGGGCAATACCGCCGTTCCGTTCATCGATGTCTACGACCGGACGCTCTCGCTCGCCTTCGAGGTCGCGTCCGAGGACGGGGTGCATACCCGGACGATCTTCGTCCCGCCCCGGGTCCTGGATGATCTCGGCCTCCTGCAGCAGGACCTGATCGATGCGGTCCTCGCCGCCGGCGGGAACACCGTCCGCTCCGGTCGCTACCCGATCAGCCCGGCGATCCGCGACCGGATCCGGCCCGCGTTCGACTAACTCCCCCCCAATCTCTCTTTCGAGGTTCTTCCTATGTCCGTTATCCGTCTCCACGACACCGTTCAGTTTTTCCCGTTCGACCCGATCCGCAAGGAGATCCATCTCAAGAATGCCCCCCTCGAGGGGACCGTGGTCGAGGATCTCCGCCGGCACTACCGGGTCCGGCTCGCCTGCCGGGCCTCCTGCCTGGTCTTGAAGGCCAACCCTTCCCTCGCGAAGTGCGGGCCGGAGGCGGCCCCCACATCTTAATGCCCCAGAAGAACCGATAGATCACCATATCTGCCGCCCGGAACGGCGGCCTGCTAAAATGTGGTGATTAAAAATGCGAACCCTGCCCTTCCTCCCTGCCGGGGGTGCCTGACCGTGGCCCCCCGCAACCCGTTCTTCGACCTCCCGCCCTGGGGGGTCGCCCTCTGCCTCCTCGCCGCCGCCTGCCTGATCGGCGTAGCCGTCCTGCCCGGCCTCTACACGGACCTCGCCCGGAACGAGACCGCCGGGGGGGAGCCCCTCCAGGCCCCCCTCCCCGGCCGGGAAGGCGAGACCCAGCTCAGCTACGACCCCGGCCTCGAGCGGATGACCGTAGCCTGCTTCCCGGGCCCGGCCACGACCGCCCTCACCCTGGCGGTCGCCCGGCAGCCGAACCCGAACGAGCCCCCGATCTCCCTCTACGGCCCGGTGACGTTCGCGGACCTCGAAGAGGTCCCGGCCCTCCAGTACCACTACGACATCGCGGAGACCCACATCCTGACGGTCACGACTATCGGCGCCGCCGGGGGAGCGTCGAACCGCTACCGGGTCACGGTGCCCGGCCCGATCCCCGGCTCCCCGCTGGAGGTGGAACGGTGCTGACGGAGAACGCCTCGGAGATCGCCGCCGTCCTCGCGGCCTTCAACGAGACCGGAGGCATCCCGATCAGCGTGAGCATGGTCGCGGAGCAGAACGCCGGCCAGTTCTGGACGACGATCGCCATCACCCTCCTCGGCTCGGTCTTCATCTTTATTTATCTCTACCAGTTTCTGAAGCCGATGATCGGCGGGCTGACCTGCCTGGTCCGGCTCCGGCAGCTCCGCCGCCGCTCCGGCCGGCACATCCTGCTCCTCAAGCATACCCGGACGGACTTCTTCTCGCAGTCGATGATCGAGACCAAGACCCTCTACGCCGTCGAGAAGGCGCTCAAGAAGTTCGGCGGCGAGCCGTTCGACCTGATCCTCCACACCCCCGGCGGCGAGGTCTTTGCGACCCAGCTGCTGAGCACGGTGATCCGGGCCTACCCCGGCCGGACCCGGGCAATGGTGCCGCTCTACGCGATGTCGGGCGGGACCTTCCTCGCCCTCTCGTGCGACGAGCTCTACCTCGGCGCGACCGCCTGCCTGGGCCCGGTCGATCCCCAGGTGGGCTCCCTCTTCTCGCAGGGCTCGGCCCGGGCGTGGCAGGAGGTCGTCCGCCGGAAGGGCCGGCGGGCCGACGACTTCTCGATCCAGATGGCCTTCCTGGGCAAGCAGTATACCAAAACCCTGGAGCGGATGGTGGACGATCTGCTCAGCCAGAAAGTGCCGGACCCAGCCGCCCGGGCCCGGGCGGTCGAGCGCCTGACGTCGGGGGAGGTCGAGCACGGCCGCCCCCTCACGGCCACCGACCTCCGGGGGCTGGGGATCCCGGTCATGCCGCTCGACGGCCGGGCGAAGGCGCTGATGCTCGACCTCCTGACAGCGAAGAACATCGAGGGCGTTTACGCCCTCTGACCGAAAAGGCCCGGTCGGGCCCCGGCACAGGATCGGGGGGCCCGGCCCGCATTTTTCCGGCACATTTGAACGGCTGCGGGGTGTGCGTCCGCAGGCGAGATCCCTTTCGTTTCAGGGGAGATAAGGCCTCGCCGTGCGCGGGGTGAAAGTGAAGAGGAACCCGGGGACCGGGGGGGCTGGGTGAGACCCCCCGCCCCCGGGAAATGTGCCGTATCCAAGAGGGTATGCAGACGGACAGCGATCCGTGGTCGAGCGGCGATACTGGATGGGATGCCGGGGGGATCGAAAGAGTGAGCCTTCCCGAACGGGTGGCGATCCGGGCGGCGAAGAGCGAGGGGGCCCTTCCCCCCTTTAGGGACAGACCCTCGGATCATGGGTGGGACGGGAGGGTATTTGAGGCATACCTATGTTTCCAGGGGGGGCGGTCAGAAGAGCCGCAGCCCCCCCACGCTCCCGGCCTCCTCCTTGAACGTCCTGAGCGCCCGGTTCGGTCGGAGGGGTTTGGGCTCCCGGCGGACGTTCTCGATCCGGCCATCGCCGGTGAACGCCAGGTCCTCGACATCGATCTCCGGGTTCGCGACCGCGTGTCGGATGAACGCCTGCTCGTGCTTCGCCGGGATCGGGTCGGCCCGGACCTTCTTCGCGTTCACGCCGGGGATGCCGGTGGCGTGCTGCTCCAGGTACCGGAGCGCCTTCTCGGCCTCCTTGACCTTCCGGAGGTCCGCCTCCCCCTGGAGTTTCTTCGAGTCGAGCAGGGTCCGGGCGATCACCACGAAGTCCTGAAGATCCTTCTCCGCCCGGTGCGCCTCCGGCCCGGCAACCCCCTTCGAGTTCGTGCCGAAGAGCGAGTTGCCCTTCCGGAGGAGCTGGTCTTCCGGGGCCTGGACCCGCATCCCTCCCGCCCGGAGGGGGAGCCGCGACTCCCCGTAGACTTCGTGCCGAACCAGGTGCCGGGACATATCGTGGATGTCCGCGACCGCGACCTTGGTCCCGTCCTTCCGCACGACCTTGACGGCATAGCCACCGAACCAGGGGTGCTCCGCCACGGTCGCCCGGTACCCGGCCCGCCGGAGCTCGCCGGCGATGTAGGTCGCGACATACTGCGGGTTCTGGACGACGACATCTAGGTCCCCCGGGGTCCGGGAGGTGTGGGTGTAGGACTGCATCGCGAGGGATCCGAAGACCTCGGCGTTGTTGGTCTTCAGGAACCGGTCGAGGAACGCATGGACCTCTTTGGGGATATCCTTCGCCTGCTTCGTGGAGACGGGCTTCTGGTAGACCGAGAACTGGTCCGTGAGGGTCTTCATCACGAGAAGCCCCGCCTTCCGGAGGTCGGCGGTCTTGGCCTGCTGCCGCGCCGGGGGCTTCTTCTTAGGTGTGCCTGCCATACAGGAAAGGTTGAGGAGAGAGGTGATGAGGGTTGCCTATGGAAGGGGCAAAACGGTTGCATATGCAGGTGGAAGCATCACCAGAGTCTTGCGATGACCACGGCATCCCCGATCAAAATCTCGTGGGAATCCTCTCCGGCCCCACGATCCTCTCCAGCAATGATATACGCATGAGCAAACCGGTAGTCATTAGCCTTCGCCACCCTCATGATCCGGGGGTCAGTGATATGTACCCAGTCGTCGGGGGTATCGATGACCCCCTCATCATCGATCCCCTGTCCAAGAAAGATTGAAGAGGTGCCGGGGAGTCGCTTGGTGGTGCGGACATTGTCTATCCAGTCAGAGGACCGGGGAACTTTTGCCCCGATCTTGAAGTCCCTGGCATCATACCTGATACCGATCGCAGTGATCCTCTTGCCTCGGAGAATTTCTGGAAGTGTCTTCACCTTTTGGGGCTTAGGGCTGCGGGGTTCGGGGGTTCCCGCCTGCTGCCGCGCCGGGGGCTTCTTTTTGGGTGTGCCTGCCATGCAGGAAAGGTGGGGGAGGCACCACATCAAGGTTGCCTATGGAAGGGGGCCGGGAGCAAACCGGAACCGAAATATAAGATAACCGACAACACTCTGACAATGACATACTCCCCCCTGACCCGGGCCGTGATCCAGGAGAACATGGTCGAAATAGATCAGATTTTCTGGGTCCGAGAGGGCATCATCGCCCCCGACGACCTGCGGAACCTGATCGGCTGCGCCGTCCTGGAACGCTACTACGCCGACACCCCCTCCGGGGACGCGGTGTCAGATGCCGTCCGGCGGGCGATGGCCTACGCGACGCTCCTCGACCTCTTCGCCCCGGTCCAGGATGTGCGGCTCGTCCGGGAAGACGGGTCCTCAATTACGCTCTTCGAGTACGTGCAGCAGGTCGGGAAGGCGGTCTATCGGTATCTGCAGAACGAGGGGCTGGTTCCCGACGCCGCCGCGGTCACCGCGGCCCGGCACCGGCGGGAGGTCGCGGAGGTCCGGGCCGATCTGGACCGGGTCCTCGCCTGCCCCCCGGCACGGTCCTGAGCCCCGAGGGGGTTCAAACCCCCTGCCGGGCACGAAAAGAGTTCTATTGTTAGGGTTTGGGGGGGACGGCCGGGCGCTCCCGGTTCGCCAGCGGGATCGCCTGCCGCCGCCGGACGATCTTCGCCACCATGGCGGTGTAGCCCGCCACCAGGCCCCCGATGAGGACCTGAATGATCCCGATCCCCAGGAGGGTCGGGTCGCCCCCCAGCGCACCGGAGGCCGCGATCCCCGCCCCGGCACCGATGAGGGCCGTGGTCGCTCCGCGATAGAACGCCACATCAGCCTGGCAGAAGGTGCGGGCCATCAGGGCTCCTCCTCGTTCTCGGTCTCCCGCATGTGGGTGAGGAGGGCGCTTCGCACGGAGGCCCCCTGAAGGCACGCCAGCCCCCCGATCAGAGCTACGAAACTAAAGTCCAGCATCCGGTCGCTACCGAGCAAGGCCCCGGAGCAGAATACCAGAGCCCAGATCCCCACAAATGCGGCGGCGAAGGCATAGTCCAGCCGCACCTGCTTCTCTAAAGTCCATTTTTTCGTCATCAGGATCAGTCCAGAATAGCCCTTGGCGGACTCGAACCGCCGTCTCCGGGCTCAGAACCAGGCATGCTTGACCACTACACTACAGGGCTCTACGGAAAGGGTGGCAGGGCAAGGGGGATAAAGAATACCTGCGTTCTCCCCCTAACAACCTGCACATGCAGGTGTTACAATTTGTTACACCCTGCCGATCCCCCTGTAACAAATTGTTACAGACGAGGGTCCCCGCCCCCGGATCCCCGATCCAGGTCAGATCCCCCGCCAGACATACCACTTCTGCCGCCCCGGCCAGACTCGGACGGCATACCCCTCGAGCCAGAGGGCCTTCGCCGCCGCCCGGGCCCCGGCCTCGGTCGCGTAGCCCGGGAAGCACCGGAGGAACCACCGGTCATCGTCCCGCCGGAAGAGGACCGCCATCATGCCTCCGCCGCCGGCCGGTGCCGGGCCAGCATCGCGCAGCGCCGCGAACAGAACCGGGGCAGGGGCATTCCCCGCCGCTGCCGGCCCTCGATCTCGGAACGCCGATACCGCATCTCCCCGCCGCAGACCTCGCACCGGAGCGAGACCCATTTTGGGGGCGGGGGCGGGAGAGGTCCCCGGCCGTAGTACTCCCGGGATGCCGCGTTGGCGCACGCCTTGCACCACCGCTTGTGCCCGTCCGGGGAGGAGGCGTCGCGGTGGAACGCCGTGAGGGGTTTCTCCTCCCCGCAGTTCAGGCACCGTTTGGTGGGCCCGGCCGCGATCATGCCCTCACCTCTCCCGGCCACTTCGGGCACCGGAGCGTCTTGTACACCACCCTGCCCGACCGGGCGCAGGCCCGGATCCGGGTTCCCCGGGGAGTCACTTTGGTGATCTCGTCCGGGCACCCGAAACAGTTCTCGACCGAGGGCTTCCCGCCGGCCCGGATCTTCGCCGGGACGTAGTCGGGAGACCCCGGCACCGCGGCGGCGGTCATGCCGCCCCCTCGACCGCCAGACCGCCGAGCCAGAAGATGATGATGAGACCCCAGACCACGGTGCCGAGGACGAACCCGGCGATGAACCCGCTCTCTCGCGGCGTCATGGCCGGACCTCCTGCCGTTCCCGCATCCGGTGCAGGAACCCCCGGTCGCAGATGAGGGTCTCCGCGATCCAGAGCAGGATCGCATCGAGCGAGTGGGCCGGGCAGAAGTAATAGGGCCCCCGCCCCTCCCAGGTCAGTTCCCGGTAGCCCTGCGCCAGGAACGCCGCCGGGTCGAGGTCGGGGATCGGGGCCCCGCAGATCTCGCACTGGCCCCTCATGCTCTCCCCTCCCGCCGTGCCGCCGCCCGCCCCTGCACCGAGCAGGGGATCGAGCAGTACCGGGGGAGCGGCAACCCCCGCCGGACCAGGGAGGTGAGCGTTCCTGACTGGCGGTAGGTGATCCGGCCGCAGATCTCGCAGGGGATCGGGAACGACCGGCCCCCGCAGGGCCCGATCCGGACCCGGTCGCGCCAGTCCGGCAGCCGGGCGTCGAGGTAGGCCCCCACCGCCGGATGGACATCGGGGGCTTCCCATGCCGGGTCCGCGGTCTTGGCGATCCGGGCGCGGTACAGGCCTTTCCGCTGGCACCGGTTCGAGCAGAACCGGGGCAGGGTCCGCCCAGTCCGGGCGAGGGATTCGAGCTTGAAGACCCCGTAGGGCCGGGTCTTCCCGCAGACCTCGCACGGGACCGGGACGGACAGACCCCCGTAGGGTCCGGTGCGGACCCGGGTCCGCCAGGCCCTGACCCGGGCCGTGAGGTAGGCCTCGACGGCCGGGGAGACCTGCAGGTCTGGCCCCGTCATGGTTGCGCCTCCCGCATCCCGGCGGTCATGCAGTCGCGGGAGCAGAACCGGGGCAGGTGTTTCCCGCCCCGCACCAGATCTTCGAGTTCGGAGATCCGGCGGTAGAAGACTTTCCCGCAGACCTCGCAGGCGACCGGGGCGTACCATCCCCCATAATGGCCGGTGCGGGCCCGGTCGCGCCATCCGGGAAGCCGGGCGGCGAGGAACCCCTCCACCGCCGGGGAGACCTGCAGATCCTTGCCAGTCATCGGGCCCGCGCCCCCTGCAAGAACTCCTGCACCCCCGGCGCCAGCCGCCACCGGATCGCCCCGTTGACCCGCTCGACCCGGATCAGGCACTTGGATTCCCCGAGCGTCCGGAAGACCTGGCCGGGGGGCACCGCGACCCCCTGCGCCCGGAGGTCCTGCGCGAAGAAGGGGGCATCGCCCATCCGTTCCGCGACCGCCCGGAGGAAGGGCTCGTAGACCTGGATCGTCTTGGCCGTGACGAGCGGGGGCATTCAGACCGCCCCCGTCAGGCTCTCCGCGAGGTGCTGCACCCGGCAGTCCGCCTCGGCATCCCAGCCCGGCACCGGTTCCGCGAGCGGGACGAGCTGGTCCCCTTCGAGGGCGTAGTAGCGCCACCCCGCGAGATCCTTGCCGACGCATTTGTCCGAATACAGCCAGACCTGTTTTTTGCAGTCCGCCGGGGTCGGGATGTTCTTCATGCCGATCTTCTTCTTACCGTCGCCGTGGATATCGGTCTTGCAGTGGGCCGCCACGGCCTCCGGGGAGACGATCCGCTCCTTGGTCCGCTTGATCTGGATCAGGAGCATCACATCGGCCCGGCTGGCGTAGAGGTCGAACGGCCCCTTGGACGCCCAGGCCCGCCATGCGACGAACCCGTGGGCCGGCAGGATCGTGTCCCGTGCCTGCGCCTCCGGGGCGTAGCCCCGATCGTAGTTGCGGGCCATCTCACGCCCCCTGCGGGTCGAGGTTCCGTTCCGGGCAGAGGCAGTAATACCTATCGCACGCCCAGCCCGCCCGGTCGGGGCAGCGGCAGGCCCCCGCGATCACATCCTCGTGGGGGCAGGGGGGGAGCCGGGTCACGACACGACGGGGCATCCCGGCACCTCACGGCACATCTCCACGACCCGCGGCTGCAGCCGCCAGCGGTTGGCCTTGACCTTGCTCTTCGGGCTCTTGAGCGCGTTCTCGTGGCAGACCAGGAACCCCCGGGCCATGAGCTGGCTCATCGTCCGTTTCGAGACGATATCGGCAACATCACGGGCAGCGAACGGCCCCTCACCGAACCGGCGATAGACCGCGACGAGCTCGTCCGCGTAGCGGTAGAAATTGTTGAACCCCGGCATTCAGACCGCCTCCGGGGGGTAGGTGCCGCCCTGCTCTTCCAGCCACCGGCGGGCGCTCTCGGAGAGTCGCCAGCTCCGGCGGGGGGAGGAAGCGGTGGCTTCCAGGCGCTGGATCCAGTCCCGGTTCCGGAGGAGCCGGAGCCCCCCCTTCGGGATCAGGATCCCGGCCTCGGTGAGGTCGCGGGCGATGAACGGGGCGCGGAGGTCGCCGCCGCGCTGGGTTTCGAGAAAGTGCCGGATCGCCTGGGCGGTCTCGACACAGAACTGGTTGGCTTTGCTCTTTGCGTTTGCGTAGTATGGCATTTTTACGGCTCCATTTTACGGGGGATGCGGCCCTGGAGGGAGGTCCTCCCTCCCTGGCCGGCATGTGGTCAGATCTTATTGGTCGTCTTCCGTCATGAGGATGCCGGAAGGGGCATCGGGAAGAGTCGGCTATTCCATCCGGGCGAGGAGATCGCAGGTCCGGCAGGCCCGGGCCTCGACCGGCACCCCGTCACGGGTGATCCTGATCGGATCCGCCGTGGCGACCCCCGCGAGGTTCCGGCCGCAGAGGCAGCAGTGCTCGGCGTACCACGCCGGATCGCGCAGGAGGATCATCGGGGACATCAGATCCTCCTACTTATGGTCGAACCTGCATGTGCAGAACCGGTCTGCCGCTTCGGGCACCAGGCCGGGATCGGGATCGGGCCCGAGTGGTCGAACCCGACCAAGACCTCGCCCGCATACCGGCACCAGATCAGGCGCCTCTCAAAGTCGTTGACGAGCCCCCAGTGGCTGCAGCAGAAGTGTTTGTGGAACTCCTCGCCCGGCAGGGCGTAGGGGTCCGTGATCCAGGCCCCCTTGATGAACAGGCCGGGGCGATCCCGCTCCTGCAGCCAGGCGGTGGCCTCTTCGATCTGCCGGGCGAACGCCCGGGCCTCGTCGGGGTGCAGCTCGCACGCGGCGTGGATCGAGACGGTTCCAACCCCGGCGGTGCCGAAGGTGTCCGCGACGATCCGGGTCTTGGAGTCTTTTCCGAGCGGGCGCCAGACTTTGGTCTCGCGCAGGACCTCTTTGATGTCGTGTCGTGTGCTCTTCTCGTCCATGGTTCAATCCCCGTGGTGGGTGATGTCGTACTCTTCCGGCCTGAACCCGTTCGCCGCGAGGACGGCCCGCACGGCCTCTTCGATATCGGCCCGGGTCTTCTCCCACCGTTCCGGCTCCTCGTCTGGGAGCCAGAACCAGTCTGGGAAGGCGATCTCGATCCCGAGGGAGGCGTGGTCAGGCATCAGACCCCACCTCATCCAGAAGCCCGCAGTGCGCCTCCGTCACCTCGTAGGTGTTCCCAGCCGGGTCCACATCGATGCAGACCGACCGTTCGGGCACCCAGTGCTCGCAGAACTTCTGGACGCAGAAGTCCCCGCACCGAGGCCGGTAGAACCGGGCGGGCGCGAAGTGCCGGCAGAGCCGCATCCCACCCGTCTTCTCCCCTTCGACCCGGGGGAGGGCGTCGAGGTACGCCAGCCCGATCGGGGTGATCCGCACCCGGCCCCCCTCGTCCGCCACGAGGCCGAGGGTCCGCAGGGGGTCTTCGGCCGCGAGGGTGTGGTCCTCCCCGGCGGCGAGCCGCTTGAGGAAGGTTATTCTGGTATTGTCTAAGTCCATCGTCACCACCGCAGGATCTGCCCGGCCACCCCGGAGGCCGGGACCGCGTGCATCCCGAGCAGCACCTCGCGGAGCCCATCCCCCGTAGGGGGATCGATCCCGTCGCGGGCCGCGAGGTCGTCCAGGTCGGCCCACGGCCGGACCTCGCCGTTGCTCTCGAAGAGCAGCCCGTCCGGCCGGATCCGGATCGGGATCACGGCGATCAGGGTGTAGTAGGGGGTCCGGAAGGACCACTTTGATCGATATGGTTTCCCCGCCCAGCCGTGAAAGAGGATTCTATCGCCGGCGGCGAGCTTCTGGCTGACCCGGATCGTCTGCCGGATCGTGCCGTCCAGGACGCCGGGGATCTTCGGGGCGTAGGTCAGGGGGCGGATGAAGGTCCGGGGCATGTCACTCCCCCGGCTCCCCGAACGCCTGCCGGAACTGATCGAGGGCCGCCCGCTTCTGGTCGAGGGTGGCCTGCTGTGCCTGAAAGTCGTCCTCGAGGGATCCGAGCCCGACGACCGTAAGCCCTAATGCCTGCACAACCCTGATAACCAAGTCAGCATCCAAAGCCTCGAACACATACTCCCCGTCACAGGTGAGGCGGAACATGGCCGTTACCCCGCCCGGCAGGGGGATCGGGAACCTCCGGTAGTTACCTTCGTCCTCAACAAGGTTATCGATCCGATCCCAGGTGTCAGAGTGAGGGTACGCCTCCAGACGGAAGGTGCCGTCGTACCAGAAACGGAGCCGCCACGACCGCTGCTGGAAGACCTTCTCCTCGATGAGCCCCTTCACCCGGGCCGCGGTCATTTTCTCTTTGATCGCCTGTACACGGGCCTCGTGGGCCTGCCAGTCTCGCCCGCACCGGTCCAGATCGGCCTGGAGCCGGTCCAACTCGAGATCGATCTCGGATGGTTTTTTAAGCGTCATTTTATCACCCATTTTTCGTAGCATCGCCGGGGCCGGGTCAGGACGGATCCTGCGCCCCCGCGCCGTCCGGCTCCCGGAACAGGTATCCGCACGCCTTGCACTGGAACCGCTGCACCCTCCGCCCGGAGAGCGCCTTGGTGCCGGCCTTGACGGCGTCGGCACCGCACTTTGGGCATTGCATAGGTATTCATGGGTGCTCATGAAGCATATACCTATCTACCTCTCTGCCCGCCCCGCCTTCGGCAGCGGGCAGTCCATCGGCACCCCGGCATGGGCCGTCTCGATATCGACCGCCCGGAGGTGCCGGCGCGAGAACCCGGTCGCCCGGCTCTCCGGCCAGCCGCAGTCCCCGATCCCGGCGTAGTGGGGGCAGGAGATGCAGGCCCGGACCTCTGCGAGCCGGACCCCGGCATCGACCTCCCGGTCGGGGAGCTCGCACCAGGGGGGATGGGCCGTGCCTGCCGGGATCTCGGAGGACTTCGAGGAGTGCCCGACGACCTGCCGGTTCGAGAGGGTGCAGAAGATCGGGCACATCGCCCGGTCGGCCCCCTCGGCGTAGGGGCAGCCGTCCAGGCAGCCGGCGAAGGTGACGGTGAGGGTGACTGCTTTCATCAAGGGGAGTTTTGTCGGAGGGTCGGCATGAAGATGTGGGTGCCGAAAAACCTGCACATGCAGAAAAAAAGTTGTCTGGAATACTTTTACAGAGGGGTCATCCTCGCAAAAGTGTTCTGGGGGGAACCCCGGGTTGGGACTGGAACTCAGTCCCGGATCTCGACCCGGGGCCGGGGCTCCGGGCCGGTCCAGTATGGCTTATCGAAGTTGACCGTCAACTACCCACCTCTAAAGGGGTGGGCTTGCCCTTCCATCTCTCCTCTACTTGATTTGAGGAGCGGAGTGCAATAGGCTGGTTGACAGCAGCCCTGAGTGCAATGTTTTTTGCGGCATTGATGTCGGCGTTCTCTGAATGTCCACATTTCAGACAGACGAACTCCGCCTGCGACTTCCGGTTCTCTTTGCTGATGAATCCACACACCGAGCATTGCTGCGAAGTGTATTTTGGGTCAACAAATATAACGGGGATGCCAAGGAGTTGTGCCTTATACTGGATGAACGAGGCTAACTCATAGAACGCCCATTTACCGAGAGCAGACCGCAACGACTTAGAAACCGTGCTACCGGATCGAATCCCCCTCAGGTCTTCAAGGGCTATCGCCCGGTTCGTGCCTTGTGCCGTTTCTACGATTTGCTTTGAGATACAATGATTTGTGTCTTTCTTAAATCTTCTCTCTTTTCTTGAGATCCGTTTCAGATGCTTCTTCGCATCCCACGTTCCGGTAGATTGGAGCCGTGCTTTGAGCACCGAGTAGTGCCTTCGCACCAGTTCACACTTCTCGCCGGAGAACCGGATTCCATCGTTCGTAGTTGCCAGATTGACGATTCCGAGATCCACACCGAGCGTCCCGTCGGGATTCTCGATCTGCTTCTCTTCTGGGATGTCGATGACCAGCATCAGGTAGAAGATCCCGTCGATGTAGATGAGATCCGCTTGTCCTTTGATCCGGGTCTGATCAAGAGTTCGATACTCGCCATATACAATCGGGACGAGTGTTCTCCCTCCAAGGGTCAGAATTGACACCCGATCCGCACCCTTGATCGTCAGGTTCCGCTGGTCGTAGACAACAGCCCCATGCGGCTTGAACGTGTGCTGCATGGACTTGTCGATCTTATAACTCTCGGAAACCTTGCCGACCGCCCGGACAACCATCTGGGCGGAGAGCCCGAACTTTTCCCGGACTTCGTAGTAGAGGATCTTCTGGAGCCCGATCTTCCCGAATGCTTGGTTCAACCATGCGACATCGGAGATGTAGTTGCAGGCTTCGTTGAAGCGCTCCATTGTCTTCAGGAGGTCGTCGTGTTGCGCCTGCGACGTCAGTAACTTCACCTTTACCGTTAGTAGCATAGTATATAGAATGCTTGGCTCTATAGGTATAAATAGATTCTTATGACGGCATTCCTCCCACGACTAAAGTCGTGGGCTTCCTGCCTGTTTGATCGTGAGTATGGGCGAGGTCCGGCATGAAGGTGTGGGTCGGGGGGGACAGCAGATTTCGTCTGGAGATCTGGCGGGATGGGGGCCGAAGGGAGAACGGGGGCCTGGGCTGGCTCGTCAGATCATGGGGGGCGGGCCAGGAAAAACACTTCCACAGAGGGGTCCCTGCCGCAAAAGTGTTTTCGAGAGGTGCAGTCGAGATCCTTCTGGATGGCCGTGGATCCGGGAACGCGGGGGCCGGGGGCCGGGAACCCCCTCGCCACGAACCTGCAGTGGAAAAACGGGGCGGGTTCAGATCCGGCGCTCCGCCCCCCGGCCCCGGTCTACCGATTGCTTCGAGGAGGGGGGGCCCCGGACGGGGAGTGACGAGTATGGGACTGCACATGCAGAACACTTTTGCGGGGCACACCCCTCTGTAAAAGTGTTCTGGGAGAGGGGCGATGAGTTCCCAAATTGTGACTGGAGATTGTGGCATGGTGCCCGCCTACAAAACACTTTTGCGACACCCCCCCCTCTGTAAAAGTGTGAAAGTGTGAAAGTGATACCCCCTGATCCTTGGTGCGGTGTGGCTGTTTGCCACATCCGCTATGTTTATATACTATCACTCGCAGAACTTACAACAATCCATTTTCATAGAAAGTGGATGATAGCCTAGGGGTATCATCCATTTTCACTTCCACTTCCATAGAGGGGTGTGTCCGGTAAAAGTGTTTTTTTATAACTTTCATCAAGCACACTTGCTGAATACACTTTTGCGAAGGTATCGGAAACCTTATATCCATCTGCCCCCTACCAACCTCTATGAGCGGGAACATCTTCCTGAGCGGGGTTCCTAAAAACCGGATCTTCCGCGATAAGCGGGTATTCAATGTTGGATACCTGCCAAAACGCCTGATCGCCAGGGATCATGAGATCGAGACCGTGAAGGAACTCTTCTATCCGATCCTGCAGGACCACAGCAAACCGGAGAACGCCCTCATCTATGGCAAATCCGGGACAGGAAAGTCCGCGGTGGTGCGCTACGTGCTGAACGACCTCACGGACTACCTGAATATGGAGATAGGCTACCGGGGGTATCTCCCCGTCCACATCGAATGCACCCGGCATACAACCGTGACGATCCTGACCACGATCCTCCGGGAACTGAACCCCGACCTCGTGGTTCCCCGGTGCGGCCTGGCCACCAGCACCTACTACGATCTGGTCTGGGAGCAGATGATCGCGAAGAACCAGAACCTGATCCTGGTGCTGGACGAGATCGACAAACTTCGGGACGACCGGATCCTCTACATGGTCACTCGGGCCGCGGAGAACTGCAACATCCCCGAAGACCTCCACATCACCGTGATCGGGATCTCCAACAGCCTTGAATACGTTAAACGGCTCGACTCCCGGGTGATCTCATCAATGGGAAAGACGGATCTCATCTTCAGCCCCTATAACGCCCTGCAATTAGAGCAGATCCTCACCGACCGGCAGATCGGGTTTCAGGAGGGGGTGCTGGACGAAGGGGTGATCGGGCTCTGTGCGGGCCTCTCGGCACAGGTCGGCGGAGATGCCCGGAAGGCCTTACAACTCCTGCGCCGGGCAGGGATCATCGCTGAACGCGAGGGCCGGGCCCGGGTCACCGAGGAGGATGTCAATCAGGCCTATGCCGAGATCGCGGCAGATGCGTTGTCGGGCTATATCGAGGTCTTGCCGGTGCAGGAGAAGGCCATCCTCTTGACGATCGCGTTCTTGGTCAAGGAGGAGAAGGAGAAGATATATTCAGGGGATGTGTACCTTAACTACACTCGTCTGGCAGAGATTCTGGATCTCAGGATCCTTTCCTCGCCCCGGGTATCGGGGGTAATCTCTCAGCTTGAGGTCGAGGGCATCATTAAGACCAATGTCGCGAAGAAAGAGGGCCGGGGGATGTCCCGCGAGATTTACCTGGTTCCGGACCTCAAAAAGGTCTGGACCGCGATCTGCGAAGACCCCCGGTTTGCCCAATATCAGGAGCAGGTAGCATGAGCACGAATGAGTCATCGGGCACAGCCCTATCACGCGAGGTCGAGCGATTTTCCGCCCTTGTGCAGACGCTCGGGGTCTACGAGCAGGTGCTCTACTATGTGGTGTGCCGGGTCAGGGCCCGGGGGAAGGCGAAGACCGCCCCGTTATCGGTTGTGAATGCCGAATACCAGCAGTCACTGAAGCCGCTCGGGGTCTTCCGCGACCAGATGCCGCCCTTCTGGGACACCCTCGGGGTGCTGGAGACCGCCGGCCTCGTCACCGTTCGGCACCGGACCAACCGCATCCTGATCACTGATATGGGCCTCCCGCTCGCGGAGATGCTCGCCCACCTCGCCAGCCTCGACTACGCCGCGGAGCTGGCCCGGCGCACGGCCCGGCCCTCATCGCCCTAACTCTTTTTCTCGCCGCGATCCTCTCCAAGTAACACATCTGGCAAGGGGTCTCGATCTACGTTCCCCACAGCCCCACAGCACGCCTCGCTGGTGCCCCGCTGCCGCCCCCTCTCCGCCGCCAGGCCCGGAAGTCCATCCCCGCCAGCCCCCGGCCCGCAGAAGGGCAGGGTTCCGACCTGCACATGCAACTTTCTCACAACACCGGCTTGAGATCCCGGAGCAACTCCTCCCGGATCGCGTCCTGCTGCGGGGTCTTCCCCAGCAGGGCATACCGACCGCTGGCCTTGGCGTCCGCGACGGTTTCATGCAGGATACGTCCTTTGATAGGGTCGGGCATGACGATCCCGTGGAAGACCAGGAACTGGAGCACCCCCATGAACTTCTGGGCATCCTTGACCTCGTCCTGCATCCGGATCAGGGCCTTCATGTAGTCCTTGCGGGGGTTGAGATACACATAGAACACGAACCCGTCCACCTCGAAGACCCGGAGCACCCGCCGCTTCTTACAATGCGGCAGATGCCAGTTCAGGGAGTACTTGCTGGGGAACACTCGCCCGCAGTAGATGCAGGTATATTCCCGCCTGTTAATCGCTTTTCTTTCGATTTTAGCAAACGTCTTTGGCATATTCGGTGATTGGGCCATTCATGTACCTCCGATCTACGTCACGTTATACCGTCACGCCTACCCTATACGAGGTGAGGGTTGGAGAGTCTAGGTAATGAAGCATAGCATGGTTGACCGCCCGGTTGCCAGCCCAAGACCCCGGCAAAGCGGGGATCGCCGGTCGCCCCCCAAAGCGGGCCGGGCGCTGACGAGGCCTGCCCCGCCCTCTGCACGGCGATTCGAGGCACGGCAGGCTTTTTTGCGGCGGCCAACCTCCACCCTCTGACCGCTGGACCGATCCCCCAAAGGGCTCCATGAAGATCCCTTGAAGAGTACTTCCTGCGTATGCGTAGCGTCACATGCCATAACTTCGTTATGATGTATCCGGGATAGATAGAACCTCGCGTGCGCGCGTGATGCGTACCGGGCGCGTAATTAAGCCCCTCGGTTTTTGGGGGATCCTTGGATCCTCTATTACGCGGGCGCGGGCGCGACCCTTTGTTTTCACTTTCATCTTGCGGGGGCATCTTTATGTCGGATGGAGTTTAAGAGTAAATCAATAATTCTTTAGGCAGAACGCCTCTCTGTGAAATGGGTGGCGCTCAGACGAAACGATGACGATCCGTGCAAAAATCGTCGGGGTTGCAGATCAACATCCAAGAGAACAAGGATTCAAACTGGGTATTCGGGGGAAGATAGAACCTCGCGTGCGCGGTTGCAGATCAACATCCAAGAGAACAAGGATTCAAACTGGAGGGGGCGCGCGCCCCGAATGGCTCCCCATAGAGTTGCAGATCAACATCCAAGAGAACAAGGATTCAAACTCCATCTCATAGCCCGACAACCAGAGCATCGTGGGGTTGCAGACCCCCCTCCAACAGAACAAGGGTTTCTCTACCCACATCTTTATGACGGGGGATAAAGAAATACTATTCTAAGGATTCGTCCCTCCAAAACAATCTGAATCCCAAAAAGACTAAAATGCGTGATGTAAAATGGGTGAAAAATGTTACCTTGGGGTATCCCCCTCGTCCGGGGGTTCCCCCCCGTGATCGATGCCGTCCGGCGGCTCGGGCTGCTGCGGATCCTCGACACCGTTCCCGGCATCACCGGGGCGACGCTTGCCGACCCGGCCCTCTTTGCCGCCCAGCGGTCTGCCGTGCTCGCAGGCGACGACCTCTCCTACCCCCACCTCCAGTTCGAGCCCCTCGCGACCACCGAGAAGGACGGGTCCCCGAAAGAGATCGGGATCTTCTCACTCGATGATGCCGGCCAGGTCTCGTTCCGGGTCGAGTTGATGCTGGACGAGCCGGGGCGTTACCTCTTTCTCAAGACCCCTGCGAACGGCACCTACCTCACCCCCACCTGGAAGCTCGTCAGTGAAGGCGACAAGAAAGGCCGATCCGACTCCAAGAAACTCCTCAAGACCATCGAGGCGATGCGGCAGCGGGCCGAGACCGATCCGCAGCCGTGGCTTCAGGACCTCCTGCGGATCTTCACGGCTCAAGAGGTGATCCTCCCGGACCCCGAGCCGGACGGCACCTTCCGCACCGCGCCCTTCTTGGCCGCGGCACGCTGGGCCGCCCAGACCCGGCACCTGACCATCTTCTCCGTCCGGCTTCAGGGGCGCTACCCCGGGGACATCCCATCCCTCGCCCACGACGCCCTCGCCCGCAAGGCCGACACCATCTTCCAGACCGCCGGGTCCCCGGCGCACGATGGCGGAACCTGCACCCTCTGCCGCCGGGAGGGGAAGGTCTACCCGAACGTCCTCAGCGGCTGCGGGTTCAACCTCCTCAACGTCGATAAACCCGGCTTCTTCCCCGACTGCGATCCCGCCGCCGCCTGGCAGGTCAACCCGATCTGCCGCGAGTGCGGCGAACAGATCTATGTCGCCCGGTGGCGGGTCTTCCCCCGGCTGACCCGGCGGGTCTGCGGCCGGGAACTCCTGGCGATCCCCCACCTCCTCGACGGAGAAGACTCCGGCGACCTCCTCCAGACCCTGATTGAGGACTACGATCCCGCGAGCACCCCGCTCGCCACCGCCGACACCGCCGAACGGTTCCTCTACGACGCCCTCGCGCAGTCGCGGGCCGTCGCCACCGTCACCTACCTGGTCGGCACCATCGCCGGGCAGGACGTGAAAGACATCTCCCGCGTGATCCCGAACGTGATCCCCTCCCGGCTCGGAGCCGTCGCGGCCGCGATCCGGGCGGTCAACGCCGCCTCCCGCGCCCTTCCCGACGATCACCCCTTCGCCTTCTACGGCCTGAACGCCAAGAAGACCCCCGTGCGGCGAAACCCCGTCACTGAATCCCTCACGATCCTCCAGGGGGCACTCGGCACCCGCAAGCAGAAAGGGGCCGGATCCGCCTACACCGCCGCGGCCGTCAACTACGACGACCTCCTTCTCGCGATCCTGACCGCACAGCCCTACCCGGCCCGCCCGCTCTTCGCGGACTTCGCGGGCAAGCTGCTCCACGACCTCCGGCAGGCCGGGGGCGACTCTCCCGCCGCCCAGGTCGGCACCATCACCAGGACCACCCGGGCCATGCACATCACCCTCTCCCTCCTGCACCGCCTGAAGACCATCTCGCTACCTGATGGAGTGAACTACGTGACCTCAACCCTCGACCGGTATGAACCCCTCGCCCCCCTGAACCAATTCCTGACCACGTCCCCCGGCATCGACAGCCGGGAGAAGACCTTCGCCTTCCTGCTCGGCCTCCTTGCCGGCAAACTCGTCTCGATCCAGCTCGGCCGCCGGGTCAACCCCGAATCCCTCCGGTGGATCGCCGCCACGACCTTCTCGGAACGCGACCTCCGGGACCTCTTCGTCCGGGTCCGGTCCAAGCTCGACCAGTACAGCTCCTCCCTGGGGGAGACCGCCTGGTCGGCCGAGATGCGGGGGGTCGCGGAAGCCCTCGCGGTCGCCGGGGCCGGGATCCAGAAATGGTCCCTCTCCCGCGACGAGGCCGCCTACTGGTTCGCGGTCGGGCACAGCCTCCAGTCCGCATTCCTCCCGACGAAAGAAGAGCCGAAGACCCCCAGCGCCCCTGCGGAGGTGCTTGTATGATCAACAGACGCGAATTTCTCTACCTCTACGACCTGAAGAACGTCAACCCGAACGGGGACCCCGACACCAACTCCCCGCGCATCGACCCCGCGACCAACCGGTGCTACGTCACCGATGTCCGGCTGAAACGGTATATCCGCGACCTCCTCGCCGTGAAATACGGGGAAGACGCGATCCTCGTCACCCGGCTCGGCAACGAACCCGTCTCCCTCCAGAAACGAGTCGAGGCCCGGCTGGAGTCACTGGAGTATACCGCCGAAACCGTCCGGGACACCCTCTGCCAGACGTTCATCGACCTCCGGATGTTCGGTAGCCCGCTGGCGTTCAACCTCAAGAAGAACAAGAAGGACAAAGACTCCAAAGGGGAGAAGAAGATCCCGAGCCTGACCGGGCCGATCCAGATCCAGTTCGGAGAGAGCCTGCACCCCGTCATCCCCGTTACGGTCCACGGCACCAGCCAGCTCGCCTCCGAGGACGGCAAAGGGGCCGGGACCTTCACCGACACGACAATCCTCCCCTACGCCGTGATCGCCTTCCACGGGCTCATCAACGAGTACGCCGCCCGGCACACCGACCTCTCCGACGAGGATGTCGCGCTCTTCCTCGACACCCTCTGGAAGTCCGTCCGCGAATCGCCGTCCGCAAACACCCGCTCGAAGACCGGGCAGCAACCCCTCTTCCTCCTGAGCGTCACCTATACCGCCGGGAGCGAGTACCACATCGGGCGGCTTGCCGACCGGATCGAACTCGCCCCGACCGGGGAGACCCCGCTCACGGATCTCCGGGGGCCGGAGGACTACCGGATCGGGTTCGATCCCCTGCTGGCCGCACTGGACGATGCCCGTTCCCGGATCGACCGGATCGAGGTCTGGGCCGCCCCGCAGTTCGCCCGGCGGTACCCGGACCTCATCGCGGCCCTTATGGAGCGGTTCCCCGGCGACCAGCTCGTCCTCCACCAGGCGTAAC
>Ga0208041_1000967_pt1 | contig 21505 bp, 16 predicted proteins | sample AD_SCU002_MetaG_FD_184453 | JGI IMG/M metagenome (GOLD analysis project Ga0208041, IMG submission 184453) | Active sludge microbial communities of municipal wastewater-treating anaerobic digesters from China - AD_SCU002_MetaG (SPAdes) (version 2) | ecosystem: Engineered > Bioreactor > Anaerobic...
TACAGGAGGTGAACCAGTGACCGGGCAAGGGCATTGGAGAACCCATAGTCCGCTTTCAAATTGTTGAAAAGCTCCTGTTCATTGGTCTTCTTCCAGGCATTGTTCAAGGATTTGGTATCGACACCGGTTGCAGGCATAACATCTCCCGCCCATATGTAGGGGAACACAGGGGTTAAAGGATACGACATATGACGGTGATGTAATTCCTCAGTCATATCGGAATACCATTCCTCAATCAGGCCCCACATAGTACACTATTTCATCTAATATTGCCCATGCGATATCGTCTCACACGAAGGGCGCGAAGATGCAAAAGATGTGTATCCCCCAGCCGGAACCCTTCATGAACTCCTGCGTACTTCTGCGTGAGACCAGCGATCACTCCAACGTATCCTCAAGTTAAGGTGAAACACTCCAGTAGGCGTGTAGTATCTGCGTTATTGCGGATCTCTTATCGGGGGGTGAAAAGCGGAAGCTCTTGGGAAGATTAGACGCCAGAATAGTTTTGGGGAGGATAATGAGCTGTCATCGGCGGTGTAGATTTGTACACTTATCGGCGGTCTAAAAGTGTACACCTGCGAACCCTCATGCACGTTCTTGAGGGTCATAGCCATGTTCACTGTGGAGGAATTTTTCGTGATACGCGACTTGCATCACCAGGGACTGAACATCAGCCAGATCTCACGAAAGACCGGGCATCACCGAAATACGGTACGGAAATACCTTACCGCACAAACCGTGCCGTCACCGGCACCCCGCAGGGTACGGCCGAGCAAACTCGATCCGTTCAAGGAGTATATCCAGCAACATATCAGTGAATACTCCTTAAGTGCCCCCCGAATCTGCCGGGAGATTCAGGAGATGGGATTTGACGGGAAATGCACCATCGTCAAAGACTATCTCCGTATGATCCGACCTCAAACACCGGTACCGGCAGTTTTCCGGTATGAGACCAAACCCGGTGTCCAGGCACAGGTCGACTGGGGCGAGTGCGGCCGGATCGAGGATGACGGTCGCATGCGCACGGTTTACTGCTTCAGCATTGTCCTCGGCTATTCCCGGATGCGGTATATGGTCTTCACCCTCTCCACCGACGTCTATACCCTCATTCGGTGCCATCTCAATGCCTTCGAGTACTTCGGTGGTTACACAGATGAGATTCTGTATGACAACATCAAAACGGTGATCCTCAAACGGGCAATCCGTGCCGGCGACCACCAATGGAATGCGAAGTTCGAGGACTTTTTCCGGCATCACGGGTTCGTGCCCCGACTCTGCAAACCTTACTGTCCCCAGACCAAAGGGAAGGTCGAAAACACCATCGGCTACATCAAGCGCGATTTCCTCCTCGGAGGAACCTTCTCATCCCTCGGCGATATGAACCGGCAGGTTCTGCCGTGGTGCAACCGGGTCAACGCAACGTCCCATGGAACGACGAATGCGATCCCGTTCGAGCGGCTGCGCCAGGAGCACCTGAAATCCATAGCGGCGATCCTGCCATACCGGCTACGGCGGGAAGAGCGCCGCAAGATCTCACGGGAAGCATACATCTCCTATCTCGGCAACCGCTACTCGGTGCCCCACCGGTATGCCGGGAGAGATGCCGTTCTGGAACTTCACGACGATCAGATGGCCGTCCGGGTCGGTACTGAAGTCATCTGTTCGCATACGGTCGTCCCCGGGCACGCCCGGGTTATCCGGGAGAAGGAGCACTTTGCTGGTCTTCTTGCGGAGGCCATGCGATGCAACTCCCGGTGCAGGAAGGTTACACGCCCGCTCTTTACGGTGGCCCCTCCGCAGGTGGAGCATCGGCCACTCTCGGTCTATGACACGTTCATCGATGAGGTGGGATCGTGAGCGCTCTGGTCTATGAGCGAGTCCATGATAATCTGAAGCGTCTCAAACTGACGACGATCGAGTCGCTCCTGGATAACTACCTCGAGATCGCGGCAAAGGAGGAACGATCGACCCTGGAAGTCCTCGATTATCTTCTGGATCAGGAGGTGAAGAGCAAGGAGGATCGTGCCCGTGAGTTCCGGATGCGATTGGCCGCGTTTCCGATGGAGAAGCGACTCGAGGACTTCGATGTGAGTTTTCAACCCTCCCTCGATCCGGCGGTGATCCGAGATCTGGCGTCTCTGCGGTTCATTCATCACGCGGAGAATGTCGTCTTCTTAGGGCCCCCGGGAGTGGGAAAGACTCATCTGGCTCTGGCTCTCGGCCACGAGGCAGTGAAGCAGGGATTCCGGGTCTACTATGCGAATGCATCCAGTCTCATTGAGCGGCTGATGAAAGCAAATCGGGAGAATAAACTCGAGGAACGGATTAAAGCCCTTACGAAGTTTCATCTCCTGATCATCGACGAAATGGGCTACCTTCCCTTCAATCGCGAAGGTGCCCACTGTTTCTTCAACCTGATCTCACGGCGGTATGAGAAGTCGTCCACGATCTTTACGTCGAACAAGTCGTACGGGGAGTGGGGCGAGATCTTCGGCGACCATGTGATCGCCGCTGCAGTTCTTGACCGAATTCTCCACCACTCCACGACATTGAACATTAAAGGCGATAGCTACCGGCTGAAAGAACGACGAAGACAGGGGATCTACTCCCACACCCTGCCGGGATGAGTTTCGATACCATTATGGGATCAGGTGTACACTTTTATTCCGCCTGAATCTGTACACTTTTACGCCGCCGTTGACAAGAGCAACCTGATGGAGTAACAGGGGGAATCACGCTGAAAAACATGCTGTCAAATTAGGATGCTCTCTGATTTGATGGGCCCTGGAATAGGGAGGTTATTCGAAATTCTCCGCTGTCTAGGGCTTATCCCCTCCTCGACCCGGTCCATCTGGATTCCCGTAAAGTATATCTATGATGGAGGAGGAGGGCGCCTCTCGGAGTTACTGGCGGATGATCTTTTCAGGTAGATGGGGTGAGCATTTTTTGAGATAACTTCATTGGGTGCAAGAATGCGGAATGGTTGAAAAGCAAACAAACCCTGAGGAAGTAAATTCCCTCTGGTGGCTACTTTCCGTATGGGCGGGTTCTTACTATCGAGATTTAATGTATTGCTTCAGTCATCAGGTTGGACAATCTTACACGGTTATACGTGGATTATACTACTCTCTTCGCCTTCAGTTTGTCCTCATCGCAATTGCTGTCTTAGCCTTTGACTGCTTGAGCGCCAACCTCGCGGATAAGCAGATGGATGTTAGCCCGATAAACCTGGAATGGGTTTCGATAGATGTCCTACCCGCTATCATGAATGTATTGCTCATATGGTTCCAGAGCATTTCTCTCATAAAAGGAGTTGAGTTATTCGGAGTTATTTTACTGCTTTTTCTGGCCTTCTCGCTCGCCCGACGTGCGAATGTTGCCTCCAAAATCGTGACTATCGATGAGTTCAAGGATTGTCGTCAAAAGAATCATGTACGGGGTTTAGAGGAGAATGTGCCTAATGTCGCTGAAGATCTTCACCATCGATTGGCTGCCGAGCTGACCCGGATACGCTCATTGTACGAGAACGTAGCCGGATCAATGGATGTAACATACGGCTATCGGCCGGAACCTCCACGTATCACTGCGGATTACTCAACTACCTCCAAAAATATCTCCCAGAGCAATCAACCGCTGAGCATAGGCCCGATTAACCTTCCTCAAGAAATAATCAGAGATATTGCATCACGGGTTGTAAGAGGTACCCGTATCACTGGAATCCTTTTTGAAGAAGACGATAGGCTCCACCTGGTTGCCCATAGGATCGACAATGAAGAACCACTCAGCTGGACGGTTGTAGGACCAAAGAAAGCCCATGGTGATGGCACATCGTCAGAGCCGGCTCTTAACGATATGATCCATGAACTTGCGTGCAGGATATTTACATCGATATATACCGATGATGCCACTGAGTGGAAAGCGGTCCAGGCCTTTAACCGGGGCCTTGAGGAATATCTCCATAGTAAGGCAAAGCCACAGGGTCGAACTATCGGGTTGATTCGAGCCGAAGAAAAGTTTATCGAAACCCTCTCCGAAGATAGCGGTTACCATAACGCGTATCATAACCTCGGGGTTATCTATCGCGAGCAGAAGAAATGGCAAGCAGCAGAGAGGGTATTTATTTTGAGTACCCATTCACGCCCAAAAGAGGCAGAATCATATTACACGTTGGCGCTGAATTATTTTGACGAGGCATACGACCATCTCTATGAGGGGGACATCGAAAAAAGGGGTTCCCTGGAGCGTGATGATGGAATTTTTCGCGATTACTGGAGCTTGTGCCGGGTAATTGAACTGTGTGATGCATGTTTAATGCTCCAACCAGTTTGTCCTAAAGCCTACGAATTAAAAGGGTTTGCGTACGGGCTCAGAGGATATATCACTGAAAAACGTCCGGATGTTATAAACCGCCCTGATCCTTCAGGAGATCTGGACTATCCTGGAAAGCTTCCCCCGTTCGAGAGTGGCGGCCACGATAGCCTTGATCATGCAATACAGTGCCGTCGTATAGCAGTAGAGCAGTCATGGAAGTTACTCTGTCAGAACCTCCTGCGACCATCACAAAAGAATGATAGAGCCAATCCACTTGTAACAGTGACGGAAGATAGAGATCGGGCATACAAATGCCTGAACAACATGGCATATACCCTCCATCTGAAATCCCTGAAGCGAAAATCCGGCAATAGCGGATCCGAGAAGAGTCACTCAACGATAGATCGCCTGTCGCTCTGGTTATTATCGCAGATCCAGATGCGAATATACCGGCAGGCATTAGCGCTCAATCCCTCAAAGGCGAACCCGCATCTAGGGATAGGAGGACTGCACCTTATGGCCAACCGCCCGGATCTGGCAATAGAATCATTTAAACGAGCCATATCGATCGACTACACACTTCCAACCGCCTGGATGTATCTTGCCCTGGCATACAACGAGTCGATAGCCAACATTAAGAGGATCCAGAAACCGGGTGCGAAACATCAGGTCGGATATCCGGATTCAAGAAGTGCTATGCCCGGGATCTATCGACAGGGGCGAGATCATGCACTCATACAGTTCTTAAACTATATCGAAGAGTTAAAGCCTCTTCATCTCTATCGCATCGCCGAAGAATTTGAGAATAGGATAGAATGCAAGGACATTACCTTATTAATTCGAAGATCACTGGCATTCTTGGAAGAAACCAGGAAATGTGAGAGTTCCAAGGCCATCGACCTGTCTCCCCCAGAGATCCCATCCAGCGGGATTGAACACCTTAGATCGATCTACGACGACTGGCAGAAGGGAGAGAGCCTCCGGGTACAGGGTATCAACTTTCTAAGTCATGGAGAGCCCGGTAAAGCCGATGAGATGTTTATCGAGTCCCTTCAATCATTAAAGACGTTATACCCGGAGAGGATACGGAGAAATGCTATCTACGCCTCTCAAGCACATGCCCAGCTCCAGAAAAAAGACTACCCGACGTCGATTAAAACCACGCATGATGCTTTACTGCTTGATCCGGGATGTTCTCATTCTCATCTGCGCAGGGGGCAGGGACTCTACGGCATTAATGACCTCGACCATTGCATCAATGAATACCGCCTCGCCCTCCAGTGTGATCCGGAGCAACCGGAAATATACTTCCGTATAGGGCAGGTAGATCTATTGCGTGCAAAGCGCTCCCATAACCCTGAAGAAAAGCGGGAACTATCGGAGGAAGCATCCAATAACTTTAAGATCGCTCTGGAGCTCCGTAAGGGCGAGAGTAAGGATATCGCGAAGATGTACTACTGGCTTGGAAAGTCCTCTTTAATCATGGGTTCGTACAACGAGGCAAGGGCGTATCTTGAAACTGCAGAATCGCTCAGTATCGCTCCGATCAAAGTAGCATTTCACCTTGGTGAGGCATACCTGGGTATGGGTCTGTTTGAAACCAGTGAGAATTATTTCGAACAGGTCCGCCGGCACCTCGATAAATCCATTCGCGATAGTACCATCTCCCGTGACAGCTGGCTTCAGTCTGAGGTTGAGGAGTTTCTCGAGGATGACGTATGTGCCGGTGCCCTCCTGGCACGATGGCATATCAGGAATGCAACCCTCGCTATCCATACATCGCAGAGCGGAGAGGAGGCAGAGAAACACCTTGAAGCAGTCCGGGAGATCATAGGAGAGATATCCAGCACAACAACGCGCCGTGATCTGGAATCAGAGTACCTACGTGCACGGAGATGGCTGCTCAAGCAAAAAGAGCACCTCAAACCCACGTAGATGACCCCCCCTCACACCCGGAGCATCCGGGCATTAACCGCGACAATCACCGTGCTCGCGCTCATCAGCACCGCCCCGGCCGCCGGGGTGAGGACGATGCCGGCACTGAAGAGCACGCCGGCGGCAAGCGGGATAGCGACCGCGTTGTAGCCGGTTGCCCAGAGGAGGTTCTCGACCATCTTCCGGTAGGTCTTCTTCGCGAGATCGATGATCGCCGCCGCATCACGGGGGTCGCTCCTGACCAGAACGATATCGGCGCTCTCCACGGCCACATCGGTCCCCGCCCCGATGGCGATACCGAGGTCCGCCTCGACGAGCGCCGGGGCGTCGTTGATCCCGTCGCCCACCATCGCCACCCGGTAACGGCGCCGAATCTCCCGGATCTTCGCAGCCTTCTCGTGCGGCAGAACCCCGGCAAAGAATTCGTCGAGGCTGAGCTCCCCCGCCACCCACGCGGCGACGTCGTGGTGGTCGCCGGTCAGCATCATGCACCGGATGCCCATCGCCTTGAGCCGGGAGATTGCCTCCCCCGACTCCGGCCGGATGGTATCCGCGAGAGCAAGCGCCCCGGTGAGCCGATCACCCTCGATGAGGAAGACGACGGTCTTTCCCTGCCGCTGGAGAGGCTCGACCCGCTCGTCCCCGGCCGCCATCCCCCGCTCCGCGAGGTAGCCCGGGCCGACCACCGAGACCCGCCGGCCGCCGACCGAACCCTCGACGCCCTTCCCCGGCAGCGCCCGGAACCCTTCGACCGGCAGAAGAGAGAGCCCGCGCTCCTCCGCGCTCCGGACGACGGCCCGGGCGAGCGGGTGCTCGGAGTGCGCCTCCACCGACGCCGCCGCCCTGACGACATCCGCCTCGGCACCGCCGAAGGCAAGTACATCCGTGACACCGAACGTCCCCGTCGTGAGGGTCCCGGTCTTGTCGAAGACGACAGCCTCGAGGTCTTTTGCCCGCTCAAACGCAGCCCGGTCGCGGATGAGGAGCCCCGAGTGGGCCGCAAGAGCCGTCGAGACCGCGACAACGAGCGGGACGGCAAGGCCGAGCGCGTGGGGGCAGGCGATGACCATCACGGTCGCGGCCCGCTCCACAGCAAACCCGGCCCCCTCGATGGCGAACCAGACCGCAAACGTCACCGCGCCGACCGAAAGGGCGATCGCCACCAGGAAGAACGCCGCCCGATCGGCGAGGTCCTGGGTCCGCGACCGGCTCTCCTGCGCCTTCCGGACGAGGTCGATCACCCGGGCGAGGTAAGTCTCCGCGCCCGTCCTCTCGACCTCGACGACGATCGAACCCTCGCCGTTGATAGCGCCGCCGATGACCGTGTCTCCCGGCCGTTTCTCGATTGGCCTTGACTCCCCGGTGAGCATCGCCTCGTTGACGCTCGTCCCCCCCTCCACGATCACGCCGTCCACCGGCACCTTCTCACCGGGCCGGACGAGCACCCGGTCGCCCGGGACGAGCCGGTCGACAGGCACGTCGTCCGTCCCCCCGTCGCGGACCCGGTGCGCCTCCGAGGGCATGACCCTGACGAGCTCCTCAAGTGCCCGCGACGCCCCGAGGACCGAGCGCATCTCCACCCAGTGCCCGAGGAGCATGACGTCGATCAGGGTGGCAAGTTCCCAGTAGAACCCCTCTCCACCGACGACACCGATGACGACCGCCGAGCTGTAGACATAGGCAACGGTGATCGCGACGGCGACGAGCGTCATCATGCCGGGCATCCTTGCCCGGAGTTCGTGGACGAACCCGGAGAGGAACGGCCAGCCGCCGTAGAGGTAGACGGCGGTCGCGAGGGCGAGGAGGAGGTACGCCGAGCCCGGGAAGGCGATGGGGAGCGCCCCGACCGGCAACGAGAGGAGAAGGACCGGGACCGTCAGGATGACCGATACGATAAATCGCCGTCGGTAGTCGTCGAAGATGTGGTGGTGAGTCTCCCGGCCCGCCTCCTCGCCGTGCCCCACGTCAGCCCCTCCGCTCCCGCTGGAACTCCTCTTCGTCGATCTCGCCGCGCGCGCAGCGCTGCCGGAGGAGATCCATCGCTGCATCGCCGGCCCCGGGTCTCCGGATGACCAGGATCAGGAAGGCGGGGATGAACCGGAGCAGGCCGTTCACCCCCGGGCGATTTACGTCCCGGTAGACCGGGACGGCGAGGAAGACGAGCAGCCGGATGAGCGTCATACCCCCTCCGGAGAACAGGCACGCGGGCCCCCCTCAACCATCGGATGACCGTCACGGTGCGGGTGCATGAATCCGTCCATGCGGCGGAATGCCCCCCAAAGAACGTAAATATGCCGGCCGTTTCAGGTGCGGAGGGCCTGCCCCGAGCACCCCTGTGCGCGCAATGGCAGGAACGCCGGGTGCGTGCCCCCTCAGCCAGGTGATGCGTGAAGATCCGCCGGAGAGAATAAACAGGTTTATATGTACAAAAGCAACAGCATACATCTCGTAGTCAGACAGATCCGCCCGAAGGAGTTCCGAACTCCTCGATTCATCTGAACCGAGCCCGGGTTCATCTGAATCGCACGGGAACATTTTATCTTAACATAATATAAAAACATCCTGAGGGAAGAGGTGATCCCGGCCAATGCACGAACCCATACCTGCATACGGTAGTATCAGCGCGCTCTCCGCCGTCCTGGACGAGCTCGATGAGGGTCTGCTCGTCGTCGGTTCGGATAATCGGATCGCCTGCATCAACAAGCGTCTCCGGCACATCCTGGGTATCGACCGAGATGCGGCCGGCGGAACCGACGCGACCCGATTCGTCCACCAGACCCTGGCGCCTCGAATCGCCGAAGAGTCGTGCAGGAGAGACCTCCTTGAGTTCTTCTCCGGCCGCCAGCGATCTCTCGACCTCTCGTGCACGCTCTTGACGTCCGGCGGCAAGAGCAACCGGGTCTGCTGCTCGTGCAAAACCGTCGGGAGCGGGCTGTTCCAGGGTATGCGAGTTGCCCGTTTCGAGCCCGTGCCCCGGGAGGATTCCGCCTCCCCGGGATGGATAGGCGATCTCCTGCGGCAGGACGACGACTGGTACCGGTTCCTCGTCGAGAACCTGAATGAGGGGATCGGGCTGATCGACAGGGAGGGCATCGTGGTCTTTGCGAACAAGAGACTGGCCGATATCATCGGCTGCCCCATCGCTGAGACCGTCGGAACGCCGGCCTCCCGTTTCACCGATGAAGAAGGTGCCCGGTGCATGGAGGACTACCTGCAGAACCTGGATACGTTCCCACACGAGATCTTCGAGATCGATCTGATTCGTAGAGACGGTATCCGCATCCATGCCCTGATGGCGACCACACCGGTTATCGACGCCTCAGGCGCTTGCCGCGGGTTCCTTGCCGGGGTCCTGGATATCACCCCCTTAAAGCAGATGGAGCTGCAGCTTGAGGAGAGCAAAGAGAAGTACCGGTCGCTCGTCGAGCTCTCGGCCGAAGCGATCCTCATCTACCAGGACGGCATCGTCACCTACATCAACCCCGCCGGCGTGAGGCTTCTTGGCGCGCAAGACCCCGGCGAGGTCATCGGGACGAACGTCGCCGATATCATCCATCCCGGCTCCCGCGAGACCGTCAGATCCTTCGCTGCCCGGAACCTGCAGAGGGGGGAGACGCCGCTCGTCGAGCTCCCGGTCGTCAGGCTTGACGGGACGATGGTCTTCGTCGAGGGGCGGGGCACCCGGGCTTTCTTTGCGGGGAGGCCTGCAGTCCAGGTCGTCATGCGGGATATCACCCACCGAAAGCAGGCGGAAGAGCGGTTGCAGGCAAGCAATCGCCATCTCCTGCTGCTCAACAGGATCATCGGCATATCCGCCCAGGCTCAAACCCCCGATGAACTCCTGGAGACGGCGCTTGACCAGACGCTCGACCTCCTCGGCTACGATGGCGGCGGCATCTACCTCACCGAACCCGGAAGGAGCGGGGTCGCACTTCGTTACGAACGGGGTATGCCGAAGAGATGTCTGGAACGGGCCGGGGAACTCTTCAGGGCATCGTACGCCGAAGTATGCGCCACCGGCGCTCCCCGTTACATCGAGCAGGACGATAGTCCGGTATCCCGTCTCCTCCGCGATATCGGGTTTACCGCACTGGCCTGCACCCCGTTCACCGTCGAGCCCGACGTTGCCGGGGCGCTTCTTGTCGGGAGCAGGAACCGACAGTCCTTCCCTCCCGAAGAGCGTGCACTCCTCGAGGCGGTCGGCCGGGAGATCGGGGCCGGGATGCTCCGGGGAATGCTCCACCAGAGACTCGAGGCGGCGAACCGGGAGGCAAATCTCTACCTCGATATCCTCACCCACGACATCAAGAACGCCGATAACGTCGCGAACATATACGCCGACCTCCTCATCGACGAACTCGAGGGGGAAGTGGTCGGGCATGCTCAGAAACTGAAGGACGGTATCCGCAAAAGCATCGAGATCACGGCAAACGTCGCCACCATCAGAAAGATCCACGAGACCCGGGCCGGGCTTGAACCTGTCGATCTCGATGCCGTCATCAAAAGCGAGATCGAGCACTTCCCCGATCTCCCTATCTGCTACGACGGGCTGCCCCTGAAGGTCTTCGCCGACGATCTTCTCCCCCAGGTCTTCACGAACCTGATCGGCAACACCACAAAGCACGGCGGATCAAAGGTCAATGTCGCCGTGGCGGTCGAGGACCTGGGCGAAGAGGTCGTCGTCACCGTCGCCGACACCGGCCCCGGTATACCGGATGACATGAAGGAGACGATCTTATACCGGTTCGAGCGGGAGAACGACAAAAGGGGGAGTCAGGGCCTCGGTCTCTCGATCTGCCGGATGCTCACCGCCCGTTACGGCGGCAGGATCTGGATCGAGGACCGGGTGGCGGGGCGCCCCGGGGAGGGTGCGGCGTTCCGGTTCACCCTCCGGAAGGCGTGAGCCTCTCAGGTCCGACCGCTTATCTCTCCGCCATCGCCTGCAGGATCGACATGATACCGGGTCTGGCCCTCCTCCGCTGCCTCGAACCGAAGTCGCCCATCTCCATGTCGGTGGAGTCGTACAGTTCTTTATTCACCCGGTCGGTGATCTCGTCGAATATTCGCCGGTACGCGGTGCAGTGGGGGTCGACGCCGCGGATCTCGCCGTCTGTCGGCGCTATCGCGTTGTAGGGGCACCCACCCCGGCAGTACTTTATATGGGGACATCCTTTGCATTCGCGGTCGACGTACTCCCTGAACTCCTGCATGAGCCTCCAGGCATCCGACCGGGCGAGGTCTTCCGGGCCCGGGCGGTCGTAGACGTTGCCCATCACGTATTCCGGCATCCCGACGAAACGGTAGCATGGGTATATGCTCCCGTCCGGCCCGATGGCAAGGGTGGTGCCCATGCAGTCCACGAACGTGCAGACGGTGCCGTGCCGGGTAAAGACGCCCCTGCAGATGTCGTTGATGTTCATGACCTCGATACGGCCCAGGTTCTCCAGGTACCTGTCGAGGAGGTATACCAGCAGCTCTCCGTAAGCCTCAGGTTCGAGCGCCCACTCTTTTGGGTTCTCGCTCCGGAGGGACGGCAGCGCCGGGTGCAGTTTGAGGGGGAACCCGTTCTGCAGGAAGAAGTCGAAGATCTCTTCCTTGCGCTCGACCGACCGGTTGGTGAACGTGCAGATGAACCTGACCTCAAGCCCGTTTGCCCGCGCGATATCGTAGCCCCGCATGGTCTTCTTGAAGTATCCCTTCCCCCTCTGCACGTCGTTGATCTCCTCGGGGCCGTCGATGCTCGAACCGATGGGGATCCTGTACTCCGCAAGTATCCGGGCCATATCGGGGGTGAGCAGCCAGAGGTTGCTCTGGAGGGCAAACGTCGGGGTAAGGTGGGCGAGCCCCTCCGAGAGTATGGGGAGCGCCTGCCGGTAGAACTCCGCGCCGGCAAGGAGCGGTTCTCCCCCGTGGAAGGTGATGGTGATCTGGTTGGACTGGTAGCCTTTGAGCCACTCCGTTATCTCCCGGACCGTCTCGATGCTCATTCTTGGAGAACGTTCATCCGAGCTCCAGCAGTAGTGGCATTTCGAGGGGCAACCGAGCGTGGGGATGATCATGACGTGAAAAGGGCTCTTCATCGTATCGAGATTCTCCTTGAGAGTGTTAAAACCTACTCATACGGTCATCCCGGCAGATAGAGCTCCCCCATTCCGGTATTCACCGGGCTGCCTGCGCTCTGCGGCACCCGCGAGAGTATCCTCCGGGCTGCTCCCGGAGGTTCTTCCCCGGTGCCGCAGCTGCTCCCCCGCGTGCGCAGGGATAAAACGGAGGGACTATCGGGGGGAGTGGGGAAGACTGCGCTCCCCCGCGTGCGTGAGGATAAAATCGCGCGGACCGCCGGCATACCGGTCTCGATCTGCGCTCCCCCGCGTGCGTGAGGATAAAACTCGGGCGGGCACCCGGTGGGGGGTGTGCTCTGTGCTGCCCGCCCGGGCGAAGTTCTACCGGCAGGCGCCGGGTCCCGCATGACGGTCTCCGCAACCCTTTTCATGCAACTCACCGTAAGAATGCATGAGGAAGAAGAATGGACTTTTCCGAATGCGTGAAATTCGCAAACGAAAACCCTGTGACCTACATCGCGACGATGGACGGCGACCAGCCCCGGGTCCGGGCGTTTGTCATGTGGTTTGCCGATGCGACCGGGTTCTACTATCACACCGGGACCCCGAAGGCCGTCTGGCGGCAACTTGCGAAGAACCCGAAGGTCGAGCTCTGCTTCTATGCCCCCGGCGACGTGAACACGATGATGCGGGTCGCGGGCGCGGTCGAGTTCCTCGACGACGCGGCCTTGAAGGAGCGCCTCGTCGGGGATCGGCCGTGGCTCCTCCAGATCGGCATCTCCGGCCCCGCCGATCCGAAACTCGCCGTCTTCCGCGTGGCCCACGGCGAGGCGTATTTCTGGACGATGGAGCACAACATGCGGGAGGCGGACGCTCCCCGGGTCCGGTTCTAAGGGACCTCTCACCAATCTTTCTTCATCGCCTCGGCCTTCAGGTCTTTTGGCATCAGCTCGATGGCGTAGCGGAGCGCCGTCCGGGGCATGACCCGCTTGTTTCTCATGACGTAGGAGAAGACCTCGTCCGTGTGTTCGCGGCTCGCCTCCTTGAGGAGCCAGCCGTAGCCTTTCTGCACCAGGTCGTCCGTGTCGGCAAGGAGAAGATCGGCTATGGCGATGGCTTCGTCAAGGAACTCCCCGCGCTTTGCCGGCACGATCAGCGAGACCGCCGCCGCCCGGCGCATCCAGCGGTTATCCGACTGCGCCCAGCGCTTCAGCTCCTCGATATGCTCCGGGTACCGGACGACGAAGTCCCCGACGGCATGGTTGCAGAGGCCGTCGCATGCCGCCCAGTTCGTGATGTAAGTGTCGATCCAGTGCCGGAAGACGGCGATATCGCCGGGTTCAAAGCGTTCGCCGAGCATCTGGGCCCACTGGGAGACCACGAACGCCTCCTCCATCATCCCTGACCGGTAGAGCTCCTCGCAGAGTCCGAAGATCTCCTGCTTCTCGCGAGACCTGACCTTCTTCCAGTACTTCTTTGCGATCGTCACTGCGGTGGCGGTCTTCATCCCGTAGCACCGGATCTCCTCCTTGAAGAACCGCAGACTGCTCTTCCTGCGATCGGGGTCCGCGTGCGCCGCAAACTCCTGCCGTATCGCCTCGATGACCGGGTCCATAGAGAGGTTACGGAGAGGCGGCGGATAAACGATCCGGTAGAGATAGGGCTGTAACGGGGCAATCTCTCCCGGCGAATATGTTCCCGGCCGCGGGCCTCCTCGCTCGCGCAGGCGCGAACCGGACGCCCGGGGGAAGGCGCGGGCGGCGTAGTGCGGGACCTGGATCCCGGGGTGAGCCGATCAGCGATACCCTATGCGCTTCAGGAGATCTTCGGAGGATGCCCTCTGCTGGCGCCGCTTCATGTCCCCCCAGATCCGACGCTGCTTGTAGAGCCAGAAGTCGAGGTCGTCGGGGTCTTCTGCGTAGATGATACGATGCCGCTCGAGTATCCCTCCCCTGAGGTACCAGGGGATCTCGTCGTAGACGACGATATCGTAGTGCTCCGGGGCGATGAGCATCCCGTCATGCACCGCAGTCCTGTCCGCCTCACCGGTTAAGATAAGGCAGATATCGATATCGGACGTTGGGCCCGCGTAGCCGGCGACTCGCGAACCGAAGAGCAGAATAGCCCGGATCGAAGGGAGGAGGTCCCGGAAGTGGTTCAGGATCTCGTCCTGTTCGCATTCAACCATGTGAGCACCTCGCCTGAAAACCTGCGGAGAGACGGCATCAGCCGCTGCATTGCGCCATACGCGATATGGTCGTTGATGCCGTCATATTCGTGAACCAGGCGGTTTCTAAGCCCGTTTGCAGCTTTGAGATCTCTTCCCGTCTCCCGGCTGATGATCCCTTCGCCCACCAGATAGTCGAGATTGGTGTAATCATCCTGTGCCGAAGAGAGGAGTATCCGCCGGATGAGGGCACAGATATCCGTAGCTGATACTACGGCCTCCTGAAACTCTTTGTAGAGCGCTTTGCGCAGGATACGGTCGTTCATCACGGCATCCGAGAGGTGGTGCTCGATGAACGTGATCCGATCGATGAGCACCTCAACCTTTTGCAGTATCCGCTCCCTGACCAGGTCATCCATTGAAGAGTTATTCATCCATTACCTCGATAAAACTTATTCCCTTCTCTACTGCCGTGCGCCCTCCGGCCGGCTGAAAACGAGGTGCTGCCGGGAGAGGTCATCCCGGCCGCAGCCGGGGATCACGGCTCAGGGCGCCCCTGCCTCCCGAGGTAGCGCTCGATGTGCGTCTTTTTTATCCCCATCGCGAGCAGCCGCCCGGCGACCTCCTCCCGCCCGAGCACCGCGACTTCGTCCTTTGCCTGCCGCAGCGCCTCGATCTCGGCCCGGTACGGGAGTTCCCCCGGCCCCCCGGTCAGGCGCCGGCGTTCTTCTGCACCGCACCCGGTCGCGGCGACCCCCTCCCCCGGGCTGAGACTGATCCGGCACGCCCCGGCGACGTACGCGATCCGCCGCCAGCCCCCCTCCCACTCGATCGCCGCATAGGATGCCGGGGAGCAGTCGAGGGCGACATAGGCCTTCCCGGCAATCCCGGCAACCATCATGCCGTAGTGGCCGGTGACGATGCACGCCGCGGGGAGATCGAAGAGCCAGACCCGGTCGGCGAGCGGTGCGTGGGCCACCACGATATCGACCGGCTCTTCGGCCGAGCGGGCCATCCTCCTCTCCTTTCCTGTGGGGACGCCGAGGAAACGGATGCCGCGGACGGTCTCCGCCTTCCCCGACACTTCGTGGAGGAAGGGGCTTGCCTCCGCCGCCTCCCGGACGCGGTCGTAGGTGCCGCGCGCATTGTCGTTGTTCCCCTCGACGACGATGCAATGCCTCCCCGCCGCTGCAATATCCCGGAGAAGGTCGACGAAGACCTCCGTCTCGTCGAGCCCCGAGCGCGAACACCGGTCGTAGGCGGCATCGCCGGCAAAGATGACGATTGCCGGATCCGCTTCATCGACGATGCGCATGAACGAGGCGATGCCGACCCGGCCGCCGCCAGGCAAACCCCGTTCCCTCGTCCCCCACGCAAGATCGCTGAAAGCGATGATCCCCGTCACGGACCGGGGTTGGGCACCCGGGGGTGATAGACCTCGCGGTCGGGCGGGAGGTGCCGCGCCGCCCTTTGCGCCCCGGCCGCCTTCCCCGTAGACAGTATCTCCTCCACCCCCGTTGGAGTCGGGACCGCCTGCCGTTTCACCGGATACCTCCGGACAAGGTATAAATACGCACAAATAGAGTCTCCATCAAGGGATTATCGTACCCGTTTCATCCAGCGGACAGAAACGAGGAGTGATTTATGACAAACAAAAAGAGACTGACCACCGCTGCCGGCGCACCCGTGCCGGACAACCAGAATGCCGTGACCGCCGGTCCACGCGGCCCCATGCTGATGCAGGATGTCTGGTACCAGGAGAAACTCGCCCACTTCAACCGGGAGGTGATCCCGGAACGGCGCATGCACGCCAAGGGGTCCGGCGCCTTCGGTACGTTCACCGTCACCCACGACATCACCCGGTTCACCAGGGCCAGGCTCTTCTCCGATATCGGCAAGAAGACCGACGTCTTCATGCGCTTCTCGACGGTTGCCGGCGAACGCGGTGCGGCCGATGCCGAGCGCGACATCCGCGGCTTTGCCGTGAAGTTCTACACCGAGGAGGGAAACTGGGATCTGGTCGGGAACAACACCCCCGTCTTCTTCATACGTGACCCCCACAAGTTCCCCGACCTCAACCGTGCCGTCAAGCGCGACCCCCACACCAACATGCGCTCCGCGACCAACAACTGGGACTTCTGGACATCCCTTCCCGAATCCCTGCACCAGGTGACCATCACCATGAGCGATCGCGGGATTCCTCTCTCCTATCGCCACATGCATGGTTTCGGGAGCCACACGTTCAGCATGATCAACGCGGAAAACGAACGCGTCTGGGTCAAATTCCACCTGCAGACCCGGCAGGGCATCAAGAACCTGACCGACCAGGAAGCCGAGGCGATCGTCGCAAAAGACCGCGAGAGCCATCAGCGCGACCTCTTCGAGAGCATCCGGAAGGGTGACTTCCCCCGCTGGACGATGTACATCCAGGTGATGACCGAAGAACAGGCAAAGGCCATGCCCTACAACCCCTTCGACCTCACCAAAGTCTGGTACAAGGGTGAGTTCCCCCTGATCGAGGTGGGCGTGCTCGAGCTGAACCGGAACCCCGAGAACTACTTCCAGGACGTGGAGCAGGCGGCTTTCAACCCGGCCGCCGTGGTGCCGGGCATCGGGTTCTCGCCCGATAAGATGCTGCAGGGGCGCCTCTTTGCCTACGGAGACGCACAGCGCTACCGCCTGGGCGTCAACCACCACCAGATCCCGGTCAACGCCGCGAAGTGTGTCGCGAACCCCTCTCACCGCGACGGTCAGATGCGGGTGAACGGCAACGCCGGCACCACCATCGGCTACGAGCCCAACAGTTTCGGCGAATGGCAGGAACAGCCCGAATATAGAGAACCGTTCCTCGCTCTCTCCGGCGCGGGAGGGTCCTGGAACTTCCGCGAGGACGATGCCGACTATTACACCCAGCCGGGCAAACTCTTCCGCCTGATGAGCCCGGGCCAGCAGCAGGTCCTCTTCGAGAACACCGCGCGCGCCATGGGAGATGCGCCCGAACTCATCAAGGTCCGGCACATCGCAAACTGCCTGAAGGCCGACCCGGCCTACGGGAAGGGCGTCGCGGATGCGCTCGGCATCCCGCTCGATCGCGTGAAGTAACCCCCCGTATGGGGCCACTCCCATCAAAAGGGCGGCAGGAGTTCAATCCCCGAACGTGAACTCCGCCGCCCAGTCAAACCCTTCGTTCTCCTCGTACCACTGCGGCCAGTGGGAGGCCCATGCCGGCACCTTCGCGTCCCTGACCCGCTCGTTGCACGGGAGGTAGGGCTTGATGTCGAGGACCGGCGTGCCGTCGTCGGCATCGATATACGCAACCCTGATGATGCCCGCGGCGGCATCGACGCCGAGCACCGGGGCAACCGAGAGCGCGATCGGGTTAGGCCGGACCGGCGACCGGGTGGCGAATATGCCGATCGTATCCGGGCCTCTCGTGTACGGCTTTTCGCAGGTCGTCTCGCTCCGGCACTCTACCGTATCGACCCCGTCGCACCACCAGAGGACGAGCATGTGACCGAACCCCGAGAGTTCCGTAAGAGCGGGCCGGAACGGTTCGGCAATCTCGATCGAGAAGACCCCTCTGCCGGCATGCACGGTGCCGACCGGTGTTACGCTGAATCTCCGTGCGTCCATACAGGAACGGTGGGCGCGGCAGGAGAAAAAGGGCGCGAGTCTCTCCCGCGGGAGAGGTCACGGGAGGTATCCGTCCACGCAACCGAGGAACCGCTCCACGGTTGCCGTCGAGTATGGCCCTTCCTCGTAGGCGGTCGTGACCGTCAGGCGGCCGCAAAAGGTCGAGGCCGCCATCAGGAACCCGTACGGCCAGCAAACGCAGGGGAGGTACTGGATATCGAGAAGGTCGAGCACTCTGCCGTCTTCTCCCGGGATGGGGAGGTAGTCGCCGGGGTCAAATATACCGAGGTTCGAGAAGACCGGGTTCTTGTTGCCCGACGAGGTGTATCGCCCGGCCATCTCATCGAAGAACGCCCGCACCGCCGGCATCCCGCCCGCCATGATACCCTCGTAGAAGAGGATGGCGGCAAGTCCGGGGTTCCCTGCCTTCTTATGGGCCGTTATCGCCGTCACCCGGCCGATGATATCTTCCAGCCCCGCGCCCTCCTCCACGGTGAGGGTGACATCATAGGCGACCGAGAGGTTCACGGGCAGCCCCTCGCCGTGGCATCCCGGGTATCTCCTCCGGAGGTCGGCCGACGTCAGGATCGACCGGGGCGCCCCCCGATCCGCAGGGTCATTCCGGATATCCAGCAGGGCGAGGAAGAACGCACCGATCAGGACGTCGTTCACCGTGGCCCCGTGTTCCCTGCCGAATGCCTTCATGCGCTCGAGGCGATCCGGCGCAAGCGTCCGTGAGGCGATCCGCGGCGTTCCCCGTCCCATCCGCCCGGCGGGGAAACGCCACCGGTCGATGAACGGTTCCTCCTCTGCGAGCGCCCGTTTTTGCTCCTCGTCGGAGGAGAGCGCGAGTATCCGATCCGTGCTCCGGTCGTAGGGCTCGCGGGGAGGGGGCCGGTAGCCCGGGTCGGCCACGATGCCCCGGTAGGTAGCAAAGATGTCGCGGGCAAGGGCCATGGTGCCGGAGACATCGCAGAAACCGTGGTGGCAGGTGACGGCAACGATATCCCCTCCCGCCCGGGGATAGAGACCGACCCGCACCTGCGGCCCGGCGCGGACGTCGAGCGGCGGCGGTGGCATGCCTGTATCTTCACCAGCCGGGAGAACGACGAAAGCCCTCGCCCACTCCTCCTCCGCGATCTCTTCCCAGACGGGCCGGCCGTCAACCTCCGCGTACCGGGACCTGGTGTAGGGGTCGGACGCAACCGTCCTCATCGTCGCCTTCCGCAGGGCCCCGGCATCGATCCCGCCGTCAAACGTGAAGACGGCGTGCATGGTGGGATCGTAGATACGCTCGAAGTAGACGTTGAAGACGTCGAAGGCGGGTGCCGGGTAACGGGGAGACATACTGTAAGAGTCTCCCCGCCGGGATAACTGCCTTATGCTCGATAGTGGCCGGAACGGCCGCGATCAGTAGGCGGTCCACCCGGCGTCGGCGGTGATGACCGCCCCGTTCACCAGGCTGGCCTCATCCGAGGCCAGGAAGAGCGCCACCCGGGCGACCTCTATCGGCTCTCCCATACGCGGGTTGGTTGCCATACCCGCCATATAGACCTCCGTCCCCTCCCGGCTCAGGCTCTTGCCGGTGAGTATATCGGTGCTGACGCCGCCCGGAGCGATGACGTTCGACCGGATGCCCTTCTTCGCATACGCATAGGCGACATTTATCGCAAGCCCGACGACCCCGTGCTTCGACGCCGTGTATGCGGCCCCGGCCCTTGCTCCGCGTATGCCGCCCACGGATGCTATGGTGACGAAAGCACCCCCTCCCGCCTTCTCCATCTCCGGAACGGCGCCCCGGAAGAGGCGCATCGGCCCGGTCAGGTTGACGTCGACGACCGCGTTCCACGTATCGTCATCGAGCTCGGCGACCGGTTCCATCCTGTCCATCAACCCGGCGTTGTTGACGACGACATCGAGTTTACCAAACGTCTCTACTGCCGCCCGTATGGCATTCCGGATATCTTCTTCGCGGGTAACATCCCCGGCGACCGAAACGGCCTTCCCGCCGGCGGCGGTTATCTGATCGACGAGCGCCGCCAGTTTATCCTCCCTTCGTGCAACCGCCACGACGGATGCGCCTTCCCCGGCAAAGAGCCGGGCAATCTCCAGTCCTATCCCCGAACTGGCTCCCGTGACGAGAACAACTTTATCTTTCAATCTCATGGTTTCCCCGGTATCCGGGGAGCGCGGTATGACATCCTAAATGTTTCGGCACGCGGCGGACATGGCCGCCGGTCTGCTCCGGGAAGCGATGACGGCGCTGCCGGCGTGCTACAAAGGTATTTGAGATGGTGGCAAAAAGGTACCATAAGTATCAGGAAGAACAGGATACAGCATGTCAACTACCCCTCCCTAAAGGGAGGGGCTTGCGAACGGCTAAGCGAGACCAAACAGTAGACTAGGAGGCAAGCAATTGCAGCAGCGTTATGGGCTACAAGAACGGATGGGTGTTTCCCTAGCCTGTCCCTCTTCTGGGCACGCCGAACCCGAGGTATCTTCTGGTACTAAGCCCGTTTCGCAACTCCGAAGGGAAATGTTACCCCGGTTTGACCGGGTGGAGGGAATACCATGAGGGTTCCGGTTCTGGACACTCACAGGAATACGTTGATGCCGACAACCCCGAAACGGGCGCGATTACTCCTCAAGCAGGGGAAAGCACGACCATATTGGAACAAACTTGGCATCTTCTGTATCATCCTGACGTATGACGTAGAGCCTGACAACCAGCCGCTGGCTGTCGGGATCGACCCGGGCAGCTCTTTTGAGGGCTGGTCTGTGGTCGGTACTAAAGAAACCGTCTTGAACGGCATGTCTGAGGCACCTAACCACGTTAAGAAAGCGGTAGAAACGCGAAGGACAATGCGTCGCGCCCGGCGGCACCGGAAATGCTGGCGTCGCCCGGCCCGGTTCAACAACCGACTCCAGGGACGGACGTTCATACCTCCGAGTACGTTTTCCCGATGGAATGCGAAGATCCGGATCCTGGATCTGTTGCGGAAGATCTTACCAATCACCGACGTGGTTGTGGAAGATGTTGCCGCAGTCTCGAAAAAGAACTGTCGTAAGTGGAATCGTAACTTCTCCCCGCTGGAGGTGGGGAAACGATGGTTCTATGCCTCGATCCGGGAACTTGGGCTTAATCTCTCTCTTCGCACAGGGTACGAGACTAAAGAACTCCGGGACCGGTTTGGCCTGAAGAAATCCGGCCAGAAGGACAAGAAGACATTCTCCTCTCATGCTGTCGATGCATGGGCAATGGCCGCCGACATCTCCGGCGCGGAACACCCTACCGAAACCGGGCTGTATTATTGGACCCCGATTCGGGTACATCGCCGGCAATTGCACCGGTTCCAACCGGAGAAGGGAGGAATCAGAAAACCGTATGGAGGAACAC
>Ga0208041_1000971_pt1 | contig 21462 bp, 16 predicted proteins | sample AD_SCU002_MetaG_FD_184453 | JGI IMG/M metagenome (GOLD analysis project Ga0208041, IMG submission 184453) | Active sludge microbial communities of municipal wastewater-treating anaerobic digesters from China - AD_SCU002_MetaG (SPAdes) (version 2) | ecosystem: Engineered > Bioreactor > Anaerobic...
CGGCCGTCTGCAAGCTCGTGGAGTCGGCATCCGGGTCCGCAATGTGCGGTTGCTGGTAGAGCCTGATCTCCGGGCCGCCTTCAAGACGGAAATGCGGGGCGGCGTTCCCGGCCGTTATGTCCTTTGAGTACATCTGGAAGGCATCGGCGGGGGAGTTGGTGGGCGCGGTCCCCGTGCCGACGCAGAGCACCCTCGCGGCGCTCGTGCCGAACGTGGTGCCGCCGATCCGGAAGTTGGCGTCCTTGTCGAAGCAAAACAGGTTGACGATCGATTCGTCGGTAAGGCGCTGCCGGATCGTGAACTTTCCGTATGCCGTATATCCGCCGAGCGTCAGAAAAGCCTCCCCGGGGGCCGAAGCATGGGCGCGTCCGTACATGACCAGCGACGCCCCTTTGAGCCCATCCTCCCCGGCGCAAATGCTGAGATATGAGTCGTTGACATAGGCGCCGATCCGCAGTGCGGACGTGACGATGTTTCCGACGGAATCAATCTCAAACACATTATTGTATTCCGATGCATTACGATTCCGGATAACGAGCTTGCCGGTCGAAGCATACCCGCCAAAGGTCAGGTACATATTCCCGGCACAAGTCGCATGATCGCGGCCGTAGAGCGTGACCCCGGCCCCGGAAGTCACGTTGGTGGCGCCGTGGATGTTCAGATACGTGTCGTCGCTGTTGCGGGATATGTTCGCCCCGGTGAGCTGTCCGCCGGCGACGGGAAAGAAATCGGCAGCGTCTTTGCCGTCCACCTGGTCGGCGTTGAGGTTCGTAACCTTTGTGGTCGAGGCAACCGTCATCGGTGCCGTTCCAGTTTCCAGGGTGGATTTAATCTGCCCAGCCAGAATCGTAACCACGCCACCGAGATTTATCGTATAGGCATCGATGTCTACGATTCCCCCGCCAGAAGGTGTTGTCTTCAATTGAATGACATCCGCATCGACCCTGAAACGCCCGTCGCTTTCAGTGCTCATTTCCAGTGCGACGGCGTAGCTGTCGTTTGACGTATTGAACTTGATCGTACTGTGGTTCCCGGAGCCCACCCCATAGGCCCTAAAATACATGTGACCACCCTGAGAGAAGTGGCAATCCCCGTTGACCTCAATCACCAGAGAATCATCGAAAGTGTCATTCCAGGCCCACATCCGCGCGATAGGATAGGACACATTCGTTCCCCAGTTGACACTTCGAGTGGAGTCCCAAGTTTGACCGGTTACAGGAAGAATCCTGACGCCAGTGCTCTCCAGGATGACATTGCCGCCCCCCAGATACGCCTTCCCGGTGCTGGCCAGCAGATAGAATTCCTTGGTGGTTTCATCGGAGAAGCCGGCGATTTGTCCCTTGCTGATGATGATCCTGGGGTCCGGGGAGAGGCCCGTGCGAAAGTAGCCGCCGTCGGTCAGGGTGATGGCGCGCGCCCAGAGGCCGTCGAGGAAGAGATCCTGTTCGGTCACCAGGGTGGCGCCGTCGGATTTCTTGAGGTTGCCGGGGACGGTGGAGCCGTTGCCGAGGGTCGAGCCCAAGGTGGCGCCGGCTTCGGCGGGCTCCAGGGCGTCCACCGTGGTTCCGGTCTTGTAGCGCAGATCGGCGGCGAGCTCGATGCCGTGGATGAGGATGGAGCGCGAGGCGGCGTATTCGATGAAGAGCTTGCGGTTTGCCGTGTCCACCGGCAGGAGCGCCACGGCGTAGCGGGTCTGGCGCTCGACCCCGAGAACCTGGTAGGAAGAGCCGTCGGCCACCCCGGAAAAGAGCCATTCGGCCTTTTCTCCCTTGCGCCCGGCCACGCGGTACCACACCTCGTAGTGCTTGAAGGCCGGATCGGCGGAGGGTTCGAAATCGATGTCGATGCCCTTGACCTGCCTGCCCCCGGGGCCGTCGACGCCGATTTCCGAGAGTTTCACCCGCCTGGGCTGCATGGCCTTGAGGGCGAGCTGCGCCGCACTCCCCGGGTTCGGGGCCGAATCCTCGTACTGGTAGACTTCGGGCCGATATTCGATAAGGGAGAGGGTGCATTTTTGCTCCATCGACTTCCTGATGGAAAGCACCCGGAAAGGGCGCGTGATGGTGTCCACCTGCCCGAAGGCGTAGACGTCGAAAGGCGCCGGGATCGGATCGAAGGGAACCGAAACGGAAAGGGTCTCGTGCGATCCGGGCTCACTGGTTACGATGCGCTCGGCAAGGGAGTCCCCGGAGAGGCGCACGATCACCTTGCAGGTGAGCCCCGCCTCGATGCTCACCGCCTTGTCCAGGGTGACCCGGGAGGCTATGACCGTGGCCACCTCGAAGTTTTCAAGCACGTTGAGCTCTTCGGCGACGAAGTTCCCGCTCTGCCCGGCAAGGGTGAGGCGGCCCGCGGCCGTGCCGGCGGCCCAGGACCCGGACGTGACGTCAACCGCCACAACCCGCGCCGTGGCCCAGGAGGTTCCCCCGATGACGGTGTCGCCGGGCTTGATTTCATACGGGCCTCCGGAGGTGAAGGAAAGGACCGGGGCGATCCGGCCCCCTTCGCCCCACTGCGGCACGTCGTGCTGGATGTGGACCACGTCTCCTATGTCCGCGTTCACGGCCTCTACGTCGAGATCGAGCTCCACGGTGCGGACCAGGTACTTGTTGCACATGAGCCGGAACATGCCCGCGCGCCACGCCTCGCTTCGCTTCGTCACCCCGAAGAGCTCGATCGCCGCCCGGTACCCGGTGGACCGCGCGATGTCGGGCCGGTAGACCGTGAGCTTGTCCCGCTCCCAGGTTTCGCCGTCGATGAAATCGACCTCGATTTCCGTCGCCCGCTCCTCAAGGGGCAGGAAGATTTCCCGGAATTTGGACTCCTCGATGTTTCCCACCGTGTAGAGGTTCACGGGATCGGCGGGCTTATCGATTGCGACGGTGAGCTTCGAGCCGTTCCAGACGGGGATCGCGCGGCCCACCTGGCAGACCCTGGCCACGGCCTCCCACATGGACGTGTCGTAGTCGAAGCCGCCGTTGAAGGCGATGCGCTTTTCAAGCCCTTCGTTGGTGATCGCCCAGTAGGCCGTGTCCGTGGGCAGGGGCGAAGGGACCGCGGTCGCCTGGACGCACTTGTAGATCCTGCCCGCGTAGCGCACCCGGTCGTTTACGGCGTAGGCGACGGCGGTGCTGAAGGGCGATCCCGTGCCGTCGCTCACCTTCTCGTCGCAATACTGCGCCCACTCAAGGAATTTTGGCGCATCGAGGCGCTCGGGAGGCAAACCGTCGTAGCGCAAGACGGTGTAGGGACTAGCCTCCGTGCCCGCGCCTCCGATCACGGGCCGGCTCAGGATGTCGTAGGCGACCCAGGCCGGGTTGTTCGAGTACTCGATGCTCCAGCTCGATCCGTCAAAGACCCGGATCACGGCCATCTCCCCGACGCACGAAAACCGCAGCGACCCCGAGAGCTGGTCCGTTGCCCGGGCGCTCACGGCGACGAGCACGTGCCGGGGGTATTCGAAGGGGTCGCAGAGCACCTCGGCCACCCCGGCAAAGTACATGTCCTGGCCGTACCGGTTCTGGGGAGTGGCCGTGGGCGTCACCCGCGTCACCCGGACCTGGTATTGCCCCTTTTCGCCGTCCGGCACCCGGTAGCGCATGGTCCAGTGCCTGGGCTTCTCGCTCTGACCGAAGGCGTCGAAATAATCCTGCCAGACCTCGTAGGAATCGGTCGACGTAGCTATGTACTCGCCCCCGTCGTCTCCGATCCAGTGCCAGAACAGCTCGGTCTGGTCGGGATAGACCTCCCCTTCGTAATGGTCGTAGAACCCCGACGTTCCGGCGAGGTTTTCAAACCAGACGTCCGCGCCTTCGTGGTCCGTCCAGTCGGGATCGGCCCCCGGGTCCACCCATTTGCCCAGGGACCAGCGCGCCGCGGAGACGAACACCTTGTTGTAGCCGGCAACATCCGAGGGTTGCCGGGCGATGTGATGCCACGTGGAGGTTCCGACCTTTCGCACCGCGATCTGGAACCGGACCGCGAAGCCTTCGAGGCCCGAGCTTTCGGGCGGGTAATGCCAGAGGCCCTCGGGAAAGGAGATATCGACTTCCAGGGCGTCGAAATCGTTTCCCACGGTCGTGTAGGTGTACGGGGAGCCGTAAACCACCTTTACCGAGGCGGGGTATTCGATCTTGGTCTTTTTGAAGTCGGCGATGGGGGTCTGGTTGAGGCGGCCGTAGCGGGCGCGCACGTGCACGGCCTTGAAGTGCTTGACCGCCTGGTCGTTTATGCGAAAATCGCCGAGGCTTTTCACCGGCCCGAGCCCCAGGCAGATGAGGGCGTTGAGAATCTGGGTCGAGTCGCGGTTTTCGATGTGGCTTGCGACGATGTTGCCGTAGATGCGGTTTTTGCCGTACCAGCGCGGGACCGGGACTCCCTGCTGCTCGGTGTTCTGGGGCGCCCAGTTGTAGGCCTGGCTGTCGAGGGCCGTGTCGGGCTTTTTGGGCGCCTGGGGAGGAAGCAGCACGTTGATGAGGATGCCGCCCACGAGCATGGTTCCGAAGATGAGCCAGCCCGGCACGCCCATCGCCTGCATGATAAAGCCCGCGGCGACCAGGGCGATCTGGAGGATGAACCGGAGGATGCCCTTGAATCCGTCGTCGAAGCCGAGCTCCGGGACGATGAGCACCTGCCTGCCGGGCATTGGATAAACCCGGGCGCGGTCGCCGGGGGCGATCTCCAGGCCGTCGAGAAAGACCTTCACGGGGAGGTTTTCCGGGACGCGGGATGCGACGACGTCGGAGAGGCTCATGCCCGGCTTCCATTCGACCAGGTCGATGCGCCGCTCCGATCGCCGGAACGGGTGATCGACGCTCACCACCTGAAGGTGCCCGGGGGGAACGGGGGCTGTCCCTTCAACAAGATCCTTGGATTCGCTCATTTAATCGGTCCTGGTTTGGTTCTTTCTTTTTTTCCTCACGCCACGGCGCAAAGACGCTACGAAAACCGTCTGATACGGATTTACCTAGAAAATAGACTCCCTCGGGAGTCTGTTTTCATGCTTCGCGGGTGTCGCAGGGGGCATGGATAATTGCGTTCAAAATGATATTCTAAAAGCGTGGGGGACGTATCCCCCACACCCCCTCGCCGCTTCGCGGCTCCGTGTGGCGCTGCGGCGGCGGCCTTCGGCCGGTCGCCGACAGCGCCGAGCACTCGGCCTCACGCGCTTGCGCGCGTGGCCGAAATTTGGGGGGTGCGGGGGAATCATTCCCCCGCTCTCTTGTGCTTGAAAGATCCATCTTGAACACAACTTCGTATGACTGCGGTCACTCGGGCCAAGGGGGCATTCCATTGCGATCCCTTATTTCCCAGAACCCCGTAATGCGGTGATGCCAGGACAGGCAATCGAGCCGTTCGACGGCCACGCGGCATCCCCGCATGATGTGGATGAACCGGAAGCGGTCGGCCAGGACCACGCCGATGTGCGACGTGAAGGGCGCAACGATCCGGAAGGTCACAAGGCAAAAGGGCTCCGGGGAGGCAAGCTCGATGAAGCCGTCCGCGGCGGCCCGCGCGATTTCGAGGTGGCAGCTTCGAGCGTCGCGGCCGTGCGTGTAATCCTCCGGGATGGGGCGGCCGACGCGCCGGCGGACCTCGGCCGCCAGGCCGTAGCAGTCGTAGGCGTTCGGCCCGCGCCCGCCGAGCTCGAAGGGTTTGCCCAGAAGGTCGACGTAGGCAAGGGGCTTCTCGATTTCGGCGACGGGACAGGCGTCCCGGGCAGGCGTTGTCGGCCTCACGCAACCCTCCATCCCTTCTCGGAGAGGCCCCGGTAGCCGCCGAAGCGGCGCGTGTTGGACCGCTCCTCGCAGTTCTCGAAGCTCCGGTCGCAATCGGCGAACGCCCCGGAATAGCCGCATTCATGCCCCTTGAATTCCCAGTGGCAGTGTTTTGCGATGAACCGGAACGGGGGAAACCTGCGCCTCAAGGGGTTGGGCGCTCCCAGGGTGAAGACGATCCATTCGGCGTCGGCCGAAGTCGAGACCACCGTGAAGGTCATGTCCAGCTCGGATGCGTCCTCGGAGAGGTAGCCCGCGTTCACCACGCGGATGGTGACCGTCGCGCCGACGGCGCCGTCGAGCTGCTCCAGGTAGGCGTGGATCACCTGCGTGACGTTTGCCACCTTGAGCGACACCGACGGGATTTCCCCCTTGCTGTTCTCCTCGGTGGGCTCAAGCAGGAACGGAAAGGCCGTGTAGACCCGGCCGCTCCAGGTGACGTTCTGATTGTTGCTGCAAAAATAGAGCTTGTGCGTCGCATCGAGCTCGATATCGAGGAGCACGATCCACGGGTCGGGCGTGGCCAGCTTGTTCTTTTCGCGGACCAGCACGGCGGGCAGGGATTTCACGGCTACACCTCCTCCAGGGTCATTTCGACCTTCCACCAGGTTTTGTGCCAGAGGGCCGTGTATTTTACCGGCTCGGCGAAGCGCACCACCTTGATCGCGCCGTCGATGGGATGGGTCCAGTTGAAGGAATCGGCCCCGACTTTGACCGTGTCCTCGAAGTCGGCCACGGCCGTCTTGTTGAAAAGGTGGAGCGGAGAGTAGACCACGGTGTATTTTTTCGGGATGCGCGTGGTGCGGGCGCGCGTCTTGGTGTAGCCGGCCTCGGATCGCGCCCGGATGGTGGGGTCGAAGGCTTTTTCCTCGGACCAGGAATCGATTGCGGGCGTTGTGTCAAACGTCGGGAAATCAGCCATTGCGGTTCCCCCTTATCATCTTCCAGATGTCTCCCCCGCGGCTGTAGTCGTCGAGGATCACGTCGACCACGTAGCGTTTGCCGTCGAAGGCCGCGCGGGTCTTATCGGCCGTGACCGGCGTGTTCGTCTTGTTTTGGACGTTGAAGACGACCTCCGGCGCGCGGTTTGCGGCGCCGTATTCGCGGGTTTCGCGGCGCGAGAGCACCCGCTCGCCCCGCTGCAGGACGGCCGGGAACTCATCCGGGGCGAGCCCGTCGTGGAAGCGCGGGGCGCGGGCGAACAGATACGAGGCCACGTATCGGTGGTCCGGCAGGCTTTCGGCCGGTCCTCCCCGGTGCCCGATCCCGGCGTAGGTCTCGACCCCGTAGGCGCCGGTGGTCGGACCGCCGCCGCCAAAGAGCCCCTTTAGCCAATCGAAGAGACCGCCTTCACCGCCGAACATTTGCGTGAGCAGTGCCTTGTACTGCATGCGGAGGATGTCCCTGATGATCGAGTCGGCAAAGCTCGAAAAGTCCATCTTGCCGGTCATGGTGAATTCGGCCAGGGCGTCGGCCGCGGAATCGATGCCGCGCTTCAGCATTTCGATTGCCTCAAGGCCCTGGCTGAACGCCGTCGGCATTTCGCGCTGCCATTTCTTGAGTCCTTCGGACAGGCCGTCCATAAAGGAGCCGTCGCGCTGGAGGCGGAGCAGCCGTTCCTGCTCCGCGTAGAGGCGCTCGATGGCGTCCCGGAGCTTCGGGTCGGCCGCCTGGAGCTTCCGATCCTTTTCGGCCCGGAGCAAAAGAATCTGGAGGGCGAGCTGCTCCTGGAGGGTCCCGGTAAGCTTGCCGTATTCGAGGTTCAGTTGAGCCAGATCCTCCGCGCGTTTCGCGTCGTCTTCGGCCTTCTTCATGTCCTTGGTGAGCTGCACGTTGCGGTCGATTTTATCGCCGTATTCCTGCGCGGCCTTTTTTGCAGCATCCCACCGGGCTTTGAGCTCGGCAAGCTGCGCCCACGCCTCGGCGGTTCCGCCCCGGCTGCCGGAGAGTTTTTGTTCCATCTCCAGGTAGGCTTGCTCGGCGTCGGCCACCTCCTTGGCGAAGGCTTCCTTGCGCTTTGCGGCCTGGCGGTCGATCCGCTCGGCTTCGGCGTCGTAGTAGCGGCCGGACTGTTCGAGTTGGGCGGTCCGGTATTCGGAGTCGAGGTCTTCGAGCTCGGAGTAGAGCTTTTGCATGCGCTCCCTGAACTGGAGCACGTCCTTGTCGATCTTGTCGATGTCGATGGGGGATGCGCCGGAGGCGCCACCACGGGCCGTGGTTTTGCGGACGACTTCGGCTCCGGCCAGATATCTGCCCCAATACGCCTCTTCTTCGGCCTGTTGTTTTTGTGCCGATATGGCGGAAAAAACCTCCGGTGCGGCATTTTCCTTGAGAGCCAGTTCCCAGGCTGTCGCCTGTTTTCGAATTCTCTCCGTATACGCGGCGGCGATCGCCTGCTGCCTGGGGTCCCCGCCTTGAAGAGCGACCGCGATCTTAGCCTTCAATCCCTCAATGGACTTGCTGAGATCGTCGCTCAGGCCGGTGAGATTTATGCGGGCGACTTCTTCGAGCTTCTTCTTGAACGAGTCCAGGTCCATTGCGGCTCTGGCCGCCTCATATCTCACGCTGCCGATGTTCCCGGCTGCCGTTTCCTGTGCCGCGGCAACCGCGTCGGAAGACTGCTTGAGGCTTTTGAGGAAGGCGTCGAGCTCCTCGGTGTTCTGGGCGGCCGCAACCATTTGAGCGCGGAAGTTCTCAAGGGAGGTGACCGAATTCGAGATATCAAGATTCGCCAGGCCGATTTGAGGGGCGCCCAATATCGACCCGCCAATGCCTCCGGCTTTCCAGTTGGCTATGGTTTGCTGGTCTTCGACGATTTTCGCCATGAGCTGCTTCACGCGCTCCAAGCGCTGCACGTCGGTAAAATCAGCCAGCTCCGGACCGGCAAATCCGGCTGGAGTATTCTGAAGGGCGGCCGCCTTTTGAGCTTCCTTCATCGCCTTGTATGCGGTGCCCACGGCCCCGAGCGTTTTTGCAAGGCTTTCCGCAAGGGCAATGGCCATGCGCAGAGTGTCGTTCAGGAGCTCGAAGGCGTTCACCAGTTCCGGGTTGAGTTTCAAATTCCCGGTGACCGCATCGACCTGGAGCGCATAGTCGGTGAATCGCTTGAGGCTTGCTTTGAGGCTCTCGAAAAACGGTTCGGTGGCTTTGCCCAGAACGTTGGCCAGGGCGTCCTGGGCGTTGCTGAGGAGCCCCGAATAAGTCGTCTGGGTGACCTGGCCGAAATCCTGGAACGCCTGCAGCTTGCCCATGATGAAGGTAAACAGGCCTTCCGCGTCCCCCTGGAGTTTTCGAATATCCTCCGGTGTGATGCCGAGGGCGGTCGCGATAAGAGTATTGCGCGGAGTGATCGTCCCCTTGAGCAGGGACCGGGTCTCTTCCGCCATCATGTCGAGAGGGATTTGCATGGCGGAGGCGGCCTGCACCATCGCCAGGGTGTATTGCCGGACCTGGTCGACGGAGAGCCCTTCCGACAAACCCGGCGAGAGCGTCTGTTGAAACGCCTTGAGCAATTGCTGAAACGTGGCCGTCGTCTTGAGGTTGTCGACCTGGAGCTGCCTGGTGAGATCGGCCGAATAGGCCATGGCCGCGTTTATCCTTTGCTGCCCCTGCAATTGTTGGCCCTGTTGATCGACAAATTGCCCCTGCGCCGCCAGGAGAGTCGCTATGCCGAGGCGCGCATCCTCGACCTCTTTGTTGAAGCCAAGACCGATCTCAGCGGCTTTCGCCGCCGCCATAGCGGCAGCGAAGCCCTGCAAAAGGCTGATGGCCGAGGCGAGGCCGGCGCCCATCGACGAAATCGCGCTATTTGTGCCCGCAATGGAGTTGCAGGCGGAGGATTTGAACCGATCGAATTCGTCGGAGACCATGCGTATGTTCTTCACGGCCTTACTGGAATCGGCAACGATCACAATCTGGACCCTGTTTTCCGCCATTGTCGGTTCTTTCCTCCAGGCAGGGCTGAGGCCTCGCCCTGCATCCCAAATGACCCGTTCAAAGCCGCCGGTTTTCGTTGCGTCGCTGCGCCGTTGCGTGAGCAAGGGAAAGAAAAACCAAGGCAGCCTCACGCAACGCCGCTACGGCGCAACGTTTCGAAGCGTTGCGTGATTCCGCGTGTCAGACACGCATGCCGCGTGCTCGCGCGCGACGTGCCATTGTCCATCCTCAGAACTCGCCCATCGGACACGTTTGCCTGGCCCGGATCTTTTGCTTGAGCACCGCCAGGTCGAGCCAGAAACTGTAGGGGAACGCGTCGGCCGCGAACGGAAACCCTGCCGCCTGGAGCGCGTGGACCGTGTAGAGCCGCTCGACGTACGGCCCGATCTTGCGTTTGCGCTTCGGATTTTTCTCACATTTCGTGCAAAGAACCGGGAGGGTTCGCCCTTCGCAGTCCTCGACCGTTTCGGGGTCGCACGTCTCCTGGAGCAGCTCGGCGATCTCGGCCTCCAGGTCTATTCGTCCAAAGGGGCCTCGAGCTCGGCCTCCCGCGAAACGCCCGTGGATTCGAAGGCGGCCATCGCCACGGCGCACACCACGTCCGGGGCGTTTTTCACGAGCTGCTCTTTCCAGTCCTCGCGGTAATCGGGATCGGCCGGGTCGCTCGCAAACGGCCTGCCGTCGCACCCGAAGGTGCCCTTCTTGAAGCCGGCAAGGATGCGGGCGCCGAATTTCAGGCGGTTTTCAATGATCCGGCCCCTCAATTTCCGGCCGCGCCGCTCGAAAAGCCCGTTCTGGTAGGCGGCGATTTCCTCCGTGGTGGGCGGCCGGTAGTGCATCTCGTGGACGTCGCCGGAAACGCCGTCCTGGATTTCAACGATGTTTTTCTGTGCGGACAGGTCGCGCATGGGTTCTCCTTTCCTCTGCGAATCTTTACGGCATCGGCTTGCGTATCGGCTGGAGCGGCATCAGGTGATGGTGATGCTCAGCTCGTCGTCGCCGTCTGTCATGGCCAGGGCGATGGGGACGGTGTAGGCCATGACGCCGTTGCGATCGGCGTAGGTCATGTCTCTCAGCTGGGCTTTCGGGCAGTTCACGGTCAGGATGTTCCCCTCCACGGTGCCGATGGGTCCGATGTTGAGGATCCTGGCCACGGCGTCTTCCCAGTTGGCCCAGAAGGGATGCGCGGCCTCGAGGACCGTCTCCGGATCGAAAGAGCCTTGAGGCTGCCTCCCCACGATTTCAAACCCGATGATCCCCGACGCCGAGTTGAGGGATTTTCGTTCCTTGACGTCGTTGTTGATGTCGATTTCGAGCTTGGTCGCAACGGCCGAGTAGCCGCCGAAGGAAAACCCGGCGCTCAGCACCGGAACGGGCTTCGTGGCCGCGAAGGTCTGCGCCCCGGGCGCGGCGTCGGTGGGCGAGGCATAGAGGCCCTTCATGGTGAATTCGGCCGTCGGGTACTTGCCCACCTCGAAGTTGAGCTTGAAACTCCCGCGGCAGCCCAGGATCTTGTGGAAGATGCCGTCCATGTACACGTAGATCGCGCAGGATTCGAACCCGGCGGACACGGGGGCGTAGACGATTGAGGTGTTTGCCGTCACGGTTTCGGACAGGCCGCAGGCGCGAAAGAGCGCCCCCGTCCATCCGGTGTTGGGCAGGGTTCCCCGGGCCGTGGAACCGTGCAGCTCGGTCTTGAATGAGAGCTCCACCTGGCGGATGCCGCGCATGAACATCAGGGGGCTCAGCGATGAGCGGATGAAGTCGCGCTCGATCACCTCGCCCTGGACCTTCAGGTCGACGTCGCTCACCAGGAGCGCGTTGTTTGCCGGCGTCGGAACGGGATCGACGCCGTAGGCGGTTTCCGGCTTGACGAGGATTACGGTTTTACGTGTGAGCATCGTCGGTTCCTCCCTTGCGGTTCACGGACGTTTTGTTTCCCGTGGCGTCGTCCGGGCTCGAAAAGCCGTTTTCAGGTTCCATCGGGGTTCCATCGGCCTCGCGCCAATACTGGCCTCCGGAGCGGACTGAGATGCTCATTCCCTCCGGGGGGCGTTTCTTTCCATCCTTTGCCTTCATCCTCGCACTCCTTTTGCGGACCGCGCTTCACGGGTGATTCAAAGCGCGAACCGGCAGCGGGTTTCGAAACTGATGCCGTAGATCGAGAGGTTCCGGTCGCCGTCGATGGCCCGTTCGATTTTGGGCAAAAGGGGGTCGATGCGGAGTCCGCAGTCCCGTCCGCTCAGGGCCACACGGACGGCTTCGAGTAGCCCGTAAACCCCGTTTTCGTCTCCGTGGCCGTGTCTTGCGGCTTCATCTCCCCTGGCGTTTCGGGTCATGACGAACACGTTGAAGAGCATGGTGCGATCCTGGACTCCGTTCATGCGGTGTTCGTAGCTTCCCTGTTCGTAGGCCACGAAGGCTGCCGGGAACAGGAGGGCTGCGTCCTCGATGTCCTTGAGCAGGAATTGGGCCAGGGAACCGCAGATTTTGAACCGAGGCTCCCGGCTCCAGAGCTCTTGGACGATGGCGTTTTCGATTTCGGCAATGGTGTGCATCGAGACTCCACGGAGAATCTTCGGGGATCCTAGAATCCCGTCAGGGTGTTCCGAGTGAACGCCCGGCGCGGGTTTTCCCCGGACATGCACGGCGCGTCGGCTTCGGGCGGATTCCCTTCGGGGTCCCGGCGGCCGAGGGAGAGACGGCCCCCGGACACCTGATCGAGAAACCGGAGCGCGTTCCGGTAGCGTTCCACCCGCATTTCCGGGACGTTTTCCCGCCGTCCGTAAAGGTTGTAGACGGCAATGTCGACCGCGGCCTTGCGCAGCATGGGAGGAACCGGGTCGAGCGGCACGGCGTATCGCGCGCCGACATGGGTGTCGATTTCTTCGCCGGCGTCCTCGATGGCTCGCTCCACGCGCGCCGCGTCCACCGTTCCCGTTCCCTCGTCGTCCGTGAGTTGGATGAGCTTCGATTCGTCCAACTGGTTCCTGATGTCGTCAATCGTGCAGTAAGCCATCTGGGTCGTCTCCCTTTCCGGAGCTCCTGCGCGCGGACTTTCGTGAAGGACCGCCGGTCGCCGGTTTCGAGTCGCAGTCAGGTGGGGAGTCGCCTGCCGAAGCCGGGACGGTATCGTCTTTCACCGTTTCCACCCGCAGCATGGGTTCGGCTTTCAACCGCTCCAGTTGCGCCGCGGTGAACCGGTCATCGGCGTGGTCGGTCCATGCCGCCGGATGGGCGATTCCGCACCGCCGAAATCCATCGTTGGAAGATTTGATGCGAATCACGATGTTCCTTTCCGGGCGGGGTGGAGTTCCCGCCCATGATGCAGCTCGAGCACAATCCGAGCCGTCCGGACCGTCATTCCCGCAAATCGCCGTAAACCCCGGGCGCGCGACGAAGCACGAAAAAGGCGGCGGGCCGGCGTTGCTGGTGCGACGGCTCGGCCGGATTCTTCGGCGGCTCGTCAAGCCAGCCAGGGAACGACGGCCAATTCAGCGGTGCCGTACCATGGATTTCCGGCTCCCGCGGCGTCGTTGATCACTTTCAGCACCGAACGCCCGGCGCTTTCCAGCGTCGGAGGCACCACCAGGTGCGTCGGCGTGATCCCGAGGGGCACGCCGTCCTCGTTTTTCAGGCCCATCATGGCGGCCCGGGCCACGGCGTAGTTGGCCGCGGTGAGCGTCTCACGGGAAGCATAGGCAAGCTGCCACAGGCCGAAGCCGACGTTCTTGCGGTCATCCACGCCATAGCGGTACTTTCGGCGCATGAAGACGTTTTCGTTGCCGGGGTCGTCCAGGGCGACCAGTTCGGGGCGCTTGCGGATCTGGAGAATGATCGGTTTCATGGGACGCGAGAGATCCATGAGAAACCAGGCGGTGCCCGAGCCGCCGCCGAAGTTGGAGACACTCCCGCCCGCCGAGGGGTGATCCGTATCGAAGAAGTACTGACCGTCGTAGCAGGTTGTCGAGAATCCCTTCCCCAGCAGGTCGAACACCAGGAGATCGGGATGCCTGCGGGCCGCATCGGCCAGTTGCAGGATCCTCGGACGGTGGATGCCGATCCGGTCGTCTTCGACGTCGTTGCGATCGACTTCGATGGTGGCTTCGAAGTCCTTGTTCACGATGGCGTAGTGGAACGCGGAAAGGTCCCGGATCACCCGGTTGCCCACCCATTCCTTCATCATGGGGAGATCGCCGAGCCAGTCGTAGTTTTCTTCCCGGGCTTCGCTGGGCACTTCCATGGCCACCAGGGGCCACTGGCTGGGAGCCGCGGTGTCCCATGCCTCGCTGAAAATCGTCCGGAAGGATTTGTAGATGCCTTGAAGATTCGCTTGATTGACGATCATTTCGTCTCCTTCGTTTTAAGGGCCTCGGGGTTTCCCCCGGGCTCTGCCGCCCGCCGCGGTCGAAGGGGGCTTGGCGGGGACGCCGAATCCTCCGTCTCCGCGGCCCCCGCCGCCGCTACTGGATTTCGACCCACACGCCGTCGGATTCGATTCCGATGCATCGGCCGGCGACGATGGAATTGGTGCCGCCGGTGGCGGCCACCGTTTCGTCGTCTTCGACGTAGACGCTGGATCCGACGCCGGAGAGCCCCACCGCGTGAGTGCTCGAATTGCGGTACTTGAAGGCCATCTTGCGGCAGGCCGTCACCAGAAGGTCTCCGTTCTGGCCGCCGGAATTGTCGGCGCGCATATCGGCCCTGCCCATGACCTTGAGTCCCGGGCTGTCGGCTGCTTCGACGGCGTAGCCGGAAGCATTCACCGCGACCATCTTTCCCGCTTCGATGAGCGTTCCCGCCGCAACCGGCAGCGGGATGATGTCCCCGTCCTGCATTGGTGTCTTGCGATCCGCCATGATTGCACCTCCTAGAGTTCGTCTTTCGGACCGAATTTTTTCCACGTTTCCGCGCTGATCCCCATCATCCGGTTGATGATCGTCTGCTCCCCGTCGGAGGATGCGGGACCGCCCGGGCGAACGTCGCCGATGATGTCCAGGGATTCGGTGCGGACCACTCGCGGGGCCTTTGCCGTGAACAGTCGAAACCCGGCGGGGTCCCGCAGAGCGTACGTTTGCGCCCATTCCTTCTGGGCCGGGGTGATCTTGCCTTCCCGCAAAGCCGCCCCAACCAGGTCGTCTCGATCGTGTTCGGCCAGTTTGCGTCGGAGCTCGGCCACCTCAACGCCCAGGTCCGGCCTTTGTCTCAGGGCGTGAATGGACGCGATGATTTCGCCGGCGCCCGCATCCCCGGGGAGCTCGAGCACACGGCGAACGTCCGCGCAGGCGACGCAAGCGGAGCCGGTTCCGGAGTTTTCCACGAACGCTCCGGAAGCCGCGGCGGTCTGCCGGGCCGGCTTTTCCACAGCTTCAGTCACATCCTGCTCCTGCGCCCCTTCGGGCGGTCCCAATGGTTTTGCGTTCCTCTCGAGATACATGCCTTCCTCCGTTCGTGTTGACGTTGATGTCAGGGCGAGCTGCGGTTCGGCGTCGATCCGGGCCACGATCGGCCGGAGGCGGTTCAACCGCGGGGCGTTGGTGAGAGCCACCCGAAGCAGCTCCATCAGCCGCCGGTCCGTCCTGGACACAAGAAAGACGGGCGAAAAGTAGCGGTACTCCCGGTTGGCCAGGTACTCTCCGGCTCTTTCAGTCCATTCGACCTTCGCCCACAGGCCGTCTTCGCCGCGGTTCTCCAGCGCCTTGATCCAGCCCGCCGCCGGCGCGGGGTTTCCTTCTTCGGTCTGGTGTTCGTAGTCGACCACCATGTCCAGGCCTCTTGCCCGGAAACGGTCGACCACCCGGTCCATGGCGGCGTCATCGACAATGACGGGCTCGTCGCCTTCGATACTCACCGGTCCATGCGGGAAAACCTGGAACGCACCGGGTACGGCCGCCGCGCCGTCGCCGGACGGCGCGGCGGTCAGCTGCTGCAACAGGGTAGCCTTGTTCATCGAGCGTCTCCTCCGGGGTTTGGATGTAAGCCCGCGTGCAGCCGGGGCGCAATCAATGCTGGGCGAGATAAGCCGCCACGAGGGTGCGCAGCTCCCCCCAATCCCTCAGTTTCAGCCCCAGGAAGGGACGGGCGGGGATCCCGGACGGGCGCGGACTTCCTTTGGAGCCCCGGCCCTTTTTTCCCGCTCGACCGATCGTTTTGGAAACCATTTGCGCCGTCCCGCCCGACAGCGGTCCGCCACTCCCGAACTGGTGGACCGGTCCGTACACCACCGGCGTTCCAATCCGGACCTCTTTGGCCGAAACCTGCACGTTGATGGAATTTCTCAGGGTGCCGGTGTCGATGAGGGTTTTGCCTCCGGACCGACGTACTCTGTCGGAGGGCCTCCACGCGCCGCCCTCCGGGCCCTTGCCCTCATCGAAGCTCTGCATCGCCCGGGCGTGGACGATCTCTCCCAGTTGCCGCAGCACCGGCGAGAGGTCGAGGAGCATCTCGTGGAGCGTGTGCATCCGGAGCTTGATGCGCCTTTCATCGATAGTGATGCTGACGTGAGCCATCGAACCGTCCTCCTTCCTCCGGCGCGCTGCGCGCGGCGTCGCTCGCCCCTGGCGAGTCGTTTCCCCGTGGTTTTCACTCCGTTCCCCGCCACGATACCCCTCACAGCGCGTCCATCAGCTGCTCCCATAGCCAGAACAGCCGGATCAACTCCCCGAACGGCCGGTCCGCGGCGATGTCCGGCTTCTTCTCGTGAACCATGGCCCAGAAGCGGTCGGAGAGGTTTTCGGCGTTCTCGGAGAGGTTTAGCTCCGTGATGAGCTTCTTCTCATCGGTTTCGTCGATGTCGAGCTTGCGCAGAACGGCCCGCAGGTGTTCGACCCAGGCGGAGTAGGTGCCCGGAGCCCGCGAGCGCGACTCGGTGAAGGGCGAGAGCCTGCATTCCAGGTTGAGCGCCCGGGCGGCTTCGGCCAGATAGTGCCTGGCCCACAGGTCGTTTACGGCTTCCTTGATCGCCGAGTAGTCCGGATCGGAGTTGTACCGCTTGATGTCGACGGGATGTCCGAGGTGATGTCCGAATTCGTGAATCAGGAGGCGGAACGCATCGATTTTCCCCTCCGTCCGGATGGCGCCGATATTGAGAATCCAGCGGATTCGATCATAGACGGCTTCGGGAAGGGCGATTTCCCCCGTCCTGGGGTTGCTCCACCCCGTTACGCCCTCTCCGGGGAGCGGCGCAATAGTGAGCGGGTTTCTTGAGGCCGTGATCCCGGTCTGGGCGAATCCGTCGCGCAACCGCGTGAGATCCTCCTCGAGGGAAGGGATGTCCCAGGGGCGCCCGATCATGTCCCGGGTGATGAGCCCGCGAGCTTCCGGGCCGTACCGCGCAAGATCCGGCTGCCAGCGGACCATTCCGGGGTTGAAATCGAATCCCGGGTCCGGACCGTGGGGCGGCGCCTCGTTTTCGAGCGGCAGCTTCATCCGTTCGAACCGGTCTTCCGAAAGGCTTCGCACGGTACACCTGCAGTTGAAGCCGTTCGGCGGATACCAGGCGTTCCAGAACGGGTGGTCGAAACGATATACCTTGCCGTTGAGAGCGGCGTGGAGCGGCCTCGTGCGATGGTCGCCGACGGCATCGTACATCCAGTAGGGACGCACGTGGGCCGTCTCGACGAGTTGTTTGAAGCGCCCGGCCTGGTAGGCTGACTGCAGGTTCGTGCGGTAGATGGTTTCAAGGCGCGGGCCGGTCAGAGCCCCCGGCGGCCTGTCCCGTTTTTCGCTGAACCAGCCTTTTGCGGCCAGCAGCCGGGACAGCCCGGATTTGAACTGCTGAATGGAAGTGCCGTCGGCGACGGCCTTGCCCACCGCCTTGCGGATGTCCTCGAGGACATCGATCGCGGTGACCCGGGCCACGGTAAAGGCGTGAACGTGTTCGGACGCCCAGACGTCCCGCCAGGAATCGGGGGAGACCACGATCTTCTTGGCGTTGAAGAATTCGATGGCTTCCGTGAACGGGAGCAGTTCGGGAAACGCCTTCATGATCGGGATTCCTCCGCGGCCGTGAGATAACCCAGGATGTTGGCCGCGAAAACGGCCCGCTGAAGGGCTTGCTGCAGTCGCGCCGTATGAAGCGTGTCGTAGCCCGCGTACACGGACTCGAGAAGCTCCTCGTAGGAGCCCGCCTCCTGGATTGCCGCAAAGATCGCCTCGAATAGCGGCGCCAACGGCGATTCACCCCGGTTCATGCGGTCGGCCATGGCGTCCACGGATTCCTGCCCGGGGTCGCTTGCGCCCGCGGGGGAATCGTTTGCCGTCGCGGGAGGCGATGAGCCTTGCGACTCCGTTGAGGACGACGGCTCGAGAGGCACCGTGCCGAGTGTGCCGGAAGCTGGAGCGAAGCGGAGTGCCGATGCGCGGACCGGCTGCCGTGCATCCGGCGGCAGGGCGGCTCGAAGCTTCGCGTCGCCCTTGGGTGCGCCCTCCCGAATGCCGGGGCCCCGAGCGCCGTTCATGCCCGCGTTCTTGAGCGGGGCTGCAAGAGGTTTTTCCCCGGGTTTTCGAACGGGGACCTTGAACCGCTGGCTGAGATGTTCCTGGCTCAGGTCGAAGCCCATTTCGGCGAGAATCCGGTAGGTTTCGGCGGCGGCCCGCAGGTCTTCGGGCGGCTCGAAGAGGAAACCGAACCGCGGCACGGGCGCATCCCATCCGTAATTGAAACCGACCAGCGGTCCGAGGATCTGCTGGGTGATTGTCTTGCCGAGCGCTCTGCAGTCGGCGGCGACGAGATCGTGGCGGACTTCCCCGTGTACCCGGCCCAGGGCGTAGGAGCCCGTTCCGCCCGGGCTTCCGGCTTCGCTGGTGAGCGTCTGGCCGAGAACGGCCTTGGACGTCTGCGCGTCACAGAACCGGGCCAGGTTTTCGTAAACGTTCTGCGAGGACGATCGTTGCGTTTCGATGAATTCGATTTCCGTGGACTTGGAAATGACGCCCGCGGCGTCCGTTCCCAGGGACCTCACGGCCTGGACGAGCGCTTCGCGGTCCATCCGGCTCGCCCCCGGTTCGTAGCGGCCGATGCGCAAGGGCATCCCGTAGATCTCGGCGAAAGCCACCCAGTCTTTTATCGAGTAGTTCTTGAAAAGATACATCCAGGCGCACACCCGCATGAGGCCGCTGCGCGTGTCATGACCGGATCGAGCCTTGTAGCGGTGATAGACGAACTTGAAGGGCGGAGGGTCGATGCCGCGAACGGGTTCTTCGACGGTGAGGATCCGCGGCGAGACCGAGTCCCAGAAGGTCACCTTCTTGGGATGAACCCAGCGCAGGCCGCGGATGCGGCTTTGCCCCGCCGATGTCTCCCAAAGGATTTCCATCGTGCTGTACCCCTTGGCCAGAGCATCGAGGAGGTCCAGGACATGCTCCTCGAAGTCCGTAAACCCCTCGAGGAAGTCACGGCAGAAGGCGGCGGTTTCACGCGCCAGTGCGGTTTCCGTTCGAGGGGTCACCTCCCACGGAAGACCCTGGACCGCGAGTTTGCGCACCTGGAACTGGGAGGCCAGGTGGGCGTCCTTCTCCTCCATTTCCTCGAAAAGCTCGGCCTGGCGAAGCATGTCTCCATGGTCGGCCTCGCGGAATATCCGGGCGAGGCGTTCCGGGGTCAGACCGTTCGACGGGTAATTGCTCCACCGGTCCCGAACTTGAACCACGGCGAGCTCATGGACGTCCGGGCGCCGGGTGGCGGACGTTTCAACCGGTCTTCCCAATGCATCGTAGATGACCACCGACACGGCATGCTCCTTCGAAGGAATGTTTGACCGTCCTCATACTTCCAAGCGACGGCATCGGAACGATCGCTTTTCGTAGCGTCGTGGCGTCGTAGCGTGAGGCCGCTTTGGTTTTTCTTTTTTTACTCACGCGACGGCGCAGCGCCCCTACGAAAGCCGGATGCGAGCGGGACGGGCCGTCTCACCAGGCGCCTCGCGACGCCGCGAATCGTGTTTCCGCGACGCTCTCGTACTCGATTTCCCCGCCATCGCCGCTGCGGGCGGCACTCCAGGCGGATTGCGCGCAGATCGTCGAGAATGTCCGGATCTTTGGGGATGACGATGGATTTGTCTTCGAAGGCCGACCGGAAGGACGGCATGTGCTCGAGGTACCACCTGTCGGAGAGCATCACCTGGCGGATGCGGCCCGCGCCGTAGCGCTGCATGGCGACTTCGGCCAGGTAGTGGCCGTTGCCGCGCGCGTCCAGCGCCGCGCCGCGGAAGCGGGGGAGCCGGTCGATGATGAAGAAAAGGATCTGTTCCTGCTGCCGGAACGGAACGTTTCTGATTTCGGCGATGAATGGAGTGCGATACTTGAAGCCGGGCTGTTCCTGGAGCGGGACGATGGCGGTGAGGTCCCCTGTGCGGCCGAAATCTTCCCCGCACCAGGTGGCGAAATTCTCGGGGAGGTCTCGAAGCGCCGGGCCCAGCAACCCTTCGCACCAGTCCCTGGTGTCGGCCTGGCGCTCGGATTCGGGGAGCTCAGCGAAATCGGTCCGGCATGCCCAGCGGAAAACCGGGACGGTTTCATCCATGCAGCCCTCGATGACCGCCCGCGCCAGGAACAGCCCGGAACCCCGGCTGGGCGCGCAGAACAGCTCCTCTTCGGCGTCTTCTCCATAGACTTTCACCAGTTCCTCGCGCCACTCGGATTCGGCTTCGGAGGACCAGGGCGTTCCGAGCTTCAGGCAGATTCGGCGGTGGAGCCCCTCGGCGAGGGCGTCGTCGAGGGTGATGCGGTGGAGGCTGTAGGGCTTGCGGCCGGACCGAATGTCCTTGACCAGCTCGTTGAAGGGGTTGTCCTCGCCGTTGTGGGTGCTGATGACCGCCACCCGGCCTCCCCACATGAGCAAGGCGATGGCGGCCTTGAGCAGCCCGGGGAGGTCGTCGTGGAAGGCGGCTTCGTCGATCACCACTTTGCCCTGCTTACCGCGCAGGTTGCTGGGCCGGCTCGACAGCGCGGTCACGCGGCGGCTCGAAGCGAACTTGATGCGAAAGGCGAGGATGTCCCGGTCTTCATCCCTGACGAGGTCTTCCTCGAGGGCCGAGGCGGCCAGCCGGTACTGTCTTACCCAGAAGGCGGTGTCATGGATGAATTCGAGGGCCATGTCCTTGTTGTACCCGATGTACCAAACGTCCATGCCGTTTCGGGATGCGGCGGTGAGTGCGTCGTCGGCGGCTTCCGACCAGGAAAGCCCGACGCGCCGTGATTTTTCGCAGATTTTCACCGGGCTTCGGTCCGAGATCCAGCGTTGCTGATAGGGAAGCAGGACCGGAGGCGGGCCATCGAAAGCGGAGCAGGGGGCCGAGGCGGCGCGGAGGTCATGGGGGACAAAGGATACGCTGGAAGTGCGTTCGGCGCTCATGGGGCTATCCTTCCTCCCGCAGGCCCAGGATCTTGCGGCGGATTTCGTCCGCCGTGTCCGGGGACAGGCCGGATGATTCGGAGGCAGGGGTTTCCGCGGGCCGGACCGATTTCATGGATTCCAGGAGGCGGATGGCGGCGATGAGCTCCTTCACGGCTTTGAGTGAAACCGCGTCGGGCTGGCCGAGCAGGATGTTGAGCTTCTTCTCGACGGCGTCGCGCAATGCCTCGGCGGCTTGCGCGGGGGTTTCGATGTCCCGTTTCCCCTCGTCGGGGGTGCAGGCGAACGACGGGGCGTCTCCGGCGCGTTCCCGGGCGGCCGTCGTTTCCATGCGGGCCACGGCGTTCACGAGGTGCGGGTCGAGGCTTTCGAGTGCCTTTTCCACCAGCCGTTGCC
>Ga0208041_1000977_pt1 | contig 21325 bp, 10 predicted proteins | sample AD_SCU002_MetaG_FD_184453 | JGI IMG/M metagenome (GOLD analysis project Ga0208041, IMG submission 184453) | Active sludge microbial communities of municipal wastewater-treating anaerobic digesters from China - AD_SCU002_MetaG (SPAdes) (version 2) | ecosystem: Engineered > Bioreactor > Anaerobic...
CGCAGACGAGCGATCGTTCCTCTGCGAAGACCGACTGGTAGATGTTCCGGGCATCCGCGATTGCCCGCTCGGTCGTCGGGGTCCTGGTGAGCAGCGAGAGCATGCACTCCTCGGTGACGGTCCCGGTCCTGTCTGCGGCCGCGGTGAACTCGGCCCACTTCTTTAAGAGGCATTCCTCGCCGGATATGAACCCCCCGAAGTGCTCGAATATCGTGCAGAGGTCGCGGGAGAGGAAGAAACGGCCGGAGTTCTCGATCAGGGAGGTCCGGTCGGCCGGCCCCTCCCGGGATAGCCGGTAGCTCCGATCGTAGTCGAAGACCGAGTAGTGCTCTTTTGACTGCGAGTAGCCGAGGTGCTTCATCGGCATCTTCGTGATGGTGGTCCGGATTGCCTTTGCCAGCGTCCCGAACGCGGGCTGGATCTCGGCCGGCATGGTGCCGCGGGCATAGTCGTTGTAGAAGATCGATATCCCGCCCCGGTCCCGGTAGTAGTCGATGACCGGTATAAAGTGCTTCCGGAACGAGACGACCTTGCCGGCATCCTGGTCCGGGGTCTCCCCGTTCTTCTGCGGGATGAACGCCGGGGCTGCAAAGATCGGGTAGTAGAGCAGCCACTTCTCGACGAGCAGGCCGAGCGGGAACGAGACCTGCTCGCCGTCGTCCTCCCGCAGGTGCGAGGACTGCTGGCAGACCTCGATGACGCCCCGGAGGAGGGCATACTTGTAGGTCGCGTCGGCGCTGTCGCGCTCGATGATGGTGTTGATCCGGCGGTACTGGGCGAGGTCCATTGGTGGAGAGAGATTGGGGGCCGGGGAGATATGGGTGTCGGTTTGTTATCCGGAGGGCCTGAGGTATCGGTTCTGATGAACCTTCCACGCATCGGCATAACCATATAGATCGGTTCCTGCCCGGTGAAGGCCTCCCGGGTTTGAGGGCACGTTGATGAGGGATCGCCTACAGAAAATCTGGGACGGTGCCAATGTCTTTTGGAATAATTGGATAACCAATGATAACAAATTTTCAGAATTTGTTAAACTACAATTAATCTCTGTTCATATATCGGAAATAATATATACTATGTATTTCGTTTACTTATTTTAACTACATTTATCTAGGTGCTTATAGATGGGTTGGGGTACGTGTTCGTACTGCGGGAGTACATGGCAAACACAGAATGATCATATTAAACCGCAATCAAAGGGCGGAGTTACAACTACGCCATGCTGTCGTAGGTGTAATCAGAGCAAAGGCGCAAAAACGTTGGTTCAGTGGTTTAGATGGTTACGTGACAATGATCCCTATAGATGGAATAAGGTGGTGAATTATAACTACGGGAGATGCGGGAGTATCCCTGATACGGTAGCGAGGATACGAGATGAGTAATGCCTATATTCGTAGATTTAGGATAAAAACGGTAAGCAATCCTGGATATCATGGATACCAACGAATTACTGCGCATCATCGAGGATCATCTCGGGTTCACCATCGATGAAGAGAAACTTGATGTGATCAACCACGGTCCCGGTCCGATCCAAGTCGTCGCCGGACCGGGATCGGGGAAGACCGAACTTATCACGATCCTTGCAACCAAGAAAATCTTTGTCGATAAATGCAACCCGAGATCCATCATCATAACTACATTCACCGAGAAAGGTGCGAAAAATCTCCGTGACCGGATTCTCCGATATGCTGGTTACATCTTTGCAGAGTACCCCGAACTCGAGAAGATGATCGACTTAAGTAGTCTGCGTATAGGCACTCTGCATAGTCTCTGTGCAAATATTATGCAGGAATACCGCTACGAAGGCTATGAGAACTACCGACTTCTTGATGAAATTGAGCAGTATCTCTTCATCTATGAACATGCAGACATCGCCCGTGATACTAAGACAAAGCAGATCTATCGGGATCTGTGGGCAAACCTCCCTTACCTCTTCGATCACTTCGGGAAACCCTACCTGAACAGCAGTTTCCTGGACCGAAACTATCCCACAAAAGCGTCACGGACCAAGGCCGGTATCCAGATCTTCAACCGGTTGACAGAAGATCTCGTTGATATAGGGAAGTTACGGGCAGCTGGCGGCCACTGGAGTCTCCTCGCGGATGCATATACCAATTATCATCAAGAACTGGAGCGCCACCATCGGTGTGACTTTGCCACGCTTCAGAAGAAGTTTTTTGAGTTCCTGGTATCAGCTCAAGGGAAGACATTCGCCGAGGGCGACGGCACCGAAATGCATCCTGGTGTTGCCTTTGTCATGGTCGATGAGTACCAGGACACCAACCCTATGCAAGAGAAGATCTACTTCACCCTGACCGCAAAGACCAGAAACCTCTGTGTCGTTGGCGACGATGATCAGGCACTCTACCGATTCAGGGGTGGAACCGTCGAGTGCCTGGTCACCTTCGATAGAGCTTGTGAACGCTACTGGGGATTCCGACTCAACAAGAAGGACAAAAAATTCCTTATCTCCAACTACCGTTCCCATGGCAATATCGTTGACTACTACAATCGGTACATCCGGTCTTTCGCTGTCATGGGGCAACCCTGCGCAAGGGTCGAAGGAAAACCAGACGTCATTGCAAAGAAGAGATTTTCAGAAAAATACCCGTCAATATGCACTATCTATAGGAATGAGGTTGAGGACGTTGCAGCATCATTTGCCTTGCTGATCAAGGGTATGCTGGAGAACCACCTCATCGAAAAACCAAGTCAGTGCGTACTCCTGATGTTCTCAACGCGTGAGACCGCCCAGTGGGCTGGGGCATTTGCTGAAAATTTGCGGAATATTGGAATTCAACCGTATAACCCGCGAGCTAAAACCTATCTTGAGCAAGAGGAGGTTAAGGGGGCGCTCGGGGCGTTTATCCGGGTCATCGATCCAGAACTCAAAGCGTTCTCAAACATATACGGGTCAAACATCAAAAAGCAGGTTCCAAAATGGGTTGAGGCCTTTGACCGATTGGCCGAACAGTACTCAGAGTTAGACAACTACGTGAAACGATCGGTCAGAGCGATCAGGCAAACCCCACCAAAAGGCAAAGTCCCGGCGACGGCTCTGGAGATCCTGTGGCGCATATTTTCATATGAACCATTCGCATCCTGGATGAATAAATCTGGGGAGCAGTCCTATCGTCTTGGCCAGTTGACGAAAATATTTGAGTCATACTGTTCTGTTCCTCTGCCGAGCAAACCCGGAACTAACCGAGATTCCCTTTTTATGAGTGCCAGAGAGGGTTGCAGAGGTGAAATATCACAGAAATGGCTAGAAACATTCTACTATTCGATCATTAGTCTGATCTCCTCCGATGGCCTTGGTGACCCGGAGCATAATGAAGAGATTATTCCACCCGACCAGTTCCCGATCATGACCATTCATCAGTCGAAAGGATTGGAATTCGACTTTGTCTTTGTCTACCGCCTCAATAGGGATCCGCGGGTCGACACTGCTGTCTTGCTGGAAGATGCTCTTCTGCCCTTCCGTGAAAGTCCACCTGGGATGCTCTTCTCGCCAGAAACGCGAGCAGAACAAGATCTCATCCGACTTTACTATGTTGCCTACTCAAGAGCAAAGTATGCCCTCATCCACCTGGTACCAAAGAAGCATATTGGATCGCATATGGGATTCCCGTACCGGGATCCACATGCTTTGCAGCAGGTTGCACGGGAGTTGAAGTGATCATGGTGTGGAGAAATTTCAAGGAACTCTCAGTCACATCCAAGGAGGAGCAGAAGGTCAAACGATCCTACAGTGTGACCTCTGATATCCTGTCATTCAGGATCTGCCCGCGTCAATATGGCATGTATAATCACCGGGGATACAAACCAGCACATAACATCCAGTTCTGGTTTGGTCTCACAGTCCATCAGGTCATCAAGAAACTCCACATGCACTATCAGGGCATCTTCGATGAATCACAGGCAGGTGAGATCCCAACAGAGACCGACGTAAGAGTATACTTCGACCGGGTGAAGAACAACCTGGCTACAATCGGGATTCGGGCAATGAATGAGCAGGAAAGTCTGCACGCGTTCCATATCATCAAGGAGTTCAACCGGATCGAGGGGCCGGAGTTCTACCCCATGATTATCGAGACTGAGTACACCTTTCAGAGTCACTTTGAGGACCACATCCTGGAAGGCGTTGTCGATGTCCTCAAGAGCGGGGATACCCGTGGCTCCACCCTTCAAGAAGGGTTTGATAATGTTGAGATCTGGGACTACAAAGCTGCACGGAATCCAGTGCGAAAGTTAAGCACCTCACGAAGATCTATGAGAAAGGGGGAGCGGAAGGAGCAAAAATTCCAGAACTACCGCTACCAGATGCTCATCTATGCCAACCTCTACCGGCTAAAAACAGGGAAGTACCCAAGATATGGACGACTGTACTTTATGAACGAACTATCAGAGACTATATCCGATGTGGAGAAGAGAACACATGCACTCTACACTATTGATTTTACTGATCAGACTGAAATGATGGAGATCGAAAAAGCAATGGAAAACTTTGGGGAGACTATCGCTGCTATTGAGCAGTGTCGCGACTGCGATAGATGGTTGCCTCCGAACGCGGAGGAGATCACCGACCGCGATACTTGTGATGGATGTGATCTGCGGTGGAACTGTGCCTCGGTTACGTATAAGCCCCGGTACCCATAATAAATGAGTTTCAAAAATCCTGGATCCCTCAATCAAACTGAAAGTACTAAATGTACATGGTTTGATACCTATGACAATGAAATATACTTATCCAGTGAATGATCCCTCAACGGAATCGAACGCGCAACAATGCTGCAGAGATCCCCGATGCCACGCGCCTTGAGGAATACAAATCTATCATTCCAGATATTTTCAAGCACCATCCGATAGGTCATTCCAGCAATGACCACAATCTGATCATACTGGATGACAATCTCACCGAGTCGATCCTCAACCATGGGTTGGAGACTCTCGATATCTGCCTTTGACCGCAGAACCTGTTCATACCCCTTAATCATATCATCCGGAAAGAGCAGTCCGTATTTTGCAGAGATGATGGCGTAATCAAATCCCATGTTCTCAGCATATTCTCGCACCTTCCGAAATACCATCCCCTGATACATCTCCTTTGCAGGAGCAGTCACATCCCCGATTGAGTCGAGCTTCTTTTTCGTGCATCCGGTGATCACCAGAACATTATCTCCCTTCTGCAGGAAGTCCAGCGACTCGACATACTGGAATGCGTCATCCGGTCGCTTTTTCTTGATACAGTTCACCCACAGAGATGGATCCCGAAGCATCTGGTGAAATGCCCAGGTATTGTGGAAACCCCGGCGACGGTTGCGATTGTTTCCCCGGAAGATAATCACTTCAATCCCGTGTTCTCTGCATATCGGGCACGGGCATGTTTTCCAGGGTTGATCTTCCAGAGTCCGCCGATAGCATCCAAGCACCTGTGGTTTCTCCTGGATAGCTGAGTTTAAGCGGGTCAGTGGTTCGAGTACATCCTCGATGCTGATTGAACCATGATCGTATTTTCGCAGTGCTTGTAAACACTCTTGTCCCATCGTGTCGAGTACGGATTGCTGGACAAAATTTTTCTTTTTCCCCTTTAGTTTATCTGGGACCCGGATTGCAGAGTATCCTTTCCAATCCGGAGTGATATAATTGAGTTGGGTGATCGCAGATGAGAGCCACGCCTTCCGGAGATATGAAGCTGAATCAAACGCGACCCGAATACCAAGCTCTTCGAGTTGCTGGAACCTGGAGAAGAGGTCACATCGAGCAAGTCCAAAGAAGTGAAGATATTCCGGGTGGATTTTTGCATCTCGAATCTCGCCGATCAACGCATCCAGCAGTTCGATAAGGAAATTTGTGGGTGAGCGAACAAGGCCTCCAAAAGCAAGATGGGAGATACCATGTCTGATGAAGTCGTTATACATCGTCAGATAGTCGGCGACAGTCTCTCCCTGAACCGCAACAATCAGCTGAAAGTCATTCCGATACTTTTTCGACCATTCTTCAAACGCTGCCAATCCATTATTGTATGTTATCCGCATCCGCCTTTCGCTCTGATCTCGATACATTGGAACAACAAGGTGATCAACGCTCACTCCATAGTTGAACCCGAGATCGCTGTATAACTGGAGAGTCTCAGAAGTTGAGTAGAGGGGTACTGGTTCATCGATGTACGAAAAAGCACCACAATCGGCCATAATCTCAAAGTTCTGAGGGAGCCTGAAGAAGCGATGAATCCCATTCTCTAATATTTTAGCATATTTTGATTTTTTCTCCTGTATGGTCGCAATCGAGACGAGGACCCCATCGAACGGAACATTTTCGATGCCAAAGATGTCCCACATGTACACATCGTTATTGAGCGCATCCTCTTTGTGAGCCTGGGAGTGCTGATCCAGGATGAAGTCAAACTCTGGGTCAACTCGGTCGTCCCATTCCGGGATGAAGTATCTCATCTTCTTTCATTATTTGTAGTGCTTCCAGATAAAATAGAGCAGTATAGAGGAAGACTGTATTTTTCCCCTCAGAATTGACTGCTTTACATTGCCAATCGGTAACCCAAAGGTATTTACAAGCTCTTGACTTATACGCATCTATCAGCGGGATAGAGGAATATTATTGAGAAGACTTACTGCAAATCCTCGGCAGATGCTTATTGCAATTGAGTTCATCGGGAAGAACGGTCCCGTCACAAAGCAAAAATTGTTTGATCACCTTGTAGATTTTACCAACCCCGACATGGACACGCAGGTCAAATCTCGGGATGGAGCAACAAATGATGTTCTCTACTACATCCGTGAGATTCTTGGGTTCGTTGAGGGGGAGGATACCGCACTCATTCTCACCTCTTCGATACAGTGTCCAGGGATCAATCTCTACTCTGGAAAGGATCTCTATGCCGCAAAGATCAGGGGCGACCTTCAGATGGCCTACGCCATGTTGCAGACCAACAACCTCTACTTTTCTCCAGAAATTCGAGACATGCTGGCATTCATCTTCAAGAAGGGGAGGGCGCGTCGAGCAGAAATTGGAACCGAGTATCTTAAGAAACGGGTGTATGGGCATATCTTTAACCAGGCGACAATTGATTTCGCTCTGCAAACGCTGCTCCGTTTAGGTCTGATTGAACTGCAGGACAATTATTATTCACTCACACATATCCACCCACTGCTGTTTGCGCAGCTCCTTGTGGAAGAGTATCAAGCGAGTGTAAACCCGGTTGACGGAACCGTAAGCTCTGGTGACATGAGAGATCTCTTTGATTTAAAGTACGCGATAAGCTATGAGGAATTTGACAGCAACTTTTCAACAGCACGGTTGCTCCTTCCTGAGCTAATTGTGACGGGGAGTTATGGGAAATATTCTATGGATATGGATATTGCACAGGGGTTGAACCTGTATGCTTGAAACATCATATGAAGACCTTGGGTTGATGCGGAATCCCTTTGAGATGATCATCGCTGATGAACGATCGGCAATCCGGTATGGGTTGTATGGTCGGGAAGATCAGATTGATCGATTGGAAGAGTTTGTACGATCTGCCGTAAAAGCGGATTTCCAGAAGCGGATCTTCATTATGGGAGAATACGGCACCGGGAAAACACATCACCTCATCAAGCTTCGTGAGGAAATTACCAGCGGCAAGTACGGCAGTGATGTCACTGCAATATATCTAGGTTGTCTGGGAATCAGCTTCCGTAAGTTCTATGAGAATATCCTCGAAGCACTGAAACTGAATATCCCCGCAATACGGGAAACCCTTGAGGCGCTTCCCGATGTGGAACCCGGTCAGAGCGTGGAACCTACCTATGCTCCTGAGAAACTCCGCGAGAATATCATCGTCAACCTCAACCGAATCATGGCAGATGCCAAGATCAACAATATTCGTGGAATATTTCTCCTCATTGATGAGGCGGAGGATATTGTCCAATCGGATGATAACGACCAGGTACAATACTTCATTCAGAGCTTGCTTCACCTGATCAATAAGCTGCAGGGCACCCCCCTCCATATCATCATGGGATTCTCGCGGGAAGCCGTGAGCAAGATCTCGGTTGTTGACTCCTCACAGGGTGGCGATCGAAAGCTTGGCGACGCCTTCTGGCAACGATTCTCTGCGGAAGAGCCTATCCGGCTCGGTAACCTGCGAGAAAAAGACACCACCTCGATGATACTCGATCGCCTGAACAGTGCCCGGGTTGTTCCGAGCGATTCGCTCTATCCAATCAAGCAAGAGATCATATCTGTTGTCATAAGAAATGTTGGTGGAAATCCTCGTGAGATCTTGGCAATATTTAACAGAGCTCTTCGTGAAACGCTGCGAAGTGGGACAAAGGAGGTTAATGGCAGCAGAATTATTCAGGTTCTCGCGAAGCATGAGTCCTTCTTTAACAAGACAATTGTGCTTGATTGGAACCGCCTAGAGTCGATCAGACAGGACATCGCAGCAGAGAATGAAGCACTCGAAAAGGACTTTACAACTCTGATGGGCGTTCTCATCGGAGAAGGGAAGAGTGTTACGGAGGATGATTTTACTAACCCAGCATTTGCTGAAGCACTCACACGACCCATTCACGGGACTCGTATTCTCGAGCGGAAAACAAGTCGAGATGGAGAAACTTTCTACACAATCAGTCCGGAAGTCATTAGCGAGATCTTTAAGGGCAAGCGATATGACTCTGAAACAGAGCAGGTTTTAGATCTCGAACTAATTGATTTAATGACGAATCCTGGTCGATATCAAGACCAGTTGACTAAAGGGTTCTGGAAGGTACTGCAGAAGGAGATGAATGCCGAGTTCAAGTCGAGGCATGTTTTTGATGATAAATTGGTGATTATCGGAAAATGTAGAATAGAGAACTCGTCTATTCCCTACAGTCTTGTACTGACAGCGTTTAAAGGTATTGAATTTCCAGAGAGTCTGTATAATGGCCTCATCAGCCTTATAGAGTCAAAACAGGCAACATTCGGCGCCGTCCTGTACGATTCCACCAAGCTTGAGATCGACCCTGTCTATCAGAAGTTCCGCCGTGATCTCAGAGAGGCAGGGAAAAGCGTCTTCTTAGAGAGTATCCGAACCATTGATTCCACAAAACTGCCCATCCCTGATGAGCAGTTGATGGGGAAAATCAAACTCCTTGGCAATCCGGAGGTGGAGACAACGGATGATATCGATACGTCAGGCCTCCTCGCTTCCATCGGGATAGCGAACGAGATGGAGCAGCTTGTGTTGACAAAGGTAATTCCTTTCCCCGATGATCCAAGTGTCAGGCGAGTTATCGAAAAGCTTGCTGAAGATCAGACCCGGACCTACTCCCTGAAAGATCTGAAGACCGAATGCAATGCGCCGTATCTGGACTCGGAAACCCTTAATGGTCTGTTAAAGCAACGTTTTGTCAAGAAGGATGGGACACGATGGCAGATTGCATCGCTGGACCAGGATCCCATCTGGAAACTGATTTACGGATTCATTGTTCACGAGAAAAACGCCACTCTCGACGAGATCAAGGAGTACCTTGAGAACCAGTATACATTGCAATGCTCTCCGGGAGAAGAACTCCAACTTCTCAATTGGTATATCAATCTGCTGGTCAGACTCGAGATGATCACCGGTGCCAAAGAAGGCGCCGCTGTTGTATATCGACTTCTGGATCACTCTCAAAAACTCGATGTGCTTGTCACACAGTGTGAAGGTGCGTTAAGCGAGTTGGAATCGTTTTTAGCCGATGCTGAGAGGCTAAATATTGCAATAAGCGATTACAAGCGAAAGTTCGATACTCTGGAAGGACGGCTCAATCCGCTCACTGTTGAACCTGAACCTGGCAGCGATCATATCATCAAAGCAAAGAATATTCTCGATGATATCGGGAATGTCAAAAGCGCGGTGAGTGAAGAGATCAAGAATACGCGGAAATCATACGCATCTACTCTGTCGAACTACAAAGAGCAGGTGGATATCACCAAAGAGAGAATCTGTGGGGCATTTGAGCGTGGACTCCTCACTGATAATGAATACGCAGAGTGGCAGGCTCATATCGACGATCTCTACACCCAGGCCTCAGAGAAGCTGAAGGAGGGAAACTTTAGTGCTCTGACCGTTTATCTGAATCAACTCGATAGCATTATCAAAATCAATACACGAGAGATCCGTGACAGGGAGACGAGCAAGGAGCCTTGTATCTCATATGCAAAGCAGGTGGACGATCTTAAAACTACAATAGGAGAACTCTTAGCGGATCTTGAGGAGTTTGGATATAGTAATCCCAGATATCTGGAGAGTTTTGCTGACCTTAATGATAAGCAATCCCGTGAATACTTACCGCTCTTCAACGATGGGAAATATGCAGATGCTCTCCGAATAATTGAGTCGATTCATACCGGACTGTTCACACTGAAAGGAAACCTAGTAAAGCAGAAGAACAATTACCAGAACTATGAACAAATGATTGCAACCCATAGAGCATCAGTGCCCGAAGAACCACAGACCCTTCTGTATCTTGATGAAGCGAAAGAGGCACTTCGGGAGTGGGACTTTGCAACAGTAGAAATGAAGGTTTCACAGTTCCAGGATGCTCTTAAAAAGCGAGAACAGCCGGTAAAAACACCTGAAGAGGAGTTTATGGAGAAGTTTTCTGCCTTGAGTACTGTAACACTTGATACAATTCTTGAGAGTTACACGGTTGATAAAGCCTTCAAATTTCTCCAGAGTCTCTATATCCGTGGAGATATCGCAACCATTGAGATTAGAATAAAGAAGGACCACTGAGGCGAACGGTCGTGGACTTCGCAAGCATCGAAGATCTCCAGAAGCTATGGACCCATCTCTGCACAATAGGGGCAGCGGAGAACAACAGGGTAGCAGTCAAGTATCAGATCATTAAATATGTCGAAGACAGAAATGCGGATGATATCAATCGGGGAGATTATGACTGCTTTGTCAGTCTCAGGGATATCATTAATCACCTCACCAAAAACCACGGGTCGCTAATCACTTCACTTTTTATCGATATGAAGGGTTCACCGACAACCCCCTCACCCGAAACGGTGACCTGGATCATTGCCACCTGTGTCCAGGAACTTGTCGATGAGCATTATCTTTTATACATCTATGACAGGCAGCGGGTGAGAAGCAGAATTGCAGAACTGGTTCGCTATTTGTCGTATCTAAAGCAGAGATTTGACGAGGACTATACAGCAAGTCCCGGTTTGGCGCACATGGTTAAATTAGAGGTGAAAAGTCGCCTTCGACCACGAAGGGACATCCCTCTAATGCAGGTGATCCGAACTCTTTCTGCAGTAAAGAATGCCGTCCAGATTGACGAAAACATTCGACCGTTCTTACAGAAAAATTCGAGAGACTCACTTATTTCGTTCCAATCGATGGTTGAGAATCGGTTCGGCAAAAATCATAAAGATATATATCTTTCATCATTCCAGCTCAGAGGATTTCAGGAATTATTCCAAGCAGCAATATCAAAGGATTTTTCATCAGAAACTCTCTCCTACATCATTCAGTCAAGTACCGGTTCAGGAAAAACAGAGGCTTTTCTTTTCCCTATCCTGCTGCACGCATTGCTGACACAGGAGAAGCGTGGCACCAAAGCAATCCTTGTCTATCCACGCATCGATCTCTGCAATGATCAGTTGCAAAGACTTATTGAATACGTGTATGCCGTCAACGCCACCCTTCGGAACCCAATCCGTATAGGGATTCATCATGGTAAGACCGAAGATCTTCCCCTAAAGTGCCCGCATCAAGGATGCAGCGGATCATTGCAGGCTGGTCCAAATGGGTTTGTATGCTGTGATGATGCAACACACACAGTTAATTTTGTGGTGAAAAAGAATGCCACGGCCGATATCATCATAACCACTCCGGATTCGCTCCATCGCCGTTTAATGGATCGTGAAGGGAAGTTGAATATCTGGAATAAGCAGATGCTTCCGAAATATATCGTCTTTGATGAAGCGCACATCTATACGAATCAATCCGGAATGCATGTCGCAAACATTGTTCGTCGACTTCGTCACAAGATTCGCCATTCAGGCGGTTCTGAACCGATATTCATTGCCTCGAGTGCTACGGTCGGTAAACCGAAAGAGTTCTCTTGTAACCTCTTCTCGACTGAGGATGCAAAAGTTATCTGTCCAAATGAAGTTGAATTAGAAGAAATGGGCCGAGAGTATATAGTATTTGTAAAAGCAACACATCCACGGAAGATATTGCTCAGTCCGGAGGCAAACCAGGAAGAACAGACAAACTATACCATTGCCACAAACCTCTCGGCAATGATTCAGACTGCCTTCTGTTTCTTCCACACCATGCTGAAAACAAGTGAGAAGAACCGGATCATTGGATTCGTTGACTCCATTGATATCATAAAACGACTCGGAGAGAAGTTATGTGATGCCGAACGGAATCGGCACCTCTATCAGTTGAGGACCCCTGATGCACGACTGGAAACGTCTCTAAACCATCAGTGTCCACATGTCGAATGCGGATCTCTGCCTCCAAACCCCTACATCAACCGATGCCAGACGTACCTCGATGGAGAGTGCTGGTGGATCATGCAGGAAACTGATGATAGGCCGATGAATATCCAGATTCACAAATCCGGCACAACACAGGACTGTGCAGGCGGGCAACCGAGTTCAGAAGAATGGGACATGATGATCACGACATCTGCCCTTGAGGTTGGTTTCGATCATCCGGGTATTATTGGAACATTCCAATACATGGCCCCAATGAACATTCCGGGGTTCATTCAACGTATCGGCCGGGGCGGGCGATCACCGTCTGACATGCCCATCGCGGTTGTGGTACTTGGATCACGCCCGATTGATAATTTCTATTTTCACCACACCTCGTTCCTCACTAATCCCCACGACAGCAAACTTGAGATTCCCCTTGACCCAGAAAATCGGTACATCAAAGCGATGCATATCACATCGTTCATCTACGACTATATCAGCACCCGTTATGCGACCGAAGTCCTCGACCAGATCTACTATCAGGTAGATACGGAAGAGACCCTCAACCTCATTGAGCAGACTGAAGAGAACTTGCTAACAGACATCTGTCAGACCTTCAACCTTCGGTATGATGTGGCGAAACAGGAACTCCACATGGTCAAGCAATACTTTGCCTCCTGCTCTGAACCTTTGAGAGTGGAAGATCCCGCAAGCAAGTACTATTCTACGGTCAGGTATCTCAAGAACAAAACGACGGTCGATGACATTATCGATCGATTGAATCGGATCGCATATATTCTTGAGGAGAACTAATATGGAGCGAAGACTTCGCCATGAACGGACACTAGGCGCCCTGACTTACTGGAAAGCGTTACAGGCAAGACCTTTTGCCTATCCTTACTTCCACCCTCCAGATCTCTTCAAAATTGATCCGTGTGTTGTTAAACCATACTATGTCCCAGGAACTTTCATCCCCATCTACGTTGGAGGGAACATTGAGATCCATGATGTCTCCGGTGGCCGGGTGAAGAGCGAAGGTTCCGAAACAAAGGAATTTATTCTTGCAAACTTCCTGCCAGGCGGCTATAAGAAACGCTGGGGATTTCATCACTACAGAGCATTCTGGGCGCCGAGCGAAAAGCACTTGGAGTGTGCAAACATTTGCCCGACATTTCGGTTCGAAAAGTCAGTGCCACTCAATCAGATCTACGCAGAATCAGAGGCGTTCTCACCGCTCAATATCCCGGTCCAACAAGCAACGATTTACTTCCCTGATCAGGTCAAAGTTGAAAAAATCCCGGCACATGCCAAGTACTATTGGGATGAAGAGCAGCACCTGCTCAGTCACGCTGATACCGGAAACGCTATCGAGGTTGCGCGAGACCCCCTCTCAACACCACTCTATACGAATATCCTGATTTATGGAGAGCCTGCGGAACACGTGATCGAGTTCCCCGGAGAGAGTCTGATAAAGACCATCGGCTATCTGGAGAAGTTTGTCCTCGCACGTTGTTACTATGCAAACTGTATCCATCTTTTTGGAAAAGGCACAAATACTCTTACTCGGTTGATACGGTTTTATCACGACGATGATGAGACCTACGCGCTTCTTGGAACCGAGCACCTCTCACAGGCCACCGTGCTTGAGTTCTCTCTTAAACAACTCTTTGAGAGGATACCAGATATCCTGCAGGAAGATGAAATCCTGCAGAACGATCTCAGAATGCAGTATGTCCTCTTACAACTGTATGAATCAGTCCTATACCAGCAGACCCCCCTTGACAGCACCTACGACATTGATGGACTTTATCAACTCTTGGTCGCCCTTGATCACTGGGTACGCCAAACTGGGCGGGCAGAAAACCTCAAAGAATTTTTCGACCAAGAGACACCTGACATCGAACTGCTCCTGCGGGAACTGATCCCCAACAGTAACGAGACCCGATTACGGCTAGCAGGATACGATCCGGCGCGAGGTGAAGATCTGATCCATCTCTTAACCGAGAACCGCGTTTTTTTTGAGGAGATTTTTAACCGTGCGTTCGACATCAATGAACTGGAGACTTTCTGCAGACGAGCCCTCTGTACAACGCTGGAGAAAACTGTCACAGTCTGGCTCCAGCAGTTCTTTGGATCTGCAGGAGACGGGTTGACGTACTGGCAAGAGTCTGACGGGGAAACCATGAACTTCTATGCATATGATCGCTACCAGGGAGGGTCAGGCATTGCAAAAGAACTCTTCCGGAAGTTTCAGGGTATTTCCCCAGAACATTTTGACGTCCGAAAAACATTGGAGCAGAGTCTTTTGTGTGATGTCGGTATCACGGAGTCAATCATACACGATCTCTTCCGGGTATATGACCCCGAGTTCCTTACTGCGGGGTTTAGCGGGCTGGAATCCGATCAGGACACTATCCTCCGTCTGGCGCTGGAGAGATTTGAGAAACAATATGGACTCAATCTTCATGCAAAAAAGAGAGAGGATCTTCTTGCATTCTGTAAAATCGATATAAAGAGGTTGGTGTCATCAGAGGACATTGCGGCGTTCTACTCCGAGCTTATCCGAGGATACACTGATATTCTTAAAACGCTCCATCGGACACCGGCAACAGTCGATCTTCTGCTCCATTGCTCCGGTGATATGTTCTATGATCCTCGAGCGACTGCAGTCTTTGAGAAATATCGTACCCGAAAGAAAGGAGACCTCAGTGAATTAGTCGTCCGGATTGAGGAGATGATGCCTTCATGCATCAAAGGATGTCCAGAATGTATTGAGATCTCATCCTCCTATGGACAAGATCTGTTCGAATCCACCTTACTCAATAAACGCCTCTTAGCACGACTTCTGGGGGTTCAGTGATTATGACCACGTACGTTGATTCTGCTGATCTGTATGCAGATCCGGCAAGATACAACAGAAACTTCATTCAGAGCACTGCTACACTTGCATCTGGACCCTACTATTCTCTTATTCGAGGCGGCCCGAAGTATGTCCTTGATCTCGAATCTCCACCGGGAACTGACGTAAAAATTACCGTCTGGCGGATGGTTCCCGAATGGATCCCCTATCTCTCAACTTCACCGATGCTCTGGGATCTCTTCGATAGTCAGAATCAAGAAGAGGGAGCCTTTAGACGTTTATTTGTCCCGGGTGAAGAGGTCTTCTTCGAAGGATACGTCATCCAGCAGGGACAGATAACCTGGATCAACGTTGAGCGAATACTCCTTCCTGCACCGTCTGTTCCTGTCGGGCCAAGGGAAATCATCAGCGTTCGGACGTGTCCGAGGAAATACTATCTCGATTACGTTAAGAATGTCAAGCACAGCATCCTGAAATACCCAGACAAGTATATAACTCGTGGCAATCTCGTCCATCACATCCTGGCTGCCATGCTTTGTGACGGAACATACTGTTTACTCGGTAATCAACCTCCAGCAGAGCGAGAACATATATTACAGGAAAGAATTGATGAGGCGATCCGGACAGAGTTTCGGTTAGATGCAGCACTGCACCTTATTGAGGGCGTTTCCCTTGAATCTATTAAAAAAGATGTCTTCCATCACCTCGCTACGCCACTATATCGGGAAGAGTTATCCTCCCTTATCTCTGGGAAAGAGGTCCGGAGTGAAGTACAGATTAACAATGTATACGGTCTTGGTGGGATTATCGATCTCCTTGTCGACAATCGCCCAGTTGAGGTGAAGACGTCGTGGAACGTTCGACCTGAGCATATGATGCAGCTTCAAGTATACCTCTTTGCATCGTATCTCAATTCGGGAAACCGCACAGGATACCTCTTGTACACGCAACCCGCTCGGTTTGATGAGCAGGATGGAGATCCCTGCCATCTACACGAAATTACATTGAGCGACTCGGATATCGACCTGATCATAAATGCACGGAACAAAGTCCTCCTGCAGCGTGAAGGGATACAATTACCGACCACACACAGTAAGTGGTGTAGTGAATGCCCCCACCAACGTCATCCTGGCCACGCACTCTCAAAAAACCTTCCACCGTGCCAGTATTACTGCCAAACCGAGCGGTTCTGGGAGTGTTATGAGTCGGACGAGAGCGGCACAGTATCTACTAAATGTCTGCTCGTAGATACGTGTCCGACTAAACTGACATACTTTGATATCAACGAGATCGACTACTACAACAAGCTCCGAGGTGCAATAAATGCTGAGCATTCACTCCTTTCCTCTCTCGGTTCACTCCTGAGGGCGCTCCCTGCAGAACAGCGTGCCTTGGCAGGTCAACAAGCGGGGGATCTCAGGTTAGGTCGATACGAAATGGGTATACTGCACCTGAATTCTGTTTCGGCACTTCCGCATCTTGATGTTGCTCCTGGTGATTATGCCTTGCTGCGGACTGCAGATGGGATGTATTCATATCGCGTGGTGGTGCATGCCATAGGTCTGACAACGATCGAGCTGGCCCTTCTGGCCTCTCTCCCTGATGAATTCCTGGACTCAGAGCACCGCTATACACTAGTCAAAGATTACTCAGAGATCGCCATCTTCCGGAAACTTCTTGGTGTCATTGATTTCATCCAACGCTCCCAAAAATCGGTAACCCTTTCCTATCAGAAAGGCAGGCTTCTTCCCGAACACCGCATCCCTCGGTACAATAAAGAGACCGTAATTGCCGCTCTAGAAAGAGCACAGGTTATTGCTATTCAGATGCCTGCTCACCATTCTGAGGTTGCATGCGCCGGCGATCTTGTCGCATCTCTGGAAGCAGGGAAGCGTACTCTTGTCATTCTGAGGAACTTACAGGAGATTGAGGAATTTGTTCAGAATTTCAAGAAACGGCACCTTATCCTAGTCATTAACAAAGAAGCAGGGTTTACAGAAAAACCCGACTCATGGGAGATCGGCAACCAGCAAAGCATTGAAGAGATTGAAGAGCGGATTCGCCTCTCGCCGATTATTCTTACGGATCGCAATTTCCTGCTCCAATCACGGATTTTCGAGTTACTGAGAGACCCTGATAGAAAGCGCTACTTTGACTTTGTCCTTGCAGATGGTGCCGAACAACTCTTTGAACCGCTTAACCACTATATTCAGTCGTTTGCAGAGCAGAGTATCCTCATAGGTGATGCAAACCGTGTCATATTTCCTTTAAAGAGCCAGGAAGCACGCAATACAGGACTTGGTATCAGCACGTTTGAAAAGCTGATCCGGTTCGATACTTTCTTCGAGTCGAAAGACTATGCTGTTTTCTCAGAGCACTTCCCCTTCCTTCCAGGTCAGATTACAGAAGCGTTGCGGCAGGCCAGAACTCGCGTCGATGCTAGTGCAAACGGTGGGACCGTCTGTTTCATGACCGTCCGTGGGCAGGAGACTAGCGGTTCAGAGGTCTATGCGCAGTATACGATTGCCATGGAACCTGTAACGACGGAATATCGACTTTCGCTGGAACCCAAAACAGAGATCGATCTCAAACATCTTGAAACTGCCATCAACCGACTTTCTGGAAAACAGATCAGCGACTATCCAGTTGGGTCTGTTGTTCCGGTCAAATCAGGAACACTGACCGTCAAGCGGTTGGAACCGATCGGCCATGCAACCAGGAAAAATGAGAACGTAACGGTAGCGATCACGATCCCGGTCCACCTCCTTGAGGCACTTCAGGATCTTATGTTCGTGAATCAGGCAGAGGCAGAGCAAGTCGCAAATGTCATATCTGGCCTCCAAAATCGAAACTCCTGTGCAGTACTCACACCCTATATCAGTCAGGCCTCATTGATTAGGTCATTGCTTGTTGAGCACGGGATAACAGATGTCCCTGTGTGGTTGCCTCATCAGATTAGTGGGCAATCATATACGACTGCCATTGTCAGTTTCGTCAATGCCAATGCCGAAAGAGTTCTCCGGTGGCCGCTGACAGATCCAAAAGTTCTCTATACCCTACTCACAGCAGCACGGGAACACCTCATCTTGATCGGTGAACCGAACACCCTCTTTCAGAGTAGAATCCTCCGAGAAATCATATCGGCACAGAAGACTGTCAAACCCAAGGGCATTTAAAGCGATGACCGAAGAATCGCAAGATTTGCGAAAATTGGCGTATAATCGACAATTAGTCTCCAACAATCGGTTAGTCTTACCCGAACAAGTAAGCACGCTTGATGGTTATCGTGTATTGGAGAAACCGATATACGAGCTGCTTATTGATGACTTAAAGATGTCCTCATGGACTATTGATGAACTCTCAAGGAAATATGGCATTGTGAAAGAGGATATCCGCGAACCGCTTATGATTGCTATGCGAGATCCTGTTTTTGTAACTGAAGGATTTGTACCTCGCAGGGTGGGGAATGCTAAGCGAAATGGTAAGGGTCGTAATGTCCAATATGCACTATTACCCATCCCTATTGAAGCACGGATCTTTGACGTCACACTTGGATTAAGCCTTTTACATTTCGACTCTCTCCTCACACAGCACGCAGATAAACTACAGTTTCTTTCACATGCTGAAGGGTTAGACACTTTCCGAGAAATCGTTTCTGATTGCTGGGATATTCATGAGGAAAAAATAGACCGATTCATTAGTAAATATGATTCTGATTGCATACTTTCTGCACTTGGCCCGCTATTTATTCCGAAGGATAGAGGGGTCTACAATAAGATTCGGAATAAACTATTCGAAAAGGAATCCCTGCTTGTTAGTCGTTTTATCCGGAAGATTATCGATAGGGATATCGGAAAATTTCGGCGGAAATTCAGTGAAGGTTTTTTTGATATCGGCGATATGCATGCTACTGTGATTGCACTCTCAGATCTCACTCGGTTCTGCAAATATAGCAACCGTATATCGGAACACTCTGAGTTGCTCAGGATATCTGAGAGTTTCTTTTTTTCCCTGTTTATTCCAGTGTATGAGACGGATCCAGCGTCTGTTCTGGAGACGGGTGCAATGACCAGCGAAGCGCCAGGTGTCTCCCCAGAGGTAGGACTATTGGACACCCGGGATAAAGAAGGGGTAGCCACAATGAGATGGGATCTCCCCGAATATCCAGCAGATGATACTATTGCAGCGTTCTACACCCTCATTATGTCGCAGACAGCAAAAACAACGGAGATACAGAATGCACTCAGGAGTTTGAAGAGTCACCTCCAGACCCCAGGTGTCTTCGATCTTGCTGTCTACTGCCTCACCACCTCGCAGAACACAAATACCCAAAAAGAAGCGATTAAACTCCTTGCACTCCTGAAGGATGATCGGGCCGTTGAACCACTTACGGCGGCATATGAGCAGGTTGGTGTCATCCTGTCAGTGGATGTCATTCGCGCCCTTGGTTCTATCGGATCGCATGCGGCAGTGCCATTTTTACTTGAGATCCTCAACCAAAAGCGATTTGAAAATCGTATCGCAGCGATAAAGACCCTTGGGCAGATACGAGATTCGCGGGCGATATTCCCTCTGACTCAGCAGTTGCTCGATCCGAGGAGTGAAGTCCAGAGACTCGCGACCATAGCACTCGGGGATATGGGCGACACCGCTGCTGGGCCTGCACTGATCAATCTCTTGCACAATTCTACATCAGTGGTTCGAGTCGAGGCAATACGGGCACTGGTGAAATTAGAGTACACTCAGGCAATCCCTGTTCTGCAGCAGATGTGCAATGACCGTTCGAAAGCGGTTCGGGATGAAGTGATAAAAGGCCTTGAATTGTTATCACAACTAAAAATATGACGTATTCCTGCTGATACGTGCAAAGAAGTAATTGTTCTTATAGTCTATGCCAATACTTTTTAGAACCTTGAGCCCCCTATGTGTATATGACTGGGTGTGAACAAATCGCGATCGTTAGGCACATTCCCATGTCCGTTTTGAAGAAACGGATAAAGCACCACAAAGGTCTGTCAACGTCGGTCTACTTTTCCCCAATCGTGTCGGAATATCATTCCCCACCCCACTTAAAGTTATCGTCAACCATTTGCTAAACATTTGGAAACCTCGCATCTGTTAGCATCTCTTGATCTGTCCATAGTTTGTGCTTCTTTCGATCTTTCATGCGATAACTCTCACCCCGGATATTCACAGTCGTGCAGCGGTGGAGGATACGATCGAGCAACGCTGCCGCGATGACCCGATCCTGGAAAATCTCACCCCAATCCGCGAATGTTTTATTCGAGGTAAAGATCGTCGATCGCTCCTCATAACGGCGTGAAATCAACTGAAAGAAGCAGTATGCGGCCTGTGCATCGAATGGTAGATATCCGATCTCATCGATGATCAAGATACCTGGCCGGGTCAGTTTCTTCAGGTACCTGTCCAGTTGCCCGGCACGGTATGCATCCTTCAACTGCTCGATCAGGACTGAGGCGTTGATGAACAGCACCGGGATCCCTTGCTCGATAGCAGCGACACCAAGACCGATGGCCAGATGCGTCTTTCCTACTCCAGGAGGCCCGAGAAACACGACATTCTCAACATTATCCACAAACCGCAGGGTTGTGAGATCCTTGAGCACAGTTCTGTCGATAGACGGTTGAAACGCGAAATCAAACTCATCAATCCGCTTCAGAAGGGGAAACCCGGCATTCTTTGTCCGCGTCCGGATCGTCGTTGCGACCTTGTTGCTCCACTCCTGCTCAACCAGATAACCGGTCGTCTCCAGAGGGCTCAGGCTCTCCTTCATCGCCCGTTCAAGCGTGGGTTCGAGGAGAGCATCCATTGTCATCAGTTTCATCCGTGCCAGGTGCTGATGCACCTGTTGTCAACGGCGGCGTAAAAGTGTACAGATTCAGGCGGAATAAAAGTGTACACCTGATCCCATAATGGTATCGAAACTCATCCCGGCAGGGTGTGGGAGTAGATCCCCTGTCTTCGTCGTTCTTTCAG
>Ga0208041_1000980_pt1 | contig 21294 bp, 28 predicted proteins | sample AD_SCU002_MetaG_FD_184453 | JGI IMG/M metagenome (GOLD analysis project Ga0208041, IMG submission 184453) | Active sludge microbial communities of municipal wastewater-treating anaerobic digesters from China - AD_SCU002_MetaG (SPAdes) (version 2) | ecosystem: Engineered > Bioreactor > Anaerobic...
ATGAACCGCTCGATCACCACCCTCCCCGTCGGCCCGCCGTCGAGGGCGTACTCCAGCCAGTCGTCGATCCGCTCCTCGGGAGCCGTCGGGAGGTAGGGCGGGTTGAAGAGGATGAGGTCGAACGGCCCCGAGAGCCCCGCAAAGAGGTCGGTCCTGACCGCCGCGACGCCGCGGGCGCGGGCGCACGCCGCCGCGTGCGGGTTGATATCGGTCGCAACCACCATAGCCGCTCGACCCGAGAGGCCGGCCGCGACATACCCGCTCCCGGTCCCGACCTCAAGCACCCGGTCGGTCTCCCCGACCTCCCGGAGTGCCGCCCGGAGGAGGAGAGACGAGTCCTCGGCGGGAGGATAGACCTCGCCCGGGAGCATCCTCAGCACCCGGCAAGCGTGTTTGCAACCAGGGCAAACTCGCACAGTGTCAGGTTCTCGGGCCGGCGCTGCAGGAGATCGTCGGGCAGCGCCGCGATCGCCCGCTCGATCACGTCGAGCGGGAAGAATTCTTTCCCGCTCCGGAGGCCTTTCCGGACGGTCTTACGCCGGTGGGAGAAGAGCACCCTGACGACGTCGGCATAGACCCGCTTATCCGCTATCGGGTAGGGCGGCTCGTGCGGCGTCACCCGGACAACCCAGGAGCGGACCTGGGGCTGCGGCCGAAACGCGGAAGGCGAGAGCTCAAGGAGCGGTTTGACGGACGCATAGGTCTGGACCATCACCGAGAGCCGCCCGACATCCGGTGTCCCCGGCCGCGCGATCATTCGCTGGGCAAACTCCTTCTGGTACATCAGAATGGCCGTCTCAAACCCGATATCCAGCAGGCGGAACGTTATCTTCGAAGAGGCCGAGTACGGGAGGTTTGCAACGACGATATCAAACGGCGGGATGTCCACCTTCCTCGCGTCGCCGGAAACGATCCGGAGACGCCCCTCATCGATAGCATCGGCAAAAGCGAGATCGAGTTCCTCCACGAGAGCCGGATCGATCTCGACCGCGACGACATTCGCACCGCGGTCGAGGAGAGCCCGGGTGAGGATTCCTTCGCCGGGCCCGATCTCGAGCACTCGCCGGCCGGATACATCGGCAAACCCGGCGATCCTCTCGACGGCCCTCCGATCGATGAGGAAGTGCTGATCCCGTGGAGCACTCATTTCAGCGTGAAGACATGGTACTTCTCGTTCGGATCCTCGATCTCGCGCAGGACCCGGCTGACGATCATCCGGGCGGGGTGCGGGAGCGATTTGATCCGCCCCGATATATCCGCGAAGCTCTCGAACGGCTTCTTCTCCCGCTGCTCGATCACCTCCCACATCAGTTTCTTCCCGATGCCGGGGAGCAGGTGGAGCATATGGAACTTCGGCGTGATGGGAAGAGACTTATTGAAGAAATCGACGAACCGCTGCTCGTTCTCGTGGACGATCTGCTCGACAACAAACGGCAGCTCCAGTTTCGCCGTCGCCGTCAGGTCTTCGTAGCCGATCCGCCGCTTGACACGCTCGATCTTATCCCGCTCCGCGTCACCGATGTAGACGCGGTCGTGGATCTGGATATCCGCGCCCGCTTTCGGGACGAGCTCGAGCAGTTTGAACTGGTCCACGCCGACGGCAAGGACAACCGGTTCGCGCTTGTAGACGGGACGCTGGTCGCTCATGTATCCCATCGGGAGGACATCAATGACTACCGCGTTCTCTTCTTTCCTCTCAGCCTTCATCGACATCACCCCGTTGGTTAGAAGTGCGTCACTACCAGCTCGAGGATCCTGTCAAGCTCTTCCGCGGTGAGGTTGAACCGCTCTTTGGCATAGATAGCCCGCAGTTCGTCCCGGGTCCGCGGCATCAGGTTCGCGATGCGGTAGGCAATCTCCTCTTTCATCTTCTCAAACTGCATGAGCTCGCCGACGAGATCGCGGGCTTTATCGGATGATGTCTTCGAGAGATGATTGGCATGCTCGATACTTTTGCGCAGCTCGTAGGACATCTCTTCTCCGGACCCAAGCCGGGTTGCCTCCACGGCAAGGAGTGTATCACGCAGTTCCGGAAGCAGCATCCGCTCTTCGCTGACGATTCGTTTTACTTTCATGCCAATCACTACTGTTGAGGGTTATACCTTCTGCGCTTTTAGATGTTGCGGTCTCGCAATCACCTGTTTCATCGTATCGCCGTCCCTGACCTCGAGCACCCATGCGCGCCCGCGCTGTCCGATGACCGTGCCGGTCTTTCCGTGGAATCTCCGGTGGGGCATGCCCTTCTGGACACTCGGCTCGACCACGACATGCACCTTCTGCCCGACCTCGAAGTCCTGAATCACCGAGGTTACGGGGGGGATACCGCGTCTTCTGAGGTCCTTCTTGAACTTATACCGCGTCTTCTTGCGTGGTCCATTGTGATGTGCCATGATTTACTCACCAAACTCGTTTGCTGTTTCGACCAGCACCACATCGAGGCTGACAACACGTGCGGTGCGCCCCAGGATCCGGGCAAGGCTGGGCTGGGTTCTGTCGTTGTCGCCCGATATCAGCTCTTTGATGTAGAGGCCCGCTTCGCCGACGACTTCGACCCAGTATCTGTCGTCCTGTGCGCCTGTACACCGGATATCGAGGACATCGCGTTCCCGAACTTTATCTGCCCGTCGGTGTGCCACCCGCAGGGGGGTGCGCTGTCGTATCGTTACACCTTTTAGCTGATCGAGGGCCGCCCTGAACTCGTCCTGAGTCACAGGACCGTCGATCTCGACCAGGATCCTGTATTTTTTATGCGCTTTGTCGGACTTAAGGCTTTGCACCGTCTTCCGATCCGCCCATCCGGCCAGGTGGACCGCCACTCTCCCCCCGGCCTTCTCGTTGATATCCTCTTCAAGGGCCGCAAGGTCCACCGACCGCCTTCGCGGCGCCTCGACCTCCATGACGAAGGGGCGGCCCGACCCGAGCATCCGGGCATCGATGTCCTCCCGGCCGGCACCGTGGAGGACGGCGTTCTCCGCATCGAAGGCTTCTATCACCGGCCGGCCGATCAGCTCCTCGACGGAGTCCGCGTACTGTTTGCCGGTGAAGTCGCACTTCTCGCACCCGGCGCCCTTGCAGGCCCGGCAGTCCCAGTGGGTCTGCGGGATCCCCCGCTCGTACTTCAGGTAGCGCCCGACAAAGAAGACGGGATTGACCTGCACCTCGACAGTCCCTTCCGCGATATCGAGGATCACGACGATATCGGGCCGTTTCAGGTCGGCCGTCTTCCCGATGAGAGCTGATACGGCTTTGCCGACCTCCCGGTTCATCTCCGCCTTCAGCGGTTCGGGGTCGCGAAGGGCGAGATCGCTCCAGACCATCTCCTCGCTCTCCGCTATGAGCGGCGGCACTCTCGTCCCGATAAGAAACGTCGCAAACTCTATCCCCTGCACCGCTTCCACGACCTTTGCGGCCCAGGCATCGGTGCGGGAGAGTTCGCCGCCGCAGATCCAGCAGGACTCCGACTCCGGCTCGCTATGCGGCTCGTTTACCGCGATCTCGCGCGTGATCCGGAGCGCCCTTCCCCGCTCCTCGTTCGTCAGCGAAAACGACCGTTTGCCAAAGAACCGCCCGAGGCAGTGGTTGCAGGTCTCGCCGTACTCAAGGATTGCTCCTACCGTTTCTATGATATCCATCCGGACTCCCTCCGGTCCATCTCGTTTAAGAGGACGGTGATGGTATGATCGGCATGCAGCGACCGCGGCCCCACCGAGTAGCGGGGATAGGCCGCGATCAGGTCTTCCTCCTCAGGGGTGAAGTTCAGGTGATCGGAGAGGAGGTATGCCTCCGGGAGCGCCGGCGCCGCCCGGATATCCTCCCCCGCCTCATCGAGGACGGCAAACGGCACCTCCGCGAGGAGTCGCGTGAACCCGCCGCGGCGGACGTAAACCCCCGGTGTCGACTCGCGGAACTCATCCCCGCAGGGGAGGGCAAGCGCCTTCTTGACCAGGGCGGCGCTGCTCCGCTCGTCCGGCGAGAGGTAGCGAAGAGCGCTCCCCGAGAAGAGGACGGTCTTCTCGGGCCCGGGCTCCCCGCAGAGGATGAGGTAACACTCGACGTCGCGCCGCAGATCGTGGGAGAGAAAGAACGAGGCGTTGATGCACCGGCAGAGGACATCCATCCTCCCGGCGCTCCCGGCGAGATCGTTGAGGCTGAACGTGCCGCTCGTTGCGGCACGATGGCCCACGACGGCAAACCGCTTCATCGGCTGGGTCCGCCGAACTTCTTCATCATGCGCTGCATGTTGAACTTGCCGCCGCCCATGCCCCGCATGCCTTTCAGGGCGCGCTGCATGATCTTGTAGTATTTGATGAGGTCGCGGACATCCTCGGGCGCCACGCCGGCGCCGCGGGCGATCCGGTGGATCCGCGAGCTCCCGATCACCGAAGGGTCATCGAGCTCAGGAGCCGTCATCGAGTCCATGATCACCTTGTAGCGTTGCATCTTGCTGCTGGTGATGTCGTAGGCGTCGTCGGGTATCTGCATGCCGCCGAGCGGGAGCATGCTCATGATCTGCTTCAAGGGCCCCATCCGGTTCAGCGCCTCAAGCTGCTTGTACATGTCCCGGAGGGTGAACTTGCCCTTCAACATCGCGTTGACGTCGATATCCTCGGCCGAGACCGCCTCTTCGGCCCGCTCGACGAGGGCTTTTAAGTCGCCCATGCCGAGCATCCGGGATATGAACCCGTCCGGGTCGAACCGTTCGAGATCCTCGATCGTCTCGCCGCTCCCGATGAAGACGATCCCGCTCTGCGTCTCCGCGACCGCCGAGAGCGCGCCGCCGCCGCGCGCGGTGCCGTCCATCTTCGTCACGAGGACGCCGTCGATCCCGATCGCCTCGTGGAACCGGCGGGCCTGTTCGCTCGCCTGCTGGCCGAGAGCCGCGTCGATGACGAGCCACCGGTGGTCGGCGCGCGCGATATCGTTGATGCTGATGATCTCCTCGATCAGGTTCTCCTCGAGGGCGTGGCGCCCCTGGGTATCGATGATGATGACCTCGTACTGCTTCCGGAGCTTCGGGAGGCCCTCTCTGACGATCCGGAGGGCATCCTTCTCGCCCGGGTCCCCGTAGCAGGGGATGCCGATCCGGTCGCAGAGGGTCTTCAACTGGTCATAGGCGCCCGGCCGGAAGGTGTCGGCGCAGATCACGCCGACCCTGAGCCCCTTGCGCTGGAAGTAGCGGGCAAGCTTTGCCGTCGTCGTCGTCTTCCCGCTCCCCTGCAGCCCCGCCATCAGGATAGTCTGGGGCCCGAGCGCCACCGCTCCCGGCGCCCCCATCAGCCGGACGAGCTCCTGGTAGACGATCCGCAGGACGTGTTCGCGCACGCCCATCCCCTTCGGGGGCTCCTCCTCAAGGGCACGCTGCTTGATCGCCTTTGAGAGTTCCATGACGAGCTTGACGTTGACGTCGGCGGAGAGGAGCGCCCGCTGGAGGTCGCGGACCAGTTCGTCGACTGCCGCCCGGTCGATCACCGTCTTGCCGGCGAGTTTCTTGACCGCATCCTTCAAGGATGTCCCGAGGTTGTCAAGCATCAGGCTTCACCTCCCAGGAGTTCGTCGACCACGGTGCGGGGCGTAAAGGGCATGATGTCGTCGTAGCCCTGGCCGGTCCCGAGGAAGAGGATGGGTTTTCCCACCGTATGCGCGACCGATATGGCCGCGCCGCCCTTTGAATCCATATCCGCCTTCGTCAGGACGACCGCATCGGTACCGACCGCCCGGTTGAACTCGCCGGCCCGGATGACGGCATCGTTTCCTGCCACCGCCTCATCGACGTAGACGACGAGGTCGGGTTTCATGACCCGCCGGATCTTCTCGAGCTGATTCATGAGGTTTGCCCGGTTGTGGAACCGGCCGGCCGTATCGGCGAGGACGACATCGATCTCGTGCGCCTTTGCGTACTGGACCGCATCAAAGAGGACGGCGGAAGGGTCGGCGCCCGCCTGGTGCTGGATCACCTTGATGTCCAGGCGGTCGGCATGGGTCCGGATCTGCTCGATCGCGCCCGCGCGGAAGGTGTCGCCCGCGCCGATCACGACCGTAAACCCGTTCTTCTGGAGGTAATGGCCGACCTTTGCGACCGTCGTCGTCTTTCCGGTCCCGTTCACGCCGGTGAAGAGGATCTTCACCGGCCGCTCGTGCTCTCTGATATAGTCACGAAGGTCGAGGCCGTCGCCAAGCACCCCGCAGAGCGCGGAGCGCAGGGTCGCGACGACGAGATCGTCGACCGATGCGCCGATCTTCCTGTGCCGGCCCACGAGGTCTTTCTTCATCCGGGCGATGATCTCATCCGTGACCGGGAGAGCGACGTCGTTTTCGAGGAGGACCATCTCGAGCTCCATCAGGGGCTCCTCGATATCCTTCTCCTGGAGGAGGATCTCCCGCTCCCGGACGAGGATCTTTAACCGGTTGAAAAACGTTGGATCCTCCCGTTTCTCCTCCCTGGCGGCAGGAGGCGCCAGAGGTTTCCCCGGGAGAGGGGGTGCGGGTGTGATGACCGGCGACGGTGCGGGTTCGACGGTCGGCGGCGGTGCGGGCTGCTCGACCGCCGGTTGCACCGTGGCGGCCTCCTCGATATTCGAGGCGAACTTTGTCCGTATATTCTGAAGTTTCTTCTTTAGCGAATCAAACATTATCGGATTCCGCCCTGACCAGCCTCTCCCTGCCGGATCCCCCGGTAGGCCGCCTCGATGCGGCGGGAGATCTCCGTTGCCTGCCCCTGCAACTGCTCGACTGAACCTGCGACCTTCTTGCCGACCGCCTCGAGTTCGGTTATCCGATCGCCGAGGTACTCGATCGCATCCGCACTGGCACGCTCCACGGAGACATCGGCCCCGATGTTCACGATTACGTGGCCGGCATCGAGCACCTGTACCCGGAGAAGGGCGCCGCCCCCGATGGGGAGGAGGACGACGCCGTCCGTGCTTTCCTGGAGGGCCCGGAGGGTCTCGATGGCGGCGACCGCCTCGATGCGCTGCTGCTCGATCATGCCAAGCTGCTGCGTCAGGATCTCGATCTGCTGCCCGTACTCGTTTAAGTACATCTGGAGCGTCTGTATCTCACGGGGATCTGCCTGGTTCACGTTATTCACCAGCTACTACGTTAACCGACTCGATGGTGATATAACTTCTCTTCAGGCGATGCTTGCTCCCGATATCCGCAAAAACCCACTCTCTGGCCTGGTTCTCGTTTGGTGCCTCGACGACCTTGCGGTACGGTTTCCACGCGTTGTTGATCCTGCACGCGCCCACAACTTCAAACGTCTGGTTCTCCATGACTGCTTCACTCCAAAAACCCAAAGACTTCCTCTATCCGCCCGAGTTCAAACCCGGTCGTAAACGATCCTGCAATGTATCCTTTGCTGTTTGCAAGGAGACCGGTTCCGACAAGACCGCTGCCCATGTTGACCGACCCAAGGCCGATCGGGAGGTCGACCACCCGCTCGAGGGTCGCGATCTCCGTCTCGTTCGTCCGGGGATGAGCGAGAATACCCTTGTTTGTCGCGCATCCGGCCATGCCGACGGTCTTGATGCCCCCGAGCGTGAGCCGGATCACCGGCACGCCGAGGAACGACCCGATCTCTTCGGCAACCCCGACATCCATGTCGGGGTGGACGGCGGCAACATAGTCGTTTGCGAGTATGACGTTGCCTGCCGCGTTCATGGACCCCTCGAGCAGGAGGACTTCGCGGTGCTCCGCAAGGACCGCGAGCTCATCGGCGGCGGCAAGGCCGCTGACGACCAGGCCCCGGCTGTTCCCCGCAACGAGAGAACCGATGATGCCGCTCTCCTGGACGGTGGTGGCCACGATATCGACAGAGAGTTCCCGCCCGAGGGCTTCGGTGAACTCCCCGGGCACCCGGGGGTCCACGATCGCGATATCCTCAAAGACCCGGGCGTAGACGCCGATGTTCGGGTCGCCCAAGAGATCGATCGTCCCGGTCATCTCACTCCTCGGCGAGCTCGGCCTGGACCTGCCCGTCCTCGAACTTCATCGCGCGGACGCGAATCTTCCGCGGGGGTTTTCCACTCCCGTTCTCCCAGACCTTTTCGTTGATGCTCCGGTCCAGTTTGACGTCCGCACTCTTCATGTGCCGTTCGAGAAACGCCCGGATATCCTTGATGGCGGTGTTGCCCCGCTTCCACCGGGGTGAACGCTTCACCTCGCGGAGAGGGATGATATAGATGTGCTCTTTTAACGCCTCTGCCATAACCTTACACCTTCAAGCTGCTCCGTCTCCAGTTGCGCCGCTTCGGATGCGACGAAACCGCACGGTTGGTCCTGATCATCACCCATGCCGGCACGCGGCGGTTCTGCTCGCATGCCTTTCCCAGCCGGATCTTCCGGCCTTTCGTCAACTTGCTCATAATTGTCTCACTCCTGTATCCCCATTCCCGGTCGTTCGCATACCGACCACGAGCGACTGCAGGTGGCCGGCCGGGAAGAACGGCGCCGGATCGATGCCGCGGGCACGGATGGCCTCCCGGATCTCCTGCTCGTAATCGCCGTTCCCTATACTGCCCGTCTCCCCGTACCGGACCACAAGCAGCCTTCCCGCGAGGCGTTCCACCTCCGGTTTCCCGTAGCCGAGGAGCGGCCGGACGTAGGAACTGCCGGTGGTCATCTCCAGGTGCTGCACCGCGGACCGCTCGAGCCGGGGAACCCGGTCTTCGCGCCGGGTGCCGTCGCCGACAACCCGATACTCACCCGCAAGGGCCTCGATTGCCGCCCGATGGACCATGGTGATCGCGTCGTTTGGGTAACCGCAGACAAGAAGCATATCGGCGGCTTCCTCGAGGAGGTCTCTTCCAAGCACCCTCCGCCTGAAGGGGAGGTGTAATGCGGCCGCTGCGGCCCGCACCGCCGGAACATCGCGAGCGGGATCGAATACGCAGGTATTCAGTTCCACGCCGTAGTCGCGCGCGAGCATGACTGCTGCAAGCGCGCTGTCTTTCCCTCCCGAGAAGAGCAGACCTGCTTCCATTACTTTCGCGTAATCCTGAACTCTTTCTTTGACGGCGTCAACTGCGTCAGCAGGGCTTTCAACTGATCGTCGGTGATCCGCTGCCGGACCCTGCCGCTCTGGGCAAGCACCACCAGCTGCTGTTCGACCGCCTTTGCAAACTCCGGCCGGGTCAACTTGATGGTATTGAGCCTCTCCCTCGCTTCAGGCTCGAGGATCTCCATGAGCACGACGCGGATCTGTGACTCGATCTGCCGCTGGCGTTCTACTTCGTCCTCCATCGCCTGCTGATCCATCGCCTGCCGTTGCATCTGTTCCATCTTCCGGCGGCGGAGTTCTGCGAGTTCGTCATCTACCATCAGTCATACCTCCCTGATCAATACTTCGCGATTCCGGGTGAAATCCCGGAAACTTGAGATTTTACGTTGTTTGCAACGTTATCGAGGAACGATCTGCCGGCCGCGGTGACCATGCGCCCTTCGCTTGTGTGAGCGACGTAGCCGGCCGCCTCGAGCTGCTGGAAGATCTTCCGGACGATCGACCCGCTTCCCCGCTTGAACCGGGACGGAGCCGAGCCCCTGTCGTGTTTGCCGCCGTAGATGGAGCGCATCCTCTGGGTCCCGACGGGGCCGTCGGTGTAGATGCGCCGGAAGACCGCCGCCGCGCGCACGTACCACCAGTCGTCGTTCTCGGGCGGCATCTCTTTGTGTACCCCCGTCTTCACAAAATCGGCCCAGTCGGGGGGCTGAATTGCGGGATTTTTCTTAAGTTCTTCTGCTGCCTGCCGGATCAACATATCGGCAGGGATGTCGTATACAGTCGTCATAGATGAACCTCACTATTGCTAACAGTCTTTACATATTCGTCCAGTGATGTTTTATATATTTCGAGAATTGCGACCGGGCGATCGACTTCGCCGCTCTGCAAGGACGAAGGTCCGCCCCCTGACCTCGATGAGAACCGCACCGGCCGACACCGCCACCTCCTCGGGATCGACCTCGGTGTTCCTGAGCCACCGGACCTTGACGATCTTCCGGGTCTCGAGCTGGCGCCGTATCTCATCGATCATGAGGCTGCTGATGCCCCGTTTCCCCACCCAGACGGTGGGCTTGATATCCTGAAACGACTCTCTGCTCACGAGGTTCGCCTCCCGACAGGGTAGCGTGACCGGTGCCCGCAGGCAAGACAGGTGACGATCACGCGCCCGCGGTAGATCCGGACCCGGGCATTCGCGCCCGGGACCAGGTAGACGCTGCACCGGCGGCAGAACCGGCGTTTCAGCGGCCGATCTATCCGCACCCGGTGGCGCATGCCGATCTTTCGCGCGAGTTCCACGCACCGGTTGCTCCATGCGGGGTTATCGGGGTAGAACTCCGCGGCACGCGCGAAAAGGATGGCAATCCTCTCGCGGGCAAGCCTCCGCGAGCCCGATCTTCGTGTGGTGTCTGCCATGATCCGATCCGTTCTGCCGATTGGTGGGTCTTACGGTTAGCGACTAAAGGATATATAGCAGGCCGGTGTCAGCGGACCCGCACCTTTCGGCCGGCGACCTCCAGGCGGTCCTCGCAGAAGAGTTTCACGGCAAGCGGGAGGGCTCTGTGCTCCTCTGCGAGGATCCGGTCGGCAAGCGCCGACTCGTCGTCGTCCGAGAGGACCGGGACGCATCGCTGGACGACGATGGGGCCCGTATCCATCCCCTCGTCCACGAGGTGGACGGTGCAGCCCGAGACCTTCACCCCGTACTCGATCGCCTGGCGCTGCGCGTGCAGGCCGGCGAACGCCGGGAGCAGGGCGGGGTGGATGTTCATCATCCGGCCCGAGAACTCATGCACGATCGCGGCCCCGAGGATCCGCATGTAGCCGGCAAGGACGAAGAGATCCGCCCGGCAACCTCGCATCGCGGCAAGGAGCGCCTCCTCGTAAGCGGCCTTTGAGGGAAACCGCGCATAATCGACGACCGTCACCGGTATGCCGGCGGCTCTTGCCCGCTCGACCGCGTAGGCCTGCGGGTTGTCGGTGATGAGGCCGACACAGATCGCCGGGATATCCCCGGCCGCGACGGCATCGATGACCGCCTGAAAGTTCGATCCTCTTCCCGATGCGAGTGTTGCAATCCGTTTCTTCCTCTCCATGGACATTCTCTCCTTACCGGGACTCCTCCGGAGCAGGCGGGGGAGCGACGATCAGTTTCACCTTGACGAGGCGGCGGCCCCGCATCTGCATCACCACCAGCGTGATGTTGCTCTCCTCGAGTTTGACCACCTCGCCGCGGCGGGGGATGTGCCCCAGGCGGTCGATGACGAGGCCGCCGATGCTCTCGTAGGCATCCGTCAGCGGGAGGGCGAGGTGCAGGTCTTCGTTGAGGTGGTCCACCCATGCCCGTGCGTCGACCAGGTAGACGTTCTCCTCGACCCGTTGCACCTCGGGCTCCTCCTCGTCGAACTCGTCCAGGATCTCGCCGACCAGCTCCTCAAGCATATCCTCGACCGTCACGATGCCGGCAAACGACCCGTACTCGTCGAGGACGACGGCCATATGCTGCTTCTTCACCTGGAGTTCCTTCAAGAGTTCGTCGATCTTCTTGCTCTCGGGGACGAAGTAGGGCTCGTACATCACGTCGCGGATCATCGCGCTCGTCTGCTGGCGGACGACCGCCGCAAAGACGTCTTTCACGTTCAGGAGACCGACGACGTTGTCGATCTGTTCGTGGTAGACGGGGATCCGGGAGAAACCGGTCTCGTTGAATAAGGCGAGGGCGCCCTCGATCGTGTTCGCATCCTCGATCATCACGACGTCGATCCGGGGCGTCATCACCTCGCGGACCGTCGTGTCGCCGAAGCGCAGGACGGAGTAGAGCATATCCCGCTCCTGCTCCTCGATCGTCCCCTCCTCCTCACCGACGTCGATCCACTCCTTGATCTCCTCCTCGGTGACGACCGGTTCGGTCACGCCGGGCCTGAAGGCAAACTGCCGGTTGATCCGGTCCGATATCCAGAGCACGGGGTAGAGCGCCTTTGAGAGGTAGAGGATGGGCCGGGCGACGCTGAGCGCGAGGCTCTCGGTGTGCCGGGAGGCGTACATCTTCGGCCCGATCTCGCCGAAGACCAGCATCAGGATGACCGTGACGCCGGTCGCGATGCCGATACCGACGTCGCCGTAGATGCCGATCGCGATCGCGGTCGCAAGCGATGCTGCGGCAACGTTTGCTATGTTGTTCCCGATCAGGATGGTGATCAGGATGGTGTCGGTCGATCGTTTCAGTACGTCGAGCGCTTCCGCTCCCTTCCGACCCTGGTTTAAGAGTGCGCGGACTTTCGCCCGGGTTATCGATATAAGGGCGACCTCAGAACTTGAGAAGAAGGCCGAGAGGAGCAGACAGATGATAAAGAGTATGATCTCTACGGTGACAAGGTCTACGATTACCATTTACTCCACGCCGCACCAAGCGGCAACATCCGGTTGTCCGGTTACCTGCTGAATATATGAATTATGTTGCAGGCAGGGGTTATAAACCCAGCGCTTCAGGAGAAGACCTTCTCGAAGGTCTCTAATTGGCGTTTAAGGACCACGATCTTCTCTTCAGACGAGAGTGCCCCGGGAAAGACCATATCCTCGAGTTCAAGGGTCAGGTATCCGTCGTAGCCGCGGTCGGCAAGTTCGGTGAGAACCCGCATCGCATCCGGGTCGTCGTGGATGGGGTAGTGGGGCCGCCCGTTCTCTCCGAGTCCGCTGACGTGGACGTTTACCATCCGCTCGATACAGAGGTCGATGAACCGGAGCACCTCGTCACAGGACGTCATCATGGCGTGCCCCATATCCAGGGTGAACCGGAGCCAGGGCTCTCGTTCGAGCACCTCGGCCGCATCCTCCGCCGTGGTGAGCAGGGCGTTGACCCGGGGCTCCAGGTTCTCGATCGCCACCTTCACCCGCGCCTCCGACGCCGCCTCCCGGAGCCGTGCGACATACTTCTCGAACCGCTGGTAGTCGTAGGCGCTCGGGGGCCGTTTCGCCGTCCGTCTCCCGGGGTGGACCGTGACCACGGCGGCGCCCATCCGGTCGGCCATCCGGACGGACTCGACGGCGTAGTCGACCGATATCGCGGCGACCTCGGGGTTGATGGAGCAGGGATTTAAGTCGAGCGACGGGGCGTGGATGGTGATGGGGGAGAGGTCCGGGTGATCGGCGATGCAGCAGGAGAGGTCGCCTTCGGGGCGGCCGGCAAGCCAGAAATGCGGGGTCTCGACCCAGAACTCGAGGCTGTCGAGGCCTGATTCGGCGATGTAGTCGAAGATATGGTCGCAGGGGTACTCGTGGAAGAACATGGTCGAGACGGCGAAACGGGGCATAATATTACTTGATATAAACCATCGGTCTAATAGATTGTGATGATGTTGAGCGGTCCTGCCGCCGATCCGGATCAACCCGGGGGCCTGATCTTTGGAGTCTCTGAGGTCTCGACCCTCATCTGCGACCTCCTTGACGACGCCCGCCTCCAGGAGATCTGGGTGCGGGGGGAGGTGACCAACTACAAGAACCACTCATCCGGCCACCACTACTTCTCGCTCTCGGAGGGAGGAGAGAGGAGTTCGGCGCTGATCAACTGCGTCATGTGGCGTTCCTGCGCGGCAGAGCTCCGCTTTGCACCCAGAAACGGCATGGGCGTGCTTGCCTTCGGGACCCTGGAGGTCTACGAACCGCACGGCAGGTATCAGCTGATCGTCAGAAGACTGCTCCCGGCAGGCGCCGGCGAGCGCCACCTCATGGTCGAGCGCTGGAAGCGGGAGCTCGACGCCGAAGGGCTCTTTTCGCCGGAACGAAAGCGGCCCCTGCCGGCCTTCCCGCGCAGGGTGGGGGTGGTCACCTCGCGGACCGGCGCAGCGTTACAGGATATCCTCTCGGTCATATCCCGGCGCTACCCGGTCGAGGTGGTCCTCTCCCCGGCGGCCGTCCAGGGAGAGGGGGCGCACGCGGATATCGCGGAGGCGATCCGGCGGATCGACGGGCTCGTGGATGTGATCATCGTCGGTCGGGGCGGCGGGAGCTTTGAGGACCTCTTCCCCTTCAACCACCCCGACGTCGTCAGGGCCGTCGCAGCGTGCAGGACGCCGGTGATCAGCGCCGTCGGCCACGAGGTGGATACCGCCCTCTGCGACTTCGCCGCGGACCTCCCGGCGCCGACGCCGTCGGCTGCGGCGGAGCGGGCCGTGCCCGACCGCGTGGACCTGCTCCGGGAGGTCGCCGGGCACCGCGAGAGGATGCGGGCGCTCCTCTCCCACCGGATTGCCGCAGCGGAAAACGAGGTCGATGACCTGCGGGCGCGCATGCACCCCCGGCGGCTCGAACGCCGGGTCCACGAGCGGATGCAGCGCCTCGTCGAGCACGCGGACCTGCTCCGGCGCGCGGCGCTCGCCCGGGTGCAGCGGGAGCGCGCGGCGCTCGCGGAAGCCCGTGCGGAGCTTCTGGGGAGGGACCCGCTCGCGGCCCTCGACCGGGGCTACTGTATCGTCGGGTCGGGACGGAGGGTCATGCGGAGCGCCCGCGACCTCCATCCCGGCGACCGGGTGATGCTGCTGATGAAGGACGGCCGGTGCAGGGCCGTCATCGAGGAAGTGACATATGACGAAGACGTTTGAAGAGATGCTCGAGGAGCTGCGCGGGATTGTCCGGCGGCTGGAGGACGGCGACGCGAGCCTCGAGGAGAGCATCTCCATATACGAGCGCGGTGCGCTCCTGGTGAAGCAGTGCGAGGACCTCCTCGGCGCGGCCGAGATGAAGCTCACGGAGCTTGGCCGGGACCGGTGAACCGATAATACCCCCGGGGAACGCCGATCTCAAACCGCGCACCCTCCCCGGGCCGGCCGGTCTCCCGGAGAGAGAGATCGGTGATCGAGAGGATCTCCCGGGCAAGGAAGAGCCCGAACCCCCGTTCGAATATATCCTCTTTCTCGGCGAGCGGTATACCGATGCCGTCGTCCTCGTAGATGATGGTGACTCCGCGGTCTGACTCGCGGGCAGAGATCCGTATCCGGGTGACGCCCCCGCCGTGCCGGAGCGAGTTGTCGATGAGGTTTGCAAAGACCTGGACGATGAGGGGGTCGGCATACACCTCGATATCGGCGACCTGCACCTCGACGGCTACCTCTCCCATATCGAGCCCTGCCGCCGCCTCGCGAGCGATCCGGCCCACGTCCTGCCAGATGGGCGCGGCCACGCCGATCTCCCGGTACTCCCCGGTGAAGACCATGTAGCGCCGGATCTCCCGGACGATCTCCTCCTCCTTCCGGTAGTACTCCTGCAGCTCCGGGTCTTTCGTCTCTTCGCGGGAGAGGTCGATGTAGCCGGTGAGCACGTTGAGCCGATTCAGGGTGTCGTGCCGGGTCACGTCCGAGAGCAGGTTGAGTTTTTTGTTCGCAAGGCGGAGCGCTTCTTCCGCCATCCGGGCAGCGCTCGTGTCGCGGCCCACCGACTGGTACTCGACGACGGAGCCCATCTCGTCAAAGAACGCCATGTGGGTCCACTGCTGCCACCGGATCTCGCCGTCCGGCATGACCACCCGGTGCTCGACCGCCAGTACCGGGTGAGCGGGGGTGAGGGAGTGAAGGCTCTTCTGGATCCGGGCCTGGTCGTCGGCCGGTATCGCGGGAGCGTAGCGCCGCCCGACGAGGTCGCCCGGCGGGATGCCGATGGAGCGGCAGTAAGCGTCGTTTGCAAAGGTGATGGTGCCGTCGGGGAGCCGGCGGTAGATCATCTCGGTCTGGTTCTCGACGATGGCGCGGTAGCGCTCTTCGCTCTTCCTGAGCGCTTCTTCGGCGTTGCGGCGATCCGTTATGTCCCGGATGTAGATGGAGATGCCTTCACGGGTGGGAACGGCGCGCACCTCGAAGGCGTGGTCCCGACCGCCGACGTGAAACCGGCACTCGCTCATGCCGGGCCGGCCGGTCTCCCGGACTTCGCGGAAGAACCCGATGACCTCTTCAGTCCGAAGGTCGGGGTAGACGTCGTAGATGCTCTTCCCGATGACCTCCTCTCCGGGGTGGCCCGAGAGGTTGGCCGCCACCCGGTTCCAGGATATGATCCGGTCCTCCTGGTCGAGCGCGAGGAAGGCGTCGCTTATGTTCCCGGTCAGTTCCCGGTAACGTTCTTCGCTCCTCCGGCGTGCCTCTTCGATCATCTTCTGCCCGGATACGTCGGATAGGATCCAGAGGTGCTCGATCGCCCCGTCACGCACGACCGCGACGGCCGCCCCGACCGGGAGGGTGCTGCCGTCGGGCCGTGCGAGCAGGAACTCCTGCACCGGGACCTCGTCGCCCCGCTCGAGCGCGGCGACCGCCGACCGGAAGGCGGAAAGAGACCCGGGGTGGAGGTGCGCCGGGAAGGAGAGACCCCGCAGACGATCGGGGGCAGGACCGAGCAGCGCGCCCGCCGCCCGGTTCGCCTCCAGGATCACCCCGTCCGGGCCGGTGCAGAGGCACCCCGCCGGAAGGAGGGCGAGGCGGTGCCGGCACCGCCGGTACCCGGCGTCGATGCTCCGGATCCGGGCGCTCAGGGTGTCGATCAGGTCGCAAAGCCCGGATCCGGGCAGGTCTCCTCCAGGGGCCGCGTCTTCGCCGACCGCCCGGATGCGGTGATCGAGGGCTTCCAGGAGATCGTCGAGCGCCGGGGTGGGGGGGTGCATACCTCACCCGCTCCCCCGCATCCTGAGTGGATAAATCTATCCCGGGTCCCCCGTATCCTGCCCATCAGGGGCGCTCTTCGCCGCAGGCGCCGTTACGGCCCCGGTATGCCGGCACCCGTCAGGGGCTCTCCGCCTCGAGTTCGACCACCAGATCCTCTCCCCGCCGGAGCGCCTCGATGAACTCCCGGGGGAGGGTGGCCGCGGTGTGATCGGAGCGGATGCCCACGGTCCGGTCGGATATAAAGTCGCTCCTCCTCCAGACAAGATCCGCAGGGTGGTCCAGGGTGAGCGCCGCGCTCCCCCGTGAGCGGACCTCGACGGTCACGCCGCCGGCGGTGAGGCGGGTCGTGAGGACCGCTCTCCCGTCGCGGAGAACCGCTTTCAAGCCGGGATCGAGGTCGGCGGCGCCTTTGTCGGCCCCGATGCCGATGATGCAGTCGCCTGCAGCGGTCAGCGTCTCGTCCCGCGTCACCTCAAACGTCGTCGGGTGGGCTCCCCGGACCAGCGGGTGCCCCCGTGCCCGCACGATATCCCTTGCCTTCATGCTTAATTAGGTGAGGACTTCTATTGCTAATGAATGATGAGTATCGTTTGCCCCGCCTGTAAAGAGGAGTGCGAACACCAGGTTCTCCGGGAAGCCGCCGAACTGGTGGTGCAGTGCAGTGTCTGCGGCCAGATCCACCGGATACCAAAGCCCCCCGAACCCCGCATCTTCACCGTCAAGGCGATCGTGAGCCGCGAGACGGAGTCGCAGGTCTGCAGCGTGGAGATGCTCGAAGACGAGGTCGTGAGCCTCGGGGACCATATCGCCGCGGAGTGCGGGGATGAGGTCTACGGGGTTGAGGTCACCGGCATAGAGGCCGGCGAGAAGAGGGTCCGTCGGGCAAAGGCCGAGGAGGTGACGACCCTCTGGACCCGGGGCATCGAGCAGGTCGTGGTGAAGGCCTCCATCCACTCCGGACGCACGACCATCCCCCTCTACCAGGCCGCGGAGGGGGAGGATGAGTTCGTCGTCGGAGAGGTCTACACCTTCGGCGGGCGGCGGATCCGTATATCGCATATCAAACTCCGCGACGGCCCGGTCATGCGCAAAGAGGGCTGGAAGACGGTGGCCAGCCGGGTGAAACGGATATACGGCTACCTCGAGGGGCGCTACCCGCGGACCTGAGAAGGGGCGGGGGCGGCATGCTCCTGCCGCCGGGTATATCGCGCTCAATGCGTGGGTCGTACCGTTGTCCGCACCGGGTATATCGCGCGTGAGGCGTTTCACCGCATATGATCGGCCAGCTCGCGCGTTGCCGCGAAGGGCGCGAAGTTCGGTGGATGGGTACCGGTAACTCCCTGTTCCAGGCTCCGCGAGAGGCCGTTTCATCGCTCATACCCTCGAGATCGCGCGAAGGGAGGGGAGGGGTAGCGATCGCTACGATAGAACAGGGCGAGCCGGCGCCCTACCCGGGCAGGGGACGGGGCAGGTGCCGGCGGATAGCGGTCTCGAGGTCTTCGCGGTGGACGAGCCCCTCCATCCGCTCCCTGACCCTATCGTCCTCGATGACGAGGGTCGTGGGGGTCACCCGGAGGTTATACTCTTTGATATAGTGCGGGTTCTTCACGGCATCGATCTCCTCGATGGTGATCCCGAGGTTCTGTTCCACCTCGTGAAGGATCGGGGCCTGTTCTTCGCACCCCATACACCCCTCCTGGTAGAAGTTTATCACTTTTATCGCCATATATGGGAGAAAGCAGGGAGACTATAAAAGGCTGTGGGGTAGGGGTTACCCCGTTATGCTGTTGAGGGTGATCTCGGCGCTGCCGTAGCGGTATACGATCGTAAGCGAGTCAGCAGTCTTTTCTGTCACTTTTCCGAACCGGAGCGCCGGGGTGGCGGTATCGTTGCCCATGGAGATATCCGGCGACGTCGTCAGACCGAGCGCGACCACGTCACCCACCTGCCGTTCCGTGAAGTTGAGCCCGATACCATCGACATCTTCCTGGCTCAGGTTCATCTCGAGGTTGTTCTCCCCGTAGGAGAAGCTGACGACCTTCACCTCCCCGGGGCGCATACCGACGAGCCCTTCGGATATGGCGTTGGTCTCAAAGCCGAGAAGGCCGAAATCCCCAAAGTCCGGCGGGTACTCGACCGGCAGGGTGGCGACGTTCTCGCCCGAGACCAGACCGCCGACGGGCATCGTCAGGCCTCTCGTCAGGAGGACGAGGTTCCCCTTCTCGTATTCGCTCGAGAAGAGGTTCTGGTCGGTCGTTATGATGGGGCGCCCGTCCTCGCCGCGGATGGTGTAGCCGATGGCCGCGTTGTTTCCTATCTGCGCCTTCTGGCTGCTCCCGAAGACCGGGGCGAAGTAGGTCCCCACCATGGCTACCGCAATCAGCAGGGCGATGCCCACGTAGCCCCATTTCAGCCACGCCTTATCGTCACCCTTCGGGGTTTTCTGCTGTGTCTTTTTCATCAGTGTACAATCGTCTTTGGGTGAAATAAAATAGTACCGTCGTGGGCGGGGAGGCATCCGGCGGGGTCGCGGATACGAGAACCCGGCCGCACACCAGAAACACGGGCCGGAGAGCCTCTGCCCGGTGCCCGGGGAAGAACCGCCCCTCACCAGCCTCTCTTCCACGCCGGCTCCGGGGCCTGCATGCTCCCTTAAGAGGGGATCTGCGCCTGGAGATGCGTATCGCGCAGTCGTTCGAGCAGAACCCGCGTGGCTCGCTTATCGACATCGCCCTCGCTCATGTAACTGCTGGTATAGATGCAGGACGGGCAACCGCTCTCACAGCGGCAGTCCGCGACCAGCCTGCAGGCCATCGCAAGGATATCCGGGAGCAGCCCGGCAACCTTCTCCGACAACCCGATGCCCCCGACAAAGTTGTCGTAGATGTACACCGTCGGCGCTCCGGTCTCTGCATCCCGGTACCCGGCATGGACGTTGATGTCATGCGCATCGCACATGATGAAGTAGGGCAGGATGGTGGGAATGACGTTTTCAAGCCCTCTCAGGCCGCGTTCAAACCCGGCGGCCCCGGAAAGGCCCGGCTCGTTGGGAGAGACCGGGATCGAGAACCAGGTCGCCCGGGTCTCGAAGTGGAGCGGGGGGAGGTCCAGGGAGATCTCGTTGATGACCTTCTCGTGCTTGATGACCCGGTAACCGGTGTAGCTCTCGCTGATGACGACATCCCCGGTATGGATATCGATGGATCCGGCCCGGGTCCGGGCACCGGGTCGGGTCACGCGGAGGCTGACCTCTCGCGCAGCCCGGGTGTAGTAATCGGTCTCCTCATACCGGACCCGGATCACCCTCTTTTCGGGGTCAAACTCATCGACAATATACGTCTGGCCGTCATGGAGGAAGACCGCACCCGGGTGGGCTTCACGGAATGCCTGGGCAGGGTCGAGCGTCTCAAGCAGTCTATGGCCGTGCATCAACAGGAACGAGTCCGACGATATCGAGTTCAGTCTCACGGACCCATGAGGCCAGGTCTCGCTCCCCGCGTACGTCCAGCCGGCCCCGGTCTGCCGGAGGTCTCCCCGTGCGGCCAGTTCCCGAAAGGTCTCCATGATCGTATCCCCGAAAGCCTCTCTGTCCCGGCCCGGTTCGAGGGGGAGTTCCTGTGCCGCGCAGAGGATGTGGTCCGCGCGGATATACCGGTTCTCAAGATCCAGGACCGCGTTCTCGTGCGGACGGGCAAAGAAATCCTCCGGGTGGCGGGTGAAATGCTGTTCGAGCGGGTTTGCGTAGGCAACCATGATGGCGACGGACTCTGTCGCCCGCCTCCCCGCCCTGCCCGCCTGCTGCCAGGTCGACATCATCGTCCCGGGATACCCTGAGAGGATGACGCAATCGAGCGACCCGATATCGATGCCGAGTTCAAGGGCGTTTGTCGAGACGATACCGAGGAGCGAACCGTCTTTTATCTGCTGCTCGATCCGCAACCGGTCCTCCGGCAGGTAGCCGCCCCGGTATGACCTAACCCGCTGTGCCAGGTGCGGGTAGTCGTCCCTGAGCGCTTCTTTCGTCCAGAGCGCCACAAGTTCGACCAGCTGGCGCGACCGGGCGAAGCAGAGCGTCTGCGTCTCCATCCTGACGCAGGCCGCGAGCAGTTTTACCGTCTCGTTATGCACGGAGAGCGCAACCGTATCTTCCTTCGCACCCTCCGGTTTGGGGTTGTAGAGGACGAAGTGCTTTGAGCCCCGCGGGGATCCGTCGCGGCTGATGTGGACGACCGGCCGGCCGACGAGTTTTCCGCCGAACTCCTCGGGGTTTGCGATGGTGGCGGACGAGAGGATGAACTGCGGATCCGAGCCGTAATGGGCGCAGATCCTCTCCAGCCTCCGGAATACCAGGGCGACATTCGACCCGAAGACCCCGCGGTAGGTGTGCGCTTCATCGACGACGATACATTTGAGGCCGGCAAAGAACGACGCCCATCTTCTGTGGGTTCCGAGCATGTAGTGCAGTTCATAGGGGTTTGTCAGGATCACCTTCGATGTGCAGCGGATACGGTCGCGCTCGTCGCCGGGTGTATCTCCATCGAACCTCTCGGCGTTGACGATGATCCTGGTCGCCGCCTCAAACTCCTTCAATGTTTTGTACTGGTCGTTTGCGAGCGCCTTGATCGGGTATATGTAGAGCGCTGTCGCGCGGGGGTTGTT
>Ga0208041_1000998_pt1 | contig 21052 bp, 22 predicted proteins | sample AD_SCU002_MetaG_FD_184453 | JGI IMG/M metagenome (GOLD analysis project Ga0208041, IMG submission 184453) | Active sludge microbial communities of municipal wastewater-treating anaerobic digesters from China - AD_SCU002_MetaG (SPAdes) (version 2) | ecosystem: Engineered > Bioreactor > Anaerobic...
CCTCCCCCCTGCCCCCCTCCCAATCACCATTTCCCTGCTATCAACGCGGGACATGGGAGGGGGAATGATTCTGTGGTTATTCCGCCGGGCTACCAATATACCACCCCTACGAGGTTGAGTGCACCAGCGATCAGTTGGCAGCGATCAGTTGGCAGTGATCTGTAATCAGGGATCAGCGGTCAGCGATTAGCGGACAGTTAGCTGATGACTGGTCATCGAGTAGCCGGAGATAAAAAACCGCTCGGATTCTTCAGAGGATTATTAGTTTTGTTACTAAATAGTTTTCACTCATCTCATCGGCGCAATAATTGTCTGAAAAAATCCTAAGGATCCTGATTTACTTCAACTTGTTCTCCTACCCGCTCAAAAAAGGGGAGATTGCAGCATATGCCGGAACAAGTGAAGATGAGTCCCAACAATTGGAGGAAGCACTTCATTCCCTTGTCGAATCCAGGATTATTTTTCTCCATGAGGACTTCTATCACATCAATCCTGACATAAGTATTGTTGAACGCCGCATTAAGGGGAACGCTCTTACGCTCAGGCGCATGAAGACGGCCATCCGGTTTTCAAAGATCATCGCACGTTTTCCTTATGTCAGGGGTGTATTCCTGTCGGGGTCCATATCAAAAGGATTCATGTCGGTAAAAGATGATATTGACTATTTCATCATCACAAGCCCCGGACGTGTCTGGCTGACGCGTACCCTTCTTACACTGTTTAAGAAAATTTTCCTATTAAACTCATACAGAAATTTTTGCATCAATTTCTTTCTTGATGATGAGCACCTTGCCATGCGGGAAAGAGATCTGTATACGGCCACAGAAATCGTCTTCCTGCTCCCCACCTATAATTACGATCTGTATCTCGAAATGCTAAGTATGAATGACTGGGTGAGGAATTTCTACCCGACATTCCATCAAACCAATAACTATGTGACAGCCCCCCTTATTTTGTTGAAACCAGTATTTGAATACCTCCTCAACAACAGGCTTGGTCATTGGATTGAGAACATCATCTTTCAGAAATCCAAAAAGATCATCAACAAAAAATATAAGCATATGGACAGAGATACCTTTGCGCGATCCTTTACCCTTGAAAAGCATGAGATCAGATACTTTCCTGTAAATCCTACTCTGAATATCAGTCAGCGCTACCGGGAGCAGTTACTGGCATTTTCTGCCGGGCAATATGGTTTCAGGGAAGAGACGCAAGAGGGAACACGGGCATGATGGGTGGAGCAAGGAGAAATGTCTGGGTACTCGGCGGTACGGGGTTTATAGGATCAGCATTGGTAAACAGGCTCTCGGTGGATCCGGCCAATCTGCTTACGCTTCTGATACATAAGCAGACAAATTACCAGCAGCTGGAAAGCCTCAATACTTTCAAAGGCAGTCTTGAGACCATCGATCCCGTGTGGTTTGAAAGATACCAACCTGATATTGTTTTTCATCTGGCACGTCCAGCTGGCAGCAATGTATTGACACGAAACCTAAGATCCTTGCGGGGAGAAAAAGCCAATATGAGGCTGATCCGTATCCTTTCGGGGTTAAAGAAACCGCCTGTGGTTGTTTATGTATCAGGTTCACTTATGTACGGTCATGTTGACGACAGCACTCCTGCTTATGAGGACACACCTCTCAACCCGGCCGCTTTCGCCAAAGCCTATTTCCGCAGCGAAAGACCATGGATCGAAGCACAGCAAAAAGGTCTGCTCGATGTCCGCTTTGCTCGTCCGGGCTGGATCACAGGTCCTGGCTCCTGGTTCAGGCATTTCTTCTGGGAACCTTTCCTGCGCTATGGTAAGGTTCCTTGTTATGGCGATGGTCGTCAATTGATGTCGGTCATACACATCGCGGATTGCGCTTCTATGATCGATCATCTGGGTCAGTACGAAAGACCTTTGAGTGCATTGAATATTTATGCCATTCCACCCCTCACACAGCTGGAATTCAGCATCAAACTTGCATCCCTGTTGGAAAGCGAGATCGAGATGATTCCTAATGACCGGCTTGTGAGGATGTATGGCAGAACCACGGCCAGTGCGCTGACGCTATCCATACCGATGAGAACCCACTATCCTGATCTGCACCTTGAAAGTAAAATCAGCCACCCTACTATTGAAGAGATACTAATCGATGTCGTCAGGCTTTTGAAAAACAAACAATGAGTACTCTCCGAACCGCCACAAGGGTGTTTTATTCAGACAGCGGTCGGCATCCCAAAGGACACGCCTAAAGCGACCCAGCTTCATGTTCAGTCCATGGTAATACCAGGCCGGATGGAGAATGCTGTAACCATTCTCCTGCAGCATCTGAAATTTTTTGAAGGCTCTCCTGATCTCCTGATCGCTGAAGCATTTGCTGGGTAAATATTTGGTAGGGGAGTAACCACCCCATTCTGGTTTCAATCTTGAAAAAGCAGCCCTGAAACGGAATTTCAACATTTCAATCAGCATGCCAGCGAGGTAATATTTATTGACAAAGCTCATCACCAGTTTACCACCCGGCAGGGTGATGCTGTAAAGGTAATCAGTGGCCAGTTCAAGGTTTTGAACGGTATTCAATGCACCAAAAAACACATAAACCATATCGAACTTCTGTCCTGGGAAAAGCCCTTCAAGGTCTTCAACACTGCCTTTCTCAGCCGTGGCATTGGAAAGTTTATGACGGGAGATCTTATCACGGGTGATACGGCACATTTCGCCTGAGATATCAATACCGGCAACGCGTACACCGGGATGGGTTTTAGCAAAATGGACAAGGTCCAATCCTGTTCCATAGCCAATCTCCAGCATATTCGTGAAGGGATATTGCTTCACCTTTTCACGGAACTCCTGGCGAATGCGTTGCAACACCGGGTTCTTCCAGTAGCGTTCGTCAAAGTCGCCAGCATCATCGTCGTAATACCTTTCAACGGTCTGATAGTAGTCCTCTTTCATTGTCTTTGCTCTGATGGATCATTAACCACACCGCCATTCCCCAGAAAAGAAAGGCAAACTTGTCGGTGTTTAGAAAATTATTAAAAAGTGCATGAAAAAGATAAGTTGAAAGGGCCGAAAATCCGATAAAAACCTGCCATCTGAGAGGGAATTTTGAATTGTGCCTGAATGCAATAAATATCCAGCGGCCAAGCAACACTATCCAGCCTAAAAGTCCCAGGACGCCCATTTCGCTCATAGCCAGAAGATACTCGGAGTGCGCAGTTCCGCCGGAATTCGCTGGAATATCGTATGGGTTTGTTACAGTCAGGTGATTCTTTAATTCAGGAGTCTGGAATGCAATGTACTCAAACTGGTAGGTTCCTGGACCAAAGCCAGTCAAAGGTTTTTCAAGAAACATCCTCCCTGCAGCAACCCACCTGTTCATGCGTTCAATGTTGGAGGCATCGGTAGTGATATTGCCAATAGATTGCGTGCGGTCCATCAGGTCTGCATGCGCATCGTATGACAATGTTTGTATTTGCTTCATCCTCATAACTATGTGATCCTGGTTGAAAACCAGCAGCAGCAATAACATCGCCCCGCCTGCCAGCACATACCGTATTTTGATGCGAAACCATAAAAGAAGCATCACAACCAATGAAAAGAACAGGCTCACAAAAGCTGCACGGCTACCAGACAACAGCACCAAAGACATGCATACCAAGGCAAAGACCAGAGCAATGATCCCTGGGCGTATGCTTTGCACAGCAATACCTCCGGCAAGCCACACCATTGCGAGCAAAGCGGCTGTGGCGCCGAAAATTGTATGATCCTTATAAAACGGACTAAAAATACCACGCACAACAATGGGATTCCATTCATATTGGGCATATTGATATACAGACCAGATAGCTACAAGGAAGAAGCCTGTAGAATAGATCATTAGCAATCGTCGAAGCAGGCCAGGATTTCTGGTTGACAATACACCAACATATCCAAAGAAAACGACCATATAAAGCAGGTTCACAGCAGAAAACTTCAATGAAACGACCCACATTGTTGAAAACGGGATGGTCAGGATGAATGCTGCAGCCATTGGTAAAATAAACAAAGCTTCCCGCATAATGAACCCCGGAATCGGTAGCGGCTTTCTAAGGAGCTCAAAACCAAACATTAAAGCAGCGAATATGAGTATGGGTTCCGAGGGAAACAACATCATGTGATCACCCATGATTGGGATTTCAACGGAGAATGGTAGCAAGAAGACAAACAGCATCATAAATTGGGCCTGCCGTTCAAACCAAACAATGAACCAGGCTGCGAGAACCAAAACTGCTATCAAACCGGCAAATAGCATCATTGGATAATTGCTCATGACTAAAAAAGAACAGGCAACAAGAATTGGCAAAATCCACAATACCAATAATTTTAAACTAGTTCTCTCCATTATCCGGCGACTATTTCCTGATAATGCCAATAAAAAATGCCATGGCTATGTATACTAATGCAGCAGCCACAGAAAGCAAAAGTCTGGGGGGCCATACAGGTTGGTGTGGAGCAACCGCTTCGGAAATCACATAGACTTTTGGAAGGTCAATACTAAGGCTTCTGCTCAGCTTGTCAAAGTTATTTTTAAGTGCCGTAAGCTCATATAACTCGGCCTCATATACAACTTTCTGCCTATGTGTAGGTGAGTAATAATCGTCCTGAGAAAATGAGGTTTTGGTTTTATCCGATCGGGTCTTTTCTTCCAGCATTAAAATCTCCGCCTGTTTTTTCTCATAAAGATCACGGGCAAAGTCAATTGCTATCATCCTATTTTCCAATAGAATATCCTGTTTGATTATATCGCCCAACGAAACAATGGTGTTGGCAAGCGTTGCCGCCATAATCGGATCTTTGTCGCGCACCTTCACCGAAACCGATCCATACCGGGTTTTCTCAATTTTGATTTTCGACCGGATATTTTTGTAGTAGAGACTGCGGGATTGTTTTCCCTGGGGTTCTTTCGCCTGAGGTCCTGATAGTTCGAACCGTTTGTCAAGACTATCGAGAATGCGCGTAGATTTCAGTATCTGGATGTGGCCGTCTATCTCTGCAGCGCTGCCAAATCCAATACCTTCCTGTGCAAACTGCTGCGTAAAAAGGGTCAGCGGCACAAAGATGATAGCTTCGGACTGGTATTGTGGTTTGATGAAAGTCGGTGCCGTGAAGAGGTAAACCAACAAAAAAGTAATAACAACACCTGCTCCGAGCCAGTATAGAAACCGGGTCGAAAATACCCAACGAAGTTCATCCTTCAAATCAGCCATGGAGAAAGTATTTATGAATCAATGTATAAAAGTATGAAAAAGGTGAGCATTGATCAAAACTTGTCTATCTTTCCAGGTATTGTGGACCCGCAAGAACCATAACGCTTCGTAAACTCCTCTGTGAAAAACCTAAGACATTGTAATTGTATCGAATTCAAGAAATAGTTTGTCACCTCCCGGGTTAATCTGACAGATGCGCCTGCAGGATCATTTTATTAAGCGAGGGTAAAATCATGAAAGTTGGTGCGGGGTCGGTAATTTCTCCTTATCCCAGCGCTCGTTAAACATTATTGATCATGGTTTGTTCCTTCACCACAATGACCATGACAGCATCGGCAGCATATAGCATCAACGACCTTGAAACCCTGACAGGGATCAAGGCCCACACCATCAGGATGTGGGAAAAGCGCTATGGCATTCCTGAACCTGAACGCACGGATACCAATATCCGCCTATACTCCGACAGGGATCTCCGCTATCTGCTCAATGTGGCCATCCTGCGTAAAAAGGGCCATAAGATCTCCGAGATTTCCGGCCTGCATCCGGAAGAAATGAAACGGCTGGTCATCAACGGCAGCGCCAGAAATCAAAGCGATGAGCGCATTGAACAGATGATACTGGCCATGCTCAACCTCGATGAGGACCATTTCAGGCAGCTGCTCACGCGGTCGATCATGGACATCGGGCTGGAGGACACCTTTGAAAAGACGATCTATCCTTTCTTCAACCGCATCGGACTGATGTGGCAAACGGGCACGATAGACCCTGCCCAGGAGCATTTTGTCTCCAACATCGTCAGGCAGAAGCTCATCGTGTCCATCAACAGCCTGGATGGCACCCTGGAATCCACGCGCAAGCCCTTTCTGGTCTTTCTGCCCCAGGATGAGATCCATGAACTAGGTATCCTTTTCTATACTTATCTGATCCGCAAACAGGGCTATCGTGTGATCTACCTGGGACAATCGACGCCGCTGTCCTGTGTACAACATGTGGTAGAATCCCAGAGACCGGGAGCGATACTGACATCCCTGATCACTGCCCGTCCTGAGGGCTGGATCCCGGAATTCCTTCAGTCCCTTTGTGATACATTACCGGCAGAACATATCCTCATCACCGGTCCGCAAGTCTTTCTGCATGAAACAGAAGCCTCGCGGTATCCAAAACTGAAGCTTCTCCGGGGGGCAGAGGAACTTAAGTCCTGGCTGCAACATTTCCAGGCTGAAGTCGTATAGCGGGATTTCCGGCAAACGGGTCAACATTATCGTGATTGCATTGTTATAAAGGTGCAAGTCATCCCACATGAGCGTTTGCGACAACACATAATGTAGGCAAAGAAAAACCCCTGGCTGGTTTCTGCGCCTATGAGACCCCGGTCTCTCTACCACAGGCACACTATGATTAAATACGCTATCAACGATCTGGAGCAGCTCACAGGCATCAAAGCCCATACCATCCGTATCTGGGAGAAGCGCTACAACATCGTCAGTCCGCAGCGGACCTGCACCAATATTCGCTTCTACACCAACGACGATCTCCGCAAACTGCTGAGCATCTCCATGCTGAACAAGCATGGCTTCAAGATCTCCGATATCGCCAGGATGAGTGATCAGGAGATCCAGGACAGGATCGTCAACCTCAGTATGAATTCTGGAGATCACGCGACGCTGATCGAAAGCCTGGTGGTGGCGATGATTGAAATGGATGAATACCGTTTCGAGAAGATCCTCACCACGGCCAGCATTAACCTGGGATTCGAGGACACCATCACGCAGGTGATCTACCCTTTCTTTCACAAGGTGGGTATGCTATGGCAGGTGGGGGCCATCGTTCCGGCACAGGAGCACTTCATCTCCAACCTGATAAGGCAGAAGCTGCTCGTGGGCATCGACGGGCTGACGCCGCTGCGCAGGGAAGATCCGAAGACCTTTATTCTATACCTGCATGAAGGAGAATTGCATGAGATCGGATTGCTCATGTACCATTATATCCTGAAGAAAAGGGGGCACCGTGTGATCTACCTGGGTCAGAGCGTGCCTTTCGATGACCTTCAAAAGGTCGCACGCATCCACCCGCCCTATGGTTTGCTGACCACCTTTACCACAGGTATGTCAGACACAGCGCTGCAGGGATATCTTGAAAAGCTCAGCGCTGCGTTCGCGCATGTCCGGATCTTCGTCTGCGGGCCTCAGCTCAGAAACATACAGCCCTTTCCCTACGGCATTGAACGGCTCCAGGATATCGTGACGTTCAGGGAAACCATCGATCAGATCTGATTCACTGTCTTTTTCCAGCGATGTTTTACGGCATGATGGTGCATCCTGCTTAACCGTGGCATGTCCTCTGAAGATAGCCAACACAAAGATAATGACGTCTTTACAGCTCTTCAGCAGGGTTAAAACCAGGATAACATCACCATCTTGTTCAACCTTTCTATTATTCAGATAAACATTGCAAAAAAAACATATCTGCCTATATATTTGATTTTCATTTACTTACTAGTTTTTGTTAATTTTATTTAAAATTCTTCTAAATTATTTTGTTTAAGAGCAATTGTTGTTTAACTTTGCTTCGTCTTATGTTAAACATTAAATCTGTTCGACCATGACCGCCTTAGAATTCAGCCACCAGCTCACAGGATTATACGATAACCTTCATTACTTCGCCCAGACCCTCACCCGTAACAAAGAGGAGGCTGAAGACCTTGTTCACGATACCGTGCTGAAAGCACTCACCCACAGGGATAAATTCCAGGATGACACCAACCTCAAGGCCTGGACATTCACGATCCTGAAGAATACCTTTATCAACAAATACCGTCGTGCCGTCAAGGCCAACACCATCATCGACACCACCGATGATCTGTTTTACCTGAATATCCCGCGTCCAACAAACTTCAGCCTGCCTGATTCAGAGTTTTCCGTGAAGGAGATCCGCAAAAACATTGGCAGGCTCACCGACGAGCACCGTCTGCCCTTCGAAATGCATACCCAGGGATACAAGTACAAAGAAATTGCTGACAAACTGGACCTGTCGATCGGTACGGTGAAGAGCCGCATCTTCTTTGCCCGCAAGAAACTGATGGAGATGCTGACCGATTATTCCAACTAAACCATCCAGCGCATAACAAATGACAGCCGGATCCTGCCTGGGTCCGGCTGTTTTCATTATCAAACAACCCTTACTTCATCTACGCAGGAAATAATTCTTTCAGCCTTCGGGCACGGTAGGTGAATATCTGCCGCACACGCTGGTCCACCAGCCATTTTCCGGCGATGTTACCCAGGAATCCCAGCGGCAGACTGTAATGGACAATATCCGTCATCTCCGTTCCTGTTCCCTTTGCGCTAAAGTGATGCTGATGGTGCCATAAACGGTAGGGCCCACTGCGCTGATCATCCACAAAAAACTTACCCTCCTCCACATGGGTGATCTCTGTCAGCCATTCCATGCGCATTCCGGGGAGCGGACTCACCTTATAATGGATGATCATACCAGGATATACCCGTTCGGGCAGATCCGGAGTGAGGATGACAAACTGCATCTCAGGGGGTGTAATCAGGTTGAGGTTACGGGGATCTGAGAAGAATTCCCAGGCCTGCTCAGACGGGATGGGAAGGTATTGTGTATCGGTTAATCGACGGATGGACATGTGACAGGTTTTTCTAATTCCGTTATTAAAACAAACTCATGGTCTTTCTTCGGATGTTCTGACACCCTGCGATAATAACAGATGTACCGGAGATTTGTTAGCATGGCTTTCCTCCCTCAAATTGCCTGAAAGGTATTGCCCGTGAAGCGAAGTTGGCTACCTTTGATCCCGGATGAAATCTTTCTGTATGGTATATATCACACGCAAAGAGCACTTTAATGCGGCTCACCGGCTCTTCAGACCAGATTTCAGCGACGAAAAAAACCTGGAAGTGTTTGGCAAATGCAGCAATCCAAACTGGCATGGGCATAATTACGTGCTTTATGTAACCGTTAAAGGCCGGGTCAACCCTGAAACTGGTTTTGTTGTCAACCTGAAAGAACTGAGCAAGGTCATCCGGGAGAAGGTGATCGAGAAGGTAGATCATAAGAATATGAACCTGGAGGTGGACTTCATGCAAGGACGCATGGCTTCGGCGGAAATCATAACCATGGCCATTTGGGAGCAGCTAGAACAGCCTGTGCTTCTGATGGGTGCAGAGCTGCACTGCGTTAAACTGATGGAGACTGAGAATAACATTGCGGAATACTACGGAGGCTGAACACTGTTTCAGTTGTAATGATGGAAGAAAAGAACATTGAAGCTTTGAAGGCCCTGGCCGAAGAGAACACCCTGGACGGGTATGAAAAGATCGATAACTATAACTGTGAGAAGGTCAAGGAACTCGCCTTTCATTACGAAAAGATCCTGCGCATCCTGGGCGAAGATCCCAGCCGGGAAGGGTTGTTGAAAACCCCTGAACGTGTGGGCAAGGCCATGCAATTCCTGTTGCACGGTTATTTGCTTGATCCTGTGGAGATCCTAGAATCGGCCAAATTCCGCGAAGAATACAAGCAGATGGTCATTGTAAAGGATATCGAGATCTACAGTATGTGTGAGCATCATCTGATCCCTTTCTTCGGAAAGGCCCATGTTGCGTACATTCCCAATGAGTATATCGTAGGGCTGAGCAAGATACCCAGGGTTGTGGATGCCTATGCGCGGAGGTTGCAGGTGCAGGAACGGCTCACAACGCAGATCAAACAAGCCATACAGGATACGCTTAAACCACTGGGGGTGGCCGTTGTTATAGAAGCCCAGCATATGTGCATGTCGATGCGGGGCATACAGAAGCAAAACTCTGTCACGACCACCTCGGACTTCACCGGCGCTTTCCGGCATGAGAAGACCCGGGAAGAGTTCATTCATCTGATCGGATCCAAATTGCATTGATTTCTGTCTGACTAACACAAAAACACCATGAGAGCATATGTATTTCCGGGCCAGGGAGCCCAATTTACCGGTATGGGTCAGCCGATGTACGAGCGCTTTGATGCGGCCCGCGAGCTTTTCGAGCAAGCCAATGAGATCCTGGGATTCCGGATCACCGACATCATGTTCGGGGGAACAGAAGAGGATCTCAGGCAAACACGCGTGACCCAGCCCGCCATCTTTCTGCACTCGGTTATCCTTGCCCGAATGTTAGGTGATGATTTCCAGCCCGATATGGTAGCAGGTCATTCACTGGGTGAATTCAGTGCCCTTGTAGCCAACGGCACCCTGACCTTTGAAGACGGACTCGTCCTGGTATCCAAACGCGCCATGGCCATGCAGAAAGCTTGCGAAGCGGAACCGTCAACCATGGCGGCCATCCTGGGCCTGGAAGATGAGAAAGTAGAGGATGTGCTGCGGGGCATAGCCGGCATCGTGGTACCGGCCAACTACAACAGTCCCGGGCAGCTCGTCATCTCCGGCAGCATTCCGGCCATCGAAGCGGCCTGTGAAGCCTTGAAAGCAGCCGGCGCAAAGCGTGCGTTACCACTCAAAGTGGGCGGTGCCTTCCACAGCCCGCTGATGGAACCTGCCCGCCAGGAACTGGCTGAAGCCATTGGGCAAACCAGCTTCCACCAGGGCCGTTGCCCGGTGTACCAGAATGTGGATGCCAAAGCCTATACGGATCCCGGGCGCATCCGCGAGAACCTCATCGCACAGCTCACCTCACCTGTGCGCTGGACACAGACGATGCAAAACATGATCGCCGGTGGTGCCACCCAGTTCATCGAAGTGGGACCCGGTACTGTGCTGCAGGGACTGGTCAAAAAGGTTTCTGCTGATATACAGGCCGGTTCAGCAGAGATTGCAGGCCTGTAAACTATCCCGGTCTTTCGCCACTTAACGTCAGGATTACCTCTGCAAGTATTGTTGTTCGTAATACTGCTGGTAATCCCCACTTGTCACATGATCCAGCCAATCCTGGTTGGCCAGGTACCAATCGACCGTCAACGCTAACCCCTGGTCAAACGTGAGTGAAGGGGCCCAACCCAGTTCAACCTTCAGTTTGGACGCATCGATGGCGTAGCGCAGGTCATGCCCGGCACGGTCTTTCACATAGGTAATCAGTTGCTCCGATGTGCCGGCGCTGCGGTTTAACTTACCGTCCATGATGCGGCACAGGGTCCGGATCAGGTCAATATTCTTCCATTCATTATCACCACCGATGTTGTACGTTTCCCCCAGCCTGCCCCGGTGGAAGATGATGTCGATGGCGGCGGCATGGTCGCCGACGTATAGCCAGTCGCGGACATTCTCGCCCTTTCCATAGACTGGTAAAGGCTTGGAATGATTGATATTATGAATGAACAGGGGGATCAGCTTCTCAGGAAACTGATAGGGACCATAGTTGTTGGAACAATTGCTGATCACCACCGGCAGTTTGAAGGTGTGCCCATAAGCTCTGACAAGGTGATCTGAGCTGGCTTTGGAAGCGGAGTAAGGACTGCGTGGGTCGTAGGGCGTCTCCTCCACGAAATACCCTTCATCGCCAAGTGAACCGTACACTTCGTCGGTGCTGATGTGATAGAACTTCTTCCCTTCGAATGCGTCCTTCCACAATGCCCTGGCAGCATTGAGCAGGTTGACCGTGCCCACGATATTGGTATAGACGAATTCATTCGGATTGGAGATGGAGCGGTCGACATGTGATTCAGCAGCGAGGTGGATAACCCCATCCGGTTGAAGCTCTTGGAACAGGCCCTGGATGAACGCTCCATCCACAATATCGCCTTTAATAAAACGGTAATTGGGCGCCTTTTCGATATCCTTCAGGTTCTCAAGGTTACCGGCATAGGTTAGTTTATCGAGATTAATGATTTGATATTCAGGATATTTTGCTAAAAAATATCTTACAACATGCGAGCCGATGAAACCGGCACCCCCGGTGATCAGAATGGTCCTTTTGTAGGTTGACATGGTCTTTTCTCTTAATAATGAATCAATTTGACACTATAAAACTACGCAATACCATGGGTCAGAATCAAGCATGGCCTTAATCCCCGGTGGTTTCGTACCAGCCGGTGGCCTGCAGGTGTTTTTCCCAGGCCCAGGCTGTAGACATCATATTTTCCAGGTCCCGCTCTGCCTTCCACCCCAGGATATTGTTGGCACGCGTGGTATCGGCCCATACCTGCACCACATCCCCGGCCCTTCTTGGCAGGAAGCGGTAAGGAAGCCCGATACCGGTGGCCTTTTCGAAAGCATGGATCATTTCCAGGACAGAGGCACCCTGTCCTGTCCCCAGGTTGAACACCTCCCAGGGCTGCGTCTGTTCGTTTTGGAGGTACTCCACCGTCCGGACATGCGCCTTGGCAAGGTCAACCACATGGAGGTAGTCACGAATAGCGGTACCGTCGGGGGTGGGGTAATCCGATCCAAACACCCGCAGAAAAGGTCTGCGGCCACTGGCCGTCTGGGTGATATAAGGAACCAGGTGATGGGGCACACCCATGGGCAATTCCCCGATCAGGGCCGAATCATGGGCTCCGATGGGGTTGAAATAGCGCAATGAAGTAGCCATTAACCTGCCCGCCCTCGCGGTATCTTCCAGGATCTTTTCCGACATCTGTTTGGTACTCCCATATGGCGAACCGGCAGGCAGGACAGGTGCATCCTCGCTAACCGGGAAGTGCTCAGGCTGTCCGTACACCGTACAGGATGAAGAGAAGACCAGCGACCTGATATTCCTTTCATGCATGCCTCTGAGGACATTGACAAGGGAACCCAGGTTGTTATGATAGTATTTCACTGGATCTTCAACAGACTCACTTACAGATAGATAAGCAGCAAAATGAACAACAGCATCACTCTCAGGGCAGGCTTCAAAAAAGGCATTGGCTGCCTGCGGGTCCGCGAGGTCGGTCTTGTAGAAGGCAGGGCTGAAGCCCAGCAACTGTGCAAGGGCCGGTAAAACACGCGGATGCGAATTGGACAGGTCATCAACAATGACCACATCATGACCTGCGTTCACCAGCTCAACGACGGTGTGTGATCCGATATACCCTGCTCCGCCTGTAACGATGATCCTCATTTCGTTGGCTATAAACTCCAGTATATCATTTCCCTGATTTGTCCGCGGAAGATGCCTTTAACATCCACCAGGACCGGGTTTTCACCGCAAAAGGCCATCAGGTCTTGTTCTGTCAGTGCCATGTATTCCTTATGACTCACGGCCACCACGACGGCATCGTAGCTCTGGCCGGGATGTTGTGTGAGTGGAATGCCATATTCTTCCATGACCTCATGTGCATCCGCGAAGGGATCACTGACATCCACTTTAACGCCATATGAGCGTAACTCTGTATAAATATCGGGCACCCTCGAATTGCGGATATCGCTGACATCCTCTTTGAAAGTGATCCCCAGGATCAGGACATGAGTGTTCAGCACATTCTTACCGGCAGCGATCATTCTCTTCACCAACTGCTTGGCCACATAATAGCCCATGGAATCATTGACAAAACGTCCACTGGTGATGACCTGGGCATGGTACCTCAGCTTTTTGGCCTTGTAGGTAAGGTAATAAGGATCCACGCCGATGCAATGCCCACCCACCAGGCCGGGGAAGAACTTGAGGAAGTTCCATTTGGTGCCGGCAGCCTCGAGAACCTCATAGGTATTGATTCCCATGCGGTTGAAGATGATCGACAACTCATTCATCAGGGCGATGTTGACATCCCGCTGTGTGTTTTCGATGATCTTGGCAGCTTCAGCCACTTTGATAGATGAAGCCCGGTGCACACCGGCTTTTACGATCCTGGCATACAGATCGGCTACCACCTCAGAAGATTCTGCATCGCAACCGGAGACCACCTTTACGATGGTTGTCAGGGTATGCACTTTATCTCCGGGATTGATACGTTCCGGTGAATAGCCCACCTTGAAATCAGTAATATACTTCAAACCAGATCCTTGCTCCAGCAGGGGAACACAATCTTCTTCCGTTGCGCCTGGATAGACGGTAGATTCATACACAATATAATCCCCTTTCTTGAGATGGGGGGCCAGGGTGCGGGTTGCACCCAGCAGAGGGCTCAGATCCGGCATATTGCTGTCGTCGATGGGCGTTGGCACAGCGACGATATGAAAACTGGCCTGTTTCAGGTCTTCCGGATTTGCGGTAAAGAGGATATCCGTTCCCTCGAAGCCTTCCGGTCCGATTTCACGGCTGGGATCTTCCCCCCTGTTCAGCATGGCCACCCTGTCGGGCCGGATATCGAATCCGATGACACGGAACATGCGTGCAAACTCCAGGGCAATGGGCAAACCCACATAACCCAGTCCGATCACCGATATCGCACTCTTTTTTTCCTCAAGGTCTTTGATAAAATTCATATATCGCCGATTATTTAATATTATTTAAAAATGGATGAGACAATGCACCGGCCTGTCGGGGCTGTGTATTGCGGATACGGTAGGCCAGGTCGATGCTGCTGCGGGCATCCTGGGCAGAGAAGCCTTCGCCTCCAAGAATTTTCTGATAGCTGACCGTATGGAGGTCAGTAAACCCTCCGCTGAACTCTATTTCTTCTCCCTGGATGGTGATGCTGCGGTAGGTTCGTTGGCCTTTCACCCTGACCGCCTCAGGCAGGTGATCTTCATCAATGCTAAGGAACCAACGCACCCTGGCCCTGTCGAGGGTCACAATACCGGCACAGCTGTAATCGTCATGGCGGTGGACTTCCAGGTCGCGGACTTCTCCGAACAGCCACAGCAGCATATCAAAGAAATGAATGCCAATGTTGGTGGCCACGCCTCCGGATTTCTTCATATCTCCTTTCCAGCTACGGAGGTACCAGTTGCCGCGGCTGGTGATATAGGTGAGGTCGACTTCCTGACTGGGGAGATCGCGCATGGCGTCGAACTTCTCATTCAGGGCCTGTATGGCCGGATGCAGGCGGAGCTGCAGGATGACACTGATATTATGCCCTGTTTCATGCTCAATATCCTGGAGCGCATCGACATTCCATGGATTCAGTACCAATGGTTTCTCGCAAATAGCATGCGCTCCGTTGCGCAGGGCGAGGCGGATATGCGCATCATGCAGATAGTTGGGGCTGCAGATGGAAACAAAATCAACCTGCTGCCCGGGTTGACGTCTTAGCTTGTCCAGGTGCCGGTCAAAACGTTCCGGTTCAGAAAAATAATCCGCTCGCGGGAAATAGCTATCGATGATCCCGACGCTGTCAGAAGGATCGAGGATGGCGACGAGGTCATTGCCGGTATCCCGTATGGCCTGCATATGGCGGGGTGCGATATAACCTGCTGCACCGATGAGGGCAAACCGTTTCATGCTTTTATTTTTTATCATCCAATTTAATAACAATCTGATCCTGAAGACGGTAGCGCTGTCCACTTTCCGGACAGGCAGCTTCTCCATGCTCATCAAAGCTGAGGCGATGACCGTATTCGCTCATCCATCCCACACGACGGGCCGGGTTACCAACGACAAGGGCGTAGGCAGGCACCGATTTGGTTACCACGGCACCGGCACCCACAAAAGCAAAAGCACCGATTTCATGACCACAAACGATCGTCGCATTGGCACCGATGCTGGCTCCTTTTCGCACGACCGTGACGGTGTACTGTCCTTTGCGCACCACAGCGCTGCGGGGATTGGTGATATTTGTAAACACCATGGAAGGACCCAGAAAAACATCATCCTCGCATATCACACCTTCATAAATACTGACGTTGTTCTGCACCTTGACATTTGCTCCTAGTGTTACACCGTTGGCGATGAAGACATTCTGGCCGATATTGCATTGCGGGCCGAGAACAGCACCTGCCATGAGATGAGAGAAATGCCAAATTTTACTCCCTGCCCCTATCTGGCAGCCGGCATCGATCACTGCCGAAGGATGTGCATAATAATCAGGATTTTGCATAGGATATACTTTAAGAAAGATACTGACGGACCAGGTCCGTAATGAACGTCTGCTGGGCCTCTTCCAATTCGGTATGCATGGGCAGGGAGATACAGCGCCGACTGACATCTTCTGCGACAGGAAAATCACCGGCCTTGTAACGTGGATCCAGGTAGGCTTTCTGCATATGCAGCGGAACCGGATAATATATAGCGCAGGGCACTTCATGCTGCTGCAACCAGGCGAGCAATCCATCCCGCTTATCTGCGGGGACCAGTAAGGTGTATTGGTGGAAGATATGGTTGGTTCGCGGACTGCGGGCAGGCAGGACCAGACCCGGGACGCCCCGCAGCGAGTCATCGTAGCGGTCGGCTGCAGCCTGACGTGCTGCATTGTATTGGTCGAGGTATTGCAGCTTCACTTTCAGTACGGCAGCCTGGATGCTGTCGAGACGGGAATTGACACCCACGAGGTCGTGGTAATACCTGACTTTCATGCCATGGTTGACGATGACGCGCAGCATATCGGCCAACTGATCATCGTCGGTAAAGATGGCCCCGCCATCGCCATAACATCCCAGGTTTTTGGAAGGGAAGAAAGAGGTACAGCCGATATGCCCCATGGCACCTCCCATGCGCGCCCCTGAGCCATCCATGTAATGGTATTTTGAGCCGATGGCCTGTGCCACATCTTCGATAATATAGAGATCATGTTCACGGGCAATCTGAAATATTTCGTCCATATCGGCACACTGTCCGAAGAGGTGCACCGGAACGATGGCCTTTGTTTTGGGGGTTATGGCCTTGCGGATGGCCTCAGGATCAATGTTAAATGTATCAGGCTGAATATCCACCAGCACAGGCGTGAGGCCGAGCAGGGCAATCACCTCTGCTGTGGCGATAAAGGTAAAAGTGGTAGTAATCACCTCATCTCCAGGCTTAAGGCCCAGTGCCATCATGGCCACCTGCAGGGCGTCCGTCCCGTTGGCACAGGGTATCACGTGCCTGGAGCCCAGGTAGGCCTCCAGATCCTGTTGAAATGCCTTGACCTCAGGGCCATTGATAAAGGCCGTGGAAGCAACCACGGAAGCAATGGCAGCATCGATCTCCGTCTTAATCTTCAGGTACTGGCCTTTGAGGTCAACCATCTGGATCTTGTTCATAGCTGCATTAGGTTAAGTGACAGGTGTTGTAAAGGCAGCAAAGATAGATAATATGCCGGGATTGCCGAAGCCCGGTATCAGGCTATTCCTAAGCTCAGGTCGTATGCCCGGATCCCTTCAATCCACATCCAGACAGCGATATTCATGGGCAATTTTGTTACTTTGCAAACCAAAGGATAATGAACGCAATAAAGGCTTCTTTCTGATGCAGGCCCTGAAATAAGTACCGCAGGGTAGCGTTAGGTACGACAAGAATCCCACACCTATGCAAAAACATCTCCTATTCTGGTTTATTCTCCTGAGCCTCCTGCCCTGGAACGGGCGCGGGCAGTCCAGGAATGAAGCCATGTCGGTGCCCTGGATACAAGGCAGCATGGGGGCTTTCCTGCCAGCGGGCGACCTTTCTGCACGTTTTGGGCCACTGGCTTCTGCGGGTCCGGCCTTCATGTACAAGACCCGAACCAACTGGGTATTCGGACTGGAAGGCGACTTCCTTTTTGGCAATGATGTCAGGGAAGACCATCTTTTCGACGCCATCAGTACAGAGCAGGGTTACATCATCGATGCCGGTGGGCTGTATGCTGATGTCTTCACCAGTATGCGCGGGTTTCGGATCGGCGCCAGGGTGGGATACATTCTGTCGTTGAGCGAAAAGAATAAGAACAGCGGGCTGATGATGACGCTGGGTGCAGGGTTGTTGCAGCACAAGATCAGGATTGATAACAAAGGGAACAGGGCACCTCAGCTCGATGAGGATTATGTAAAAGGATATGACCGTCTCAGCAACGGGCTCTCTCTCACTGCCAGTGCAGGTTACCTGCATCTGAGCTCCCGTCGTATTGCCAATTTTTACGCCGGGCTGGAGTTCACCACGGCTTTCGCGAAATCGCGGCGGGATTGGGATTTCGACCGTATGGCAAAGGATGAGGCCCAGCGCACCGACATCCTGATCGGACTTAGGGCCGCCTGGATGATCCCGTTATACGGGGCCTCCAAACAAAAAACCTATTACTACTGATTTTATCAAGGATGATGTGGGCCGGCCTTTACACACTGGGTATCCGATTCTACCTCCTTGGGATCCACCTGGCTGCCCTCTTTTATCCCAAAGCCAGGAAGTGGCTGAGAGGCAGAAAGAACCAGTTTATCCAGCCCTTACAGAAAGCCGATGGAAGGATGCGTATCTGGTTCCATTGCGCCAGTCTTGGAGAATTTGAGCAGGGCAGGCCGCTGATCGAAGCCATCAAAGCGGTAAGCCCGCAGTCCACGATCCTGCTCAGCTTCTTTTCTCCTTCAGGTTATGATATCAGGAAAAACTATGCCCTTGCTGACCAGGTCGTTTACCTCCCGCCCGATCTTCCTGGACAAGTGAGGCGATTTCTTGACAATCTGCAGCCGGATGTGGCCATTTTCGTCAAATATGAGTTCTGGCATAACTACCTGCAGGCCCTGCAAAACCGGCACATCCCTTATTATTTTATTTCCGCCGTCTTCAGGCCGTCCCAGCTTTTCTTCAGGCCATGGGGAAATTGGTTCAGGAAACAGCTGGTGCAGGCCTCCCATATCTTTGTTCAGGATGCCTCTTCGTTGCGTTTATTGCATGAGCACGGACTGAACAATGCCAGCCAGAGCGGAGACACTCGTTACGATCGTGTGAGCGCCCATGCGCTCCATCCACCTGCTGTGCCTTTGCTGTCAAATTTTGGCAGCAATGCCCTGCTCATCGTAGCCGGCAGCACATGGCCGCAGGACGAGAAGCTGCTCCTGCATCTCAAGGCTCAGACCGGGTTGCCTATTCGTTTTATCATCGCACCCCATGAAGTGGATGACAAGCGGGTGAACGGGATCACCTCTGCCTTTGGCCCGGATGCCATGCGATACAGCCAGATACAGGATGTGATCCCAACTAATATCAGGGTTATTATCATCGACAACATCGGGATGCTGGCCGGTCTTTATGCCCTGGCGGATATCGCCTATGTGGGAGGTGCGTTCGGAAGCGGGTTGCACAACATTCTTGAGCCGGCGGCCCATGGAAAACCTGTGGTTTTTGGTCCACACCACCACCGTTTCCCGGAGGCAGCGGCCATGATCCAGGAGGGAGGCGGTTTCAGTGTCAAAGACGAGAAGCAATGGACCTCCTTGGTCAGGGAATGGAATGAAGACCCGGTGAAGCGACAGCAGGCGGGGCAGGCAGCCCGCCTATTTGTCGAGATACGACGTGGGGCTACGGACAGAATCATGAAGCATATGACGCGAATGGTGCTGAAATAGATCCACATTTTTCTTGACATGATGTTATTTATTTCTAACTTTGTGTTAGATTTAACTAACATCAACCATGAAAAGATCAACCATTATTTTCGTTGTGGTGTCGATGGTCATCATAACGGCTCTTTTGTGGCTATTGAGTGCCCAGGGGCAAGTGAACACGTTGGACCTTGTACATACAGGGGTTATTTTTCTATTGGTGGTCTTTGCTGTATTTCTGGGGATCAGCAGGGTACGCAATACGCGTAGGGGAGAACCACAAGAGGATGAGTTATCCCGCAAGCTTTTGCAGCGTGCTGCATCCATATCCTATTATATCTCGTTGTACATATGGGTCGCATTATTAATTGTGAAGGACAGGGTGGTTATTGATACAGAGCAGTTGATCGGAAGCGGGATACTGGGCATGGGGTTGGCGTTTGCCATTACCTGGGCAATACTGAACAGCAGGGGATTACAGCATGAATAACAGGATAAGGGAGTATCGCGCCAGGCACAACTTCACGCAGGAGGAGCTGGCCCGTTTGGTGAATGTGCGCCGGGAAACCATTGTCTTTCTGGAGAAGAACAAATACAATCCGAGTCTGAAGCTAGCCTTCGACCTGGCCAGGGTATTTTCAGTCAGTATTGAAACCCTTTTCTTTATGGAGGAGGATGAGAAATTAGGAATTAGGAATTAGGGATTAGGGGTTAATAATCAGGTAATTACGAATTAAGAATTACGAATGATTGCTGAATGCTGATCGCTGTAAACTTATCGTGAGTGTGAGTGCGAGGTTTGAGAAAACAGCGTGATCGCCTAAGCGATCACGCTGTTTTGGGTACCCGGAGCGGGAGTCGAACCCGCACAGCCGTGGGGCCAAGGGATTTTAAGTCCCTCGTGTCTACCAGTTCCACCATCCGGGCAGACAGTAAAAAACCTCCCGTATCTGAGAGGTTCTTGTTCGATGCTGAGCGGAAAACGGGACTCGAACCCGCGACCCTAACCTTGGCAAGGTTATGCTCTACCAACTGAGCTATTTCCGCTAATGGGAGTGCAAATATACATGCTTTCTCTGATTCGGTACAAGAAAATTTTTGAAAAATATTCAAAGAACGATCGTGTCTTAGGATTTCTGCTTCTTCTCCTGGGATTTTCGGAGTAACTTCTTGATTTCGTTGAGTTTCATCAGAGCTTCCACAGGGGTGAGGGTATCCACATCAATATTAAGGATGTCGTCGCGTATCTGCTCCAGCAAGGGATCATCCAACTGGAAAAAGCTCAACTGGAAGGGGGATCCGGATGCGGGGGATGCCTTTTTTCGTCCGGACTCCTGGCCGGCAAGCTGGGCATGGCTGTGAGAGGATTCCAGCTTGCCCAGCAGGTCATGTGCCCGTTGAATAACGCTGGCGGGCATTCCCGCCATCCGGGCCACATGAATACCGAAGCTGTGTTCGCTGCCGCCTGGCATCAGTTTGCGGATGAAGATCACCTTATTACCAACCTCTCTGACGGCC
>Ga0208041_1001000_pt1 | contig 21014 bp, 19 predicted proteins | sample AD_SCU002_MetaG_FD_184453 | JGI IMG/M metagenome (GOLD analysis project Ga0208041, IMG submission 184453) | Active sludge microbial communities of municipal wastewater-treating anaerobic digesters from China - AD_SCU002_MetaG (SPAdes) (version 2) | ecosystem: Engineered > Bioreactor > Anaerobic...
TCAGTCCGGGGTCGTTTGACTTCCTGGTATCCGTGCGCATCGTGACGATGGTGGTCATCGGCGGCATGGCGAGCATCTGGGGCTCTTTGCTCGGAGCCTCCCTGCTGACGGTTCTTCCTGAGTTTCTACAGGCTTTCGCCGACTCTGAAATGATCGTCTACGGCCTCATCCTGATGGTGATCATGATCTTTCTCCCGCAAGGGCTCACCCGTGGGATAATGGATGCCTATGAAGGTGCAAGAACCCGAAAAGCCTCTAAATCCGCCTCTGTTAACAGTTGAATCGCTGTCCAAATCCTTCGGCGGAATCCAGGCCCTCTACAACCTCTCATTCGAGGTCTCCCCCGGAGCGATTCATGCGGTGATCGGGCCGAACGGGGCGGGAAAGACCACGCTCTTCAACATCATTACCGGGTCGTACGATCCCGATGAAGGCACTATCCGGTTTCGGGACCGCAAGGTTTCGGGGCGGAGCGTTCACGAGCGGGTGGGCTACGGGATCGGGCGTACTTTTCAGAACGTCGAGCTGTTCGGTTCCATGACGGCACTCGAAAACGTGTTGGTCGGCCGTCACGTGAAGACGTGTTGCGGATTTTGGGGGGCCGTCACGCGTCTTCCCCGCGTGCGCCGGGAGGAGCGTGAAGCACGGGAATACGCGATGGAGCTGTTGCGTTTCGTGGGGCTGGAAGATATGGCCGACCATCGCAGCTCGGATCTTCCCTTCGGCTGGCAGCGTTTTCTTGAGATTGCCCGGGCGCTGGCCGTGGAACCCGCCCTGTTGTTGCTGGACGAGCCTGCTTCGGGTCTGAACGCCGTGGAAACCCAGCGTCTCGGAGAACTGCTCGAACAGATCCGCGGGCGCGGCATCACCCTTCTGCTCGTGGAACACGACATGTCCCTGATCATGTCGATCTCCGACCGGATCCTGGTGCTGCACCAGGGGCGTAAACTGGCGGAAGGGACGCCCCTGGAGGTCCAGGCCAATGAAGCGGTAATCTCCGCCTACCTGGGTGCCGACTAGTGCCGGGAATGCGGCCGTGGAACCCGGCGTATTCCAGGAAGTGAGAACCATGCTGCGTATTCGCAACCTCAAGTGTTTTTACGGACGGATTCGCGCGGTCAGCGGTGTGAGCCTCTCCGTGCGCCGGGGGGAAATCATTGCCCTCATCGGGGCGAACGGGGCCGGCAAGAGCACGCTGCTCAACGCGATTTGCGGTTTGCATCCCCAGTGGAACGGCGAAATCCTGATCGAGAAGCAATCGCTGAGCGGGTTGAAGCCGCCGGACATCGTCAAGATGGGAATCAGCCTCGTTCCCGAAGGAAGGATGCTGTTCCCGCCGCTCAGCGTCATCGACAACCTGAAGCTGGGCGCGTACGTCCGGTACCGGAAAAAGGAACATCGGGAGATCGAGGGCGACCTCGGCACCGTGCTCGAGTTGTTTCCGGTATTGAAGGAAAGGATGAAGCAGCCTGCGGGGATGCTTTCGGGCGGGGAACAACAGATGCTCGCCATCGGCCGTGCGCTCATGGCACGCCCCCGTCTGCTGCTGCTCGACGAGCCTTCCATGGGGCTGGCCCCCTTCCTGGTGCGGTTGATCCTCGACGTGCTCGTCCAGCTCAAAGGGCAGGGAATGACGGTCCTGCTCGTCGAGCAGAACGCGCGCGCCGCGTTGCAGATCGCGGACCGAGGCTACGTTCTGGAGAACGGGAAGGTGATTCTCGACGGGAATGCTTCGGAACTGCTCACGGACCATGACGTCAAGCGCGCCTACCTGGGCAAGGACTATCGTGAATTCTACGAAGGGAGGGCCTGATCATGCCCATCTGGAATCGCAGGGATGAATGCTACGATGCGGACGAGCGGCTCCAGCAGCAGATGGAGCGTCTGCAGAGCGCGCTCAACCGAGCCTACAACGTTCCCTTCTACCGGAATCATTTTGCCCGGCATGGCGTTGAGCCTACCGTAGTGGAAAGCATCGAGGATCTGTCCCGCATTCCGTTCATCGAGCCGTGCCATTTCAGTGAGAATTATCCCTACGGCCTCTTTGCGGTGCCCCTGCGCGATATCGTGCGCATCCACACCGCGCGCGGCAACGGCCCTCTGCCGGTGGTGAGCGGCTACACGAAAAAGGATCTGCTGATTTGGAGGGAACTGGTGGCCCGTGCATTGACGGCCGCCGGTGTGTCCTCCACGGACATTCTGCAGGTCGAGCTCGACCCGGGCCTTGCCAACTGGGGCCGCGACTACAAGGACGGGGCGGAATCCGTGGGCGCCGGCGTCATTCCGATGACGACACTGCCCCCGGAAAAGCAGTTGATGATCCTGAAGGACTACAAGACTTCCGTTCTCGTCACCAGCGCGTCGGGGGCGGAGCAACTGGTCTACCACCTGTTCCGGGCGAACCTGAATCCCAATGAGCTCGCCCTCAAGACGCTCATCCTCGTGGGCGACGCTCCCGGAGACAACGTCCGGGGCAATCTGGAGGAACAGCTCCATGTGCGCGCGTGGCTGCACCATGGACTGAACGAAGTGCCGGGACCGACCTTGGGATTCGAGTGCGAGGAGCGCAACGGGCTCCATGTCAGTGAGGACCACTTCCTGATCGAAGTCGTCAATCCCGATACCGGGGAACTCGTGAAGGCCGGCGAGGAAGGCGAACTGGTACTCACGACCCTGACCACGCGCGCCTATCCCTTGATCCGGTTCCGCACCGGAGACCGGGTCCGGCTTCTGCACGGCGCCTGCCCCTGCGGACGCACTCTGCGACGCGTGGAATGGCTTCCCCATCGCTCCGACGACATGATGGTGATCCGCGGCGTGAAGGTCTATCACAAACAGATCTTTCATATTCTCACACGTGAACTGGGATTCGAACCCCCTCTCTACCGTTTCATGGCTGTGAAACAGCAGATGATGGAATACCTCGAGGTTTCCCTGGGCGTGAACGAGAGCATCTTTTCCGATGAGATCAAGGAAATGCAGAAGCTCTCCCAGAAGCTCTCCGACGAGCTGTCGCTGGAAATCGGCTTGCCCGTCGCCATCAGACTCAAGGAGCAGGGGTCTTTCACATAAAGCGGGAAGGACACGGGAACCTCCACGCAGGGCCGACGCAACCGGTTTCATGAATTCAGGCTTTTCCCTGCAACAAATGCCCGAAAGCCGCCGGGAATCCTGCCCGCGACCTCCGCCGGTTCGGTCGAAGGCGGGAATTCGACGGTGTCTTTTCCTCGAGGGTCAGATGCTTCGGAAAGCGTTTCTCCTCAATCTTGGCATGCTCGATTACAACCGGTCCCGGGACCTCCAGAAGCGGCTTCACGCGAGAAGGGTCATCGATGTGGTGCCCGATACGGTACTCCTCGTGGAGCATCCTCACACCATTACCCTGGGACGGCGCGGAAACAGGCTTTGCCTGAAAGCGTCGCCGGAGGATCTGGAAAGAATGGGAATCCCCGTCGTCCAGGTCGAAAGGGGCGGGGACGTCACCTATCACGGTCCCGGCCAGGCAGTGGTGTACCCCATCCTTCATCTGCGTGAAAGCGGTCTGAGCCTTGCGGATTACGTGGCGGCACTCGAAAGTCTTGTCATCGGCGTACTCGGCGACTTCGGGATCAAGGGGAGACGCAACGGCAAGAACCGGGGCGTGTGGGTCGGAGGCGACAAGATCGCTTCCGTCGGAATAGCGGTCAGCAGGTGGGTTTCCTATCATGGTATCGCGCTGAATTGCACCACGGATCTCGGATACTTCGGGTTGATCGACGCCTGCGGATTGAAAGGGGTCGAAATGACCTCCATATCCAAGATCCTGGGAAAGGATGTATCCGGGTCCGAAGTGGGCCGAAGCATCGCTTTTCACCTCCGCAGGCTGTTTGAAAGAGACTGGCAGGAGAGAACACTGCCGGAAGTCGAGGCGCTTCTGAACGACTGAGCCCGGGGGACGACTGTGAGGGATTATCAATGCTCCTGCTGAAACGATATACTGGGCAAGAGAAGAAATCTCACCGCGATCGGGAAGGAAGATCATGAAACCGCGACTGCTGATATGCATGGGTGGTATAGGTATTATATGCTGGCTCGGGTCGTGCCTGGCCAACGTTCGCGTCGTGGAGGCCGCGGAGGCCAAGCCCGCCCGGACTCAGGGCACGATGGACGCCTCGGTCATTCGTGTCGACAAGTACGGGGTCTACGTACCCAACATCGTGTTTTATTTCGACCCGGAAACGAGCAAGCAAAGGAACGATGCGCTCGCCGCCGCCGCTCAAAAACTCATAGGCAGGAAAGCGAGCATCACCTTCTCCGCCACCGCCGATTTGACCAGGGACAAGCATCCTCTGTTGGTGGACATCGTTCCCTCGAAAAACGAACCCGCGGCCCACCCTCCCCGGGCGGATCGGGGGGACGAGACATCGAAATACGGGGATGAAACCGACGACCGGAGACAATTCGCCCCGGAGCCGCCAGTGAGCGGGGAGCCGAAGGGTGCTGTCGCAACCGGCAGCCGGCTTGCCCCGGATGAGGCGGAGGAATCGCCTTCCGCACCCTCCGGGGCGCCGCCCGGGGCCGCTTCCCGAGTGGAACCGCTCGTTCCTCCCGTTGTCGACCGCGCCACTTCCATTCGCAGAGAGGAAATCGTCGAATTCATCGAGGGCTGCATGGATGCCGTCGCGGAAAAGGACATCAGTGCGGTGCTGTCCTGTTACGCGGACAAGGTCGACTACTATTCCAAAGGGACGGTGAGCAGGGAATTCGTCCGGAAGGACAAGGAGCATTATTTCCGAAGGTGGGATACGATCGAGTCGTCCATCGACGGGAACGTGGTGCTGATCGTCACCGACCAGCAGGATGTGAAAATTGCCAAGTTCATCACCTCTTTCAACGTCCGCAATGACGAAAAATCGGTTTCGGGAAAAGCGGAAAACATCTGGGCCATCCAGAGGATCAATGACGATTTGAAAATCGTGGACGAAAAGCAACGGATACTCAGGAGCGAAACCTGGCAGTGAGCGTTGCGGGACAGGTCCGGCCCCGCTGTCCGCCTTGAGTTTCCATGGGAGGCCCGAGTGCTTCCGGGACGGGGGATGCCGGCCTGGAAACGCTTTCAGCCGGGGAGGATCCGTTTCGAGTGAAGGGTCGGGAAACGGTGTCGTCCCGTGCCTCGCGCGGCCGGGATGGGCGCGACGTTCCTTGTCTGTCGGGACGGCGACACTTCAAGGCTTGGGAATATTCTGCAGTTGGGTTCGCAGGAAATCTATGGTTTTGTCCCGGTTTTCCATTTCCTTCTGCAGCTTGGCGTGGTGTGCGGCTATGGCGATATGGTTTGCCACGGTGATAAGGAGATCGATCTCCTCCTGATCCAGTTCGATATCCCTGTTGGCCGTCAGGTTCATGACGCCGGTTATGTTGTCCATGACGATGAGCGGGATGCAGATCACGACCTTGAAACCCTTGCGTATGAGCAGCGACATCCGGTCTTCTTCCTCGAGCTCGGAGACGTGCTGGGCGATGAACGCCCTGTTGCGGACGGCTTTCCCGGTGAAACCTTCATTCCGGTTGATTTTTTCCATGCCCCTGGGATCCGTGCCGATGGCCGCGGCCAGGGCCAGGTAGAGGCCGCTTTCATGCATCAGGTAGATTCTGCCTGCGTCCAGGTCGAAATGAGCCAGGACTTTCCAGATGGCTCCTTCCAGCATTTCCCTGAGGCTGAGGGAGGCTGAAAGAAAGTTGCCGAGCTCATGGATGAGGGCCATTTGCTTTCTGAGGTCTTTCGGCTTGAGATCGGCGGTCATGATGGAGATGATCGTGTTGCTGATCGTCATGATGGGTATCCCTCTGGAGCGGTAGCTAAGGTATCCTGGGTTTCCGGCTGTGTTCCCGAATCACGCGCGTGCCGGCCGAGAATACACACGCCCCGGGAAGGTCCTCTCCCGGGTGGGCGGCTCCGCGGTTCCACGGCTACCGCCGCCCCCCGCCACGACACTCACCTTTTCTCTCGGTTGTTGGATGGAGAAAGAACATCGTTCGGTGCACATCCGACGAGACGCGATCCCCTCCCTCCCCCCGCGGAGAACATGCCGTAACTCCCCCGAGGAAAGAGCATTGGCAGGACTCGTTTCCTCCAGCGCACGGCATGCGGGGATATCTCGACCCGGCGCACAAGCTTGCGACAACGATACTATCTAGCAAAGGCTTCGGGACAATTCAAATCATTTCAACCACCGGCGGGGCGAAAGACGAAACGGGACCGGATGTCCCGTGCCGCAGGGCGTTTCCGGTCTCCCCGCAGGGTCCCTCCGCCTCGGATGGAACGCGCGACCGCGGATCGCAGTGGGGCTTGCCCCCGTTTTTCTCCCCGTTCCCTGATTCCCTGTTCCGAGGGCTTGAACGCGAATCGGTATCAGGGGGTGGGAATAATGATCATTTCGAACGTGGCGGAAATGTGGTAATAGATGAAAACCTCCGCGGCGACGATTTTCTGCCGCCTTGGGGGGTAATGATGTTGCCGTTGGAAGAATCTCATCAGCGCGAGTCATCATCCTGGCGAACCCCGGATCGGCGTCCGAGACAGGCGCAAAGGCCGGGGAAAGCGTGATCTCCCGGGTTCCGGCTTTCGCCGAAATGACGTCCGAAAGTTCTCACCACGAGGCGGCAAAGGCCTGAAGCAACAATATCGTCCGATGAGGGGTGATCGAGGAATGCTTGAGATGTCGCTTTCCGAGTACCAAGGCTCCGTGGACTATTTGTTCGGATTGCAGAAACACGGCATCAAATTCGGGCTCAATTCCACGAACAATCTGTTGACGCGGCTGGGGAATCCTCATCGCAGTCTTCGTTGTATTCATATCGCGGGAACGAACGGCAAGGGCTCGACCGCGGCCATGCTGTCCAGCATGTTGAGGAAGCACGGGGTGCGGGTCGGTTTGTACACCTCGCCTCACCTGGTGCGTTTTACCGAGAGGTTTCGCATCGACGAGCGGGAGGTGGGTACCGATCGTATCCTTGCGATATTTGAAAAAGTGAGAAAGCAGATCGACGACCGGGAACCGCCGACGTTTTTCGAGGTGGTTACGGCCATGGCGCTGCTGTTGTTTGCTGAAGAGAAAGTGGAATGGGCGGTCATCGAGACGGGGATGGGCGGACGGCTGGACGCCACCAATGTGATTCACCCCAGGGTTTCGGTGATCACGAATGTCACTTTCGATCATCAGGAATATCTGGGCTGTACACTGTCCTCGATAGCCAGGGAGAAGGCCGGCATCATCAAGGAAGAGGTGCCGGTGGTAACCGGGGTTACGCAGCCCCTGGTCCACGGCGTCCTGACGGCGACCTGCCAGCGAAAGCGCGCCGTTCTATACCGGTTGGGCAAGGAATTCAAAGCGAGAAGAAGACCCGGCGGGGCAGCCCGATACCAGGGGTTGAAATGGGACTGGCCTTCCCTGGAGCTCAGCCTGCCCGGGGTGCACCAGGTGCGCAATGCAGCCCTGGCCTTAGCGGTACTCGAGGTGCTCGAGGAGGGAGGGGATTTCTATATCGATTCCGGTGCCGTCGAACTGGGCCTTTCAGCGGTTCACTGGCCGGCGCGACTCGAGATCCTCGGCCGGAGACCGCTCATTCTTCTGGATGGCGCCCACAATCCCCAGGGAGCCGAATCCCTGAGGGACGCTCTGAGGAATTGCTTCACTTACCAGAAGCTTCACCTGGTCATGGGCATCATGGAAGACAAGGACATTGCCGGCATCTTTCGACGGCTGCTGCCCCTGGCCGAAACGGTAATATTCACCCAGCCCAGGTATTCGCGAGCGGCGAAGGCGGATCGACTGCGGCAATTGGCCATGCCTTTTACTGGAAATCACTATGTAATTCCCGATGTGGCCGAGGCGATACAACAGGCGGGCCGGTTCGCCGGGCCGGACGATTTGATCTGTATCACGGGTTCGCTCTATTTTGCGGGTGAAGTGAAGGAGTTGTTCGGCGAGCCCATCGAAAGGTGAGTGACTGAACCGCTGTTCCGGGTTGATGTGAGGTTTCCGGGACGACGAGCACTCAAAAATTCGAGACAACCTGATCAAGAGCAGCTATGAGCCATTCCAGACACCTCGCAATGTGTGCAATTCTCTTCACCGTGGTTGCCTCGGTTCTCCACATGATCCCGGTTCCCTGCGCTGCCGAGTCAAAGAGCGTCACGACCCTCGGATTCAGCCGCGAAAGCTTTCTGGGAACCGTCCAGGGGACATGGAGAATCGAAGCCGGGAGTATTGCCTACGACCAGTCCAAACAGGTTTACACGGCGGAGGGCGGCGTACGGATCACATCGCACGAGCGTGTCATCCAGGCCGACTGGGCCACCGTGGACATGGAAAAGAGGCAGGCGGAACTGCGCGGACATGTATTTCTTCAGTACGGAAGGAACTGGCTGAAGGGCGAATACGTTCTATGGAACCTGGACATGGAAACGGGGTGGCTGGACGGCGGTCTCATCTATTTCGCCGAGAATCAGTTGTACGCGGAGGGGAAATACATCACCAAGATCGGTCCCCACCAGTTCGAAATGAAGGAAGGCTTTCTGACGAGCTGCGATCCGGCCAATTCGGACTGGAAAATCAAGTACGACGAAATGAACGTCAATTTGAACGGTTTTGCCTGGGCTACCCACACCTCTTTCTGGATCAGGGATTTTCCCGTCTTCTACTCTCCCTATATCGCGCTTCCGGTGGACCAGAGGAGGCAGTCCGGGTTCCTGCTGCCCTGGGCCGGTTACTCCAAGCTGGATGGAGCGGCTTTTGAGATTCCGTTCTATTGGGCGATGCGGGGGGACATGGACGCGACGCTTTTCGGCCGTTACATGGAGAAGCGCGGCTTCATGGCCGGCGCCGAGTATCGCATCAATCACCGGACATGGGGCGAAGGGGTCTGGGCGGTCAACTATTTGCGGGACCAGGCCGACAAGGACTTCCTGTTCGACCAGGGCTACCCTTTCCAGACCCGGGATCGTTACTGGGTGAGGGCCAGGCACAATTTCGATTTGCCGGGGGAAATCGAGGCGCGTTTGAACCTCGACTACGTGAGCGACCGGAATTTTCTCCAGGAGTTCACGAAAGGGTCGGTCTCCTATGACTATTCCAACAAGGTGTTTCGCGACTACTTCGGACGCGGCATACTCGACGACAAAACGTCCTTGACGCGTGAATCCGCGTTGTACCTGTACAAGAGGACGGAGTCGACGCTGGTCGGCCTGGACATCCGCTATTGGGAACAGCTTGACGATACCCGGGACGAATTCACGTTCGAACGGCTGCCCGCGGTATCGTTCAATGTCATCCCGTCCTGGATCGAGCGGTTGCCGGTCTATTACACGTTCGACAGCTCGCTGGTCAACTACTGGCGCAGGGAAGGCTACAAAGGGGACCGCCTGGACGTGTATCCGCGCGTCCACTACCCGATGCACTACAAGAACTACATTGACATCGAGCCTTCGGTGGGGATGCGCGGTTCCTCGTACTGGGTCGACTGGGGGGGCGACAGCTCTCTCAACCAGTTGCAGGGGAGGTTCCTGACCGATGTGCGGATGGACATGAGCACGCGGCTGAATCGGGTGTATCCGATCAAGATCGGCGACTATGTGGCGCTGGAGCACGCCATACGGCCCGAGGTCGTGTATGAGTACGTCCCGGAGGCCATCCAGGGAGACATCCCGCGGTTCGATCGACTGGACCAGGATCAGGCGAGAAACGCCTTGCGATACGGGTTCACTACGTTCCTCACGGCCAAGGAGGTTCGGCAGGATTCCGAAGGGAATTCGGTCACAAGCTATCGTGAATTCGCGCGGTTGAAGTTGTACCAGCTGTTCAACATCGAAGACCCGCCGCCCGATGAAACATATTTCAATTTCGGCGAGGAGCAGGGGTTCACATCCGTGGGAATGCGGATCGACCTCATGCCGAAGCGCTACCTCACGCTGTCCTACGATGCCAATCTTTATTCGGACTCACCCAACGGCTACCATCAGGATTTCCTGCTGACCCTGGACGACGGGAAAGGCCACGCGGTGCGGTTCGACTACCAGTTCCGCGAGGACATGCCCGTCAACGAGCTGACCACGGAAATCGTGTTCAAGACATTTTCAAACCTGTATTTGAACACGTACCATGATTACTCCTTCGACCAGGGCACGATTTATAAGCAAGGCTACGGGATAAAGTACCTGCGCGGATGCTGGGCCCTCGGCGTGGCCTTTGAGAAGGAAGACAACGACGAGCGGGTGATCGTTTCGCTCAACCTGCTCGGTCTGGGCAACCTGGTGGGCAGTTTCGGCTACAAGACGGGAGAGAGTCCCTCCGGTCTGCCGTGACGACTGGCGGACGGCGCCCGGGTCCCGTCGAAAAGTGCGAGGCGGTTCGGTCCTGCCCGCAAGAACGCTCTTGACATTGGAAACCCGATCTTTTATACATCACTGCTTCGGGTTTGACTTATTTTAGATGCGGAGAGCCGTCAATGAAGACAATCAGCGCGAAATTTGAAGCAAGTCAGCGCAAATGGATCCTGGTGGATGCCGAGAACCAGGTGCTGGGAAGACTCGCCAGCCGGATCGCCATGCGGCTGAGAGGAAAGCACCTGCCTGCATTTACCCCTCACGTGGATCTCGGGGACTTTGTGGTGGTGATCAACGCCGACAAGGTGCAGCTGACCGGAAATAAATGGGACCAGAAACTCTACTATCGCCACAGCGGTTACATGGGTGGGGTGAAAGTGCAGAGTGCGCGGAAGCTCAATGCCGGCAATCCGGAGAAGCTGCTGCGATTGGCGGTGTGGGGCATGCTTCCCAAGAACCGGCTCGGCCGGAAGCTCATCAAGAAGCTCAAGGTTTACAAGGGCGCCGAGCATCCGCATGAAGCTCAGCAGCCGGCGAAGATCGCCTTGTAGCACAATAAGAATAGCAGGAGAGTTCAACGATGGCGGATCAGCGTTTTTACGCAACGGGGAAACGGAAGACTGCGGTCGCTCGGGTCTGGCTCAAGCCGGGGTCGGGCTCCGTGAGCATCAACAAGAGAACGATCGAGGAGTATATCGATCGCGAAACCAGCAAAATGGTCATTTACCAGCCCCTGGTTCTAACGGGCACCTTCGGCAAGCTGGACGTAACCGTGAACGTGTTGGGCGGAGGCGGGTCCGGCCAGGCGGGTGCGATCCGTCACGGTATCTCCAAGGCCCTTCTGGAGTTCAATCCGGAGTTTCGAGAGGTACTCAAGAGAGCTGGATTTCTCACGCGGGATTCGAGAGTCAAGGAGCGGAAGAAATACGGCCGTCGAAGCGCCCGGGCAAGATTCCAGTACTCCAAGCGGTAGAGAGACTTCCCCGTTGCAGTTCATGGCTGGATCGCGGAGACTGCCGGAAACCCCCGGCATCACGCCATCCTGAAGGCTGCTCCAGGCGACGTTGCAACGTTGCGGCTGCCGGTTCGCCGCAAACATATCATAGGGGTGATGCGCGCGATGCGTGTCCCCCTACATTTTATTGTACGAGAGGAAAGCTATGCTGCGGGTTGCCATTGCCGGCGCATCCGGCTACACGGGATTCGAGCTCGTGCGTTTGCTCGATCGACATCCCCATGCCGAACTGAAGATGATCACCTCGCGGGTCCATCGGGGACAGAGGCTCGACAAAGTCTACCCGGCGCTGCGCAAGCACTGTGATCTGGTGTTCGAGGAGCCGGACCCCGAACGGCTGGCGGCCGAGGCCGATCTGGTTTTTACCGCTCTGCCCCACCGGGCGGCCATGGATATGATCCCGGATCTCCTCAAGGGAGGAGCGAAGGTGGTCGATCTGAGCGCCGACTATCGGTTTCTTGACGCAGCCGTGTACGAAGCCTGGTATGAGCCGCACAAGACCCCGGAACTGCTGAAGGAAGCGGTGTACGGACTGCCGGAGCTCCACCGGGAGGAGATCCGGAACGCTCGACTGGTCGGCAATCCGGGATGCTATCCCACCAGTGTCATTCTTGCGGCAGCCCCCCTTGTCGCCGGTAAACTGGCGGATCCGCGCACGTTGATTGCGGATTCCAAGTCCGGCGTGTCCGGCGCGGGGCGCGGGGTCTCCCTGACCGTTCACTTCTGTGAAGTCAATGATGGATTCAAAGCCTACAAAGTCGGCGAACACCGGCATACGCCCGAAATCGAGCAGGAACTGAGCCGCCTTGCGGGAGAGAAGCTTGCCGTCACGTTCACGCCTCATCTCGTCCCCATGAGCCGGGGGATTCTGAGTACCGTGTACGCAACCGTGGTTCAAGGAGTGACGCCGGAGGACATCAGCGCGGCTTATGAGTCCTTCTACCGGAATGCCCGGTTCGTTCGTTTGTGTCGCGCCGAGATGCCGACGACGCTGCAGGTGAGAGGCAGCAATTATTGCGACATCGGCTGGCGGCTTGATTCGAGGACAGGGCGCGCGGTCCTGATCGCGGTCATCGACAACCTGACCCGCGGTGCTTCGGGACAGGCGATCTGCAACATGAACATCATGTGCGGATTTCCGGAAGACTGCGGACTGCAGGATGCTCCGTGGCAACCCTGATCGCCTCGATATGCCGCGGATTCCGGGACGTCCGAAGGGGCGGAGAAGCGCACGCCCCCGATGGTTTCCCTCTCAACCCGAAAGCATTCCCGTGATGTGACGACGATGAGCCAGTACGATCTCCCTGAAAGAAAAAACTTCAAGCTCATCCTGGAATACGATGGTTCTCACTACCACGGATGGCAAAGACAGCTGGGGGTGTTGACCATCCAGGAGGTGCTCGAATCCCGGTTGGAGATCATGCTGCAATCGCCCGTCGGTGTTCGTGCATCGGGCCGGACGGACGCGGGTGTCCATGCCCGCGGCCAGGTGGTGAACTTCCACGTCCACACCCGGTTGAGGCCCGATGAGATTCTGCGCGGCATCAACAGCCTCCTGCCGCCCGACATCGTCGTGCTGCACGCCGAGGAGGCGGCCGAGTCCTTTCATGCGCGCTTTTCCGCCACGGGAAAAACCTACGAGTACCACATATTGAACAGGCCCATACGATCCGCGCTGCAGCGCCGATATGCATGGCACGTTCCCCAGCCGCTGGAACCGCAGCGCATGCGCGAATGTCTCGGGAGCCTGCTGGGGCGGCATGATTTTGCGGCTTTCATGGCATCCGGTTCCAAGGTGAAATCGACGGAGCGGACCATTCGAAGGGCCGACCTGGACTGCCTGGAAGATGGGGGAATGAGGCTCATATTCGAGGCAAACGGTTTTTTAAGGCACATGGTGCGAAATCTCGTGGGAACGATCGTCGAGGTGGGCAGAGGGGTGCGGGCTCCCGAAGAGTTCCTCGACATCCTGTCGAGCAGGGATCGCAAACGCGCGGGGATGACCGCTCCGGCGCATGGTTTGTTTCTGACGGCCGTGCACTACACTGAAGACCTGAGCTGCAACTCTTAGAAAAGGGGAAGGCAATGAAGCTTGCCGAAAGAGTATCAAGAATCAAGCCATCGGCCACCTTGACCATCAATTCGAAGGCGAAGGCACTGAAACAGAGTGGTGTTCACGTGGTGAACTTCGGTGTCGGCGAACCCGATTTCGATACTCCTGCGCACATTCAGGAAGCCGCCGTGGAAAGCATGCGCAACGGTCAGACGCGCTATACGGCCGTGGGCGGCATCGACGAGCTCAAAGACGCCGTTTGCCGGGATATCGAGAGCGGCTACGGCCTTGCATACAAACGTGAAAACGTATTGATTTCCTGCGGTGGGAAGCACGCTCTCTACAACCTGTTTCAGGCCGTCCTGGACCCGGGTGACGAGGTGATCATTCCCTCTCCTTACTGGGTTTCCTATCCTGACATGGTGGAACTGGCAGGGGCGGTTCCGGTGACGGTTCCGTGTTCCGAGGAAAACGCGTTCAAATTGCAGCCGGAGCAACTCGAGAAGGCCATTACGTCCCGCACCCGGCTCTTTATCATCAACAGTCCGAGCAATCCGACGGGGACCCATTACACCGCTTCGGATCTGGAGGGACTGGCAGAGGTGCTCGCCCGTCACCCCGATGTGCTCATCGCCAGCGACGACATTTACTGCCGGATCCTGTTCGGAGGCCGTGAGTGGACCAACCTTGCCATGGTGGACGAACGGATGATCGACCGGTGTTTCATCATCAACGGAGTGAGCAAGACCTACTGCATGACGGGATGGAGAATCGGCTACCTGATCGGGAATGAGGAAGTGATTCGCGCCGCCACCAAGATCCAGGGGCAATCGACCAGCAATCCGACCTCCATCTCCCAATATGCCAGTTTGGCCGCCCTCAACGGAGACCGGCTTCTCATCGACGAGATGGTGCGGACCTTCGAGGAACGGTCCCGATACGTGCTTGCGAGGATCGGAGAGTTGCACGGCGTCACGTGTCCGACCCCCGCGGGCGCTTTCTATGTCTTTCCCAATTTCAGCGCTTACTTCGGCAGGAAGGTGCAAGGCGCAAGCATTGCGAATTCGGTCGACCTTGCCGACTACCTCATGGAGAAAGCACACGTCGCCGTCGTACCCGGAAGCCCCTTCGGAGAGGATCGGTGCATCCGCATCTCCTATGCACTGTCGATGGACGATCTGAAGGAGGGGTTCGATCGAATCGGTGCCGCGCTGGCGGCCCTTCAATAGGAATCATCGCGGCACTCCCGCCGTGACGCAGTGAGTGACGGTCCGACCGGGGCGGGCCGGCGGCGGAAACACGGGAATACACGGTGGAAAGGCCGCCGTACCGGTTCGCGTTGGGGATTCCGGAACGGGGGATCGGCGGAAGGTGAGACGAACGGGGATAAACCCGCTCCCATGAGCTGCGCACTTGCAGGGCAGAGCTTCATGTCCTCACGCCCGGGGTTGCCGTTTGGAACGCAGTTGCCCATCGCACCCGCGACACCCCGCGAAACAAGAAGACGCAGGTTCGCCGGGAATCCGTTTCTCAGGCAAGCCGGTATTACTTGGTGATGAGGCCCTTTTCCATGGCGAAGGCAGTCAACGAGGAAGCGCTGTGCAGATCGAGCTTTTTCATGAGATTGGCGCGGTGCTTTTCGACGGTCTTGGCGCTGATACACAAGTAGTCCGCGATGTCCTTGTTCTTGTACCCCTCGGCGATCATCTTCAGGATCTCTTTTTCACGTTGAGTGAGCGTGTCCCAGGAAGTGCTGGATTTGATCGTCTTGCGCCCCTCGAGATAACCTTCGATGACCTTTTCGGATATGCCCGGGCTGAGGTAGGATTTTCCGGAAAAAACGCATTCGATGGCGAGCATCAACTCGCTGTGAGTGGCATCCTTGAGTACGTAACCGTCCGCTCCGGCCTTGAGTGTGGCCAGGATATATTCCTCCGACTTGTGGACGGTCAGGACCAGAATTTTTGTCGCCGTGCACTGTTTCTTGATCTCCTGGATCGCTCCCATGCCGTTCATGCGCGGCATGGACAGATCCATCAGCATGAGATCAGGCTTCAGGCTCTCAGCCAGTCGAACGGCGTCCAGACCGTCCTGTGCCTCCCCCACAACTTCAAAATCGGGATTTGAGGAAAGAAGCATTCGGAGCCCCTCCCTCAAAATGGTGTGGTCTTCAGCGATGACGATTCGTCTCTTGTCTCCCATGGCTTTCTACCCCGTCCTGGCGAATGAATTGGCTGCGCGGCAGCTCGCGCCGACCGGTGACGATCCCTCAGGAACCCCGAACCATCGTAACATACTGCGGATACGCAAATTTGATTATCATATTGATTTTGTAGCATACAGTAAACGGCACCAAAGGTGTAGTCTTTTTTGACATGGGCCTCCTACGGGACCTCCCGCACTACCGCGGTAAAATACTGTATTGCGCGGATACAGATACTGTGTCCAACCCATTTACCCCATACAGTCGATTCGGGAAAATGGCCGGGACTACCATCGAACATTTTTCATGGCTATCAGGATTCTTCGACACGAACCTTTCCCGACGTGTCGCCACACGGAGAAAGCGTCATGTGCCACGCTTTGATCGTCGAAGACAACTCGAATTTCCGCCGGTCGCTGCGTGAGACGCTGCTGGCGCGGTTCCCGTTCATGAGTATCGAGGAAGCCGAAGAGGGGGGAGAAGCTCTTCGGAAGCTGAATGCGTTCAGTCCGGGAATCGTCTTCATGGATATACAGCTCCCGGGAATGAACGGGTTGGAGCTCACCCGAAGCATTCGGGCCGGGCATGCCGGTCTGGTCATTATCGTCCTTTCCAGTTATGACCTGCCCGAGTACCGTGAGGCTGCAAGGCAGTGCGGCGCCGATTACTTTTTCAGCAAAGCCTACAACACCAGCCAGGAAATCACCGGTCTGGTGGATACGATCCTCTCCGGCAAGCCCGAGCCCGCAGGCGGCATGAGGATCACGAGTTGAACGAGCGGGTCCGGCCGCGCTTTCGAAATCCCGTTCGTTGTCATCCCCCATGGTTCATGGATTTGCATACAGTGTTCGTTCCAACCGAAATACCTTCTAAAACTATTTGTTTACAGTAATCACCGTATTTATCTCCAGCACTTTGACGGAGTAAAAGGGACCCATGAATATCGACAATATGCCGGTATAGCTGCCGGTGTTGAAGGTGAAATGGTGCCGGGGGTTACGGGAGTATTCTCGCGCCGTTTGTGACCGGACGAAGAGGGTCCGGCAAGGAGGGGAAAATGGTTGAGACTTCGAGAATCAGGGGCCACCTGTCCGCAGAACAGATCAGGATGAAAATGCAAATGACCGCGGGCTTCATGAAGATGCAGAAGTGGCTGGTCATTTACAATGCCATCATCGATCCGCGTCCGGTTTCCGAAATCGCCAAACATACCGGTCTCTCCGAGGGCAGCGTGTACAGAATCATCTCCGAGTACAACAGGTCGGGTCCGGATTCGCTGGACGGCACGGGCGCGAACGGTTCGATGTGGTTTGACGTCAAGGTGGATCCGATTTCAATGTGAGACACTTCATCCTTTCCCGGGGCCGCGGTCTCCGGCGCTTTCGAAGCGAACACCCACGCCGCGGTTCCGGGCAAGGCGAGATATCCGGACCCGGTCCTGTGCGGACCGACAGGGAGGAGATCACGGATCCACTTCTTCCATGTCTTCCGAAAGCAATCCGGCTGCGGGAACAATCATGGTCCACGGGCGGGCGTCCTCTGTGCGGGAGCATCGAGGGGGCATATCGTCACGTAACGAGACACGATCGTGCGGCCATGGTTTCGGCAACCATCTCCCCTCGCTCCCTCCGCTTTTCCGATAAAACCACTTGGTCCGAGGCATTCCTTCGTTGCGTGCTCCCCGCACAGGGGACATGGGGCACCGCTCCGCCCGGTTCGGGGTGTCGCGGGACCAGGCGCCGCCGCCACCAACATCAGGGACGCTCAAGGTCTACCGGAACGAGTTCCCCGTAGATTCAAGGCAACACAATTCTCCGGCAAGGCCGGCACGAGGAGAATCCGTTCCATCGTCTACAGGACCGTCACGAGCTCGATCTTCCCGCCTCTGCCGATGGGAGAGTCGTCGACGGCGGCTTTTGACCCGAGCACCTTGACGATCCCATGATGTCTGACGGCATCCAGGACTTCGGCGAAATCTCTGAAATCCCGGGTGGTCGTCGCGAGGATTTCGTCCCGCATCCTCTGGCGATCTTCTTCCATGTCGCCGGTAATGGTCCGCAGCATGGAGACGTATCCCCGGGCGTCCGGAAGCAGATAGGTATCCAAGGTGCCGATGGCGCCGATGATCGCCTTGGTGAGCTCGTCCTCACTCAGATTCACGGTCCGCAGGAAATCCGCGGCGCGGTCAAAGGCTTCCAGGGTTCGATCGAGATTGGGGTCACGATAGGACACAAAGGTGAGTACACCCGAAATCCGATCGAACAGGCACATTGCCCCGTAGGCTCCTCCCTGCACGCGAACCTGCTCCCACAACCAGGAATTTCTCAGGTAGGCGGTGATCACCTGGACCGATCCGTGGAAACGGTATCCCAGCCGGTAGAGGTCGAGTCCCTTGCCGACGTAGTTGACCTGCGAGGGGATGAGCAAGCCTTCCAACTCGGGATTGTGCTTCGGATGCCAGTCGCACCTGCCGGGAGGCCGAGCCGGAAGTTCCCGGACGAATTGTTCGAAATCGCCGCGGACCCGGCTCCAGTCGGACCGATCCACGGTCACGTTGAAGATCATGCCGGTCCGGTTGATCAGAACGTGGCGGAGTTCTTCGAGCGTTGCAAGAATGCCGGACCAGTTTTCGTCGATGTCGGAGACCAGCTTGCGCAGGAACGTGAGGTAACTGATCCCGGAGGTCTGTTCGGCCGCCCAGTCCGCCTCACCGAAGTGGGCGCGCAGGCGCAGATTCACCACCTGATGCCCGCCGGGAATGAGCCTTTGCTCTTGTCGCGCCTTTTCTTCAAGCACCATCTGCCGGAACCGTTCCCGATCGTCGAGTTTGACCGTGAGCAAAACGTCCCGCAATATGGAGAAGAGCTCGCCGGCCCGCGGGACCGTGCTCTTGCCGCGAAGAATGAGCCGTGCAGCGCCGTGCGGGCTGCTTCTCACCGCCGACGTGAACAGATCCGGTCGGATACCGCCGGTTCGACGGCTGATTCTCGTGGACAGGGACACGAAATCCTCCGTTTCGGTACCGATTTCTACGAGCGCCCGGCCGAACAGCGGAGCGAAAGGCAGGGCGTGCTGCGGCAGAGAGTGGATGTCGAATGTCGTGTCAAGGTAGAAGATGCCGTTGGTGTGGATATCGTGAAAAAGCAGCCTCGAGCCGTCCGGGAACGTTTCTTCCATGGGGATCTTCTTGTTGGTTCTTTCAAGGTCTTCCCGTTTCAGGGTGGGAATGGCGGCAAGGGCTTCGGGCGAATCCGGCGCTTCCTGTCTGCGCCGCAGCTCGCGAGTGTTTTCGACGACGGCCCGCAGTTGCTCCGCGCTCAAAGTGGAACGGACTGCGGCAAGACGTTCGCGTTCCCGGGCTTCCTCCGCATTCGCCCGGGTTGGGTCGGGTTCCAGGACCAGGGTGGTGCGGTGCGGATTCTGCAAAAAATGCCGCTCGATCATTTCTTCAAAATACCGTTTCCCTGCGGCGGCCGAAGACTTGACGGCCTCCAGCGGCGCCTCGAATGCGAGCAGCGCTGCCGGCTCACCATCGTAGAGCCAAGTGGAAAGCGCCCGGAGCATGAGGACCAGGCCGCGTGGGTAACCTCCTGCGTTGTTTTCGCGCAACCGGAACTCGACGGTGTTCAGAGCCGCTTCGACGAATTCGGGCGCGATCCCGTCCCCCGCGAGTCCGGCGAGGGTGTCCAGGATGAGCTTTTCGACATGGTCGGCCTGGTCGGTGTCGATCCCCTTCAGCCCGGTGGAGAAGTATGCCTGCCGGAGCTCGTTCTCGAGTCCCGTTCCGGCCAGGTCGTCACCCAGTCCCGAGTCGATCAGTGCCTTGCGCAGCGGCGATCCCGGCATGCCGATCAGGATGTGCCGCAAGACCTGCAGGGAAAGGTTCAAGGTCGCATTCGAGGTTTCCGGAAGCAGCCAGTTGAGCGTCATCATGCCGCGCGGTTTGGCTCCCCGGCCATGACCCGCCTCGGTTCCGGATGCAAAGCCGCGACGGATGCGCCGGGGCGTGTCGAAAAACGGCTGCAATCCCACGGATGAATCCGCCGGGACGGCCGAAAAATCGTCCAGGTAGGTCCTCAAAAAGCGCAGACGTTTCTCCGGGTCGTCATTGCCGTAAAAGTATATATAGGCGTTGGAAGGGTGATAGTGTCTTTCATGAAATGCCTTGAATCGCTCGTAGGTCAAATCGGGTATCTTCTCCGGATTTCCGCCTGAATCCAACCCGTAGGTGCTTTCAGGAAAGAGCGACTGCTGTGAGTATTCCGCAAGAAGGTTATCCGGCGAAGAATAGGCTCCTTTCATTTCATTGAAGACCACTCCCTTGTAGGAAAGCGAAGCGTCCTCGGACTCGAGCTCATAATGCCAGCCCTCCTGCTGGAAGATATAGGGCGTGATCAGCGGATGGAAGACCGCGTCCAGGTAGACGTCGATGAGGTTGTAGAAGTCCTTGTCATTCTGGCTTGCCACGGGGTAGCAGGTCTTGTCGGGATAGGTGAATGCATTGAGAAAAGTCTTCAAAGATCCTTTGAGCAACTCGACGAAGGGCTCCTTCACGGGAAACTTGCGCGACCCGCAAAGAACGGAATGTTCCAGGATATGGGCCACGCCGGTTGAGTCTTCGGGCGGCGTGCGAAATGAAATCCCGAAGACCTTGTTCTCGTCGTCGTTGATCAGCGACAGGACCTGCGCGCCTGTGCCGACATGCCGCAACACCGTGATCTCCGTGCTTATCTCGGGGACGTACTGCTGTTTCAACAGTTCAAAGCCGTTGTGGATCGTCATTCAATCCTCCTGAATCGGGAAGGGCGGCCAGGGGTTGTCCTGGTCCGCGTCTCGATGTGAAGCGTCAGGGGTGGTTGCCTCATTTCATTTCCTTTCGGAGCCTGCCGGTGTCATGCGTTCGGGGGCCTTGCCGACGGTTTTGCGCCGGGAAGAGACTGCCGATGCTTCGAGCCCCCGGCCGAGCATTTCGACGCCTGCCGCGGTCATAGTCCCGTTCGCCGCAGGACGTTCCCCGGCCGGCTCCCGCAGCGGTCTGAACATGCACTCGACAACGTCATATGAAACTACACCCGAAACCGCCGCATTTCCACCCCTACCACACAACAAACGGGACACGCAATGCGTTCAAGGCCCTCCCATGTCTCCAGCATGGACGGCGAGGTGCTTCACCCCCGGAGCCGGGGGCTTCAGGCCGGCGCTTGCCGCCCGATTTTGTGGCGCCCCTGTCCCTGATGTCACTCGCCCGGGCTTAACCGCCAACGACTTTCTCCATGGGCGGTAATTCCGCCGATTTTCGGTGGATTTTCGATTGACACGGGCGCATTATGGGTTTACGTAACCGGCTGATGAGAGTGCCTTGCCGGGTGCTCTGATGAAA
>Ga0208041_1001001_pt1 | contig 20975 bp, 6 predicted proteins | sample AD_SCU002_MetaG_FD_184453 | JGI IMG/M metagenome (GOLD analysis project Ga0208041, IMG submission 184453) | Active sludge microbial communities of municipal wastewater-treating anaerobic digesters from China - AD_SCU002_MetaG (SPAdes) (version 2) | ecosystem: Engineered > Bioreactor > Anaerobic >...
TCCTCCTCCGGGAGGCGAAGGGCGGCGGTACCGGGGGGTCCTGAGCCGGGCTGTTCACCCGGTCGTTGTGGCGTTGCCCGTCGCGTTCTCCGCTTTCGCGTACGAGACCCGGTAGATCACGCCGTTACGGTATGGAACGGCTCAAGGCGCTGATCCCGGGGCTGCTCAGGCTTGGGGCACGGGAGATGATCGATGCGATCCTCAGCGACGTCACCGCCTTTGCCGGGGATGGGCCGCAGTTCGACGGTATCACGCTCGTGGTGCTGAAGGTTGGGTGACGGGACCGGGGGCCAGCCCCTTCCCGGTCTGTATATTTTTCACTTTCGTGTCCCTCCGGTGCCGGACAATAGCGGCATGTTTATTACACCCTGCGTAGGATGAACTTCTGCGCACGGGAAGACGGTTTCTAACGGTTTAGAGTTCTTCATCATGTTCAAACCTTCTGCAGGGGCGCATCCTGCCTGTTCTGGCCTCTTCCGGTAATGCGCATAGGGAAGAGGAATCATAATATGATTGAGCGAACGGCGTTTCTGGCGGCGGTTGCCGTGGTTCTCCTGGCCGTGCTGGCTGCTTCCCCGGCGACGGCACGGAGCGTTTACAACGGCGATACCATCTATGTCGGCGAAGAGAACCTCAACCTGAGCCCGATCTTCAATGCCCCTCCGGTCGTCCTTTCAGAGCAGGATGACCCTGCCGCCCCTCCGGGGAGTGAATGGGCGGTATCCGGTGACGGCCAGGGGGTCTCTTCCGGGACCCTGGTCTATTACAGCAGCATATCATCGCCGAGTTCCGGGACTATCGGGCAGACTATCACGGTAGCCGACATCTCGGAGTTCGAGCTGACCGCGTCTGCGGTCGGAACCACGACCGGAACCTGGTATGCGTTTACTGATGGTACTCCCCTCTTCGATCCAGGCCGGGCTGCCGGTGTTGTCTTCATCGAGATCCCCGCGACGGGTCTTGATGTCCTGCTGGGAGATACCGGTACAACTTCTGTGAACGGGATGTCCGTAACCCGGGAGAGCAGCATCCGCTTCCTGATTGAACACAACCTTGGAGACCTTCCGAACGCCGCCATGGATATCCGGGTTACTGTGCCTGCCGGCGGTATGCTGACGGTCTTTGAAGGCGTGGACCTCAGTGACCTGGTTCTTGCCGATAGTCCGGAGGTCACCACGGTTCCCATCATGCTCGGAAGCGCCGATGTGGGATTCTACACCGCCGATGCGGTCTGGCCCGCTGCCTCTGACTTCTACGGCAAGGGCTACGACTCAAACCCTGTGACCTTTGAGATCGTCACCCGAACGCTCGTCATCACGTCTGATAAGGATACGGTTGTTCGCGGCAACAGCTTCACCGTGACCGTCACCGGTGAGCCGAACCGGGATTACCGTCTCTCTGTCAGGGATGTCGCCGGCCTTGCCCCCGGAGAGTACCCGGTGCTCGCCCCCGGCCAGGTCGGTGTCACCACCCTCACTCCCGCTGAGGCAAGACTCACAACCACCGCCGCCGGCACCCGGTCCGCCCAGTTCAACACCAGCCAGAGCACCCACAATCGGGCCTTCACTGTCTGCGTCGAGGACCTGGCAGACGCGACCCTCTACGATGTGGTCCAGATACAGGTCGAGCCGGGCGTCGTCACCGTCACGGCGTCCGAAGCCTATGCCATCGGCGAGGAGATCGTCTTCTCCGGGATCAACACCGCAAGCGACACCACCTACCTCTTCCTGACCGGTCCGAACATCGATCTCAACGGGGCCAGGCTTGAGAATACCAGCGTCAAGGTCCGGACCGGCGACGAAAGCACCTTCACCCGGGCGGCCGTCCGTGCCGACGGCACCTGGTCTTATCGGTGGAACACCGCCGACGTCGACCAGATCCTTGACGCCGGCATCTTCACCATCTACGCCGTCTCGCAGCCCTGCGCCAGGGGAGATCTCAGCGGCGTCCAATACTCGGCGGCGTCATTCCTGCTCGGGTCCCCTACCCTCACTGCCGAAGCCTCCGGCGCCACTCTTGTTCCTGGCGACGAATACCGGATAGGCGGGACTGCAACGGGAGCGCCGGGCTCTGTCCAGGTCTGGGTCATCGGCCCGAACTGCCGGATACTTGGAGATCGGGCGCCGGTTGAAGGCGACGGCACCTTCGAGTATGTCATCGAAGGCACCGTGACCGGGAAATTTATCAAGAGCGGTCCGTACTACGTCGTCGTCCAGCATCCGGGAATCTACGGAGGATTCGGGGTTGTTGCCAACGAGAGCGGCTTTCTGTCCGGACCCGGCATAAATTCCGTAGACCTCTTGATACTTTCAGAATCCGACGCGGTGGACGCGCTGCTCGATGCTTTCGACCTCCGGTACATCGATGATATCTACACCAAACTCTCGTTTCGTGTCGTGAAGGAGTCCTGGATCTGGATTGATCCGATCGATGATCAGGCATACAAGGAGACCGTCACGGTCGCCGGCAGTACCAGTTACCCTGCAGGCACGGTGCTGGATTACCGGATAACTGCAGAGGAGAGTGGGGTTCGCATCCTCACAGGGGCGATCGTGGTAGCCAACGGGGGAGTCTGGAGTTTTGACCTGACGGCTGCACTTGAGCCGGGCGCATACAGCGTCCGGGTCGTCTCCCCCGACGGACTGGTCTCGGAGACCATGCCGTTTTACGTCTGCGACAACATCATCCACCCGGCCACGCCGGCAGGCGCCACCTACAGGATAGAGAGCGTCCGGACGGACCCCCCTCTTGATGAACTCTCTCCCGGTGAGAGCCTCCTCCTCGCCGGCGTCATCGATACACCCTGGGCCGAAGGTCTGGCGGGCCTTGAGTTCTCCACGGATCTCGAGGATCCGTACTGGTCCTACGATCTCGAACTCGACGGGACGACGATCTCCACCGGGTCCCGGTACTCCAGGTCGTTCGGGCTCTCGGCATTCGAGCTCGATTACGGGCGGGATGTCCGTCTCCGCATCTTCCTTGACGGCATCGTGCCGGAGGGGGGAGCGGAGAGCCCGATGCTCCTCGGCATCCTTGAGCGCGACACCAGAGGCGGGGTCGTGCCGAAGAGCGAGTACCGCCTCCTCTTCACCCCCGGCGCCGACCAGCCCGGCCTCACCCTCTCCCCGGGCTGGAACTTCATCTCAATTCCCCGGCCGCTTGCCGCCGGGAGCGATACCGCGGCTATCTTTGCCGACGTCGACGCTGACGGCCACTCAGCCCTCCGGTACGACACTGCCAATGGGAGCTGGATACCCCTCCAGGAGACCGACCGGCTCGCCCCCCTCGACGGGATCTGGATCTACTCGGCCGGACCGGTGACGGTCCCGCTCACCTTCTCGAACGTCCTCCCGCTCCCGCCGTCGGAACGCGCCCTTGTCGCGGGATGGAACGCTGTTGGGATCACCGGCACCACCCCGGCGACGGCACGGGACGCCCTCCTCTCCATCGACAGGCAGTGGACGACCCTGATCGGGTTCGATGCCCGGACCCAGGCCTTTGAAGCGGCAATCATCAACGGCGGAAACGGTACCTACACCGACGACCGGCCGGTCTACCCCGGCCAGGGCTACTGGCTCTACATGACCGGGCCGGGCACCCTCTGTGCCATTGGAGCGTGATGCGGGTGAGACGGATCCTCGCGGTACTCCTCCTCCTCGCCCTCGCCGGGCCGGCATCCGCCGTTCCCCTCCTCCCTGCCGAATTCTGGGGCTCGGTCAGCGTCGGCGGGAGCCCGGCGCCGGCCGGGACCGTCATCACCGCCCGGATCAACGGTCACGATTGCGGGTCGCTCACCCTTGAGGGTGCCGGGGTCTACGGCGGGGACGCCACGTTTGACAAGCGGCTGCTCGTCTGCGGCGGGGATGATGACATCGGGAAGACCATCGCGTTCTTTGTCGACGGCGCGAGAGCCACCGGGACAACGGTCTACACTCCGGGCACCTCGACCCGCCTCGATCTTGCGGCCACGTCAGGAGCGGGCTTCTCGGCGGATGTGACTGCCGGCCCGGCGCCGCTCACCGTCCGGTTCACCGACGAGAGCACCGGTGATCCGAAGTCCTGGTCCTGGAAATTCGGGGACGGCGGCACCTCCGCGGAGCGGAACCCGACCCACACCTACACCCTCCCCGGCACCTACACCGTGACCCTCACGGTCAGCACCGCAACCGACTCCGCCACGCTCTCCCGACCGGACTACATCACCGTCACGATCAAGGGTGATTTCAACGGGAACGGTAAGGTCGATATCGGCGACGTCTCGAAGGTGGCCTACATGGTCGTCGGGAAAGAGCCAGCAGATCTTGCCGCCGACTTCAACGGGAACGGCGCAGTCGACATCGGGGATGCGGCGAAGATCGCCTACTACTTCGTCGGGAAGATTGAAGCGCTGTGAGGAGCACGCCTGCGCCGGGATGGCGCAGAGCACCTCCCGGTTTTACGGGCGGTGGGCATGCCGCGCTGTTGCAGAGGTCGTCATGTACCAGATCCAAGAAATATCTTTTCCCGGGGGGTGCTTTCCGGTGGGAGCGATCTGGACGTATGAGGGTAAAAGGGAAACGTTTTTCATAGCGCGTGGGTTAATGGTTCCCACGGATACCCGGTGCCGATCCGGTGTCCTGCGAGACTGATCATCTCAGACGAGAAGCATTCACCGACCCGCGCCCGGCACGAACCACCCCCAAACAGTCTAGGTTTCCTGGCAACACCTATTTCACCAGTTACCTCTCGTTTCTCGGCAGACAGGAACTCAGGATCTGGCTAGTATCCACTAACATGATGTGGTGATAATGAAGCAGATATTCACGCTTGTAGTTGCTCTACTTATTGCGCTGGCGCCTCTGGGCGTGGCGGCGGAGCCGCTTCCGACTGACACTACAGAAGCATCCCCTCCTGCCCCGGAGGTTACGTGTCTTGAGTATTCGGAGAGTCAGTCAACGAATATAACCCCTCTCCTCTGTGTCAATGAAAGCAGTACCAGTGGCCCGTTGTTATCAGACATCAAGGTTGGTTGCGACGAAAGTGGAGAGTATTTCTCAGAGTCAGGCGGATCGGTGACTGTAACGGGTACCCCGGAACCGTGGTCCGTCAACATCTCAGAGAGTGATTATGATTCCAGGGATTTGGATCAGAGCATCATCGATACCTGTGAGGAACGTGTTTACTTAGGACAGACTACGCTGCATGGGGATACGTTCACCAATAGTACAGCAACAGGTGCTACCCTGTACAGCTCTACCCAGCCCAGCAACACACGGAGTATCACCGTTGAGTCTGAACATCCCTATGCCAATAATTTTGAGTATACCTGGAAGATCTCCCAACCTGATGCCGACCAGATACGACTCCGCTTTAATAAACTTGACTTGGCGACTTATGATTATCTCGAGATTTACAATGACGTAGGTAAATATCTGGGGTCTTATGGAAGATCTCAGAATGGCAATGATTTCTGGACTGAATGGTATGCCACCGACACACTCAGGCTGAAGTTAGTTACAGATGATCGATCTACGTCATATGGTTTCCTTGTAGACCAGATAGAGTACAGGAATGAGAAAGTTCCGCCTACCGAGCATCTCGCAGAGTCGTATCATCCCTATGCCAATTGTTTTGAGTATACCTGGAAGATCTCCCAACCTGATGCCGACCAGATACAACTCCATTTTGACAAACTTGACCTGGCGACTTATGATTATCTCGAGATTTACAATGACGTAGGTAAATATCTGGGGTCTTATGGAAGATCTCAGAATGGCAAAGATTTCTGGACTGAATGGTATGCCACCGACACACTCAGGCTGAAGTTAGTTACAGATGATCGATCTACGTCATACGGATTCCTCATAGACCAGATAGAGTACAGGAATGAGAAAGTTCCACCTACCGAGCATCTCGCAGAGTCGTATCACCCCTATGCCAATTGTTTTGAGTATACCTGGAAGATCTCCCAACCTGGTGCCGACCAGATACAACTCCATTTTGACAAACTTGACCTGGCGACTTATGATTATCTCGAGATTTACAATGACGTAGGTAAGTCTCTGGGGTCTTATGGAAGATCTCAGAATGGCAAAGATTTCTGGACTGAATGGTATGCCACCGACACACTCAGGCTGAAGTTAGTTACAGATGATCGATCTACGTCATACGGATTCCTCATAGACCAGATAGAGTACAGGAATGAGAAAGTTCCACCTACCGAGCATCTCGCAGAGTCGTATCACCCCTATGCCAATTGTTTTGAGTATACCTGGAAGATCTCCCAACCTGGTGCCGACCAGATACAACTCCATTTTGACAAACTTGACCTGGCGACTTATGATTATCTCGAGATTTACAATGACGTAGGTAAGTCTCTGGGGTCTTATGGAAGATCTCAGAATGGCAAAGATTTCTGGACTGAATGGTATGCCACCGACACACTCAGGCTGAAGTTAGTTACAGATGATCGATCTACGTCATATGGTTTCCTTGTAGACCAGATAGAGTACAGGAATGAGAAAGTTCCGCCTACTGAATATTTCGCAGAGTCGTATCATCCCTATGCCAATTGTTTTGAGCATACCTGGAAGATCTCCCAACCCGGTGCCGACCAGATACGACTCCATTTTGATAAACTTGACCTGGCGAATTATGATTATCTCGAGATTTACAATGACGCGGGTGAATATCTGGGATCTTATAGAAGATCTCAGAATGGCAAAGATTTCTGGACTGAATGGTATGCCACCGACACGCTCAGGCTGAAGTTAGTTACAGATGATCGATCTACGTCATACGGTTTCCTCATAGACTATATAGAGACCGATAAAGGCATCATATATCCCCCTACACTCACCCAGCCCAAATTACGCACAGACCCTGCTACCGATATCACAGATACCGGTGCCACCCTGCATGGCCATCTCACGAATGGCAAAGCAGGTGAAACCTATGATGCCTGCTTTAGATATCATGAGGCAGACGGCGACAAAACAAAGGTTGGCCAAACAACGGTTTCTGCTGTGAACCCAGGCTACGAGTATCGCCTCACAGGGCTAAAACCAGGCACCACATATTATTATCGTGCTGTTCACAGAGATTCGCAGGGCTCACTAAACTCGGATCCCATTGACGCAGCAGAATATCAAACATTTACAACCGCCCATTCAGACCCCTCGGGACTGAGAATTGATGATGTGGCGCCAGGTGGTGTCACCAATGTCGGCAGCTCAACCCTGACAATAACCGGAAACGGATTCAGTTCCGATACCACAGTGCAGTTACAGCATGTAGAATACGACCAACATACAATTCAGTCAGATGAAAAGTTTGAATCAGCATCCCGAATCCATGCTACGGTCAATTTAGATGGTGCACCTGAAGGTTACTGGGATCTTATTGTTGAGGGCACAGACGGTCAAAAGCAGGTAAAAAAGGCCGCAATTTTTGTGTCCCGCTCGGCAGAGATACCACAGAAAGAAGACCTGTCCATCACTCTCATGGAATCGCAGAAACTATGGATCGATCCCCTATCTGAGGGCAACAGGCAGGTAACTATCCGCTACCTCATCACGCCGGCAGACTATTCCGGCCAGGTAGTCATGGAGGTCTCTGATGTCGACGGGAAGAAGGTCGGTGGAATCACAAAAACAGTGACCTCGGGGGGTAAGGGATCTCTCACGTGGGATGGGAAGATTAATTCAGAACTGGTCAACCCGGCAAAGAACCCCTATACAATACAGCTCCGGCTCGAGGGCGGCACGGGCCCTGATCTAAAGGGCGTGACATCCAAATCCCAGAAGGTCTTTGTGGGACGCCCGGTACTCTTTGTGCATGGAATCAATGCTCTTGCCGAAGAAATTAACAACAGCCCGGGATACCAGGCGTTTTCCGAGGACCATTACACTGTAGCCGTAGAGTATGCGGACAGCAAATTCAAAACCTTTTCAGGTAACATTCCTCGGTTCTCAAGACGCCTCGATCAAGAAATTACGCAGATAAAAAAGAATACCGGTGCAAAAAAGGTCGATATTGTCGCCCACAGTATGGGAGGGGTCGTATCGAGATATTACATCGAGAGGATGGGCGGACGCGATGATGTGGGGAAGCTGATAATGGTTCAGACCCCCAACCACGGGAGCGAATGGGCTGACTTAAGAGTGTTTGTCGAATATGTGGGTGATGTGAAGGATATTAAGAATGTACGTAAGTTACTTTCTAAGTTTGGAATCGCCGCTCAGGCTAGCGACATCATAGATGAATTCTTCCCGTCTTTATGTGACCTTTTAATAGAGTTTGGTCTTGAAAAATACGATTCTACCGCTGCAGGCCAGATGGCTCCATATAATAAGTTTCTCGCCGATTTAAACGGGAACGAGCAGTCATATGTTTCTGATTACTATATGGGCAAAGGCTTGGTCCAGGATAGGATTCAGGATCCTTCGGGATATGTTGTTATAGCATCGCAGAAAGCATCGCTAAAAAAAGGACCGTTAACTGTTCCCATTCTAACACCAACTCACAGTTTCTTAACTATTCCCATTCCCTTTAAGAAGGATAAGATAGTTAAAAGAATTCCAAGCGCAACAAAGAAAGGAGATCTTATTGTCTCTTATAACAGTGCAAAGTTAACCGTGGCACCTATCGTTGGGATTGACGGATTACATACCAATGCATGGGAGAAGGAGCAGATTATGAATTATATTGCTGAATTCCTCAGCAATACTGACGACTACCCGCAACTGACCGCTAAAACAAGCTCCCATAACTGGTTGACCTCCTCAGAACTCCTGGAGGAGACGGATGAGAGTTCCGAGAGCGGATTCTGGGGCGACTGGGTAACTACAAACGTCTCTCAATCAGAGGATCTGAACCTGACGTTCACGATCGAACCCTTGACCACCTCGGCGCGATTCCTCTTCCTCTGGGACGAGGGAACACTCTCGCTGTCATTCACCGCGCCGAACGGGACCGTGACTGATACAATAACTTCCGAAGATCAGTGCGAATATTCGATCGATGCGGCTCCCGGCACATGGAACGCTACGATTCACCCTGTCTCAATACCGGGCGACTCTGTGGAGATCTCTGCTGTCAATCACCAGATCAACCCGGTGGTCTTCGAGATGCTTCCTGATATCCAGGAAACCAAACCCGGAGATGCACTTCCGATATCGGTCTATTACGGATCAGACAGAGAACCCTGCACAGGGGCAACGGTCACTGCGACCGTGATGAAACCTGACGAATCGCTGGTCTACCTGACCCTTCACGACGCGGCAGGGGAAGGCGTCTATTCAAACACCTTTACCGATACGGCAGAACCGGGAACGTATCTTATAACCGTGAACGGTTCCTGGACTATTGAGAACGTGACACTATCCCGGACCACCCGGAACTACATCACTCTCATGGAATATCCGGATCTCGCTATCGATGAGATCACTATCACACCGCAGGACCCACGTGCCGGAGAAGAGATCGATATTACAGCAACAATCTCTAATTGTGGATCAGCAGATGCAACAAACGTCAGCGTCACCGTTTATGCTGACATAAACTCACTCAGATATAATATAGACAACACGACGTTTGACATCCCGGTGGGTGACTCGGCAAGCTTCACCACCCGATGGAAAGCACGGGCTGATCTACATACTATCATTGTATTGGTCGACTCCTGCGATGAGGTCATTGAGGAATCTTATTCGAACAATATTGGTAATGCCACGGTAAATGTGCAGCCTTCGAGGATGGGGTTAGAGAGTGCGAATATTACGATCTGTGAAGGGGAGATCGGCTTCATTCCGGTTATCCTGACCAACTGTACAGATCTTCAGTATGTTACAGGAGCCTTCGTCTTTAACAACTCAGTCGTTGAATTCGTCAATGTTTCCAGCACCGCTTCATCTATCAATTATGAGAATACTACCGGACTTATCCGATTCAATATCACATTCGATGAAGAGACAGTCGGTGATATCAGCGTTGCAGATATCGCTGTGCGCGGGGTCGGCGCACCCGGTGAGGGGACCGAGACGAAAGTGGTTATTGACGCATTTGACGGACTGGGTTTGCATGGTGCTACAATGACCGGGTCGAACCAGATCACTCTTATCGAAAATATCACGGATGATCTGGAGTTACATGCCGATTTCACTGCCGAGGCAAGAAGCGGCAGCGTTCCATTTACCGTTCAGTTTAATGACACTTCGACCGGCAGCCCGACTGCCTGGTCCTGGTCCTTCGGCGACGGCGGCATCAGCGACCAGCAGCACCCGACCCACACCTACACCGCCCCCGGCAACTATACTGTCGCGCTCTCGGTGGATGGCGGTCTCTCGAATGCCACAAAGCCCGACTACATCAAGATCACCCCGGTCCTCTTCGGCGACGCAAACGAGGACGGCGAGGTCAACCAGGCCGACACCCTCCTCGTGCTAAAACAGGTCGTGGGACTGAAGGATAAGCCCGATGCGGACAACGACCCCCTGTTGTTCCAGAAGACCGACGTCCACCAAAACGGGGTGATCGAGGTCGGCGACGCCCTCTTCATCGCCCAGTACAACGTCGGCCTCCGGGACGTCTGGTTTGAACTGCTGGAATAACCCCATCCTTTTTCTGGCCCGGGTAGCGGGTGACACCGCGCGGGTGGACACGTCACCGTGTTGCAGGGGTCACCATCATGCACCAGATAGTGGGAATATCTCTTCCTGGAGGGTGCTTTCCGGTGGGAGCGGCCTGGGCCTGCTGATAGTAAAGAGAAACGTTTTCATGGCCGATAGGTCAACGATGTCAATGGATATTCGGTGCCAATCCGGTGTCCCGCAAGACTGATCATCTCAGACGAGAAGCATTCACCGACCCGCCCCTGATGCATTCCGGATTTCGATATCACCCGCTCAATGATTACTCTCTCGTTTTCCAGTGAGTGGGAACGCATGATCCGGGACGGCATCGCGGATGTGATGACTATGAAACAGATGGTCTTTCTTGTAATAGTACTGCTGGCCGCGATGGTGCCGTCGGTGGCGGCGGGCATAGGTACAGATGATATATCTCCGGATTCTCTTGAGATTGATGACGGAGCGAAGTGTCGAGTTCTCAGTTCGGGTTTCATCCCGAACGTCGGGCAGTACGATCCCGGGGTGGATTACGTCCTGCAGTACCAGGACATGACGGTCTTCTTTATGAGAGACGGACTTGTGCTGGCCCATACCGTGGGGAGCGCCGAGAACGTCTCAAGAGACGTTATCCGGCAGTCGTTTACCGGTGCATCCCCGGAGACGCATCTCGCGGCAAGGGATCAGCGTGCGGGGGTCGTGAACTACTACGTCGGAAACGATTCGTCGAAGTGGCTGAGTGGTATCCCGGTCTACTCCGAAGTCGTATACGAAGACCTGTATCCCGGGATCGACCTCGCGTATGCCGAGAAGGACGGCAGGCTGAAACGTGAGTTCCGTATCTCCCCCGGCGGGGATCCTTCGCAGATAGAACTGCTCTACGAAGGAGAGAGCGAGCCTTATGTGGATGGGGATGGCGTGCTGCGGTTCGCGTCGCCGGCAGGGGAGATGCTTGAGACCCCTCTCGTCTGCTGGCAGGTGATCGGCGGGGAGAAGGTCGAACGGGCCGCGGAGTACGTCATCGATGACGGATCGGTTCGTATCGATGTGGCGGAGTACGATGCCGGCTATGAGTTGATTGTCGACCCGGAACTGGTATACTCGAGTTATCTGGGGGGAGGGGGTGAGGATACTGGAGATGCCCTTGCGGGTGACGGCGCTGGAGGAGTATGGATCGCGGGGTGGACCGACTCAACTGACTTCCCGGTTCGGAACGCATACCAGAATAGCTATGGAGGAGGTGATGGAGATGCATTTGTCTCCCACTTCTCGTCTTCCGGCACCCTCCTCTCATCAACCTATCTGGGCGGAGAGGGCCTGGATTATGGATATGCTCATGGATATATCTATGAATATGCCCTTGTAGGTGACGGTGCCGGCGGGGTCTGGATCGCGGGACAGACAAATTCAACCGATTTTCCGGTCTGTAATGCACACCAGAGCAATTATGGAGGGGATGGAGATGCTTTCGTCGCCCATTTCTCATCGACGGGCACCCTTCTCACATCGACCTATCTGGGTGGAAGGAATTGGGATCGTAACTATGCCCTCGTGGGTGACGGTGCCGGCGGAGTCTGGATCGCGGGGTATACGCGATCTACCGATTTCCCTGTTCAGAACGCACACCAGAGCAACTATGGGGGAGGGCGGGATGATGCCTTCGTTGCCCACTTCTCATCATCCGGCACCCTCCTCTCATCAACCCATCTGGGTGGAGAAAGTTCTGATGAGGGGCTTGACCTCGCATGTGACGGTGCCGGCGGGGTCTGGGTCACGGGATATACGGCCTCAACTGACTTCCCGGTCCTAAACGCCTACCAGAGCACCTATGGTGGAGGCGAGGATGCCTTCGTCGCCCATTTCTCATCGACCGGCGCTCTCCTTTCATCAACCTATCTGGGCGGAGGGGGTTGCGATTATGGACATGCCCTCGCGGGTGACGGCTTTGGGGGGGTCTGGGTCACGGGATATACAACCTCAACCGACTTCCCGATCCTGGGTGCCTACCAAGATAACTATGGAGGAGGAGATGGGGATGCTTTCGTCTCCCACTTTTCGTCTTCCGGCACCCTCCTCTCATCAACCTACCTAAGCGGAGAGGATTATGATGAGGTGTACGCCCTTGTGGGTGACGGCGCCGGGGGGGTCTGGGTCACGGGGTTCACGGAATCTACCGATTTCCCGATCCTGAACGCATACCAGAGCAGCTCTGGAGGATGGTGGGATGCTTTCGTCTCCCACTTTTCATCTTCTGGTACCCTTCTCTCGTCAACCTACCTGGGGGGAGAGGATTTGGATTGGGGGTATGCCCTCGCTGGTGACGGCGCTGGGGGGGTCTGGGTCACAGGGGCCACGGATTCTCCCGATTTTCCGGTCCTGAACGCATACCAGAGCACCTATGGTGGCTCGTGGGATGCTTTCGTCTCCCACTTTTCGTCTTCCGGCACCCTTCTCTCGTCAACCTATCTGGGAGGAGGAAGTATATTTGGTGGGGGTTCTGTCATCACGGGTGACAGCGCCGGAGGAATCTGGGTTACGGGGGCCACGGATTCTCCCGACTTCCCGGTCCTGAACGCATACCAGAGCACCTATGGAGGGTATGGAGACGCCTTCATCGCTCACTTCTCCGATCCAACCAGCATCTCCCGGCAAACCCACACCCTCACCGTCCCCTACATCCACCAGGTCTACGACACCCCCACCGGGTTCAACGGCGAAGCTGCGTGCTCGGAGACCTCGGCGGTGATGGTGCTCGCCTACCACGGGCGACTTACCCCGGAACCGGTGACCTGTGAAGATAAATGGGTCTACGGCAGCAAAGATAGGAGTCTCGACCCGCCCCGTGTCAGCGTGTATGGAACACATGTGTGTGAGGAGTATACATATGGCGACACAACATTCTCCGAATCGTTCACCGATACGACCCAGCTCGGGCGGACGGCTACCGGGGCCGGAGCCTGGGGCTGGATAGAGAGCGCAGTGGGCGCCGGGACGGAGAGATCCGAAGCGATCGTCGACTATCTCGAACTGCACGACTGCGATGCAGAGTTTATCGCGTCGCCGTCGAGCGATGAGGCCTTCGCGATCATCAAGGAAAATATCGACCGCGGCCAGCCCGTCATCGCGCGGACGTATCTCGGCGGAGCCACCGGCCACTACGTCGTCATCGTCGGGTACTCCCGGGATGGCGACGGCATCTCGTATTTTGTCAACGATCCCTACGGCATCGAGCCGTACGACCTGACCGTGCTGGTTCAACACCTGAACCAGCCCGTCGAGTACACCTATAAGCAGATGCGCCTCGGCGAGAGTTCGCGCGGCCTCATCACCGCCCATCCGCTCTTACGCATCCAGCCGAAGAAGATCGAAGAGAAGCAGAAGACGACGATCCAGTATGACGAGAAAATTTCCAACACCTTTGCCGACCCGCTCGCCCTCTCCGGCGACATCGGGGAGATAATCGCCGGGACAGAGGACGGAGGGGCCAGAAGCAACTACATTTGCCTGCAGTTTGAGGCGTCCGGTTACATCGAAAACCCTTCCGCCACCATTACGGATAATAAATCCAGCGTTCCGCTATCATTACCGGCATCGAACCTCAAAGTGGTACAAACGGGCAATAACAATGTTGTTGTCTACTGGGACGGGAAAAATGGGGAGAGTACCGTCAACCAGGCGAATAATCCCTATACTATTTCAATCAAAGCAACAGACAAATCAGATAACTCCGTCACCTCCAACGAGGTCAAAGTCTGGGTCGGCAGGCCGGTGCTGCTGGTGCATGGTCTCACTGGTCAAGCAGAAGAATTGAAAAATAAGTTATTGTACAAAGAGCTGTGTAAGGAATACTATGTGGAGACAGTGGTATATCTCCCCGGAATCGATAATGCATTCGGGAGTATCCAGAACTATGCGGAATGCCTGGATTCGGAGATCGTCAGAATAAAATCGGAAACCGGGGCAAAGAAAGTGGATATCGTCGCTCACAGCATGGGCGGACTTATATCAAGGTGGAGAATTCAAAAGCTTAACTCCGGCGATGCTGATGTCGGCAAGCTGATAATGATGGGAACGCCTAATCATGGAGCCGTACTGTCAACAATAGTCATGTCAGGAATTAGCTTTTTTGAGCCATGCATGAGTTATCCAGGCTTTGCGGTTAATCAGATGAATCCCGGACATAAGTTCCTGGAAGATCTCAATGGGGGGAATTCTCATTGGTATGACGTGTATCTTTATAAATACGGCTTAGGCAAACAGGATGAGATTGCAGAAAATACCCAATATTATGTCCTTGCGGGGGCACATACGCTCACAGATCATGAGGTCATGCCCCTTTCCAAAGGAATAATGTTAATTGGAAATATAAATTCGTGGATTGATTTGTATCGTGGATTTGGTGATTTGGTTGTTCCATACTATAGTGCGATGATCGCCAATCCGAAAGCAGTCACAATTGATATGCATTATAAACACTCCGAAATGTGGGATAAGCGTGATTACTATGATAGGGTTGTAAAGATACTAACTGAACCCAATAAACAAGTTTTGATATCCTCCGAGGCATTCGTTAGTAACGGTGGCAGCGATGAGGCAGATCGATCACTATCAGGATATCTCGCTACCACTGAAGAACAAAACTCTTCACTAGCATTATTCACCACGATAGATGCCACAATCAATCCTGATGCAACATGCTATTCCGAATTCACGGTGAACAACGACACGGATTCACTCTCGTGCCTCGCCTTCTGGGAGTCGGGCATGCTGGAGATCGGCCTGACTGATCCCGACGGGATCCTCGTAGCAAGCGACACAAACGAAACAATATCGCTGCTAATAGTACCCTCTCCCCAGAGTGGAGTGTGGAACCTCTCGGTATCGCCCGTCAGCGTTCCTGCATCCGGCACGAACCTCTCCGCTATGCTCTACATCACGCATCCAGTGTACGCAACCGTCGTCGACGACATGAGTACGTATGCTCCGGGGTCCTCAGTTCCGATTTCGATATACGTGGGCACGTTTGATACCCCGGCGACCGGCGGAACCGCCGCCTGTACCGTAGAGAATCCCGACGGGAGCACCGTGACCGTGGACCTCTACGATGACGGCGCCCACGATGACGAAGACCCCGACGACGGGATCTACGGCAACACCTTCACGGACACCGCGACGATCGGCGTTTACTTCGTGAACATATCAGCCAGCGTGCCGTATGGGTGCGAAACGATCGAGAGAAATGTCAAAAAAACCATCACTATCAACAGGTATCCGGACCTTGCCATCCAGCCGGGAGGCCTATCCGTCTCGAACACAACCCCGGATCCCGGCGATGTTATCACGTTCTCGACGACCGTGCAAAACATCGGGGACGTGGGGGCGACCAACGCCTCCGTTATCATTCTCGACCTGACCAGGAATACGCCCGATATTATTGCGGAGTCCACATTCGACCTGGGTGCCGGGGAGTCGGTGACGGTCGAGTCCAAATGGAAGGCAGAACCCGGCATCCACAATATTACCGCACAGATCAGTCCGTTTGCCGAATTCATGGAAAGCGACTATACGAACAATGCCGATTCAACAGTCATTTCCACCAATGACTATCCGGTGGAGATCGTATCGGAGAACATCACGTTCACCGATGCAACGCTGACGGAGATCCCCATCTGGCTGACGAACCAGACCGATCCCGGATACTACATTACGACCTTCCTGTACAACGATACGATCATCTCGCCTTCAGATGTCACGTCGGATGATCTGGATATCACCATCCTCTCGGATGAGGGAGGAGAGTTCAAGTTCAACGGTACGGTGACGGAGAGGCAAAAAGGACTATTGAACATCGGCAATATCTCGATCCAGCGTGTCGGAAAAGGAGGTGCCGGGACGAATACGACGATTATCATTCAAGCGTACGATAGCGGTGGGAAACCCCGAGGTCTTTTCATGGCGGACTGGTTCGTCTACCTCGCTCCGATCTACCCCGCAGCCAACTTCACAGCAGACGCGCAGTCCGGAGAGGTGCCCCTGACCGTACAGTTCACCGATCTATCTACAGGCGAGGAGATCACCGAGAGGTACTGGAGTTTCGGCGACGGGACGCTGTCCATCGAGACCGATCCGGTCCATACCTATCTGAAAAACGGAACCTACGATGTATCGTTAACAGTGATGAACGCCGCAGGCCCGAGTGTCGTGACTAGATCTCAATATATTGTTGTATCTGCCAGTTCCGCTCCACCAACCGCCGCCCTCACCGCTAACACCACCGCCGGGCTGGTGCCGCTCACCGTACAGTTCACCGACACCTCAGCCGGCGACCCGACCGCATGGTCCTGGTCCTTCGGCGACGGCGCGACCTCCACCGACCAGCACCCGGTCCACACCTACACCGCTCCCGGCAATTACACCGTCGCGCTCTCGGTGGACGGCGGCCTCTCGACCGCCACAAAACCCGACTACATCAAAGTCACCCCCGTCCTCTTCGGTGACGCCAACGAGGATAGACAGGTCAACCAGGCCGACACCCTCCTCGTGCTCCAGCAGGTTGTGGGACTGAAGAATAAGCCCGAGGTGGACACCGACCCCCTGTTGTTCCGGAAGACCGACGTCAACCAGAACGGGGTAATCGAGGTTGGCGACGCCCTCTTCATCGCCCAGTACAACGTCGGCCTCCGGGACGTCTGGTTTGAGTTGCTGGAATAACCCCATCCTTTTTCCCTGATCCCGGTCGGGAGGGTACCCGGGCAGGTGCATCCTCTCTACCGGTCCACGCGCCAGCAGTAGTTTGGCATTACGCCTGCCCCGGTACCACGGGCCGGACAATAACGGCATATTTATGATACCCGGCGCAAGACAGAACGTTTGCGCGCGGGAGACGGCTTTAGCGTTCTCTGTCTTACGTTCAGACATCCATAGGAAGCGTATTGCGCAGATCCAGCCCCTTCCGGTAACGCACGAGAGGATACTTATATGATTTTAGAGCGGACGGCATTCACGATGGTTGTCGCCATGGTTCTCCTGGCTGCGCTGGTTGTTGCACCGGCAGCGGCACGGGTGGATATCAATACCCTGGAGCCCGGTGACACGGTGTATGTAGGAGAAGAGAATCTGGTCTTCGGTCCGGCCTTCGGCCCGGAATCGGTTACGAAGTTGGTCCACTTCAGCGACCCGTCTTCAGGTCTGATTGTTCGCACGATCGTGGTATCGCCCCCATTTGAACTGACCCGGAGCGACATTGGCACAACCACCGGCACCTATTACGCCTTCAACCAGAGCGTTAATGAGATCACACCGGCAAATGCCGCAGGGCACATATTCATCAATATTCCCAGCGTGGCGCTCGATGTTGTGCTGAACACATCCCTGAGAGATTCTGTGAACGGAAAATCCGTCGGCCGCGACAACATCCTGGCCTTCAAGTTGGCGAACAACATGAATGGCTACCCCGGCGCAATGAACATCGAAGTCACCCTGCCCGGCGGCGGCGCGACAAACCAGTTCGGCGGCCTGGACCTCCGGGGCATCCCGGCGGACGGCACGACCGCATACGTGGGCGGCGTCAACCTGGCGGATGCGCTGGCCGGGACCTACACCGCCCAGGCAAAGTGGCCCACTACCTCCGACTTCTACGGCAAGGGCTTTGACTCAAACGCTGTACCCTTCGAGGTCGTTACGAGGACGCTTGCCATCACGGCCAACAAGGACACGGTCACCCGCGGCAACAGTTTCACTGTGACCATCACCGGGGAGGCAAAGAAGGAATACCGCCTCTTCGTCAGGGAGATCGGCGGCGTTGCCCCGGGAGCATATCCGGTTGTCGCACCCGGCCAGATCGGCGTCGCGAGCATCTCCAGCCCCACTGACGTGACCGTTACAACCAACGCCGGCGGCACCCGTACCGTCCAGTTCAACACCAACCAGAGCACTGGAGAATGGCGGTTCACGATCCGCGTCGAGGACCCGGCAGCCCCGGAGATCTACGACGAGGCCAAGGTGAGGGTCGAGCGGGGCGTCGTCACCATCGTCGCATCCGGAACCGGCGTCTACGCCATCGGCGAGGAGATCACGCTCTCCGGGACCTGCACCGACAGCGACACCGTCTACCTCTTCCTGACCGGCCCGAACCTCCCGACCAACGGCGTCAGACTCTCGGACACAGCGGCCCCGGTGGAGGACGGCAACCCGGTGACCTTCACGAGAGTGGATGTCGAGGCCGACGACACCTGGTCTTACAAGTGGAACACCGGCGACATCACCCGGTCTCTTGATGCCGGCGGCTACACGATCTATGCGGTCTCGGAGCCCCGGTGGAAGGACAACCTCATCGATGCCCGGTTCGCCACGACCTCCATCCAGTTGAGGCCCCCCTCCCTCACCGTCCGGACTTCCGGTACCACTCTTACCAGAGGTGACGACTACCAGATCGCCGGGACCGCAACCGGCGACCCGGACGCTGTCCGGATCTGGATCTTCGGCAAGAACTATTACGGAAAACCGGGTGAGTTGTATGTACGGACTGAGACCGTTGAGTCTGACGGCTCCTTCGAGTACACCCTTACGGGTGCCGAGACCAGTGACCTCGCGAAAGGGCAGTATTATGTGATTATCCAGCACCCGGTGACCAACGGGTTTGACGTTATCGCAGACGGTACCATGATCAGGGGACCCGGCATAGTCTCAGTGGACCTCTGCCACCTCCAAGCATTCGACGCCGCGACAGCGCTGATCAATGCGCTTGATTCCCCGACCGTTGACGACATCTACATCAAGGTCACCTTCACGGTAGGGGACTCCTGGATCAGGATCGATGGGATCGGGGACCAGACCTATGGAGAAGCCTTCACGGTCACCGGGATGACCGATTACCCGGCAGGCACGGCACTGACCTACCGGATAACCTCAAAGGAAGACGGAGTAACCGTTCTATCCGGTGAGACGGTCGTGGCCGAGAACGGAGACTGGAGTTTTGAGGTGGACACGACCGTGATCGGGCCGGGAGTATTTACTATCCGGGTTGTGTCCCTGGACGGTCAGGTCTCGACGACTGCACTCTTCGACGTCTACGACGACATGCTCCACCCGGTCACCCCGCCAGGGGCCACCTATCAGATAGAGAGCATCCGGGTGAACCCCCCTCTCGACGAACTCTCTCCCGGTGAGAGCCTCACCCTTGCCGGTACCATAAACGCTCCCAGGCTTGGATACCAGGGGTGCCTTGAGTTCTCTACCGATCTTGAGGATCCGGTATGGTCCTACTCGCTCGAGCGTGATGGGGCGGTGATCTACTCTGGCTCCAGGAACTCCAGATCATTTACGTTATCGGCGTTTGAACTCGACTATGGGCAGGATATCCGAATCCTCCTCTCCCTTAACGGCATCGTGCCGCAGGGAGCAGAAGATCAGGCACTCCTCAGGATCCTTGAGCGCGACGCCGAGGGCAGGATCGTGCCGGAGAGCGAGTACCGCCTCTCGTTCACCCCATCAGGAGGCACGCCCCCATCTACTGATCTCACCCTCCACTCTGGCTGGAACTTCATCTCGGTCCCCCGGCCGCTTGTCGCCGGGAACGACACTGCGTTGATCTTTACCTCCGTCGAGACCGGCGGCCGCTCGATCTTCCGGTATGATACCGCCGCCGGAGAATGGGTGGCACTCGCAGAAACCGATCAGATCGCCCCCCTCGAAGGATTCTGGATATACTCAACCAAGCCCTCGACAGTCCCGCTCAACTTCTCGACTGATCCCCTGATCTCGCCGGCTAAACGCTCCCTCTCCACGGGCTGGAGCGCCATCGGGATCACCGGCACAGCCCCGGCAACAGCACGGGACGCCCTCCTTTCCGTCAACAGGGAGTGGACGACCCTGATCGGGTTTGACGCCGGAAAGCAGGCCTTCGAGACAGGGATCGTCAATGGTGGGAGCGGTGACTACACCGACAGCAGGCTGGTCTACCAGGGCAAGGGCTACTGGCTCTACATGACCGAACCGGGCACGCTCTGCGCCATCGGGGTGTGATACCGGTGAGACGTCTCCCTCTCGCCCTCCTCCTCATCGCCCTTATCGGGACGGCGTCCGCCGTCCCCCTCCTTCCCGCGGAGTTCTGGGGCTCGGTCATGATCGACGGGAGCCCGGCTCCGGCCGGGACCGTCATCACCGCCAGGATCGACGGCCGCGACTGCGGGTCGCTCACCCTTGAGAGCGCCGGGTTCTACGGTGGGTACGCCACCTTTGATAAACGGCTGCTCGTCTGCGGCGGGGATGATGACATCGGGAAGACCATCGCGTTCTTTGTCGACGGCGCGAGAGCCACCGGGACAACGGTCTACACTCCGGGCACCTCGACCCGCCTCGATCTTGCGGCCA
>Ga0208041_1001005_pt1 | contig 20886 bp, 16 predicted proteins | sample AD_SCU002_MetaG_FD_184453 | JGI IMG/M metagenome (GOLD analysis project Ga0208041, IMG submission 184453) | Active sludge microbial communities of municipal wastewater-treating anaerobic digesters from China - AD_SCU002_MetaG (SPAdes) (version 2) | ecosystem: Engineered > Bioreactor > Anaerobic...
GCCTACATTTTCGCGGGGTTTTGCCTGTCTTATCTGATTATTACCTCAATCGAAACAAAAGACCTCGACATGGCTCTCACCTGGGGCGCCGTCGGCTTTGCCGCGCTCTGGGGCTTCACCGGCTTCAGACACGGCCTGTTCAACGAAGTTTTATTGCTGGCCCGACTCGCAGTGCCCGCCTTTCTCGCCTGGCAATTCGGAAGCGAAGTCGGCAGTCTTCTCGGCATGCCAAATTTCATCGGCCTCGCAGTTGGCAGCCCGCTGGTTTTCATGTTGTCGTATTTTATCGTCGGCCGGGTTTTTAGAGAGCACATACTCAAGCCAAAGATACCAACGCTTCCGGGGCAGATTCTCGGCCTGTTCGCCGGTGTTGTCGAAGCCGGTGCAGTGATTGCGGTAACCGGGTTTGCCCTCAGCTACATTCCGACCGGCAATTTCAAAATGGAAAACTCACTGACCGCAGAGCTCGGCAAAGCTGTCGAGCAGGCGTTTTTTCAGCCGATGCTGGCATCGGTTGCCACCGGCCCGGCCAGTATTCTGCCGCTGCTGGCCGACAAAAAATTCATCGAGAACGCCCCTAAAGTGGACTGGGGAACGATCGAAGTCGAACTGACAACCATTGGAAACCATCCGAAGATTCAGTCTCTGATCGAAGATCCCGAACTTACAGAACTGGTAAAAAACAAAAAAATTGCTGAGTATGTTAAGCATCCCAAAATCAGGGGCATGCTCACCGACCCAGAACTCGGCAGAATCGCCGAAAACATCAACTGGCAGAAGATTCACAATATCATCGAAGCGGGCATGCGCCAGCAGAGACCGGTTCAGACACAGCAACCGGACAGTCCACTGCCGGCGGAACCGGGTCAAGCACCCGACACCGCCCCGTTCCAGTTGCCTGTGTTGGCTCCCTAGCCCACTATCACATTTGAATCCGTAGTTTTTTCGTCACTCCCGAGCAGAGGTGACGTATTGCCTGCCCGTTCCTGAAATCAGATTTTGTCAGAGGCCGGATCTCAAACATGCCTTCGGGCTGATTATATTGAATCATAAAAAAAGCGTTACTAAACACTTGCAAAGTTGCCGTTTATGGTCTAAAAAGGAACTTATCTGGAGAGGTGCCGGAGCGGTCGAACGGGGCGGTCTCGAAAACCGTTGAGGGCTTTGCCTTCCGCGAGTTCAAATCTCGCCCTCTCCGCTTAAAACAAGTCCTCAGGGTTCCATGAACCCATAAATCCCGCTGATAAGGCGGGTTTTATTTTTTTTCCGGCATTATGAGACGCGCCACATTCAGCTGACAATTTGTGGTAAAAATCTGTGGTAAGCACAAAAAAAATAAACCGCTTACCACAAATATGACATCAAGCCTTATCAACAAACGAATTCAAGACTGAGGCTCTGACTTTAAAACATGCCCGGCCGGATAATTTCGAATTTCTCGGCAACAATGGCCTGAAAACTCTCAGAAATGCTGTTCCAGTCAACAACATCCACCCTGAAAGGCAACACCGAATTCTGCAGCGCTTCTTTGAGAAGGCGCATCCGGTCGAAAGAAATCCTGGCGTTTTCAACCAGAGCGATATCGAGATCTGAAAAGTCTTTTGCGTTGCCTTTAACCCTTGAGCCGAAAGCCCTTATTTCTGCTTCCGGAGCATGTTCGGCGAGAATCTTTCTGACAATTTCCAAATGTGCCTGAGAAATATCAATCATTTCGAGCTGTTAAAACCACGAGCAATTTCTCGGCTTCGACAACGAATGCCAACGCAAAGCCGAACACTTCTTCGGAGATCGCCGGATCATAAGTATGGGAGGTCAGATTCCTCGCCTCGTGAAAACGCATCCAGTTTTCAACCTCGGTAATGAGACGATTTTCTGCTGCAACTCTGAAAAGCTCTCTACGGGTTACGCCATCGACGGCTGTTCTGCTGACATTTATTTCCAGCCATCTTTTAATAAATTTCCAGCAAAGCTCATAGGTAAATTCAAAATTCTGAATCACACCGGCCTGCAAAACCTCTTTCTGCACCTGATCCTGAGAAGCTGCAAGCGTTTTGATGGCAAAATCTGCAGCGCGGCGCAGAGACTGAATGGCCTTTTCCAGACTGCTCAGGTCGAGAAGCATTGCGAACCTCACTGATGTTCAGGCTTGGCTCAACCGGATGTAAAGCTTTCCAAAGCAATCCGGAAGCACCAGATACAAATAGCCGGTACAAGCCAAGAGCCCGTTCATCAGAACGGGCTCTTAACGGTGCCGGGGACGGGACTTGAACCCGTATGGCTCTCGCCACACGCCCCTCAAACGTGCGTGTCTACCAGTTCCACCACCCCGGCGGGGGACGTGATGGTGATTATAGCGCAACCCGGTTTTACAGTCAACAAAAAATTAAAAGTTTTTGTTTTGAGATTTTTTTCACAATAATTGGACAAGATACTCAAGTTACAGGTTCATGGAGCCTTTTTCACAACAATCGAAGAAAAAGCAGGTTTCACGTTTTTTCACAATGGCCGGATGATCGAGAATCTTTGCAATATTTCACAATGGGCCGAATTAAAAAGAGAAATAAGCTTTGCGATTTTTTTCACAATAAATTAAACTGTCTTCTGAAACCTTACGGGTCGAAAATAACTGCCGCACATCTGGACAAAAACGTCAGACGGTGGCAAAATCAGCAACGAAAATCGAACAGAAAAACCAAGGAAAGCCGGCCATGCTCGACAGTTTTGAAAAATATCTGTATCAGACGGTTTTTCCGATGCAGCCACCGGAAAACATCTACCACTACACCACCCAGAAAGGCATTCTGGGCATCGTCACCCGTCGCGAAATGTGGGCAACCCAGGTGCATTTTCTCAACGACAAGAACGAAGTCTTTCTGACCTTCAAGCTGCTCGAACGCGAACTCAAAAAACAGGCCGGGCGGGCACAGAATCCGGCCATAAAAGCAATACTCAACGACATCAGGCGCAACCTGCCCCGCATCGACCAGGGGCACATCTGTATCGCCTCATTCTGCGAAGAAAGTGATCTACTCAGCCAGTGGCGCGGCTATGGCAACCAGGGCAAAGGTTACGCCATCGGCTTCAACCTCAAGGAACTGACCCATATCGCCAAACGCCAGCATTTCGTTCTCTGGCCCTGTGTCTACAACACCGCCCTGCAGATGGAACTGGTAACCTATCTGATCGACAGCTGGTGCCGCAAATTCGGCGGCCAAAAAACCGTTCAGCACGATAAAATGCTGGCGATCATCAACACCAGCGTCTGCCAGCTGGCCCCGATCATCAAAGACGAAAGCTTCTCAGAAGAAAAGGAATGGCGCCTGGTCTCATCGGTGGTTTCGAGCAAATCGCCGCAATTCGCCTTCAGAGAAGGCGAGTTTTCGCTGATTCCGTATTACAACTTTCAGATTGAGGACGAGCACGGCCGGCTGAGCATCAGATCGATCGTCGTCGGGCCATCACCGCACATGGAACTGGCGCGCAACAGCCTGTCGACTTTTCTTGCCGCCAGCAAACTGCCGGCCGTCGACATCGTCAGCTCGAAAATACCTTTCCGCAACTGGAAATAGCCCCGCCAGCTATTGCCAGCGGGGCTTATAGGACGTATTTACGAAAAGCGCCTGAGCTTCAGTCAATCTTCGACGGTTGCGGCGTTGTTGAGATATTTCTTGTATTCGGCGGCTGAGAGAACGATTTCGGGGTATTCATTGCTGACCCAGAATCGCCGGCCATCGGGGGCCTGGCGCCATTCGCCGTCGAGCAGGTTGACTTCGTTGCCATAGATCATCGCGACTTTCTTCTTGCTGCGCGGGAAATTCGGCTGTTTGCCTTCGCCATGCCATTCTTCGAGGAGGTAGGCAAGATCCGAGCGTCTTTCGTGCACGACTTCGAAGTTGACTCTTTCGAGAAAGCGGCTGAGAATATCTGATTCTGTGGCTTCGGCAGTTTCGACGAAGCGCTGAATGTCAGTTTTCGAGGCCAGCAGCGCCGTAAAAAGCTCAGACTCGCGCAGCTGCAGGGAAACATCGCGCGATGCTTCCTGAGTGCTCATTGCCCTGTCATTGGCCATCAGTTCGGCGACGACGTCACACCAGGCGGCAGATACGGTGAATAGTGCGAATAAAAGAACCAGCCATGAGAGCCTGTTAACTTTCATATCAGCCTCGGTTAGAAGATTTGCAGTTATCTTATCGCAATTTGCGTACCATTTCTCAAAGGCCTGCCAGCAACGATAAATACAGAATTACTTTCTTATCGCGGGCAAAAGTGCTAAATTATCAGCAGTCGGTTGCTGAGAAATTACATGAACAAGCCAAATCTGATTATTCGCATTCACAACTACAACAGGGTCAGCCTCGGCGCCATCCTGGGTGCCTGCCGCCCCACCCTGCTGCAGCATTTCAATGTCCTCACCTGGGTCAGCGACGCCCCGCCACCGGCCGAGCTCGAACTGAAACCCTCGCTGCTCGTCTGCTCTTATATGCAGCCGCACGAAAAGCCGGTCGAAGCCGAGTTACGCGCCGTCAAACAACAGTTTCCGCATCTGGAAGCAATATGCGGTGGTGCTCAACCGACTTCGGCCCCCGAGGCCGCTGTCAATATGGGTTTCGACTACGTGGTCGCCGGTGAAGCCGAAGATTTCTTCCCGGAATTTCTTGAAAAGTGGCTCGCCGGATGCGCCGAAAAGGGCATTCTTCAGACGCCGCGCGGCAAGGTCAACCTCGACCTCTACCCCGGCTTTTCGTCAATAACCGAATATCTGCCGCCTATCGAAATCAGCCGTGGCTGTCGCTTTGGCTGCATGTTCTGCGGCGTGCCCCGCCTGAACGCGGCGACGTTGCGGCATCGCAGTCTGGACAGTATCGAGGCGGTCATAAAGGAATATTTCAGGCTCAAGCCGAGCCGCAAGCGCATCAAGTTTCTGGCGCCCAACGCTTTCGCCTACGGTTCCGACGGCCTCAAACCCGACCTGAATGCGCTTTACGGGCTGCTCGAAATGCTCAAGAGAGTTGGCGTGCCCGAGATCAATCTCGGCAGCTTTCCTTCAGAGGTGCGCCCTGACTTCGTCACGCGCGAGGTCATGGAACTGGTAACTCCATATCTGTCGAACAAAACGATCGTCATGGGCGTTCAGACCGGTTCAGACAGCATGCTTAAACGCATGAATCGCGGGCATAGCCGCCAGCAATCGATAAATGCTATCTCACTGATCCGCGAATTCGGTTTTCAGCCGCACGTCGATTTTATCGTCGGCAACCCCGACGAGACCGAAGAAGACCAGTTCGAACTGATCGACTTCATGGAGCAGATGCTGCGCGACTACGCCATCCGCATTCACATGCACACTTTCGTGCCCCTGCCCTCGACCCCCTGGGAAAACAAACTGCAGTCACCGATCAACGAGAAGGTCAAAAAGCACCTGCGCGACCTCGAAAAGCGCGGCGTTCTCGACGGCTGGTGGGAAAACCACATCGGTCACGCCCGCCACGCCAGAGGCAACTCCTGATTTTTTCGGCAATTTTTCAAAAAATATTTGACTCGCCACCCCGACGGTGCTATAATCAACCCCATCGACGATGGGGTGTCGTCTAATGGTAGGACAGCAGTCTCTGGAACTGCTTATTGGGGTTCGACTCCCTGCACCCCAGCCGCAAGCCCGCTGCAAAGCGGGCTTTTGTATTTTCCGGCGTTCATCGACTTTTCAAGACCTGCCATTTTTCGCCAGATAATCGCAACTCCCCAATTTTTAGCTCCGATATGGAGAAAAAACTGGAGAAAAGCATGGAGAGCCTCCCATTTTCCTTCATAGTAGCAAATCCACTTTAATCCACTACACAGCAACAGGGCGGGTTCCTTCAATCCAGGGCAACATTGTCCTTCGCTTTTCAGGCGAAGAAATCTTCTCTCATGTTGATATCTGTGTGAACGAGGTAATGCAATTTCTCAAAAAGAAGTAGGTTGTTTCACCACAGCAATATCTTTTGTCTGCAGCTATTACAAACTGTAACAATTTACTGTGACATCCAGGGCAAACGTAAACTTTTCCTTGTCTTGATCTGAAATTGCCAAGTCCATGTACTTTTTTCCCTTGCCCGTGTATTCTTGAAAAAAAATGGGGGGAGAAAGTATGAAACCCGGTTCTTTTCTGGAGCATTTTTCAGTTATTCCCGATCCCAGGAGCACTACTAACAGGAAACATCTGCTGATTGATATTTTGTTTGTTACCGTTTGCGCAGTAATTTGCGGGGCAAAAGGGTGGGACGAAATTTCAGAATTTGGTAAGTGCCGGCATGATTGGCTCAAACGGTTTCTTGATTTGCCCAACGGCATTCCTTCTCATGAAACCTTTCGAGATGTTTTTCTCTTCCTTGACACAAAAAAATTCAATGAAAGCTTCGGCAGCTGGGTTTTGGATATTGCTCAAAAGATCCCCGGTGAAATTATTTCAATTGATGGGAAAACGAGTCGGCGCTCTTTTTCAAGCAATACGAAGCCATTACACATGGTAAGCGCCTGGGCAAGCAAGAATTCGTTGGTGTTGTCTCAGGTGAAGGTTGATGAAAAGAGCAATGAAATCACGGCTATCCCTGAAATTCTATCCGTCCTGGACATCCACGGATGTATTGTAACCATTGATGCGATGGGTTGCCAGAAGGACATTGCAGAGAAAATAATGGCAGGTGGCGGCGATTATATTCTCGCCCTGAAAGGTAATCAAGGAAACCTTCACGCGCAGGTAAAGGACTTCATGAACATTTCTGTAGAGACTGTTTTTAAAGACGTTCCGCACGAAAAAACGGTAACGATAGAAAAAGATCATGGCAGAATCGAAGCTCGGGAATATTTTTTGGTAAACGAGCTTGATTGGCTGGAAACCAGGCAGGCCTGGAAGGGGTTAAACTCAATTGGAGTTGTTGTTTCCAGGCGAACCATCCAAGATAAAACAACAACGGAAACAAGGCTGTATATAACCAGTTTAAAATCCAATGTAAAGCTTTTTGCAGAAGGGGTTCGAAGCCATTGGGGAGTTGAAAGTATGCACTGGTCTCTGGATATAGCATTTCAAGAAGACCAGTGTCGGAAGAGACTAGAAAAATCAGCAGCAAATTTCGCTATTGTTCGCCACATTGCCCTGAACCTGCTTAAAAAAGAACAGTCATATAAAGGAAGCATCGTCAGAAAACAATTCAAAGCAGCCCTAACAGAGGAGTATCTTGAGAAAGTCCTTCAATGCTAAATAAAGTAGGCGTTTGCCCTGCTGTGACATCACTTTGGAATCGAGCGGCACTTCTGGTAGTATTGATATTCAATTACACTTTCTTCTGGTGATCACAAATGGGCAAGAAGCCTTTTAAAGACGAAAAATTTACTTTTGAGCATCTGACAAAATCGATCAGGCAGGCGCATCAGGAACTTGCCACACAGACTTCGCGTGCTGTCAATGCCGGACTAACCCTGCGAAACTGGCTGATCGGTTATTATATCGCCGAATACGAGTTGATGGGTTCAGATCGAGCGAAGTATGGCGCTGCCCTGCTGGATAAACTTTCTCAGGCTCTTGTTAAATCAGGCGTCAACGCCTGCGCGCGGCGGCAACTTTATAATTATCTCCGGTTTTATCAGCTTTACCCTCAAATTGTGCGGTCAGTGAACGCACAATTTAAATTTATTCCTCCCGTCAGCATGGCAGAACATTTCGAAAAAGTGCGGTCAGCGAAAGCACTTTCTGAAAATAAACATCCAGACGTTATCAATCGACTTTCTTATACGCACATAGAACAGCTGTTAACGCTGGAAGATGATACCAAAAGAGCTTTCTACGAGATCGAATGTATTCGTGGCAACTGGTCGGTTCGAGAACTGAAACGCCAGATTGGCAGCCTGTATTACGAGCGATCTGGTCTTTCGCACGATAAAAAGAAGCTTTCAGAACTGGCAAATCAGGCGGCTGAGCAATCCAGGCCAGAGTTAACCATTCGTGATCCTTATATATTCGAGTTTCTGGGCCTGAAATCCAGCGAGGTTATGGGTGAATCCCATCTTGAAGACCAGTTAATCGACAAGTTGCAGAATTTCCTGCTGGAGATGGGGCAAGGTTTCTGTTTTGAAGCTCGTCAGAAGAGAATTCTGATCGGTGACGAATATTTCTTCGTCGATCTGGTTTTTTATCACCGGATTCTGAAGTGTCATATTCTGGTGGAGCTGAAGCTTGAGCGATTCAGTCATGAAAACCTTGGCCAGCTGAATACCTACGTAAACTGGTATCGCAAAAATATGATGGTTGAAGGCGATAATCAGCCATTGGGTATTCTTCTCTGCACCGATAAAAATCATGCTCTGGTCGAATATGCCCTTGCGGGCATGGATAACCAGTTGTTTGTTTCTAAATATCAGCTGGAGCTGCCTAAAAAAGAAGACATGGAGCGATTTATCGAAGAGCAGATACAAATTGCCGAATAATGAATTAAAACCTCGGCGGGATGTTCTGGTGAAAGCGGTGAGACATAGTTCTACAGGTGGTAACAAATTTTTACAAGATTTAAAACCAGCCCCCAAAGCACCAAAGAAGCCTAATTTTGGCCCCCTGCACCCCAGCCGCAAGCCCGCTGCAAAGCGGGCTTTTGTATTTTCCGACCATTTTCAAGGTGCCATCCTGGCACCTTGAAAAGCTGGCGGGACCTAAGGCGATATTTTGGATAAAATTGCTGACAGGGGCCCGGGCAGAGAGTAGAATGGCGGCACGACACCATAAAAATTACAGAGGTAGCCAATGCTGACCGGGGAAATACGCAACAAAGTCGATGCACTATGGACCGCATTCTGGACCGGCGGCATCGCCAACCCGCTGACCGTTATCGAGCAGATTTCATATCTGCTGTTCATCAAACGCCTCGATGATATTCATGCTCTCAAAGAACTGCAGGCCAACCGAACCGGCAAGCCGGTCAAAGACCCGGTCTTCAGTGACGGGCAGCAGCACCTGCGCTGGTCGAAGTTCAAGCACCTCGAACCCGGCGAAATGTTCAAGCTCTTTCAGGCTGAGGTGTTTCCGTTCATCAAGAACATGGCGTCAGCCTCCGACACCACCTTTGCCCGGGCCATGGCCGATGCGGCCTTCATAATTCCGAAGCCCAGCCTGCTGGTTCAGGCGGTCGAGCTCATCGAGGATATTCCGATGAAAGACCGAGATACCAAGGGCGATGTCTACGAATACATGCTCAGCAAGCTTTCTACCGCCGGCCAGAACGGCCAGTTCAGAACGCCGCGCCACATCATCAAAATGATGGTCGAGCTGATGCAGCCGAAGATCAAAGATTTCATCTGCGACCCGGCCTGTGGCACCGCCGGCTTTCTGGTTGCGGCCGGTGAATACATCAGAACCCACCACGAAATCGACTACCATGCGGCCGAAAATCGCGAGCATGTGAACGGCCGCCTGTTCAATGGTTTCGACTTCGACACGACCATGCTGCGCATCGGCAGTATGAACATGATGATGCACGGAGTCGAAAACCCGCACATCATGTATAAAGACTCACTTGCAGACAGCAACAAAGAGTCCGAGCAATACACCCTGATTCTTGCCAATCCGCCATTCAAAGGCAAGCTGCTCGAAACTGTTAAAACCAAAAAGACCGAGCTGCTGTTTCTGGCCCTGATGCTGCGCCTGCTTAAGGCCGGTGGCCGCTGCGCCGTCATTGTTCCAGACGGGGTGCTTTTCGGCGCATCAAAAGCCCATCTCGACCTCAGGAAAGAGATCATCGACAATCATCGCCTCGAAGCGGTCATTTCGCTGCCGGCGGGTGTTTTCAAGCCTTACGCCGGGGTCAGCACCGGCATCATGGTTTTCACAAAAACCGGCACCGGCGGCACCGACAAGGTCTGGTTCTACGATATGCAGGCCGACGGCTACAGTCTCGACGACAAGCGCAACAAGATCGACGCCGACGATATCCCCGACGTTATCAAACGCTGGCACAATCTCGCGGCCGAAAACAGCCGCAAACGCACCGACCAGTCGTTTCTGGTTCCCGTCGACGACATCAGAAAAGAAAAGTATGACCTGTCGATCAACCGCTACAAGCAGATCGTCTACGACGAAGTCAAGTATGACAAGCCCAAAGACATCCTCGCCGAAATCATGCAGATGGAAAAAGAAATCCAGAAAGGCCTCGAAGAACTCGACGGTATGCTGGGATGAAGCTTATTTATATTGATGAATCAGGTGACACCGGATTTAATCTTAATGACCCGCAACAGCCTATATTTGTTTTAGCGGCTTTAGTAATACCAGATTTACTTTGGCCACATCTTGAAAGTGAATACCGGTATGCCATAAATGAATTTTTTCCTGATGGAATTCCAGAAGACTTCGAGCTTCATGTTACGGACATGAAGGCAAGAAAGAATCATTTTAAAAATTTCGACAAAGAACTTGGTGCAAAGTTTAGAGACCGGGTCCTTGAATTCATTTCCAGGCTTGGGGTAAAAGTTTTTTACCGAAGAATAATAAAAAAACAGTTTCAAAAATTTTGCGAAGAACGCTTTGGTATTGTTAGACTAAGTCCTTATCTCATGGCTCTTTCGATGCTTTGGTTCGAGATTAACAAATATCTTAACGCTCAAGAAGATTTTGGCATGCTGATTTTTGATGACAACAAGCATTATTTACCAGACGTAGAAAAAGCCATTCGATCTCTTCGACTAGACCTTAGATTCATGCTGTCCAACAACAAGCTTATCGAAAAGGGCTTCTTTGTTGATTCAAAAAAAAGCATTCCGATTCAGTTAACAGATTTGCTCGCTTACTATATCAGGAAATATGAGGAACATAAGCTTGGAAAAACAGTTAGCAAAATAGATCAAGACTGCTTTTCTGCATTAGAAGGAATTGCGCAGATGAATGCGAAGATACCAGCCGAATTTAATGAGTTATTAAAGTGGGCAGAAGAAAATTGGAGATAAAAAAGCGGCCGCCTCTTACGATGGAACCGTCAATTGACGATTCGCTGGCAGTCGCTAACTTGAATATACGCAATGCGTGTAGATTTGTCAATGAATATAAAAGGAAGTGCTGCGTATGAGTTGGCCTGTTAAGCCATTAGGACAGATTTGCGGGATAGTAGCAGGCCAGTCTCCCCCGTCAGAAACTTACAACAAAAATCAGGCTGGCATGCCTTTTTTTCAGGGAAAAGCAGATTTTGGCGAGTTATTCCCAACAGTTCGCACTTGGTGTTCAAAACCAAATAAACTGGCAGAACCAAACGACATACTGATTTCGGTAAGAGCGCCTGTAGGGGCAACGAACCTATGCAATATCACCGCTTGCATTGGTCGAGGTTTAGCCGCAATAAAACCTTCCGATAAAATTGATCAAAAGTATTTACTGTATTATTTTCGGTATTTTGAGCCCATTTTGTCAGAATCAGGTAACGGCGCAATTTTTTCAGCAATAACAATGTCTGATTTAAAGGAAATACAAATCCCCCTGCCGCCGCTGGAAGTGCAGAAAAAGATTGCGGCGGTGCTGGAAAAGGCCGATGCGTTAAGGCGCAAGCGCGAAGAACAGATAAAGCGCCTCGATGAACTGCTGCAGGCAACCTTCCTCGACATGTTCGGCGACCCCGTCACCAACCCGAAGGGCTGGCCTGTAAAAAAGCTAGGTAATCTAGGCCTGCTCGACCGAGGCAAGTCGAAGCATCGGCCAAGAAATGCTCCAGAATTGCTTGGAGGGGCATATCCTCTGATACAAACTGGTGATATAGCAAACTCTGATTATTACCTTACTGAATACAACAGCACCTATTCCGACATTGGATTAGCGCAAAGTAAAATGTGGAAAGCTGGTGTATTGTGCATTACTATCGCGGCAAATATTGCAAAAACAGCGATTCTTGGCATTGACGCCTGTTTTCCAGACAGCGTTGTTGGTTTTATTCCAGGCAAAGAAACTAATGTTGAATTTATTCATATCTGGTTTTCTTTTTTTCAACAAATTTTGGAGAACAATGCCCCAGAATCTGCTCAAAAGAACATTAATCTTGCCATTCTACGTGATCTTGAAGTAATTGTGCCCCCCTTAAATGAGCAGGATAAGTTCAAATGTGTATTTAAAAGCATTCAAAAGGATCTAAAATCACAGCAAAAGGACAGCCTCGCGCAATCGGACTCATTATTCAACTCCCTCATGCAGCGGGCGTTCAAGGGGAAACTGGAACTTAAATGATTTTTATGCGGTACCCGCGCCGGCGGCGGCCCGGAAGAAGCTGCAGCGACGCGAAAGCGATTTCCCGAGGCTGAGGTTGTTTTAGCCGCCGAACTGATTTAAAATAGGATATATCCAACTGGAGAATTGATCAGATGCCTGTTATCTCAATGTTTTACGGGATTATTGTCGCGATGTATTTCATGGACAATAAAAAACATCAAATGCCCCATATCCACGTAAAATACCAGAATGATGAGGCTGTCGTTTCAATTCCAGATGGTGAAGTATTGGAAGGGCAGATTCCAAACAATAAGCTAAAACTCGTCATGGCCTGGATCGAAATACACCGCGATGAGCTGATGGCAGACTGGGAGCTGGCTTCAAAGGGCGAACACCCTTACAAAATCGAGCCACTGAAATAAAATGAACCCAAGAGTAAAAAAAGTAAAAACGGGCAGCGATTTCTCTCTTCACCTGACTTTTGAAAACGGTGAAGAGAAAGTTTTCGATTGCAGGCCATACCTGGAAACAGGGATTTTTCGGGAACTAAAAGACCCGAACTACTTTTCCAGAGCTTCTGTACAGTTTGGCACAGTCGTATGGCCACACGAACAGGATTTCTGCCCCGATACATTGTATCTGGAGTCAAAAAAAATTGAATCGGCATAACGCCGGCGGCAGCCCTGAGAATGGCTGACGGGGCAAAACCGGCTTTATAAAATGTTGTAAGCAGATAGAATAAAGTATTGAGAGCAGCGTGATGAACAACAACACACAGAGCGATAAACAGCAGAATAAGAGACAGAGTAACTTCAGCTTTATCGATAACGAACTGAAGCAGATCAGAGAGTTCGCACAGATAGCCGAACTGCGGGGGCGGCTCGATACCAGGTATGCCTGTTTCCAGGCGAGGCTGGCCGCCGAAACGGCTATAAAATGGGTATTCAAGGCCGAAAGCTCGCTGTCGCTGCCCTACAACACCATGCTCGGCAGCCTGATCAACGATACCGGCTTCCAGAGAACTGCACCCATTCAGGTTAAACGCAGCCTGACCATCATTCAGAAATACGGCAATATCGCCGCCCACAGCGAAGAGGCGATTCCGGCATCTGATGCCGTTCTTGTCGTCAAACAGCTGCACAGCGTTCTTTTCTGGCTGCACCGCACCTATTTCGACGTCAAACTGCAGTCGGAATTCAACGACCGGCTGATTCCGGATGCCGGCGATATCGCCAGAACCAGCCGGGCAAAAATCGTCGAACTCGAACAGAAGCACGAAGACGAGGAAAAGAAGCTCAGAGAAGCCCTTGAGGCCGAAAAAGCCGACAAGGAAACCTATAAAGCCCGACTGGCGCAACTTGAAGAAGAAAACCGGAAATTCAGAGAACTTTTCGCCGCCCGCAAAGCCGAGGCCGAGGCGGTTCCTGATACCCATGATTATTCAGAGGCAGAAACGAGAAAGCTGCTGGTCGACGTTCTGCTGCGCGAAGCCGGCTGGCACAAAGACACGCCCGGCCTCAGAGAAGAATACGAACTCACAGGGGTCGAACGCAACAAGGAAAGAACCGGCACCGGCCTGGCCGATTACGTTCTTTTCGACGACAACGGCCTGCCGCTCGCGGTTATCGAAGCCAAAAAGACCACAAAAGACGCAAAACTCGGAAAATACCAGGCGCTCGACTATGCCAACGCCCTCGAAAAAAAGTTTAACCAGCGCCCGATCATCTTTTATACCAACGGTTACGAAATCTACATCTGGGATGACCATTTCCACCCCGAACGCCAGATTCAGGGCTTCTACAAAAAAGATGAGCTGCAGCTCGCCATCGAACGCCGCAAAACGAGAAAGTCGATTCTGAACCCGGCCATCAACCGCAAAACCGTCGAACGCCCCTATCAGCACCTCGCCATAAGGGCCGTAACCGAGCATTTCGAAACCGCGAACCAGAGACGGGCGCTGCTGGTGATGGCCACCGGTTCAGGCAAGACCAGGCTGACCATCGCCATGGTCGAAGTGCTGCAGAAGGCCAACTGGGCCAAGCGGGTGCTGTTTCTCTGCGACCGGGATTCGCTGGTAAAACAGGCCAGGGGCGCCTTTAAAAAGTTCCTGCCTGACTGCCCGGCGGCCGATCTGCGTGACGCCAGGTCTGACAACCTCTCAAGGGTCTGCCTGTCGACCTATCACACGATGATGAACCTGATAAATGAATTCAAAGACGGCGAGCGCCTGTTCTCGCCGGGCCACTTCGACCTTCTGGTCATCGACGAGGCGCACCGCAGCATCTACCAGAAGTTCGGCGCGATCTTCGACTATTTCGATTCCTACCTGGTCGGGCTCACCGCCACACCGCGAGACGAGGTCGACAAAAACACCTACCAGATGTTCAATCTGACGAAAGAGACCGGCCCGGTGTTCGGCTACAACCTCGCCGAAGCGATCGAGCAGGGCTATCTGCTGAATTACTACCGGGCGAAAGTGTCGACGAAGCTCAGCCGCGAAGGCCTCACCTACGCGAAACTCAGCGACGAAGACAAAGAAGAGTATGACCGGCATTTTATCGATGAAGTTACCGGCGACAGGCCCGAAAAGGTCGGTAAAGAGGCGATCAACAAATGGCTGTTCAACATTCCCACCGTCGACAGCTTTTTAAAAGATCTCATGGAAAACGGCATCAGAGTCGGCGGCGGCGACCGGCTCGGCAAAACCATCATTTTTGCCCGCAACAGCGATCACGCCGAATTTATCGTCAGCAGGTTCGACGCCAGCTACCCGCAGCATAAAGGCCATTTTTGCGTGCAGATCGATTACACCCTCGGAAAAGACGCCGAAGGCATGATCGAAAAGTTCAAAAAAGCCGACGGAATGCCGCAGATTGCCGTGTCGGTAGATATGCTCGATACCGGTATCGATGTTCCCGATGTCGTCAACCTGGTATTTGCCAAACCAGTTTATTCGAAGGTCAAGTTCTGGCAGATGATCGGCCGCGGCACCCGCAAATGCGAAAACCTGTTCGGCCCCGGCGACGACAAGAAGTGCTTCTACGTCTTCGATTACTGCGAAAATTTTGAATTCTTCGAAACCAACCCGGGCGGGGTCGAAACCGCGGCCGTGATTCCGCTGAGTCAGCGGATTTTCCGCAACCGCCTGCTGTTGGCCGATGCGCTGGCCGACATTTCGGGCGAAGACGCAACCGCCATCAGGAAAGAAATGCTCGACAGCCTGCATGAATACGTGACCGGCATGTGCGATGAAAACTTTCTGGTGCGCCCGCATCTCGAACTGGTGACCAGGCTGAAAAACCGCGCCACCTGGGAAAAACTCGATGCCGTAACGCGAGCAGAGGCAGCGAAAACCGTTTCCGGGTTGCCCAGCCAGATCGACCAGGAAGACGAATACGCCAGACGCTGGGACCACCTGCTGCTGAAAACCGAACTGGCGCTGCTGGAACACGAGGCATTGCTGCAGACCGGCAAGGCTTCGGCCGAGTACCGGTCTCTGATCAAAAAGATCATAAAAATAGCTGACAAACTCGAAGACAAGACGACGATCCCGGATGTGAAGCGGCAGCTGGCATTCATTCAGGCGGTCAAAACCGATGAATTCTGGCAATCTATGAGCCTCAAGGGGCTCGAAGAGATTCGCAAACGCCTCAGACTACTGATACAATACATCGATCAGGATGACAAAAAACTGGTTTATTCGAATTTCACCGACAGCCTGACAGGCCCGTCTGTGTTCGAGCCCGGCACCGAAGCTTTCAAGAATGATGAGCTGGCGGCCTACCGCCAGAAAATGAAGGCGGTCATCAACGAAAACCTCGACCGGGAAGCCATCTGGAAAGTGCGCTGCAACCGGCCCCTGACCGGCGACGATCTCAGACAGCTCGAAGAAATTCTGCGCCTGAGCACCGAAGAAGATAGGGAAAAATTCAAAGAAGCCTACCAGAGCAACTTTCAGGCAAAAACCGGCAAAGACGACCCGAGTCTCGAACTGCTGATCAGGTCGATTGTCGGCATGAGCCGCGAAGCGGTCGAAAAGGAATTCGCCGACTTCATCGAAGGCTCGCGACTGTCAACGCTGCAGCTGGCGTTTGTGCGCAAGATCATCGACTATTTCGTCGAAGACGGCTTCGTCAGAGACGACATCCTCTATGAACCGCCATTCAGCGACATGTACCACGACGGCCCCGAAGGCCTGTTCGGCGACCGCGTCGAAGCTCTCTTCGCCCGCATCCAGCGCATAAACCGTCTAAAAACCAGCCCCAACAAAGCCACCCGCGGCAACTAACCCCGCCACACCCTTTCCTGAAATCCCTTCAAGGCAATTGTGCCACCGCGGCACCACTATTTCGTTGCAACTGCAAATCTCGTAAAGCTGGCCGTTTGAACCTTCGGTCTGAGTTAATAATAGGCGCGCCAAAGGCATCACAGTATCACAGGCTTTTTTCGGATAGGGCCTGCAGCCATATAGATAATAATTATTCAGATGAATAGTTACGGAATAATCTATTATTAATAAGCTCATAATAAAATTATCTGTGATACTGTGATTTCATAAGGCATTGCAGCTGACGGCCCCCTTCAACAAAGGGTTTCCATGGATCACAGTTTCAGGCATTCTGCTGTGATTTCCTGTGATAGCTGTGATCGGACACCCCAGACCCTGAGCACCAAAATCACCAGCTGTCACCATCAGATTGGTGCTGTGCAAATCCTTTTCAGATAAGGGTTTTAAATGCTTTTCACCAAATTCACCAAGATTTAGAGTATATATGCCTGAATTCAGTCATTATCGATTCATCTGAATAAGTATATGTATATGCTGATTCCTGGTGATTTTGGTGACAAACCCCTGCATTGCCTGTATTTATGCTGACTTCAGCATGGTTTTATTTTGGTGCTGGCCGTGGTGAATTGGTGCCAGCTACCAGAATTTTCATTTGACTTCCCGGCAAATCGTGAACATATTCTCACCACAGCCGGCTTGTGCGCAGCCATTTAATATGAGTGCGCCTTTGTCGATAGACTCTGCGTCTCAAAATTGAACTCACAACATGAGCAAAGACCTTATAACAGGGAATCTTGAAAACCGCATTTATACCATTCGCGGCCAGAAAGTCATGCTCGATTCTGATCTGGCAGAGTTATACCAGATCGAAACCAAAACGCTGAAGCGCGCAGTTAAACGCAACATAGATCGTTTCCCCGCTGATTTTATGTTCGAGCTGACGAAGGAAGAGGCAGAAAATTCAAGGTGCCAAAATGGTACCTTGAAAACGAGGCAAGGTTACAATATCAAATATTTGCCATACGCCTTTACAGAACAGGGCTTGGCCATGTTGTCAGGCATCCTGAACAGTCCGGTTGCAATAAAGGTTAACATTGAAATTATGAGGGCATTTGTAAGAATGAGAGCTATAGCAGCCATTCATGGTGAGTTCAGCGTTAGACTGGCAGAACTTGAAAAAACAGTTAAGACGCAGGGCGGCAGCATAGACTTTATTCTTGACCTAATCGACCGGGAACTGAAAAAGAAGCGAATTGGCTTCAAGCCAAAATGAACTCTTACTTTCTTGAATAGCCAAACTTTAACTCCTCAGATTGCCTGGAAATGCTTAGATTATGAGCCCATGGGAATTGTGTCACCACTGGCGTCACAATATTTTAGATACCCAGCAAACAGAACAAAGAACTTACCACGGCAGCTGTTTGATGGCTTCGAGCAGCACCTCTGGCCGGTAGCGTTTGCCGTAGCGGTTCATGGTTATTGAATCAACCTTGTGGCCAAGAAGTTCGCTGATCGCCTCACCTGGGGTCTTCAGTTGCTTAAGCTCATTGGCAACTGAATGCCGGATACTGTGGAATGTTTTCTTCGGGTCCTGGGTAATGTATCTGCGGTTGAAGGTGGTAAACCACTTTCCCAGCTGATGACCGTAACCGTTTACTGAATGCTGCTGCAACAGTGGAAAAAGCCGATCACATTTCTTTTTCTTAATAACCTCCAGGTATTGTAATAAACCAAGACTTTGAAGCTTCGGATGAACAGGTATCTTTCTTCTGCTGGTCTCATTTTTGAGGCGTTTATCGCCCTCAGGATTTATATCGAAACACAGAACCCCATCTACGGGAGTTATGTCTTCAACACGCAGCTGGCAGATTTCCCCGAGCCGCATTCCAGAATACAAGGCGATAATTGCTGATTTTGCAATCGGCTAAAAAAAAGAATCCGGGTTATTACCCGGACTGAAAAATAAGGAGGCAAACAAATCCATAGCCCCTGTCGAACCAAAGCGATGTTTTGTTAACCAAAAAGTTTCTGATGCCGTCAAACAAACGCAAACATCAATAAGCATTGAACTATTTGTATGGGCAGATTAAGGCGAAAAACTACATGAAATTTTTTTTCAGGTTCAAATTTTATCGACTGCCATTCAATTACATGTTTCACACTGGGCCGCTTAACCGGCAACGAAGCCTTGTTCGTCCAGATCCAGCCGATAAACAGTATGAAAGACAACGTCAGAAAAAAAGCCTAAATAACCAGAATCAATGTTTTCCGACCTGAGTGAAGTAAAAAAATGCCTCACTAGTAGTGAGATTTTTTACAGACCCGAGTGTCGCGGAATTGTCATATTTGACCCAATTTTCACAATATGCTAATCTTGGTGATTCCTGCCGAAGCCGGAACCTTAGTTATTTAAATATTCACAGTGTGGGAGGCTTTAGATGTCAGTATTCTCACGTTACAGACTTGCAGCAATTTTTCTGGTCATGCTTGTCACTGTTGTCGGATGCCGTCTGATCAGTTTCTCCGGTGACGATTCATTTCCTTCTATCGGAACAATTTCGGGTAGAGTCGTCAAAGATACTTCTGACGCAAATCTGCGAATGGCTCAGGGAATTGCCTCTGGAGCAGCGAATGCTGAAGTATGGCTCGATGAGCTTCCAATTATCAGAACCTTGACCGATGCTGATGGGAATTTTACCCTCACCGGCGTTCCCAACGGGACCTTTCACATCGTCGCGCGTTATTTCAATGGCGGGGTTGAAATGAAATTCAGACTGGTAACCCCTGTCGTTGTAAACGGTGACACTCCTCAGACTGTTGCAGAAATTAAACCTCTGCCAGCCAGGGTCAAGATTACCGGGATTCTTCTCGGAATTGACAATAATCCTTTGCCAACCGGAACAAAGCTTTATATCTGGGGCGAATCATTTGAAATCCAGGAAGGCGGTAAATTCGAAACTCCTTTCCTTCCCGAAGGTTTTCTTGAAAATGAAATTTATTTTCCCGGAATCGGCGGGCAGCCTGAATGCCGGATTCCGGTTCTTTTCGGCCAGTCAGATCCCCCTGTATTTTCTGAATTGAAAATATTTCCTTACGGTCAGCATCCTCCTGCTGTTGGCATTTCCGTTTCAGACGGTACAAAAATTACTTCAAGCGTTCCTGTCACCGGTCGATTGACTCTTACTCAGCACGTTTACGACCCGGTCGACCAGGAGAAGGTTACAACTCAGTGGAGCGCTTCACGAGGGATTCTTTCAGATACTGCTTCACCTGGCATTAAAATCTGGACTCCACCGGTTGATGGCGGCGTAGCAACAATTACGCTTAAAGCTACAGATGGAGAAGGAAGTTCAAGAACATCCAAAATACTGGTAACTGTTATCGGTCGACTTTCTTCTGAAAAATCAATTTCAGCTTTTGGCATCGCAAACCCTGCGGCCACAGGAAGCATAAATGAGACAGAAAGAACAATCCAACTGTCTGTGCCTTACGGAACTGACCTGACGAATCTTACCGCTACTTTTTCGCTTTCAGAAAGAGCTATCGTAAAAGTTGGCGCTACCGTTCAGACAAGCGACACAACCGCTAACGACTTTACCTCACCGGTAACTTACACGGTTGTTGCCGAAGACGGCAGCAGCAAGGATTACACTGTAACCGTAAGTATTGCAGCTAACACAGCAAAAGACATCACCGCATTTTCGTTTGCTTCGCCGGCGGTAACCGCCTCGATCAGCGGCACTGCGATCACAGCCTCGGTACCGTTCGGCACTGACCGCAACGGCCTGAAAGCCGTGTTCACTGCTTCAGCAAACGCTACAGTCAAGATTGGCGCAAATACTCAGACAAGCAATGTAACCACGAATGACTTTACTTCCCCGGTTACCTACACAGTTGTCGCCGAAGACGGCAGCAGCCAGAACTATACGGTAACCGTCAGCATTGCTCCGAATACAGCGAAAGACATCACTGCATTTTCGTTCGCTTCGCCAGCGGTAACTGCCTCGATCAGTGGCACAGCAATTACTGCCTCAGTCCCGTTTGGCACTGACCGCAACGGCTTGAAAGCCGTTTTCACTGCTTCAGCAAACGCTACGGTCAAAATTGGTGCGAATGTTCAGACAAGCAATGTAACTACTAATGACTTTACTTCACCGGTAACCTACACGGTTGTCGCCGAAGACGGCAGCAGTCAGAACTACACCGTAACCATCAGCATTGCGCCGAACAATGCCAAAGAAATCACCGCATTTTCGTTCGCTTCGCCGGCGGTAACCGCCTCGATCAGCGGCACCGCGATCACTGCCTCAGTGCCGTTTGGCACTGACCGAAATGGCCTGAAAGCAGTGTTCACTGCTTCAGCAAACGCTACGGTCAAGATTGGCGCGAA
>Ga0208041_1001009_pt1 | contig 20845 bp, 12 predicted proteins | sample AD_SCU002_MetaG_FD_184453 | JGI IMG/M metagenome (GOLD analysis project Ga0208041, IMG submission 184453) | Active sludge microbial communities of municipal wastewater-treating anaerobic digesters from China - AD_SCU002_MetaG (SPAdes) (version 2) | ecosystem: Engineered > Bioreactor > Anaerobic...
GCTCGTACTCGACCTGCTCCATCTTGAGCGCGACGACGAGCCGCGATAGCGGGACCTCGAGCTGGAAGTCGTCCATGCCGACGATGTTCCTGATCTCCGGCGGCGACGCGAGTGAAGGGTCGATGAGGGGTGAGATAAGCGTGAGGAATTCCCGATAGGAGGCATCGACCTCGTCGAGGGACGTGAGGCCGTAGATGATGTATTTCCCGCTCTTGTAGATGGTGGCCTTCCCTCTGGAGAGGAGGATGTAGGCCCCGTGGTAGTTCTCGGGATTGTATCGGTAGTTCGTATCGGGGAGCTCCGGCAACCGCTCAAACGGGACGGGCTGGTGAAGGTCGCCGGAAGCGACGATATTGATGAGTTTCATCCTTGAAAATTTATGGGACTTACTCCCGGAGATACCTTCCCCCGACCGGAACGAACCGCTCTGGCTTCATCACCGTATCGTACTTCTGGATCTCCTCGAGCTCGAGAGCCATCCAGGGCCGCTTTCGGGGCGCCTCCTTCCTGACCCGGATCCCCTGCCACCGCTCCTGGTTCTCAACGTAGGCTTTTGCCTCCTCTCTTGTGAGGAAGACCGCATCCCCGAAGGTCTCGAAGAACGCGAGGGGGTTCTCGTCGATGACGATCTGCTTAATCGTCGCCTCCCCGGCGTAGCCGGTATCCTCATGGGATTGGTAGAAGACGAGTTTCATGCCCGGCTTGAGTTCTTTGAAGACAGTGGCGGGTTTGATGAAGACGGTCTTTTTGTCCTTGAAGAACCTGGGCATGAGGTGTTTCGGGACGGGGAAGGTGACGCCGGTGATCTCGGGCATCGGTTACGCCTCCACTCCAGCCCGTTTGAGGATGAGCCGGTAGTCCTCCTCGGGGATCTCGCGCATGGCGATGCGGAGGTGGCCGCTCCACATCGTCTTATTCGTGATGAATTTGAGATCCTCGATCAGCGGCTTGAACTCAAGGGGTTCGGGGAAGACCGCGACCGGCCTGACCTTCATGCGGTAGGGGAAGATCTCGTCGCCCATCTGCGGCGGGGTGACGAAGAGGCGGGAGTGGTCCTCGTAGGGTTCGGCAACGACTTCATAGGCGCCGGTTATCGCTGAGGGGAGTACTGTGTCGTCCTCTTTCTCCTGCCGGACATACACGAGGATGGTGTCGCCGGGCTTCACCCGCTGCATGAGGGTTCTGTTTCGCTTTGGAACTCCCCAGATGTGCTTCGCATCGAGGATCTTAGCGTTGTCCCGGTTGGAGGAGGCGATCCAGTGGGTCATGATAAGAGATTCTGGCGACCATATAAAAAGCCTTTTGACACCAATAACTAATTGAAACAGCCAGAAGTCCGTGAGACTTTGCGATCCCTCTCATTTTGAACAGTTAGATATATTCGAATGGTTGCCTCGCGGGTCAACTCACTGCTCTCGTAATGTGCTTCAGGCGCCGTTTATTGTCGAGTCACATCGAAGTGCGCCGCCACCATCATCTGTCTTAACCGGATGGTTTCGTCCTCATACCGGACGACGATTGAGTTTGCCGGGACTGCTCTTGAACGACCATCACTGAATTCAGCCTGCAACGACTCTCTCTGGGGTTATGGCCATCCTGCAAACCGGCGCTCCGCGAGAGCCGCCAGTACTCCCCAGACAAAAGAGAATTGCTTATGATGCTTGGAAAAAGATCGTTTCTCTGATTTCATCTGCCTCTCCAGAGAGTTCTAATCCGGTGATTCCATGATACATAGCTCAGGGGACATTATATCGTTAAGAAACCGCTTGTGGCGCATTGATTCGGTCGATGGAGCTGTCATATCCGCGACTTGTATCGACAGCGATTCTGCAGAACAGCATCGTTTTTTTGCCCCATTCGAGCGGATAGAGCGAGGGCAGATCCGTCCGCCGGATCCGGATACGATAGGGGACGTTGCAACCAACCGCCTGCTGGTGCAGGCATTCCGGTATTCCATGGTGCATGGGACCGCGCCGCTGATGAGCCTGCGGAAGAGTGCGGTCATTCCGACCGAGTACCAGCTGGCTCCCGTTATCATGGCTTTGAACCAGGGGGAGCGGGTCCGGATGCTGATCGCCGATGATGTCGGGCTTGGTAAGACCATCGAGGCCGGGCTTATCACATCGGAGTTGAAGTCCCGAAACCTGGCATCCCGGATCCTCATCATCTGCCCGCAGAACCTCCGGGAGCAGTGGAAGGATGCGCTTCAGTATTTCTTCCAGATTGATGCAAAGATCTTTTCATCGGTGCACCTCCGAGGCCTTGAGCGGGATATTCCGCCGGGAGCGAACCCCTGGGCGTATTATCCGTGTATCATCACCTCCATCGATTACATCAAATCCGACCGGGTCCGTCCCTTCGCGCTCAGCCCGGCCTGGGACCTCGCCATCATCGATGAGGCGCACCTTGCCGCGAAACCCCACCGCAGTAGCGAGGGGGAGAGTACTGCCATGCTCCGGCACACCCTGGCGAAGGAGGTCGCCAGGAAGACAAAACATCTCCTGCTGCTCACCGCAACACCCCATAACGGCTATACCGACACCTTCGCGAGCCTCCTTGCCATGCTGGACCGCGGGATCGTAACCGGCCCCACGCATGACCCGACGATCAACCGGGCTCTGGCGAAAGACCATGTCTGCCAGCGGCGGCGAAAAGATGTGGTCGACTGGTTCAGCACCCACGCTGCCGAGGAGAACCCGTTCCCGGCCCGCGACCAGAAGGAGGTTGCCGTCGATCTGGCGTTCCCCGAGGAACGCACGGTCATAAACGAACTCAGCGACTACGGAACGGGTCTGCTCGATCTGGCAAGCCGGGATGACCGTGTCGAGGTCCGGACGATGGCACGGTGGGTGGTGCTGCACCTTCACCGCCGGGGGCTCTCCTCCCCTCGCGCAATACGAATATCGATTGAGAACCGTCTCAAGCGGATCGAGGAGAAGATCCGGGAGAAGGACGAGAGGCCGGAGCAGGCAATCTCGGAGGGGCATGCGAAGGCGGTCGCCCTTGATGAGGAAGGGGACAGTGATCTCTCGGATGAAGAGGCGTCCGAGCGTCTCGACCAGGTGGTTTACGGGAGTCAGTCGGTACTGGAAGCAGAGGCAGATCATCTCCGGGATCTGCTGAAGAAAGCGCGGGAAGTGACTTCGGCAAAGGATAGCAAGCTCCGGGAGCTCACCCGGAGAGACGGTTACCTGGACATGGCGATGCGGGGGCATTACGGCCCACGGAAGGTCCTGATCTTCACCCGGTACAAGGATACGCTGGACTATCTCGTGGCGGAGATACCGAAGCGGTTGAAGAGTATCGGTTCTGCGAACGTCTTCGCGGTATACGGCGACCTGAACGAGAAGAACCGGCATGAGGTGATGAATGCGTTTATCGAGGCGGAATACGGGGTCCTGGTCGCGACCGACTGTATCAGCGAGGGAGTGAACCTCCAGCATATGGCCAACCAGGTTATCCACTACGAACTACCATGGAACCCGAACCGGCTTGAGCAGCGGAATGGCCGGCTGGACCGGTACGGGCAGCCCGAACGTGAGGTGCATATCCGGACGTTTGTGATGCGGGACACGCTCGATGCGAAGATTCTCCGGGTGCTATATGAGAAGGCCCAGCAGATCCGGGAGGATTACGGGTTCTCGCCGCCGTTCTTCGGGGACGATGCGGACGTGATCTCGCTTATCGGGGAGATGGGGCTGGATGTCGACCTGCCGCCGGCACAGCGGACGCTGTTTGACTCGTACGAAGAGAGGGGCGGTTCGAAGCGGTCGATCGATCCGTTCAGCGAGGAGACGATCGAGAAGATCAAGAGCGAGAGTTTCTACGGGCAGACCGATGTCGATCTTGCGGATGTCCGGGCCCGGATGGCGCTTTCGGAACGGATTATCGGGACGGAAGAGGATTTCGAACGGTTTGTGCGGTACGGGCTTGGCCGTTACGGGTGCACGGTCACGGAGAACCATGACCGCAACCGGACGCTACGGATCGTGCTTTCCAATGCTCTGGTGATGCCGGGTGTCGGTGTGATCGAGAAGGCCACGTTCGAGAAGCGGATCGCTCTGCAGGAGACCGGCATCGAGCAGTTGAATACGGGCCATCCGGTGATCCGCCGTCTGATCGAACTCATCAAGCGGGATGTCTTCTCACAGGAGACGGAGCTGTACGGCAGGGTCTGTGTGGTGGCGACCCCGGATGTGGCGCACGTTACGGCGCTGTATCACTTCCTCGTCCGCTATAGCATCGGCGGGGCGCGGCCGTCGCTCGTGGAGGAGATCGTGCCGGTCGCCTGCGATCTGGTCACGGGGTCGTTCCCGGGCGAGGAGGAGACCGCCGGCCTCGACCGCGTGGAGATGGTGGCGTTGCCCCCCGGACGCGAGGCGAGCGTGAAGAAGCACCTTGCCCGGGCACTTATGGAGGAGACATGGTCGCCGGTCTTTGCCGGGCGGATCGAGGAGCGGCGGCGGGAACTGGTGGCGGAGCGGGAGGCGTTCCGGGAACAACTCGCGGCGATCTCCCCCGATCCCGAATGGCTCTCCGGCGCCGACGAGGTCTCGGTCGCCTCGCATGACCTGATATCGCTGCGGTTGCTTGAGCCGGTGCCTGCGGCGGGGGTGCGGCGATGAGGAGGAGGGAAGAGCACGCCTTTGCCCGAGTCTCGGGCGGTATAGTCACGGAGCATTTCCTCTCCCTGATGCAGGACGAGAAGCACGGGTTTGAGTATGCCCGGCCGGAGACGTTCGTGCGGCCTTGGCGGGAGGAGGATCTTCCGCCGCAGGACGAGGCGCAGTTCCTTGCTCAGGTCAGGGATGTGTGGGAGCGGCTCCTCCGCCGGTTCGACGAGAAGTTCCGGGATATCTGGGCCGGGAGAATGGGTGCGGAGGAGGTCAGGCGTCTCTGGCAGCGGCCGGTGCTGGATGCGCTCGGGTTCGAGCCGACGTCCACGACGAAGCAGATCGTGATCAGCGACCGGCTGAAGTACCGGTTCTCCCACCGGGGCTGGTTCGCCCGCGAGGGTATCCCGAAACCTCCGGTGATCCATATCCTTCCGCCGGGGACGGACCCGGACGCCCGTCCCTCCCGCGGGGAGCCTTCACCCCACGATGCCCTGCAGGACTGCCTGAACCGGCACGATGCGACCTGGGCGGTACTGATGAACGAGACGGTGATCCGGATCCTGCGGGACTACCATCACACGACGGTCCCCGGATACATCGAGTTCGACCTCGAGGGGATCTTCCTGAACCGGAGTTTCACGGAGTTTCTTGCGCTCTACCGGCTCTGCCACGCGAGCCGGTTCGCCCGCGACCCTGCGACCGGCAAGGAGCCGCTGGAGGAATACTATGAGGTCAGCCGCCAGGCGGGGGAGAAGATCGGTGAGAGCCTGCGGGTGAACGTGGTCCAGGCGATCGAGGAGTTCGGGAACGGGTTCCTGGACGGAGCGCTGATCGAGCGGCTGCGGGGCGATGACGGGGCTTGCCGGGCATACTATCAGGAGATCCTGATGGTGGTGTACCGGATCATCTTCATGCTCTTCGCCGAGCAGCGGGGGATGCTCGGCAGTGGCGGGGACCACGGGGATCTCTTCCTTGAGGAGTACTCGATCACGTCGCTCAGGGAGCGGGTCGATGCGTTCGAGGGCCGGGACGACCGGAACACCGACCTCTGGGGAGGACTTCGCGTAACGTTTACGATGCTTGAGGAGGGGGTGCCCGAACTCGGGGTGAACGCGTTTGACGGGATGCTGTTTGCCAGCGGCGGCGAGCGGTTCCTGAAGGGTGCGAAGTGCCGGAACACGGCGCTGATGAACGCGATCCGGGCGCTGACCTGGACTGTTTCAGAGACCGGAGGGAGACGGCAGAGGGCTCACGGCCGCCAGCGGATCAGTTACGCCGACCTCTCGGTGGAGGAGATCGGGGCGATCTACGAGAGCCTGCTCGACTACACGCCGCGGATAACCACAGGCTTTGAGGAGGTTGAAGGGCGTGAGTACCGGCCCGGCCAGTTCATGCTCGATCCCCGGGGTTCGGAGCGGAAGGAGAGTTCCTCATATTATACAACTCGGGACCTGATTGCGGAATTGATCAAGAGCGCTCTGGACCCGGTGATTGCCGACCGGCTCTCCCGCGCGGGGCCGGACCCCGCGGCCCGGGAGAAGGCGCTCCTCTCAATCCGCGTCTGCGACCCGGCGTGCGGGAGCGGTGCCTTCCTGATCGCGGCCTCAAACCGGCTCGGCCGGGAGCTCGCGAAGATCCGCGCCGGGACGGAACTGCCCTCCGCGGTAGAGATGCAGGCGGCCCGGCGAGACGTGCTCTCCCACTGCATCTACGGCGTGGACTTAAACCCGATGGCGGTGGAGCTCGCGAAGGTCTCGCTCTGGATCAACGCGCTCGTCGGGGACAAGCCGCTCTCGTTCCTTGACCACCATATCAAGTGCGGGAACTCGCTCATCGGGGCGACGCCGGAGCTGATCGCGGGAGGCATCCCGGACGACGCGTATACACCGGTGGAGGGAGACTCAAAAGAAGTCGCAAAGAGGATCAAAGTAACGAACAAGGAGCAGCGGCAGACCCGGACGTTCGAGGAGTTCTCCCCCCGGTCAACGGTGCTTGAGGCCTGTGCCAGACGGTTTGCGGCGCTCGCGGACGCCTCGGAGGACGACCCGGACAGCGTCGAGGCGAAGAAGGCCGAGTACAAGCGGCTCATCGCCTCATCCGAGTATGCAAAGGAGCGCCTGGCCGCGGACTGCTGGTGTGCCGCGTTCTTCTGGCCTCTGGATGCTGAGCACGCGGGGTCAGCTCCTACCACCGCGACGGTGCGGATGGTGCAGACCGTTGGGGGAGGGATGTTTATCGAGGATATGCTGGATGAAGTGCGGCGTATAGCAAAAGAGCACCGGTTCTTCCACTGGCATCTCGAGTTCCCGGAGGTCTTTGCGGGTGGAGGGTTTGACTGTGTGCTCGGAAACCCGCCGTGGGATATGATAAATGTGAATTCAGATGAATTTTTTTCGAAGTATCTGGTAGATTTCAGAAGACTTAGTAACAAACAAAAAGGATTAAAAATCAATGAGATTTGTTCTGATAGAAATATCCATAATGCATGGATAAAATACAAGAGTTCTTTTCCGCATTTGATATCGTTTTTTAAGGACTCGAACCTGTATAAATACCAGGGGAAAGGGCACTTAAATACCTTTAAACTCTTTTTAGAGAAATACTACACACTTTCATCTAATGATGGTTACTTTGGGATTATCATACCTTCAGGTATCTATAATGATGAAGGATGCAAGGAGTTGAGAGAATTATTACTTAAGAAATCAGTTCTTAAATCTCTTTTCGGATTCGAGAATAAAAAGAAAATATTCCCGATTGACAGTCGTTTTAAATTTGTTCTATTAGTTGCAACAAAAGGTGGGGAAACTGAAAGATTTAGTTGCGGATTTATGCTTCATGATTTTGATGAGTTACACGCATTAGAAGCCCAAGGGTTATCCTTAAGAGTAGATTTAATAAAAAAATTATCTCCAGATACTCAATCGATAATGGAGTTTTTCCACCAAGGCGAAATCAACCTGATGGAGAAGCTCTATTCGCATCATCCAACACTGGGGCAAAAACTTAACACTACTTGGAATGTAACCTTCCATCGAGAACTCCACGTTAGTGAGGACAATCACCTTTTCCAAGATTATTTATCGGATTTTCCAGTTTATGAAGGTAAGATGATACATCAATTCAACCATAGATTTGCACCACCGAGGTTTTGGATTAAGAAAGAAGATATTAACATACTCTATCCAGACAAAGATCAAATATCTTTTAATTCGTATCGATTGGCTTTTAGAGCAGTTGCAAGTAATACCAACGAGACAACACTGATTTGCACAATTTTACCAAAATATACAGCATCCGTTCATTCGTTGATGGTCTTAGATAATACGAAAATTGACACTAATCCTCAAATTTTGCTAAATGAACAGATCTATCTGGCCTCGCTATTGAACAGTTTTTGTGTGAACTATATTATTAGAAAAAAAGTTACATCTAATGTTAGTATTTTCCATGTATACCAGCTGCCCTGCCCTCGAATTCGATCTGGAAACTGGTTCTTTGAACAAATTCTAGCACGAGCCGCCCGCCTTGTATGTACAACGGAAGAATACGCCGATCTTTGGACTGACATTTACTCCCCTGGTTGGAATGAACTATCATATATGACCGGAGGAATTAGTGCGTTAGATGATTGGGTGATATTACAGGCAAAATGGAGTCCAGATTTCGGTATTCAGGATGGTTGGGATGATGCTAAGCATGACATCGGCCGCAGAGCACAATTAAGATGTGAAATCGACGCTTTAGTCGCCCATCTTTACAGACTCGAGCGGAGTGAACTTGAATCTATCCTCTCTACATTCCCGGCAGTCAATGAAAAAGCACCCTGGATTATCGAAGGGATCCTGAAAGAGTTTGATAAAATCAAGGAGTTCCTTCAGAGTACGATCTTAGATGCTACGCAAAGCAGTTCAATGGATGTAAACCTAAAACCCGACTGGAGAGCGCTCATCGCTGGCGGCGAGAGCGAGCGGGTCGAGTTCAAGGAGTCGATATCCTGGGACAGAGGACAAAAGCAGCGCAATAAGGCGCTGGAGCACACCATCGCAAGGACCATTGCATCCTTCATGAATACCCACGGCGGAGTGCTCTTCGTCGGTGTTGATGACGCCGGGACGATCGTTGGACTCGACGGCGATCTGAAACTCTCCCAGAGGAAGAACGAAGACGGCCTGCGACTCCGGTTCGACGACTTGGTGAAGCAGTTCCTCGGCAACCGGTTCCTCCCCGGGATCATGATCCACTCGCTCGAAGATAGCGGGAAGGTGTTCTGGGCGGTCGAGGTCAGGCCTACGAGCGAACCAGTATTCGTGAAGAACAACGGCGACGATGAGTTCTGGATCAGGGGGACGTCGTCGTCGCGGAAGCTCTCGATGCGTGAAGCAGTCGAGTATATAGAGAGGCGGAAGTCCGGCGGGGCCGGGGATCCCAACGCCGGTGAGTAGGCAGGTGAAGGAGAATGATTGAAGAAGACGGCGTAATGCAATACAACCCCAAGGACGGCATCCTCATCATCGGGATCTGTTCACGCACGAAGGACAGCAACCCCGGAGAGCCGGGCTATCCCCCGGATTGTGGTATAGCACGGCTCCTCTCTGAGGGGAAGAGTGAGTTCCTCCGCCTGAAGCGTAGCGAGCTGAAACACAATCTCAAGGAGATCCTCTGGGGAAAGACGAAGTTCGTCTCCGAGCTAGCCATGAACAGGAACCTCGTCGACGGTCCGGACTTTGCCGGCAGTGAGGAGGGGAGGTATCTCCCCGCGCTCCAGCGCTACCAGGGGAAGTTCTACTTCCAGGGCCTCGGGGGGCCGGTGGAGGCGATGAAAGCCGTGTACGGGTCGGGACACCACTTCCTCATCCTCTCAGGGCTATATGGGCTGGTCGCCCCCGATGAACCCCTCCAGCTCTACACCTGTCCAGTGGAGATCGAGTCCGTGGAGGTGCAGACGTTCTGGCGAAGGATCGATGCGCTCACCAGGATACTCATAGAATACATCCAGAAGGCGGGCATTCGAAGGGTCTTTGACCTCACCGCCCGCTCGATATACCGGAACCTGATCAACTGGGAGATGGTCAGTGAACAGACCCGTGTCGAGGTCCTTCATTGCTTCTCGGAGGAAGCAGCCGGGGATGCCGCTTTAGGTGACTACGGACGTTTTGCACGCGAGTATCTCTTCCCGAAGACCGGAGAGGAACTCCTCAGGATTACCCCCGATACACCCTTCGTCACCGACAACGGCACGTTCTTCCTCAGCAGCCGGCCTGTTCCCCCTGACGGCTATCCAAGAGAGCCGCTCATCGTTCTTCCCGAGGGTGAGACCGAGGAAGAGATCCGGAACATGCGGACCTACATCAACTACAAACTGGATGAGTTTGAGCTGAACCTCATCAGTTATCTCAAGAAGAAGGAGACACAGCACCCTGATCTCATCTACGCTCTTGATATCGCCCATAGGGAAAACGACATCAGCCGCAGGAAACAGGCTGATATCCGGAGAAAGCAGTATTTCAAGGAACATCCGATGGAAAAGAATGCCGGCCTCTCCCTGATTGATTTTCTTGAATACAGCGACTACAGGGTACTCATCGAGGAACGCTGGCAATACTTCCGGGATGAGTTCGGCAAGAAAGAAGTATTTGCAGATAATTTCGAACGGCTCAGGAAGTTGCGCAACAGCATCAAGCACAACAATCCCGTCAGGCCATCCGAGATGCGAACCGGAGAAGGAGCGCTCCTGTGGTTTGGGGAGGCCATCAGGAGTAATCGATGAGCGACAGCCCGTATCCTGCAGCCTTCGCGCCGTTTGCCAGTCAACTGAAAGAGCGCTTCAGCGATGAAGTCTACACCAACGAAGACTGCATTCGGTATCTTTTCTTCTCATCGCTCCTCACACATACCGGGATCTCACCAAACGAGATCGTTCTTGAATATCCTCACCCATCGTTTGCCAGAAAGGCGGTTGACACTTATATCCCACCCGCACAGGGGCGGGAGGGCATGGTTGCCGAGTTCAAATACGACCGGAACGTCTCCAGCGCAAGGAACAAACCCAGACCGCGGCAGGCAGGCCAGATATTTGCAGATATCGGGCGTCTCGCCTGTTTCAGCATAACCAATGAGGCGATACGCAGATACCTGATCTATGTCACCGACGGTGAGATGCAGCGCTACTTCAGGAACCCGCAAAATGGCCTTGAGTGGTTTTTAGACGCGGAGATTGGGTGCGAGATGCTGCTTGATCCCGGCCAACTGAACGATCTCTCAGCAACCTTCCGGAAAAATGCCGGCAAGATAGATCAACATGCCTCGATCACACTTGTATACGGTGCAGAACTGCCCGCCCATGTGCTCAGGATCTATGAAGTCAACCCTGGGAGCGGGTAACCATGGTTCCCGGACTGCCCACAACACCGGACGAGATCCGTAGGGTCATCCGAAGATCAAATGAAGTCTCGTTTACCATAAACCGCAACCGGTATACGGTTCAGGAACAGGCGACGCTCGCTGAGCTCTGGGAACGCGTACCCTGCACCTGTGACGACGACTGCACATGCAGAAAATTTGGGTGCACCTTTCACTGGAAGATCCGTGAAGGTCTCACATTCACAGACATCCTGCCCGGCTACCTGCGGATGTTTGTTGACCGCGGATTACACGGCTTTCTGGTCGAGTTGCTGGAAGCGCAAGTCCCTGATCTGTCGAGACTGCCGTCCGGATACAAAGGGGCATACGATGTCCTTGCGTGGTGTCGTGATATCTGGGACACGATCTACCCGGAAGCAGTGACATATAATCATACACTCCTCTGCGACGACTGGGCGCCTCCATTCTGGCGGGAACGATGGCAGTTCCCGGTCCTGGCACCGGTGTATAAGGCAAAGATGATGTCACTTCTTGTCCCGGACACCGCCGTCCCCTACGACACCGCCTCGCTTACAGCAATCAGAGGTGCATTCCAGCTCTCTCTAAACGATCAATACTACGTCTTTCTGAGACACCTTCGTCAGTATTGCATAAATATCCTGGATGAGGGAGATATTGGCCTTAATGACTTCCGGCGCCTCGATGCACCGGGAGAGACCGGTACGTTTCACACGGAACTCATCACCAGACCAAAACCCGGATTCATATACGGAACGGGGTTTTTACCCCTGGAGCGCCCGATCTCCCGGGTTGTGGATAAGATCTTTTACCAGCCGGGGTTTTACTCGTGAGGGTGCATGAAAAGCGCTATACATAGTGGAGGATATGCAGGATCATAGCGAAACAGAAGGTACTATGGATAAAAGAAGGGCGAGGGGTCAGGGAGTGCCGGATGTCGACATCAAAGCCTTATCATGAATTATCTTCTGTAACTTCTGTTTCACTTCCTGGATCGGGATTAATCCCTTCGAGGCGATGTTAAAGGTCAGGAATTTGACCGGAACGACCTCCTGATCGCGGAATGTCTCTTCAAGCCTGAGCAGAGCGCTCATGTGCCTGACGGCGGCGATGTTATCGATGACAACGTAGACTCTTGCAGAACCATTATTGGTGTACTTCAGCACCGTCTCCGACAGATGGTTGATGAGACCTCTCCCGTTTCTATCTCCAGCAAACAGCGTCTCGATCTCGTAATACTCGCTGCATTTCTTATCAAAAACGTCTGAAATATCAGATTTTTGGCTGAAACTCGATTCTAGGTGCTTTTCTGTTTGAATGGCTTCTGTTATCTCCGCAATAGTTTTCAACTGATATTTTTCAGAGAGGTATCGGACGACATAGCATTTCATCTGATAGTGTTCCTCGGACTCGCTGCCCCTCCTTGTCACCATCGGGTACAGCATATTTTCTTCTTTGGTGAATGAAGAAAATTCCGCCTCGTATTTACCTCTACATGTCACCTCGTTCTCTCCTCTATGCGTCCCGCCTTCTCCCCTACGCGTTTTATTGAAGATTGCATCTAAGTCATATGGAGAGATGGTTGTCTCCCTGCCCCCTTTATCTGGATAATGGACAGCTACCAGGCTCTCTTCCTTATCTCGCGGGCAACTCCCCCAGAAGATCGAAGAAATTTCTCTCTTCTCATCGATTGAAAGAGTCCTGGGTACGGCCTCGAGAATCTCCAGAGAATGGCCGATCTCATTCGCGAGTCGCTCCTGAACCAACTGTTGGCAGACCTTCAAAAGTTCCTCATCCCGGGACTTGAAGATAATAAACCCATAGTCTGCAACGGCTGATCGTCCTATGAAGTCACGCAGGTTCTCGGGTTTCAGCCACTCCCTTACGGTTTCCGGGTTGAAGTAATCGAGATCCAGCCTGATAAGGTGCTGGCCTGGATTTGCCCATTTGTCCAAATGGCTCTCAATAGTCTCATCCAGGCGGCTAATCGGTCGGAATGTTGGATTGCCTCCTACCTGTTCCCGGTAGGCACATAAGCAGAAGGTTTCAAAGCTGGCAAGGGTATTGTCGTCAGGTAATTCCTTATAGAAAATAATCTTCGGCTTCGGGGTTGATAGGACATCGTTTCGGATTCCAAATAGGTGGTGTGTAATATCCGGAGACTCTTCAGGTATGCCGGCGCCCCTGCCAGGTGATAGATCAGGAGAGGGCTTTTTCACTGGCTCCTCCGTGGTTTGCTCATGGATTGTTGCACGCGTAGTGACCCGGTGCTCCGGAACACCACTGGCATTTTCTGTCCTGGGTTTATGGAATGTGGGAGCTGATTGCTGAATATTCACCATAGGGATGTAAAGATGAATGTCTTCTTCAGATATTGAAGGGATTTGATCGCCAAGCACAACCCTGTTCATGGTGAAACTCCCCGGACGTGAGCGGAGTAACGGGACATTCAAATCGGTGCTGCTATGCGTGCGGATCTCAGGAATAACGCAATCAAATCCGATCTTGGAAAAGGATTCCTGCACCTGATTGGAGAGCTTCACAATTGGGATCTTGGTTACATGAACAAATTCGTCTTCAAAGGCAATCGAGGGGATTTGATCGTCAAGAACAACCCAGTTCATGGTGAAATTCCTCGATTGTAAGTGGAGTAACGGGACACTCAGGTTAACGCTGCTATGCTTGGGAATCTCAGGAATAGTGCAATCAAATTCAATCTTAGAGGTGTAAGCCTGTGTTTGATCTGGTGACTTTCTAACCAGGACACTGACCGCACGGATTAAATCACCTTCAAGAGCAGATCTCTCTAACTCTGGTTCACTATTCATATCGCCTTTTAGTTCCAGACCAGTATCTGCATTCATGTCCGCGGAATGTCCATCAGACGTTTGTCCACTAATCTCTCTATTCATTCTCATAGCTATCTTAGAACTTTTTTGCGCAACAATTCAGAAATCTGATTTATTCCACTCGTAACGGCGGTCAGAAGGGTTGCGATGAATATACAGCGCTGTTCGATATCCAACTACGTTGTCCTCGTAGGGATGTAGAGAATATTTATATTTTATCTCCAGGCCCGCTAAACCTATAAAGAGATAGGGGGCAGCAATACGAAAGAAATGTTGAAGGCTCATATCGCGACCGCGGACAAAATTTGATTCCGAATCGTGGGCATATCTCAGAACATTGAGACCATTATCAGTGAGGTAATATCCTCCTTTGCACAGTTCCCCCAGCAGGTCCTGATCCGTATTGCTTTCTTGAATGTTTTTAATGAACTCATCCTTGAGAGGGGGAACCTGACTGTCGAATAACGCAAAGGTGGCTAACAGATGCCAGGCAACTTGGTTCAATTGATAAAGACTAGCAGCGAATCCTTCTGATTTGTGTTTAATTAGAACCATGTCACCCTGATACATTGTCTCGTTGACATCGGGAATATCAGCCACCACCAGCCCTAATAGATTTGCTACTGCATCAAAGTGCGTTTTTAACCGCGGATAGGCTTCGAGAAGGAAAAATTTAGGAGTTATACTGGTGCTTATGGCAAAAAATGTATGATAATTGTATGTCGCCGAGATCTGGATTAACCGAGAATATACCGTTGCAAACTCGTCTATAATGCTCTCTGGTTGCTGAATGAAACCGTTGATAGTTCCCTCATCAATTTCAGGAAGAACATAGCCTGCCGCTTTAAGCAGGTTGCCACTAAATTTAAGGACGGTATTTAACTTACCAAGGATCGGTGGTTGCGTTTTGGGGAACTCGGGCCCAATATTTCGAAGAACTTCAGTTCCGGGTTCCTGAGATAATGAAACCCAGAGGCGAGGATCGATGTGGACTCCAATATGATCTCTATAAAACCTGGCGAGGCTATTCTCGGTATACTCGCCATCTACAGTTATTCCCCCAAGAAGCATCTTCTGGATGCCTTTATTCTCTAAAAATGTGTCTGAAAATGAATTCTCTAACTTTTCCCTCAGATGTCGAGAGAACTCGGTGATATTAAGCGCCGCTGTGTAGAGAGGAAGGATATCTGAGGCGGCAAACTCTTTCCAAGCCTTTTCATCAGCATAATCGAAACCAAGCACTTCATCATAATTGGCCATAACCAACACCCAGATGACCGAGTGGTTGATGAACGAGTCCATATATTTTTCGTTTCGTTGGGGAGGGGTGAGGCAGGTTATACTTTATTTCATTCCAGAATGGAGATTTTATTCTGATGAGGGAAAAATAGAGATTCTCCGTACAAATATCCAGTTGCCTCATCCTCCCGGGGTCATCATTCCTTCCCTTCCTCATTAATCCCCATGAACATACAGATCAGGAATCACCGCCTGATGCGACGACTGTGCCAATGATATCGTTGATGATCTTCACCATCTCGCCCCTCTTCTCCATCACCTCATCCCTGCTGTAGAACGAGATGTGCGCCGCCCCGTTCCGCTCAAGAGAAAGATCCCGGCACAGTTTCCCGAGTTCTTCGAGAGTCTTCATAGAGATCCCTCTCTCCTGTAACATATCGGAGAACGCCCGGGTGACCGGGTTTGCCCGGGTCTTCTTGATGTCATTGCTGAGGTATCCCCACTGGCCAAGAGCAAGCGACTTCTCATCGTTACCAAGCACAGTCTTCAGGGTGAACGGGAGGGAAGGGATCTTCTTTTCATCTGACCCTTTCCAGAATATGGCACGGATCTCACCATGCGGGTTACCGCAGAACACGTTGTCCGACCGGATCCGTTCGCGGATGGGAAGAAGAAGGGTCTCATGAAGCAGTTTCTCAACGCCCTTCCCATACTGGATGACGACCGGCCCGAGGTCGTATATCCCCCTCTCCGGGCCTTTATACACGCTGAAGAGCAGCCAGTCCCCGGTCCTGAAGATGGAGCGGATCTCCTCTGAATCTATGCGTGGCAGACTGATTACGTGGGCAGAGAGCTTTTCAATCTCCTCTTTTAATTCCCGGTACACTTTGTTTTTAGGATCCAGTTCGCATGCCCTGCCAATATCAACGATGGCGCGGTCATATTCCATCAGGTAAGTGTGGCAGCGAGCCATGCCGATGTATGCACCGGGAAACTCCGGGTCGTTCTCCTCTACGCGCTTGAACCACTCGACCGCGGCCCTATGATCGCCTTCCATAAAGAATGACTCGGCGATCAGGGTGAGTATCAGGGTTCGTTCAGCTGGAGTTTCAGCCCTCTCAAGAGCGACCTGGAACCATTGCCGCCCCTCACTGCTCATACCGTTCCCAAGAAACGCCTCCCCCATAAGGAGATCCGGGCTGCCGGGAAGGCCTATCGAGATGAATTCATCTATGAACACCTGTATGAATCGGGTCGCAAGAGTGGGATTATGCCACGTTGCCGTCTCATACACTATTGGTTTAAGGACACTGTCATATGCCGGCGCACCATTTTCGCAATCCCTACCGCCGAAACAATGGAGGGCGGTGCGGATCGACTCGACCGCCTCTAAAACGATCTCCCCACGGTCCCATGCGGTGAGCAGCGCAATCGATATCCAGGAGAACGCGTCTTTTTCGGGCTTATCCCCACACCCCACCGCACGCCGATATAACTCGATTGCCTGACCGATCTGTCCCGTATGCCTGCACAGAGCTGCCTTCTCCTGATACAGCGCTGAAGTGGGGCGTAATAAAATGAGTCGCTCAATCCACCGGGAGGCATCTACATATTGAAATGATAGAGCCGCATTTACATAACGCCGCTTGTAAACCTCTGCCCGCTCGCGGACTTCGATATCTCTGATCCCGTGGAACTCGGTGTCGTCGAGACTTCTGTTGAATAGATCCAACCTCTCAAATGCGTGACCTAGTTTGGAATTGTCCAGATCAGCCAGGGATGTAAACTCGATAAGGTATGTATATTCCAGCTCATGATGTCCGGTTCGGCGGCAGGCCTCAGCGAGGTTGTACATAACGGATGCGCGAATCCCCGCTGGAAGTCGTTTTGCATCCATTTCGATCCGGGCAATCTCCTTCCTGAAAACGTCGCTCCCGCTCGTATAATACTGCATCTCGGTACAGTTCTTCCGCTCAATAAACTCCAGATAATAGCGATCCTCATGATCAATATTCTTCGTCAGCTTCAGGGCGATCTCATACCACTTCAGAGCGGAATTATAATCCTCGAATTCGCGATAGCTGGTTGCAATGGAATCTGCAATGAAATACTTCTGCTCTCTCTTTTTCTCATGGGAGTATGCAAACTCACCTAATTTTGCGGCATGTTCGTATAATTTTGCGTAGAACAACCGGCTCGCGTAAGGCAAAAAGTTAGGGGTCGAATCCAGACCATAACTGGCAGACACAGAAAAGAGGTCGTCCCTCATTACAAATGGATAATCTCCATTTAGAATCGCCACTTTTTTGTTACGAGGTAGTGTTAAAAACCACTCATATCCGGCGACAGTTGTCAGGTCCGCCTCAAATTTCCAGAGACTGGTATCGAGTTTACCCTCACTATACTGATCGCGCACACTTTTCCCGAATATGGCTCTTTCAAGAGAGATTTGGAAAGGGAGCACCCAAAAACTACATTCGTGAAGGAACATCTCCAATTGGTGCCGATCACTCGTGCTGAAGTACCGCCCACGGAATTTGATGTTCTGGAGCACGTACCTATTCGTAGCGCACAGGATATCCGCGGTAAACCCCGCTGCCGGAAAAAGCGGATCGTCTGAGCCCATAACATGGCCATAGTAATTTCCACTCTGATGGTCGAGCATCTGGCTGCGTATTGCTATGATCTCCAGATCAGTATCGATCCTGCCCTCTGCGTTCTCAAGACGCGCCTGGAGATATCGTATCTTACTCTTACACTCCCTTTCAGCACGATCCTGGTTGTACTGGTGTATTCTTTCAGGATCCTGGGAGAAGTGAATGGCCTCTTCGAATGGGTTTCTGCCCTCCTTGATCGCAGTTTGCATGATCTCGATTGAACCATTGGAACCGAGCGGTTCATCATCATAGTATGGAATCCGGGCAGTTTCCCCAAAAAGAAGGAGGATAGTCTGTCGGATTCTCTGCAGAACGGCAGGATCGTTGTTTACAGCATCGCTTACATATTGACCAAATCCCGGATCTTTTTTGAGACGCAACAAGAGCAGGTTGTTCAGCGCATGGTCGATAAACCGCTCACGCTTTTCGTCATGTGAAAGGTCCTGAACCGACTGGAGAAACTCACGATTGGAATGAATGGAGTATGACTCCCAGAGGAAGTCCCTGATTATGGTTGTATTCAGTTTCATTGCATCTTCCCTCAGCGTCGTTGAAGAACCCTGCACTGTATCAGCCCCCGATCTCAATCGAGAATAGGGAAAGGGAAGATATGAATCCCCGACATTTGTGTTCCGGCGAAGAGACTCCTCTCACCATGCATACACCCCGCCCCTGCTGAGGTACAGTGCCGGGTCAACATATTCCGTAATCCCTGAGCGCAATACATCTGCAAGTGGATACTTCCGGATCACGCGCCCGGTGTCGGTCTTCACACAGCCCCCGGGAGTGACCATGAAGTATGACCCCTCGATCATCGTAGATGACTCAAACACCGGCCGTACACCTCCGCGAAGGATGACATCTGCGTGGCGGGCACAGAATGCCTGGAACTGTTCACCGGTCACCGCGAGATCGGCCACGGCATCATCATTCTCACCCTGAATGTGGAGCATCTGGAGCACCTTCCAGCGGTCGGGAGTGGTTCTCTGGATGAAGCCTGCCATATCCTCCTCCCACGTAAGCCGGGTAACCGTTGTATTGATCTTCAGCCGGATCCCGGTCGCCCTGACGGCATCCGACAGCTCGACGCAGTGCCGGACATGCTGTCCGTAACCGCGTCCGAGGCGTTTCTCAGTAGCCTCAGATGCCGAGTCCACGGATAGCGCAATCCAGTCGATAGACGCAGCGTGTTCCTCGATGAGTCTCTGTGAGAGCAAGGAGCCATTTGTGGTGATCGAAACGGTCATCCCGAGGTCCCGCGCGGCACGGCAGTAATCAAAGAGGCGTGGATGCAGCAGGGGCTCACCGCCCGCAAAGTTGATCTTCTCCATTCCTGCATCTGCAAGATGCGCGAGGAACACCAGACCTTCGGAGAATGGCACCGGTTGTTCACCAAGGTTCCGGGCAAAACAGAAACGGCAGGAGTAGTTGCAGGCGGAGATCAGGTGCCAGTTGACGGACCGGATAGCGGAATGTGCAGGCATACATTACGATTCTGACAGAGCATCCCATCACCCTTCTTTGAAATTGTTCTTAAAACAGGAAACAAATTAAACAACCCGGATACATTTTCTTCGTTATGGGCCGTCCACACCTTCTCTTCATGAGTGCAGGGGAGCGTATCAACCAGACCTTCCCTATCTGCGTGAAAAGCCTCGAAGAAATCACCCATACGTTCGTCGTGGTCGAAGAAGGGGTCTATCACGACCTGCCGAACGACCCCGAACACCTGAGGTCGGTAAAACCACAGATCCGTCAGGCAATTGAAGGTGTGCAGGCGATTTGCGAACCACTCGCGATCTCATTTGCCGTAATACAGACGCCCGATACAACGATCCACTCCATCCGCGACGCCCTCCTTGCAACTACCCGCCAGTGCCCCGAGGCACGTTGCTCGTTCAACCTGAGCGGAGGGACAAAGATGCTCTCCCTCTCCCTCTTCATCATGGCCCTCTGGCTCGATGCCCGGATCTACCTGACACCCTCAGGTGACCGTATCGAGCAGGTTCTCATACCGAGAATGCACCTCGATGACGTGAGAAGGAACCCGAACTACGTAACTGCCCTTTCAATCCTATCACGTAGAGATACAAACAGTTGGACAACACGACAGGAGTTTGGCAGAGAACTGGAGAAGCAGTATCGACCTTCACGATTTACGGATGACCCCGGGGTTACCCGCAGTCCCAACCGCGGTACAATCACAAAGATCCTCCAACAACTCATTGAGTGGAGCCTCATTGAGGAGTCGTTCTGCCACAATAGTAGAAAGACGAAACAGTACCGATTGACGTTGCATGGTGAGTTTGCCTGGAAGGTCTTACAGGCTGAGGATCGGGATGTTTCACGGGGAGCGGAATAGTTTCAGAGCAGGAAAACAGTTCCCGGACACTCTCAAGTGGTTCCCATTGAGAACTCTATGCTGGAGGTGAGAGATGTGAGTAAGAAAGGATCCATGACACCCGGTGCGGCACGCCGAATTCAGGCCTCCGCTGACCGGGGTGGTACCAACCAGGGGTTCAAGTCACGGGCAATGTCCGCTGCATCAAAGAACTGCAAAAAATAACTTTTTTTCGTTGTAGGTTCCCTAAAACAATATCCCGGAACCATTTTTCCATAAACCTTATTGTCTGCAACAGAGATGATCCATAACGTCCTATGACAAATACCTGTTTTGACCCGGTGACAGCCCTCGATACCGTTGCCGGGGCATATCGTACCTTCGTCAGTTCTTTCCAGAAATTCAAGAACCCCGTCATCAAAGAATGGATCGACAAAAAGATCGAGGAAGGAACCCTCCTCTACAAAGGCCCCTACATTGAACTTGCCCGTCGGTACGCCGATGGAGACGCCTTCGCGACCCTCACCGGAGAGGGTATCCTCCATCCGGATACCCCGCAGTACTTCGCCCGGGACCCGGTCGACCGGACATCCCCCCCCGTCAGCCTCTACCGGCACCAGAGCGATGCAGTACGCTCGATACTCTCCGGGAAGAACACCGTCGTCACATCGGGAACCGGTTCCGGGAAGTCCTTCTGCTTTGCGATACCGGTCGTCTCCACGTGCCTTGAGATGCAGGACCGGGGCCTCCGGGGCATCAAGG
>Ga0208041_1001014_pt1 | contig 20785 bp, 20 predicted proteins | sample AD_SCU002_MetaG_FD_184453 | JGI IMG/M metagenome (GOLD analysis project Ga0208041, IMG submission 184453) | Active sludge microbial communities of municipal wastewater-treating anaerobic digesters from China - AD_SCU002_MetaG (SPAdes) (version 2) | ecosystem: Engineered > Bioreactor > Anaerobic...
GGATATCCACAGTAACCTCGTTTCCAGAGAACTCGAACAGGTAGTCCCCGTATTTACCAATGAAGATCCTTTTATGAGTGTCCGCGCTGAAGCCCTTCCCGAACCCATCCTCGGCCAGAATCTTACCGGTCGCGCTGTCCCGCACGATCACCCTGAACCAGGCATCCTCGCTCGGGTATCTCTGGGTGACGACGATCTCATCTTTATCACCATAACTGCTTGTAGTATGTTTCTCCCGGGTGATCATCTTTGGTTCCACGTCGAACTCGATGATGAGCGGTGGTCTGGTCAGGTTGAATGAGTAGGCCTCAATTGTCTGCTCAAACTTTGTCTTCTTCTGGTAGATGGTCACATAAGGGTCTGTCGTCGGCACAGTATCAGAGAACCTGTTGAGAGTTGGCGCAGCAAGAACGTCCGGTGCCGCTGTGGGATAGGGGGTGGCCGGGGTCAGGTAACCCGGGTTGTAACCCTGCCCGCTGCTCTGTTCTTCTGTTGGTGGAATTCCACCCGATTGTCCTGTACTTCCACCCGGCGGCAGCTCCGCGCACCCGGCAGAGGCGAGGATGATGACCAGTAGAACCGCAGCTGCTATAAAAGGTATATGGCCCCAGCTCATCGCAAAGGGGTTGCGCAGCAGGGTATATATGTCTTTATCAATCGTCCCGCGGATGAGAGGGCGCTCTTATTCCCCTGGCGAACGCAATTAGCAATGCATATCTGCGCCCGGTGTCAAGTTTTGTTGATAAAGATGAGCAAAAAGCAGGGGAAGAAAGGAAAGAAAACCGTAAGCCCGGCACACGGGAGACTGGACGATAAAGGTGATCTCGATGCCGGAATCACCTCACCTGCACCCTCAGGCGCCTCTCCGCTTGATAAGGTCGTGACGGCGATCAGGACGTCCAGGTATCTCCAGATCCTCATCGGGCTGACGTTTGTAGGGTTTATACTCAGGTTCTATAACCTTGGTGGGAACTCCCTCTGGCTCGACGAAGCCACAACCCTCACGTTCGCCCGGCAGTCGGCGGGTGAGATCTGGGCAAGCGTCGCTGCTGGAGAGTTCAACCCGCCACTATTCTACTGGCTGGAGCACGGCATGATCCTCTTTGGAGAGAGCGAGTTTGTGCTCAGGTTTCTACCAGCGCTCCTCGGCGTCCTGACGATCCCCGCCATCTACCTAATCGGGAAGGAGTTCCGCGATAAAAACGTCGGACTCCTTGCAGCAGCGCTCCTCACGTTCTCACCCTTCCATATCTTCTACTCGCAGGAGGCCCGGGCATACGCGCCGATGCTCTTCTTCTTCTCCCTCGCGCTGCTTTTCTACATAAAGGCATACCGGTCGAACGAGACACGTTCCTGGGTTCTCTTCGGGATCTTCTCAGCGATCGCTTTCTGGATGCACTTCTACGCTTTTGTGCCAGTCGCAGTACTTGTCCTGCACGCGCTGATCAGCCGGGTGGGAGAGATCAGGAGAGATCTCCGGAACGTACGAGATATAGCACTCTCGATCATTGTGTTCGTCTTAGCTACGCTTCCTCTGCTCGTCGTTACGGCCAACCTATTCCTGGTGAGAACATCATCAGCCCCGACCTACGGCATTCAGGGTGCCAGCGTTATGTATCAAACCCTGCTCCAGATATCGGGATTCAACGACCTGATCATGGTGCTGTTCATCTTTCTCTTCCTGGTCGGTGTCATCTCAACATGGCGCGAGGACAGAAAGGGATCGCTCCTGCTCGTTTTCATGATGATCCTCCCGCTGGCAGCAAGCCTCCTCCTCTCCTCAAGGATGCCGATGATCCCGCGTTACCTCATCTACCTTCTGCCGGTCTACTTCGTCGGCATAGCATCATCGTATCCAGCACTTTACGCTCTTGTTCGGGATAAGCGAGCAATATACCTCGCAATCATTGGTGTGTTCCTGATCAGCACGCCGTTCCTTGCAACCTACTACACGACACCGCAGAAGAACGACTGGCGTGGGTTTTCCGAGGAACTCGCGGGTATGACGGTAGAGGGCGATCTCATAGTAGTGCTGCCGCCTTACATGTCGCAGCCGCTCGACTACTACTACAGCAACGCCACCGATGGGACGATCGAACTCGGAGCGAATACCGGGGAAGACCTCGATGCAATCCGGGAACAATATTCCGACCGGCGTGCGTTCTACGTGGTAACGGCTGACATACTCGCCGTCGACCCCACGGGGGAGGCTCTGGTCTGGCTTGATAAGAATGCAGAGTTCGTCGGGCAGCGCATGGGGATATACCTCTTCAGGTCAGTCTAACGAGGTCATCATGAGCGAACGCTATGACCTTTCGGTGATCATCCCAACCTTTAACGAGGAGGAGAATATCGCCGCCATTATCGGTGCTGTCAACGATGTCTGTTCGAAGAGCGGAATACGGGCCGAGATCCTGGTGGTGGATGACAACTCAAATGACCGCACCATCCCTATCGTGCAGGAGATCACCAGGCGGTGCGAGAATGTGCGCCTGATAGTGCGGATGAACGACCATGGCCTATCCCAGTCGGTCGTGGATGGGTTCCGGGCAGCTCGGTCAGATATCCTCCTGGTCATCGACGCTGACTTTTCCCACCCGCCAGAACTTATCCCAAGGTTTTACGAGGCTATACGGGGGGGTGCGGATATAGCCATCGGGAGCAGGTACACGAAGGGTGGTGATATCGAGGAATGGCCACTCAAACGCCGGATTATATCTCTGGGAGCCACGGCATTTGGGCGTATACTTTTTCCGGAGATCACCGATCCCGTGAGCGGTTTTTTTGCCGTGCGCCGAGAGGTCGTGGATGGAGCCCCTCTCGCACCGAGGGGTTACAAGATCCTGATGGAGGTCCTCGGCAAGGGCCGGTGGCGCTCATTTGTCGAGATCCCATTTGTCTTCAGAGACCGCGCGGAGGGGGAGAGTAAACTGCGGCTGGAGACGATGCTTGATTACCTCCGGCAGTGCTGCGGCATCATCTGGTTTTCGGTCACACACCGCACCGGTCCAGTCTGGACGGAGTGGACGAAGATTCTCAGGTTCGGGATTGTGGGGCTTTCGGGTATCTTTGTCAACATGGGACTTCTTTACGTTCTGACGGAGGTTGCTGGCCTCTATTACCTCGTCTCAGCGGCGATCGCGATCGAGACCTCGATCGTGAACAACTTTATATGGAACGATCTCTGGACGTTCAAATCCAGAGGGAGGCTCAGGTTTACGAGGAGGCTCCACCGGTTTGTCTCGTTCCAGGCGGTCTCGATGGGCGGGCTTGCCATCAATATGCTGATACTCTACCTCCTTGTAGAGGTTGGAGGGATTTACTACCTCATCGCGAACCTTGCAGGGATCTTTGCAGCGTTTGCCTGGAACTTCATGGTCAACCGACACTTCACCTGGAAGAACGTGTAACGGATCACCGGTCAACCCTAGCGTGCCACCACCAGATTTTCTCCTGTGCCAATCAACTTCGCGCGCAACCCGCAGGCATAACATGCGCGACCAACTCACCACCATCAGACAAATTTCTCCTGGAGATACCTGACAATTCTATCACCTGATCTTCCATCGCCAAAGGGGTTCTCCCAGGTCCTTGGCCTGAGAATTATCACCCTCGCAGCGGAGAGTATTGCCTCAGGATCCGTCCCTGCAAGTATGTTGCCTCCTGCAGCGACTGTTTCAGGACGCTCTGTGTTCTTCCTCATCGTCACACATGGAGTCTTGAGGATGCAACATTCTTCCTGAACGCCTCCCGAGTCGGTCAGGACAAGTTGTGCTGAGGCCTCGAGAAGGAGGAAATCGAAATATCCGAGGGGCTCAATGAGATGGAGGTTATCTGGAACCCGGAGGTTAAACCGCTCAATCATCTTTCTTGTGCGGGGATGAATGGGGTAGAGAACCGGGACGCCAAATTCGTTGCCTACGAGTTCGATACCATTCAGTATACCGGCAAGGTTCTCCCGCCTGTCTACGTTCTCCTGTCGGTGTGCGGTGACAAGTATGTACCCACCCCTCTCAACACCGAGCCTTGAAAATATGGTTTCATTCTCTGCAGCGAGAGAGAGGTTCTGGAAAACAGCATCGACAACGGTATTACCTGTTACGAATATTGCCGGGTCAGGCCTTCCTTCTTTTCTCAGGTTGGAGGCAGCCGTCTCTGTTGGTGCAAAAAGGAAATCGCTCAAGTGATCGGCAACTACCCGGTTGATCTCCTCTGGCATCGAACGATCATAACTCCTCAGTCCAGCCTCGACATGCCCCAGGGGGGCGCCAAGTTTTGCGGCCACCAGAGCCCCGGCAAGCACTGTGTTCGTATCGCCCTGGACCAGCACGGCATCATGGTGATCCTCAAGCAGGATCCGCTCAAGACCGGTTAGCATGCGCGCTGTCTGCGTAGCGTGCGTTCCGGAACCAACCTCAAGGTTGTATGCGGCGTCTGGAAGTTTGAGTTCGGAAAAGAAGATCCGGTCCATCTCGTATGAGTAATGCTGACCGGTGTGAATGATTGAGAAATCAACGGATCTTGCAAGACATGAACGTATCACCGGCGACATCTTGACTATTTCCGGACGTGTGCCGAGAATGATCGCAATCCTCATCAATATTTGTGGAACGGGGATGGATTAAAACAGATCGATGATATACTCTCCTGTGAAATATGATACGTTAAGAGTAACGGTTATGCAGGTCTCGATAGTAGTTCCCCTATACAATGAAGAAGACAATGTCGACAACTACGAACTCGAACTTTTCCCGGTTGTCGACGAGATTGCAGAGAGATACCATATACCCATCGACTTTATTTTCGTTGATGACGGTAGTAAAGACCGGACCCTCGACAAGATCAGTTCGATCGCGACGAAGCGTCAGAACGTGGTGGTGCTTCACCACCAGAAAAACAGGGGGATGGGTGCAGCGCTAAAGACAGGATTCGCACACACCGCTGCAGACCTTATCATAACCATGGACGCTGATCTCACCTTCAGACCGGAAGATATACCAGTCCTCCTTGATGCCTACTTTCGTGAACGGCCTGAATGCGTAGCCGGATCACCATACCTCCAGAATGGGCTTATGAAGGAGGTGGCACCAATGCGCCTCTTTTTTAGCAGAAGTGTCAACTTCATGTATCGCATGCTGCTGCGCCAGCCCATCACCTGTGTAAGCCCGATCTTTCGGCTATACAGAGCCGAGACCCTGAAAAAACTGGACCTGGAGAGTGAAAACTTCGAGATCAACGCTGAAATAATATCAAAGTACCTCATCTCCGGCTACCGTGTGATAGAAGTCCCGGTTGAACTTCATAAACGGCGTTATGGTGAATCGAAGATCAACATCCGAAGGGAGGTTCTCAACAACCTGAAGAGAATTTTGATTAACCTCCCTCAACCGCAAAAGTATTATCCCAGCTCGTCGGTCACTATACCACTGAAATCCCTAATTGACTTTGCTCTTAACAAGGAGTATAAGCGCATTCGGGAACTGGGTGGCAAACTTGCTGATTTTGACACTTTAATCATCGGGAAAGATTTCCGTCCCATCATCAGTCAGGTCTACAACAGCAAGACACCGCTTGGTGGAAGACCAAACACGGATGAAGTGGTAATGTTGAAGATGATTGTCCTTCAGTCCCTCTATGGTCTCTATGACCCGCAGATGGAACGGGAAGCGAATGATCGGATCTCGTTCTGGAAATTCCTTGTATTTCCTGATAAAATCCCGGATCACTCGACACTGTGGTATTTAAGGGACCGGTTAATTAAGGCAGAGAAATTGAAGGAGATCTGGGATCAACTCCAGCGGCAGTTGGATGTCAGAGGTCTTAAGATCAAACGCGGAGTGATCCGGGATGCGACGTTTATCACCAGTGATCCCGGGCACGCATCATCTGACACTTCCGGAGGTGAGGACGCACAGACCAGACGGAGCAAGGATGGCACATGGGCAAAGAAAGGGAATAAGTCATACTTTGGCTATAAACACCATATTCTCATGGATAAGGACTGCCGGTTGATACGCCGGTTGAAGACCACGACAGCATCGACCCACGACAGCCAGATCGATCTACCGGAGAAAGGAGAGACAGTGTATCGGGATATGGGCTCCTTTGGTGTTAAACCAAAGGCGTCAATGGACAAGACGATGCATCGGAGCACACGAGGTCATTCTCTCTCGATAAAAGAGGAGCGACGGAACCGTTCGATCATGAGGACGAGGTCGCTCGTAGAACGACCATTCGCGGTGATTAAAAGGGGGTCCCATGCAGGACACGTGCTGGTCACTACTGTTGCCAGAGTCCACGCGAAGAACGTTTTCGCATGTTTTGCTTATAATCTCTGTCAACTCAAGAACGCTCACACCAGGCACACCTCCCTAGCATAAGCGCTCCAAAAATGTTAGAAAATAACGGAAAATCGGGGAGTTTTAGGGTTAAGAGGAGTTAAAAATGGAGTTAATCAGGAAAAATCCGCAGGAGAGAGGGGGAGGTATGGGAATAGAAGGGGTTAATCGCAATTCTCGTAGGAATAGATCGGGGAATTGTCAGGGAATGTGAGTAGAATATGAATTTTATAACAAGGAATAGGAATTCTATCCAGATTACTCTCTTCTGCATCGGATTGGCGATTTTAGGATTGTTCGTCTACAATTCAGGGATTATTGAGAATTATGAAATTATATCTTCCGTCAATATTCCAACATTTATCCTTGCCCTTTGTTGCACTTTCGGAGTTATTTTCTTGAGAGTGTATCGCTGGAAGTACCTGAGTGAATGGTATAAACCAGATGTAGCATGGAAAGATGCAACATTGGCCACAATTTCAAGCCTTTTTTATGCAAACATCACACCTGCGAAGTTTGGGGACCTTTATAAAGCATATTTTATGAAAAGAGTCTATAAAATGAATCTCACTGATGGTGTATCAATGATATTCTACGAAAGATTTTTTGAATTGGTAATTCTCTTCCTTGCTGCATCGGCAATAGTATTTATTCAACTCAGTGGGGTCACGGTCATAGTTCTGGAAGTTATTGCAGTCATACTGATCCTTCTTTTGATATTTTACTACAAAATAGATTCCCTTATTCAGTTCATCCAAAAAGTATCAGTTAAAATCCCTTTTTTCAAGAATATATCACTCGATATCCAGGTCAGGAAAATGTCATTCCCAAGAATTGTTGGCGTATTTTTCATCACACTGATCTCTTTAAGTCTGGAATTCCTTCAATTATGGCTCGTTGCCTGTGCTTTTGGATATGTTCTCAATCCAATAATCATCACAATATTATTCTCTCTTTCAATAATCATAGGCCTTGTTTCCCAAATCCCCCTGAGTATGGGTGTCATGGAAGGTTCATTGAGTTATTTCCTGATGTATCTCGGTGTGACTTCGGTGGATTCAATGGCAATTGTACTGACAGATAGAATTATCTCCATGTATTTGGTTATTATCATAGGATTTATTGTCTCAAAATTGTCTTCTGACAGAATCATTGAGGTGCATTTGTGATATCGATTGTTATACCACTTTACAATGAAGAGGAAAACGTGGAATTGTACCCGGAACGGTTATTTCCAGTTGTCGACCCAATAATAAAAAAATTCGGCTATTCTTGTGAATACATTATGGTCGATGATGGTAGCACCGATTCAACACAACAACGACTTCGTGAAATAGGAAAGACCCATCCGAATGTTATTGTGTTGACGCACGAAAAAAACCAGGGTTTGGGCGCTGCACTCAGAACTGGCTTTGTGCACTCTAAGGCAGATCTTGTCATCACCATGGATTCTGATCTTACGTACCAACCACAAGATATTGAAATATTACTTGACACTTTTCAGAAAACCAATGCAGATTGTATTTCTGCCTCACCCTATCGTGAAAGAGAACATTCAACTCGAGTAGATTCCCAATTTCGTTTATTCGTAAGTAAATCGGTTAATTTTTTTTACCGAGTCCTCCTCCCAAAGAGTGACATAACATGTGTTAGTGCTATATTTCGTCTCTACAAATCAAAGGCTCTGGAAGGGTTGACACTGGAAAGTACTGATTTTAACATAAACGCAGAGATAATTTCTAAATTGATGTTACAGGGTAAATCAGTTGTCGAAGTGGGAGTGCCACTTCATGAACGTGAGTATGGTGAATCTAAATTGAATGTAAGAAAGGAGATATGGAATAACCTTATCGTCCTCTGGAAAATTTTTAAATTTCGCTTTTTCAACATTAGGTGGGAGTGAAACGAACAATTCAGGTCGGTACACAATCCGAGAATGCAGGCTGGGACAGAATTCCCACTTACGTCATGAGCATGTTACTCCGCACCCTATCCCGAATTACCAAACCTGATCCTCCGCTCTTCATATTCGGCATGTGCCTCACCCAGGTGACACCAATAACAACCTCCACCCAAAAAAAAACACATGATGCCTCTGTCACTGGCGGTGTAAAAGTGTACAGATTTGAGCGGAATAATAATGTACACTTGAGTTCATAAACCTATCTTTTTTCATCCCGGGAGCGTATTGGAGAAGAGCCTCTGTTTCCGCCGTTCTTTCAGGCGGTAGCTACTGCCTTTGATGTTAATCGTCGTACAATGATGGAGGGTCCTATCCAGCACCGCTGCAGCGATCACATGGTCACCGAAGATCTCCCCCCACTCCCCGTAGGACTTGTTCGAGGTGAAGATCGTCGCGGACTTCTCATACCGCCGGGAGATCAGACTGAAGAAACATTGGGCGCCTTCGCTGTTGAAGGGCAAATATCCCATCTCATCGATGATCAGGAGATGAAACTTCGTGAGCGCCTTAATCCGCTCTTCAAGTTTGTTCTCCCGGAGGCCCCAGGACGACAACATTCGTTTAACGTAGCCAATGGTATTTTCAATCTTCCCTTTGGTTTGGGGACAGTAGGGTTTGCAGAGCCGGGGAATGATGTATTCGCTCATTCGATTTTGCCCAGGGTATATAAAGAAAAGCTCATTCGTTTTTGCCCACTCCCAACCAACATCCTCCTCATGCAACCCGCGTGAGGAGGTAACGGGGAAGTGTATTCCATGGCAACTGTCAAAAAAGTACTTGAATCCTATGAGCGAACGGGCTCGTATCGCAGGACAGCCCGTGAAATGGGTATCGCGCATAACACCGTCCGGAAGTATGTTCTCCGCGCTCAGGCTGCCCGGGAAGGCGTGATCGAAGAGATCGTACCCCGTGACCGGGAGATCCACCAACCCAGTCGCGTCGTCACGCCGGAAATCCGAGGAATGATCCATCGTATCCTTGAAAAAAATCGCAAGAAACCAAAGAAGCAGCGGTGCAATGCCAAACTCATCTGGCAGTATCTCCTTGCATCCGGCTGCCAGCTGAGTTATTCTATCGTAAAACGCGAGGTAGCCCGATGGCATGCAGAACAGGGTTACCGTGAAGTGTTCATTGCCCAGGAAACCGATGAGGGCCAGCGTGCCGAATTCGATTTCGGGAAGGTCCAGCTCACGCTCGACAGTGTTCCAGAAATGATTCCTCAAGCTTCGTTCGTGCTCAACCATTCGCTGTACCGATTCGCCCTCCTCACCCCCCGTGAAACCCTGATGGATATCATTCACGCCCATATCGCGTTTTTCCATGACATCGGAGGAGTACCGGAGACGATCTTCTATGACAATCCCCGGACCATCATCCTCGATTCGAACACCGCCACCTGGAACCCGAAGTTCCTTGCATTTGCCGCACACTATGGGTTTACCCCCCACACCTGCACCGTCCGGGCACCTCATGAAAAGGGATCCATCGAGCAATCGGTGAAGTACGTACGCCAATCTGCGTTTGCCAGGCGATCCGAGTTCCCTTCCTTTGATGCCGCGAACCAGTATCTCAAAGAGACTCTCCGCGCGATCAATGGAGCTCCGGTCTATCGTCGTCCGTTGACTCCTCATGCGGGTCTTGCCGAGGAGCAAAAAACCTTCAAACCTCTGCCGACACTGGACTTCTCCAACTACTCCATGATCACGGCACGGATCTCAAAATATTCCACGGTAACCTTTGAAACGAACAAGTATTCCGTCCCTGAACGATATCCCGGGAGAACCGCCACGATGAAGATCTTTGCAGACCGGATCGAGCTGATCGCTAACGACGAGGTTGTGGCCACGCACCGGCGGATCTACGGCAGAAAACAGTATTCACTGGACATCTGCCATTATCTTGAAACGTTCGAGTACAAACCCGGTTCTCTCGCCAATGCCCTGGTCTTCAAACGGCTGCATGCCTCGATCCAGCAGCTCTATCATGACCACTATCTCGATAACCCTCGAGAGTTTCTCCCCCTTCTCTGCCTGCTCAAAGAGCACTCTGCCCGGGATCTCGTTGCTGCGATCGAGTTTCTCACCACCCGGGGGATGCTCCCAACCCGCGATCTGGTCCACTGCATCCTGACCCATCAGCCGCTTCCCGGAGGAGAACCCCGAGTATTCCGGGAACTCGATATCACGGTTGATCCCCCTGATCTCAAAGCATTCGACCGATTGATGGAGGCGTAGGGCGATGATAACGGACCTTCGTATCACGGATCTCTGTCGGGTTCTCCGGATATCCGGGGTTGCATCCTGTTTTCAGGAACTTGAGCCGACGCAGGAGGCAGAAGAGATTCGATCGTTTCTCCTTCAGGCGCTGGAAACCGAGGTGGCACTTCGAGCGGGAAGACGCCGATTACGGGCAATCCAGACCGCCGGGTTTCCTACGATGAAACGGTTTGACGATCTGGACCCTGCGATGCTTCCCGACGATGGAAGGAGATATCTCCCGCTGCTGCGTTCGCTCACGTTCCTCGAAGATCACCAGAATATCCTCATGATTGGGAATTCGGGAACCGGAAAGACTCATCTGGCGATCGCGACAGGGATTTGCGCATGCGAACAGGAATATCGGGTGATGTTCAAGAGTGTCGCCAATCTCGTCTATGAACTGAATGAAGCGAAACAGGAGAAGAGATTAACGGCGCTGCAAAAGAGTCTGAAACGAGTGGATCTGCTGATCCTTGATGAGATGGGATATGTGACCGTTGACCTTCCGGGTGCTGAACTGCTGTTCCAGGTACTTGCGTCCCGCCATGAAACCTCCAGCACCATCGTCACATCGAATCTGATGTTCTCCGAGTGGATCAAAATATTCCATGAACCGATCCTTACTGCTGCTCTCCTCGATCGGATTACTCACCGGGCTCTGGTAATGAATATGAACGGTACCAGTTTCAGACAGCGGTGAGAGAATGAGTGTCTTAATATAGTACTTGAGAAGTGAAGTATAGTGAGTGGTCAAAAAGGAATGAGCCCACTGGTCAATTTTGAATGAGCGTGTACAAATGAACCCATGATATGTGCTCACTTTCTTTGGTGATCCCTGAAACCTACATTCCCGGAAACACATAATGAGTTCAATAATTGGCCTTATTATCATCCTTTTTTAAATCCTCATCGCTCTTCAAAATCAAAGTAATAGGTTTAGCCATCGTTATGTGTTAACACATAACGAGAACAGTTGCATTTGTCAACGGAATTTACCCTGTTTAGGATTTTAGTCAAGATACAACCATTTTGAATCTGGCTCGTTATGAATTGGCGGGAATGTAGGCTGAAATATGGGGGCATGAAGACCGGGAACTATCTCTGTTTTCCTGGATCTGCCACAATTTACTCTCAAGGCTCGGGGTATCGTCTCTATGAGAGGGTGGGGGATGAGGTGGATGGTTCTAATTATGCAGAGTGAGGGGGATGAGTGAATGGATCTTTATGGTCGCCGAAAGTTGCCATCAAACCAGCGAGGGCATTGGATTGATGACCTCAACACAGCAGGGATCGGGAAAAGAATATATTCACACCGTGATATGTATATACAGGTTTGCATTAAGCATTATCATGTGAGTCTTCTGACTGTTGGATGGAGGGTAATTTGTGAAAATTGCAGTGGCGGCGGGGACACGACCAGAGTTCGTTCAGATTGAACCGATCATTCGTGAGATCAAGTTACGGAATATTGAGTATGTTTTCATTCACTCCGGTCAGCATTATGATTATGAAATGGATAAAATATTTTTCGATGAGATGAGCATTCCAGATCCAACGCATTATCTCGGTGTCGGATCAATGACTGCTAGTTCTCAGATTGGAGAGATAATACGACGGTCTGAACCAATATTTTTGCGTGAGATGCCGAATATTCTTTTGGTCACCGGTGACACAAATACGGCATTTGCACTCTCAATTGCAGCTAACAAATCGAAAATTCAGGTTGGACATTTAGAAGCAGGCATGCGCAGTTTTGACAAAAGCATGCCTGAAGAGATAAACAGGATTGTCATTGACAATATTGCAGACTATTGCTTCTCTCCAACTCAGCGGGGGATTAAGAACTTGATAAAGAGCTCAATTGACAAAAATATATTTATGGTTGGGGATGTAATGCTCGATTCTATAATTCATTATCGTGAATTGGTCGAACAGCCATCCAAAATTCTCGATTCTTTATCCGTGGAACCTAATTCATATTACCTTTTTACACTGCATCGAGAGTCAAACACGGATAACGAAAGGAGATTAAAAAATATACTTGAATCAATATCGTCCATTCACAACCCTGTTATATTCCCGATACATCCGAGAACCAAAGCACGCATCCAGCAGTTTGGGATAGTAATTCCGGATAATATCCATGTCATCCCCCCAGCAGGTTATTTTGAATTCCTTCGTTTGATTCTTAATTCAAAAAAAATACTTACCGATTCTGGAGGTGTCCAAAAACAGGCGTTTTTCCTTTCCAAACCGTGTATCACGCTTCGACCGAATACAGAGTGGATTGAAACGGTAGAGCAGGGCTGGAATGTTCTTGTTGATGATCAGAAGGAAAAAATAGAAATGGCCATTAATGATTTTCATCCCAGGGGGGATCCGAACCTTTTCGCTTTTGGAAATGGGGAAAGTGCGAAAAAAATTATTGATATAGTTGAAGGTATCTACTCCGATAGTTGAACAAATCAGCTTTATGCGGACGATCCTTCCTTTATGAACCAACGCACATAGCGTCTGATACCTTCCTCAATCTGAATTTTAGGTGTGAAACCAAGGAGTTTCTGTGCCTTTGAGATATCTGCAGCAAATCGCATTACCTCACCAGGTCTCTTTGGGAGATAAATAGGGCTAAGTGTCTCAGTGATGTCGCGCCCAAGTTCTTCGCCTACAGTGTTGATGATTATTCTGGCAAGTTCATTAATACTTGTTTCTTTGCCCGTACCAAAATTAATTGCAGTACCAAAAAGATCTAGGTCCTGCCATTTTTCAATGATTAGGGAGTATGCTGTGATAAGATCATCAATATAGTGGAAATCTTTTGTTTGTTCTCCTGTCCCATAGATTGTTGGGGGTAAATTGTTCATCACCTGTGATACAAATTTTGGTATCACCGCAGAATATCCCTTCATTCTCTGTCTGGGTCCATACGTATTGAATTGCCTGAGTATTATGATCGGTAGATTGTAAACATGGTGATATGCTGAACACAGTCTATCAGCTGCCGCTTTTCCAGCTGCATATGGGGATTGCGGATTAAATGGATGCGCTTCGTCCATGGGGACATACTGGGCTGTACCATATACCTCGGAGGATGATGAATAGAGCATCAGTTTTAGGGGATCCTTTCGCATCATTGCGCGGCGAACTGCTTCAAGTACATTCTGGGTTCCACGCGTATTGATTTCAAAGCTTGGAACGGGATTGTCAATGGATTCTTCCCAATGGACTTGAGCAGCAAGGTGAAAGACCATATCAACATTGTTGACTAATCTGTCAACCAGTTCAAAGTCCATGATTGAACCATTTACAAAATAAAATAGGGGTGAATGGTTATAGAACGCCCGAATATTTTCTGTTGAACTGCGTGATAGATCATCAAGAACGATGACTTTATACCTTTTATTCAACAAAAATTCGGTGAGATTCGAACCAATAAATCCTGCGCCACCTGTTATTAGGATCGTCTCATCTGGCATGATAACTCCTACTCGAAAGAATTCTTTTGTAAGAACCTCTTATTTATATCATCTGAAATTGGTAAGGATATAAACACCGTTCATTTGCATTAACCCCCATCCCTCTCTGAATATTCTAAAACCGCAAGATCTTTGTAATTTCAGAGAATACGCTTAGTATGTCTCTCGTTGGCGTTTTTGACGACACCACTATCCTCCCGTCGGCCATCTCGGCATTGTTGCCGGTGCCTACGCCTCCCTGCAGATCGCTGACGTGATCGATGCCACCCTCCCGAAGCCACTCCCAGGTTCTCAAGGCCATGATTCTCAACGATCTCGGGTTCATAGGACGTCGTCTCTACTTATTTCCCAACTTCTTTGATGAGATCGCGATCGAACGCCTCCTCGTGGAGGGTGTCACGTGCGAACACCTCAACGACAACGTGCTCGGCCGAACCCTGGACGCCATCGCGGCCTACGGCCCAACCGAGTTATTCAACGAGATCATGGCAAAATGTCTCCCCCTACAGAATTCAGCTCACACTGCGTCCATATCGATACCACAAACTTCAGCGTCACAGGGGCTTATGAATCCAACCTCAACATGGGGCAACACACCTTCTGGATCAGCCGTGTTCCTGCAACCCTCAAAGAAGCACAGTAACCTGTCCGGATGGAAGAACCGTTCTTACCCTGTATTGACGACCGATATGCCTACCTGGAGCATTTCAGCGAGTGTGCCGGGATCCGGTAGAAATGGGTTCTGTATCGGTCGGTCCCGATGTATGAACGGGAGGAGAAGACGTTCGAGAAGAACCTGGCAAAAGACCTTGGCCGGGCGCAGACCTCTCTTCGAAAACTCTGTTCCCTGGAGTTTGCCTGTGCCCCGAATGCGCGGATGGCTGCGGAGAGATGGCTGGACCAACACCCGCGATACCGGTTTCGTGATCTCGAGTTCGTCACGATTACCCGGAAACAGGAGAAGAAGCGGGGGAGGCCGAAGAACGGGGAACCGGTCCTTCTCTCCTACAAGATCACGGCAGGGATCGAGCACAACCCCGAGGTTCTTGCCGATGAACGGCGGATCCTGGGGAGGTTTGTCCTGGCGACGAATGACCTGGAACTCTCTGCCGATGAACTGCTCGCGAACTACAAGGGACAGAGTGCGGTGGAGCGTGGTTTTCGGTTACTTATGTCAACGGCGGCGTAACTTTGTGCACTTTCGGCGGTCTAAAAGTGTACACCTGCTAACCCTCAACGACGTACTTGAGGGGCGTAGCAATGTTCACTGTGGAGGAATTTCTCATGATCCGCGACTTGCATCATCAGGGGCTGAACATCAGCCAGATCTCCCGGGAGACGGGATATCATCGAAATACAGTGCGAAAATATCTTGCCACCCAAACCATGCCAATACCGGCTTCCCGCAGGACACGACCGAGCAAACTCGATCCATACAAGGCGTACATTCAGCAGCGCATCCGCGACTACCCCCTGAGCGCCGCCCGGACGCCGCCCGGATCTACCGCGAGATCCAGGAGATGGGATTTAACGGGAAGTACACCATCGTCAAGGACTACATCCGGGAGATCCGGCCACCCACGCGTGTACCGGCGGTCTTCCGGTATGAGACCGAACCCGGTGTCCAGGCGCAGGTGGACTGGGGTGAGTGCGGACATCTGGATGTTGATGGACGGCGGAGGAAACTGTACTGCTTCAGCATGATCCTCGGCTATTCGCGAATGCGGTATGCGGTCTTCACCCTCTCCACAGATACCTGCACCCTCATCCAGTGCCACCTCAATTCCTTCGAGTACTTTGGTGGATACACCGAGGAGATCCTCTACGACAACATCAAAACGGTGATCCTCAAACGGGCGCTCCGCGCCAGCAACCACCAGTGGAACCCGAAGTTCGAGGATTTCTTCTCGCACATCGGCCGTCTCACGAAAGACGCCGATCTCATCCCGAAAGGATCGCGCGGCAGCCGTCCCCCATCTCCTCCCAGGACGGTCAGGGAGTACGGGAACGCCACCCTCATGGCCGAGGAGTTCGGTGACCTACTACCGGTTCTCCAGAACGCTTTCCCGGACTGCTGGCAGGAACTCGTTGCTCTCACTTTCAGCCGGGTCACCGGCTACACACCACTCTCACGGGTTGCGGATGCCCGGGGATGGAACTCGACAACATCCTCGATATCAATCCTGATTGTGACCCCCGCACCCTCTCCGGGGTACTCACAGCGGTCGGCGGTGACCGCACCGCTCAAAAGATGGTCTTCCAGCACCTCGTCTACGACCTCTCGTTTGTCTTCTCCTGCCCCAACAGTGAACCAGGCCGAGTTCGGCTACAACGCCGATGATATCTGGCTCCCGCGGGTCAACATCGCACTCTTCAGCGCGACAAGCTCAGTCTGGGATGTCGCCACCCTTGTCCGGTCACTCCAGGAGATCGATACCCCTGGCGCGATCCTCGTCCTTGACCGGGGTTTTGTCTCAGAGGCAAACGAGAACCTGCTGCTGGAGTCAGGGCTTCAGTTCGTCCTGCCACAGCGTCGGTCGGAACAGCAGAAAGTATGATACCCAGATCCACCTCGCCGACCGCTTCTTCTACCACAAATGGCTGATCCATGCGGGGAAACGTGAAGTGGACGGGAAGTGACGCTCTACCTCCACGAGGGTGTCGACCTGGCAGCGGAGGAGGAGAAGACGCTGTATCGGTTGCTGGAAGAGGGAGAGATCGATCGGGAGACGCTAAACCGGCGGCTGAAACGCGTCGGCAGGATCCTGATTGTCTCCTCACTTACGGCGGAACCACGGGAGGTCTACGACCTCTACAAGTCCCGGAACCTGGTGGAAAAACATAATGCCCGCGTTTAAGAGTCTGATCCAGGCGGATAAACTCTACCCCCGGATTCAACGGCGATCTTCGGCCACATCTTTGTGGGGTTCCTCTGTTTCTACCTCTACTACAGGATCCTGAACCGGATCAAGAAAGCGGGGATGACTGCGCACCTATCACCGCACGGGCTACTCCTGAAACTTTCGAAGGTCTATGCGGTTGGGAACGGGGAGGAGAGAGCGATCACCGAGGTGCCAAAGCAGGTACGGAAGATTGCGGAGAGACTTGAACTGGGGACATTCCTAATGCGTGAGGAGTTTGGGCTCAAGAACGCTCACAGCAGGCACGCCTCCTAGCGTAAGCGCTCCAAAAATGTTAAAAAAAATAACGGGAAATCAGGGAATTTTGGGGTTAAGATGAGTTAAACAGGGAGTTAACAGGAAAATCTGCAGGAAAGAGGGTGGAGGTATGGGAATAGAAGGGGTTAATCGCAATTCTCTACAGAAGATCTGAAACGTTACCAAATTTGCTACACTTTAGATGGTCAGATACAAAAAGACATTCTCTTATAGTGCATAAACAAACATTAACGTATGAGGAAAGGGAAGAAACGCCCAGTTCCGTCCTGCTCCGTTTGCGGACTGACAATCCCCAATATCGAACGCCCGACTCTGATCCGCAACCTCTTCCTTCTTGGATGCGTCTCAATCTTTACAAAATTGATGGTGCTTTTCCTTACGACCTCGGTGTTCCATTCGTTCGTAGATCTGTTTGACATCTCGGTGTATTTTGGCTACGCAATGAACGTGCTGAATGGTCAGATACCTTACATTGACTTTTCCGTTGAATATTCGTTTTTGTTTCTGATCCCGGTTCTGATCCCGCTCATTCCCGCCATGATTGCCAATGACGCCAGCGTATATGTGGCAGGGTTTCAGGTGCTCATGACATTCTTTGACATCCTCACACTTTTCCTCGTTTACTTAATTGGACTGCGCATCTTCGACAGTAAACGCGCCTTCAGAGCTGCACTCCTTTATGCAACGGCTTTTGCGGCGTCATACTTCATACTGACAAAGTATGACTCTTTCCCCACGTTCCTGCTTGTTCTTGGCACGTTCGCTGCAGTGTATGGCATGCCGGCAAAAAGTTACATCTCAACAATCCTTGGTTTCTTCACAAAGGTGTTCCCGGTCATTGCAGTACCGTATCTTGTACCGTTCAATGCCAGCAAAACATCACTGAAAACAGAGATCGTTACACTGCTGAAGGTGGCCGCTGTCTGTGGCGCAATCTTCCTGATCCCCATGATCCTTCTTGTTCAGGACTGGTATAGACCGTTCCTCTTTGCCACTGGAACGGGTGTGGGGGTATATGCCAATACCGTGACGTATACACTTTATAACTTCATCTATGTGGTTCTGCACATACCAGTTTCAGAAGGGATAATCTCACTTATAATGTATATTCTCATGATAGGGGTAATCCTCCTGCTGATCTTTGTATCATGGGTCAAAGGTGTGGAGAATCCACGAAGACTGCTTGTTCTCATCGCTGTCACACTATTTATGGTGGTCTTCTGCACAAAATTCCATAGTCCTCAGTACCTCGTCTGGCTGACACCATTTTACGCTCTGCTGCTGATCGATTCGCTAAGGAACGTTCTTATGTTTTACCTGCTGCAGGCCGTCGTCTATATCGAGTTCCCGATTGCCTGGGGAGTCCTTTACGTAAATAGGGGTTACGTTAATGAAATAGGGACAGCCGGGTGGTATGGTTCGCTCGCGTTCTTTGTAGTCCATGCTGCAGTCTATCTGGCATCGATCCTTCTCATACTAAAGTCAGATCCAACCCTATATGATGACACCAGATCTGCAGTTGGGCAGGTAGTATCAAGGATCAGGAGGCGCGCGGGATAGTCCAAAACCTGGTGAATAAACGATCTACAGGTGGTAGATCGTGTCAGCTTGATCACCCAAAATAAAGGACAGTGTTACTGAAATGTGTCGGAACATCCATTTGGTGCACTCATAAACTCACCGGGAACGACGCGCACTCAGGGTGTACCCCCCTGGCAGTTTCCTCTTCTATCATCAATAATCACCCGCGCCACTCCCCAATCTCCCTCACCCCGAGTATGCCCGGATAACCCCACGGTATACATCCACCGCCCGCTCAAGCTGTTCAATTGACACCCGCTCATCCACCGCGTGCAGCGTCGTGATCTCCCCCGGGCCGTACTCCACAACATCGAACCCCTCGTCCCTGAGGTACTTCGCATCGCTTGCAGCCCACTGCAGGAACGGCGCCGCCGTCCCATGGACGCGTTCCACCTCAGCACAGACCGTCCGGACAACACGGGCGCCAGGCGGCGTCAGGGTTGGTTCCGCCACGTCCACCTCGCGTACCACGGCATCAGGAGCATGTTCGGTGATACCGCGCCGGAGGTCCTCGAGAAGGCACCCCCACGGCACCCGTATATCAAGGTCCATCCGGCACTGTTCCGCCACGATGTTTGCCTTCTCACCACCCTCGATCCGCCCCGGGTTGAACATCACCCGTGTCAGGATGCTATCCCCTCCCTCGATCCCGAAGATCTCGCGAAAGAGCGCGGCAGACTGGCTGATGAGCGGCTGCAGGTCTTCATCGACCGGAAACTGATGGGCATGAACCTCCCGCAGGTAGCCCAGGAGATCGAACGCCGCCATGATGGCGCTCCTCCCGACCAGCGGGTAGAGGGAACTGTGGCCGGGTGTGCCGCGAAAAGAGATATCAAGCCGGTAGAGACCCTTCTGCCCGATCGCCGGGCTGGTGCGCGGCGTCGGTTCTGCGATCAGGCACTCACGGGGCTTGAGCAGACCCTCTGCAAGCAGCGACCGGATGCCGTGCTCACCCCCGGTCTCCTCGTCGCAGACAAAGGCAAACTGGACATTCGGCTCCACACCGCTCTCGATGAGATCCCGGCAGGCAACAAGGAGTGCGGCACAACCCCCCTTCATATCCGTAGCGCCCCTCCCCCAGACATAGCCATCAGCAATCGTGCCGCTGAAGGGATCGTAGATCCAGTCATCCGAGATGGCCGGAACAACATCTACGTGACCGCAGAGGAGGAGCCGTGGATCGGGTTCGGTAGTGACCAGGTTGTCCCGCCCATCAGGGTTGGAGACGATCCGGTTCTTCACCCCGAGCGAGTCAAGAAACTCCGCGATGAACGCAACGATCTCGGTCGTGTTCCCCGGCGGGTTCTCGCTCCGGATCCGGATCAACGATGAGGCGAGCCGGGCGACATCCATGCAGTGCTCCCCTTACTCCGACCTGACTGCCGCATATTCATCAAAGAGCCTCGCCAGCGACGAGCCCTTATAAAGCTGTTTGATAAACGCCGGATCGAAGAACTCATCGATGAACATCGAGAGGTACTCAGATGGGATCGGCCCCCTCTCATCGGGGTTGAGCACGATCCGGAAACTCCTGTACTGGGCGGGATCGTCTGTATCGTATATACCTGTCCAGAGCATCGGGAGCTCTTCATAGACCTCAGGATGCTCGGTCTTAAGCCAGTTGATGAACCCCGGGAAATGTACCCGGTCACCGACCTTCTCCTGGTCCAGTCGCCACCGCATGTACTCCATGCTCATGATGTTCCTCGGCGACATGGGGTTGTAGGCGAGAACGGTTGCAGTGAAATCGATGTGAGCGAGGGCATCGGTGAAATAAAAGTGCAGAACCGGATGAAAATCGCTGGGGCTCTCCAGGATCAGCGATTTGTTGTAGAGTTTCTCCATTACGCGGACATACTCGTTCGTTTCCAGCATACGTTCACCCGTTGGCTAGCGTGGTTCAAATAATATTCCTTTGATGCAGCAGGGCAGCGACGGCATTCAGCGACCTGAAGATAGTATGTCGCACCTATGTGAAATACGGCCTGCG
>Ga0208041_1001017_pt1 | contig 20702 bp, 16 predicted proteins | sample AD_SCU002_MetaG_FD_184453 | JGI IMG/M metagenome (GOLD analysis project Ga0208041, IMG submission 184453) | Active sludge microbial communities of municipal wastewater-treating anaerobic digesters from China - AD_SCU002_MetaG (SPAdes) (version 2) | ecosystem: Engineered > Bioreactor > Anaerobic...
CCCTCAGGCTCCGGGACGATTGCAGGAGATCTCATCAAGATCCACCACAACACGTTCCTTGGCACAGAGCCTGCGGTTGCACCCCCGATAGCTATCCGGGGTGTACCTCGTGTCGGAGCGTATATCGACCATAACTGGTTCTACTACTCCAGTTATGCGCCCGTTTGGCAAATGAATGGAGAAAGAAGCATCTACATGACGGACAACCTGATCGGGGAAGATAAAATACTCTCCGCATCGGGTCCGATACGTTACGTATCCTGGGACTGATGAATGGGGAAGAAGGGTAAGAGGATTCCATATAACTCTGTGACTGTTTCCCCCCTCTCGTCGGGGGGCTTCTTGACCCATGATCCAGAAGATATCATCTGCACCAAATAACGTGATGCCACCGGGATTCTTCAGCCCTTTTGCGGCAGAAGAGGCCGGGTCGGCTTTTGGATGCTGTTATCTGTACCCTCCCTGACCAGTGTCTCCAGAAAACCCTTGAGTTTCTTCATCTTCGCCGACCAGTCAAGGTGCTCCTCAGCGTAGCGGCGCATCTTCTGCGGGTGGTCGAGATCGGTGCAGATCTCCCTCGCGAATGCTAGAACCTGTTCGATATCGATGGGACTCTCATCGGCAGGGAGATGGAGGATATATGGGAAATCTGCGGGGAAGTCGGGATCACCACATGCAATAATATAAGGAATTCCCCGGGTGCAATACTCCCGCCCCTTCAATTCAGATGTCTGTGTCAGCCCCTTCCTGTGAATCCCAAGGCTCCCCACCGCGATATGACACTGGTCAAAGAGCGTGTCGAGGACTTTTCCAGTGGTGAAGCCGTGGGAGACTACCCGATCGCTGATGCCAAGGTCGCCGGCCAGTTTCTGGAGATAGGATAGCTCAGTCCCATCCCCGGCAATGTGGAGTATAACTTTCGGCATTCCATTATACGTGCTGAGGCCCCTGATAAGCCGGTCGAGTCCGTGCCAGCGGCTGACATTGGCGACGCAGAGAAGGTGGAGGCCGTCGCCATCGTGGTCTGGAGCATGCCTCACAGGGACTGATTGAACCGCAAATCCATTCCCTATCGTGAGATGGGGTTTTGTCGGATCTTCGGCATAGGCGATCTCATACCGGGTGATCTCATCAGTGACGCCGATTATGGCATCAGATTGCTGTCTTAATGATTTTCCAAGAAGGTATTCGGACCAATACATAAGGGGATTATCATATAGCCTGAATTCCTCCAGTTCTTTTGCTTGATGCTCTACCACAACCTTGCATGCCCTAAACCCTCTACGGTGGCTCTTTGGGTGATATACGGGGAATGGACCATCATACCGATAATACAGTATATCATCAGAACCCAGCGAATCTATAGTCTTACCAAATATCTTGTTTATCTCGTGGAAAAGTTTGATCCATCCGAAAAAATTTCCAGTCCAAACCCTGTCCACCCTGTATGTTGTAAGATAGTCGTAGGAGGGATAGTAAACATCTCCAATACAGACGAGCACCATCTCGACATCCAGGTCCAATCGATTCAATTCCGATACCTGGCCCAACAATTTCTTATTTACACCGTCATTGGGATTCGGGGTACTAAATATAAAATATTTTATTTTCACCAAGTTCACCAGATACTCATCCACCTGTGATTCATGCAAGATAAATAAATCGGTCGGATAGGGAGTCCACATAGGGTACCGTTCGTCACACCTCATACCCTACTACCCTACATTCCCTCGAATTAGGCTGCCGGGACTCGTCTCCTGGCGGAGAGCCCTTCTTTCTTCAAACGGTCAACAGAAAGATCTTTCTACTAGGCCGCCTAATTATATTGTTATATGAGGACGGTTGTCCGGACCAAAACGATCAACGGCATCGATTACCTCTACGAGATCACCTACTATTACGACACGGCCTCCAAGAGAACCCGGCAGCACAGCCGGTATCTGGGGAAAGCCGTCGATGGTCATCCGGTGCGAGTCAGAGCTATCGCAGGCGTACCGAAGACCGCCTTGAACTATGGCGAGTTCCTGCCCTGCTTTGCTGCCGCAGAGACCTACGATCTTGAGCACCGGTTGGGTCAGTACCTCTCCCCGGACGAGGTGCACGCGGTTCTCACCCTCGTCTATAACCGGGCGATCCGCCCGCTGGCGGTGCACCAGATCGCGTCCTGGTACCCGAGCACGATCCTCTCCCGCAAATATCCCGCTCTCCCGCTCTCGTCCCAGTATCTCAGTAACCTGCTCGTAACAATCGGCCAGGATGCGATCCCGTTCCGGTTTTTCCAGGATCTGGTTGCCGATCTCTCCCCGCAGACGACCCTGCTCTACGATATCACGTCCCTGTCATCTTACACATCGGCAATCTCGTTCTTCGAATACGGCCATAATCGGGACGGCCTTCACCTGCCCCAGGTGAATCTGTCGCTGATCGTCGACAGAAACCGGGGGATCCCGCTCCTGTACGACCTGTATCCCGGCAGCATCGTCGACGTATCCACCCTGAACAACACCCTCGAGAAACTCCAGGTGCTGGGAGTAACCGGGTCCACGCTCATCATGGACCGGGGATTCTGCTCCGGTGCCAACCTGGCGGCATTGGCAGAGAAGCAGGTACCGTTCATTATGCCCGCTTCGCGGAGTTTTAAGGCGGTGAAACAGACACTCTCCCGGCTTCGGCGGACGATTACCCGCTCCCAGAACCTGCACCTGTTCAAGGAGAAGACGGTGTTCGTCGAACCGGTGGACCTGACGATCGAGGGAGTCTCGTTCTCCGGGTACGGGTACTATAGTCCCCAGCGTGAACAGGACGAACGAGAACGGTTTTACCGAAAACTCCGCGAAACTGTCGATTATCTGGAGACGATCGACCTCAAGCCGTACCAGCGACCAAGGCAGGTGTTTGAGAAGCATGCCGGGATCTCTGTCCCGTATCTCTCCTGGAAGGCTGTCGACGGTAAGTTCCGCATTACCGTCCGGGAAAAGGCAGTGACGCAGCGGGTGAATAAGATGGGGTTGACCCTGTTGCTGTATCAGGGCGAGTTCGCCTGGGATGAGTGCCTGTCCTTGTATCGCAGCCGGGACCTGGTGGAACGATCCTTCGATACGCTCAAGAACGATCTGGACCTCCTGCCGCTCAATGTGAAACGGCGGGAATCCCTGTGCGGCCTCCTGTTTGTCTCGTATCTGGCCCTGCTGCTCCGCATGCATCTCCAGAAGCAGATGCAGACGACGGGGCTGGTGAAGAAGTGTTCCCTGGAGAGGGTGTTCCTGACACTCGAGAACATCCGGTGGCTGATCCTCCCCGGGGAGAAGGATCTGATCACCGAGATCGGGAAGAAGCAGCGGAAAATGCTTGATGCCTTCGCCATCCTCCCGGAGGTGAACAATTACGTGACCACCGAGATTCGGCAGCCTAAAGGTATGGGAATGTAGGTACTACTGTGTTGCACAATTATCCTGGTGGTTGCCCTCCCGCCAGTCACCTCCCGTCAGGCTGCCAGAGCGATCTACCTGTTATAGCAGTTCACTTTCATCTGTAATTCCCGAAAAATCCCCTCTCGGGACGTCGCCTGTACCCCTCTCTCAGGATCTGTTTGATGGTGGAGAATGCCCCCTCGACCTTCCACCGCATCCGGGCGCCTGCAACCTATGTACTAGCCTTGTTTTGGGGCAACCACTGTACTTACGAGGGATTTTTGGAAATACTCCCTTGTACGTTATGTTCAGCAAAAACGATGAAATACGGCGCTATGTATAAACTGCGCCTTCCTAATAGATGGATTAAATTGTCTAAGGAAGAACAAATGATCCTTTTAGGTAATGATAGTGACTGTGAACAATGATAATATCCGTTCATGATCTCAACTGAGTAACCTGATTCTTTAAGAATACTTTCAAGCCATTCGGTTTCCATCAGATGTTCACACCAATTTCCAGTATAGGGATCACAAGTATTTGTTGGGTGATCATTACTGTAAGGGATATATCCTTTACGTAGGTATTTATCTACACAGGCTATGATATCAGATTTCATGAGCCCCCTGGTGGTTCTGGCTATGAGTTCAACCTCATCAGAATCTAATTCTGATGCATGGGATGTAACGATCTCCTTCCTTATATCATAATAGGCGCTGAGTGAGTCTCTTTCTTTGTGGCCCCACATTTTTTCACTGCCCTTGCGCTCGACTCTCACCTGCTGTTTTTGGAGATTCCTTACTATCCATGGGTTTTTGATATTGGCACCTGACGCATATACGACCCGGAAATAGTCTCCTTGAAGTGAAGCTAACTTTTTAAAATGTTCTTTTACATTATAGATATGCTCTAAAACATCGTAAGAGGCTATTGAATTGACAATAATTGAATTCTCTTGAACGAATGATATCAGGTCCTCAACATCTCCGCAGATAATAGGGTCTAATGGCAATCCTAGGACATTTGAAAGGATCTCTACATCATTGCAGGATCCATCATAAATATCGATATATATAACTTTTCCCACCCCCAATTCCTTTGCCAAAAAAGATAATATCCCTGCCCCTCCCCCATAATCGACAAACACTGACTGCTGAACCGGCAATGAATTATTGGATAAGCACAGTCTGAGTAGACACCCATATAGATCTAACTTTTCACCAATATTTTCTAATATACCTCCTAAATACCGCTGGTTGTATTCTGTAATATCCAGAGATCCAATGTCAAGTGCCAGTAACTTTTTATGGAGTCGATCTTCCGCTAAAAGGATCTCCTGGACTAATTCATTATCCCCCCAGTTTCGCATAAACTCAGTGTTCCGTGCGTTGATTAATATACTTTTGCCTTCGAGGTAATCCTAATACTCTCGCGATCATGACGCTGCATGCCAGGTAGATCAACCCCAAGAATGAGTGCTCATATCGCTCGTATCGTGGAACAATTTTCTTAAATGCTTCAATCCAGCTGAAGAACCATTCGACGGCACTGCGCTTCTTGTAGAGTTCCGGATCGAAACAGACAGGTCTCCCGCGTTTCGGATATTTCTGGGATCTTCGGTTGACCGGGATATTACTTTTGATTCTTCGTTTCCGATTGTATTGGCGAATTTCTCGGGCATCATAGGCTGCATCTGCGGAGATGATTGCAGGGCGAACCTACACCTCGGGAATCTCAAATGCTTCGAGAGTTGGCTCGTAGAGCCGGGAGTCATAGACATTTGCTGGGGAAACTGTGCAGGCGAGCAGGAGCCCGCTCCGATCGACCAGAGCACTCAGCTTATTCCCGTTCACCTATTTATAGCATCATAGGCCGTTGATCCCCTCTTTTCGCCGGGACATCCTTCGTATCCGTCGCACAATGCGCGAGATCGATCTTTTTGATCTTGTACATCGGAGGAGGCCAAGGAAGCTCGCCTGGTACACTCCTTTCTCACAGAGTTCGAGGTGATATCGGTGAACCGTCGGTTTGGTACCGTATTTCGCCGGAACATCGTGCCAGGTGCACCCGGGGGTCAGAACGTACAGGATGCCGTTGAACAGCCCGTGGGGGTCACAGCGGGGTCGGTCAAAGTGCGGCTTTGTTGGGGAAGTATTTCTGAACGATCTCCCAAAGATCATCGTCAATTTCCCGAAATGCCATGACCACGAGTTTTATCTGAAAGATCTTATATCTTCAGGACAACCTCTTTATGAACCCAGGACCTTTACTGCGGAAGCTGGCTCTAACCCATCCTGACCGAAACTCCTTTGTCTGTGGCTCGTGTAGATTCGCTGGTCAGTCCGACTACATCGCCGCGATATTCATCGCGGCATGAGCTGTTGTCGACCAGCCTATCGTAGCGCGTCACTGATGCGGGTCTCAGTACTTCTCTAATTTTAGAACCCAGTACCCGTCCCTTACACCCCAAAACCGGCACAAAATCGAAAGATCTATAAGGGTTGCAGGCGCCCCCTCATGCCCTTCGCCAAAAGGAAGAAGACTACCTGCAGTAAGAACAGGGTTCTCAGGCCGAAAGAATGTTGTGCTCATGTTGTTGCGGCACTGGATCAGCACCTGACCATTCCGATTCAGGGAAAGCTCACGCAAACCGACCTGGTTGAGGCTTTGGTTGGCATGGCGGCCATGAACCAGTCAGTTCACTCGATCACTCGTATCCTGGATCGAGTGCCGTGTGAAACCTCATTCCGCTACCACCTTAAGAAACTCGATAGAGAGGAGTTGGAAAGGAAAAATACGGTTATTCTCACCTCTCTCATGCAGTATGTGCTCACACCTGGGAAAGCCTACCAGTTCGCGATTGACATCACGAACGATCCCTACTACGGGACGATTGACGGAGAGAATGAGCCCTATATCGTGCGGAGCAGACGCAAAAAGTCAACGAACGAGTTTTACTCCTACGTCACCCTCTACGTGACCACCCGAGACCGACAGATGACGCTGGCCGTCTACCCGGTGCGTCAGGGAGTCGCAAAGGTCGGGTACATCGCCCGGTGTCTCGACCAGATCCTTGAACTCGGCTTGAGGATCGAAGCTCTCTGCCTTGATCGGGAGTTCTACACCCGGAAGGTGATCGGGTTTCTGACGGAAGCCCGGGTCCCGTTCATCATTCCCGTCAGGAAACATGGCAAACGGATGAAAGAACTGCTGCAGGGAACGCAGTCCCGGTATGCTGAGTATCGGATGAAAGGAAAACCAACGTTCGTCCTGACGATCGCGGTTGCTGCGACGTATGCGAAGGGAAAACGGGGGAAGCATGGCGTTGAGAACCTAGGCTACGTCGTGGGCAATCTCCGGTGGAGTCCACCCCGGGTGCACAAAGTCTACCGTTCCCGGTTCTCCATCGAATCGTCCTATCGAATGCGGAATCAGGTGAAACCCCGGACGAGCACGAAGAATCCGGTGATCCGATACCTTTATGCCATTATCTCCTTCCTCCTCAAGAATGTCTGGATTGCTCTGCTCTGGATGCATTTTGTCCCGGTGAAGCAGGGACCACAAACCATTGACGTGCGCGGGTTCCGATTCGGATACTTTATGTGTATAATCGGCGAGGCGATCCGGGCGTCGATGAGGATTGTCAGAGGAACTTCCGTATTACGGCATCCCGTTTAGAAAAATGAGGGCAGAACGTTGTCGAATTAAAACACAGGGAGGGGTAAATTAGCTAAGTACTGGGTCTAAGCCCTGCCCTTCAGGGCGGGGGAGTTGACTATTCTACTGATAAAGCCTGTAACACCGCTCACGTCAACTATGAGTTCATTTGGGTTATTGCTCTTCTCATTGACATAGAGTCTTTTCAGTCTGAATGGATTGGTATGACAGGTGTTAAACCCGGAATCGGTAGTAAAGCCAAACTCATATCCTGCAGCCATGCATAATTGAATATCTCTATCAGAATAATCACCATTCGGATATGCGATTGAATTTATGGCTAACCCATATTCTTCTTCGAGAATGCCCTTTGAAATAAATAGTTCATCATGTGCCTCGCTATCGTCACACTGCGTCAAGCAGGGATGAAATAAGGTGTGGGATTGGAAGTTTACGTGAGGCAACATTTCGTTAATGTGACTTTTTGACAGGGCATGAGGATTTGTGTATTCTTTCTCCTGCCCAAATTCAATCTCTTTCAAAATTTGGAGTCTTTCACCATTTGGCAATTTTTTCAACTCCTCTACTGTAAGCGGGAGGTGCATCTCCTTATATAGCGCCTCTTCGAACCAGAAGTGTCTGTTTGTATTTATGATCCCGGAACATAGGAATATGGTTACCGGAATGTTATACTTTTTAAAGACCGGGAGCAGGTCATAGTTGCTCTTGTGCCCGTCATCGAAAGTAATAACAAGTGATTTTTTGGGGAAAGTCTCCTTTTTCTTATATAGGTCCATAAATTCATTCAGGCTTATGAGGTTGTAGTTCCTCATCAAATATTTAAATACCACTTCAGCGGCCTGGGGTTCGATTGCGTGAAAAAATAAAATACTAACTCTATTCTTCTGGAGTACCTCTCTGAAGATAAAGGGTAGTCCGGAGTACCTTATACAAAAGTATATGAAACCTTCAATATTGGTGTTCCGTCTCACAAAACTCAGGGATTTGCCTAGCATTGCCTGATAATATCGGAATAGATGATCTCTGATCATGCTTCGTCACACGCCCGATTGAAAAAAAGCCCGTTCTCACCTGATTCCAGGGTCCCATTTATGAGATAGACACCATCGAGATCCGGAGAAATAAACTTGACTGATGTTGCAGAGGATTTTCTTTTAGGGATCGGCCTTAGGATTCCAAGTGACTGGACTCTTCTATCATTGAAACGGTAAAAGCCGCATCTCTTACGTTTCAGTACTTCTCCCCGGTTCCGGGTAAAGGTAGGTGTTCTTCGACTCGACACCGGTAATTTTTTGGAGGTTTCTCTGATGAGATGTTCTTCAAAGCAGGTCGACATCAGGCATCCATACTCCATCGATAAACGAGATACACCATCTATTCTCTGTAAAGATAGATAGCCCATAACTTCACCATCCTCCCTGCTGTAAACGGGTTCGTAATCCCTACGAACCACTAAATATAAAAGTCATTGCTTCGGGCATGATGTTTCGGGAGCCCTTTGATACACAGTGGATGCGCAACCGGGTGAAACTGAGGGCAGACGTCAACTACCCCGCGCTTCTCGGGCGGGGCTTGTAACTATGTCAGAGACACGTCACATTTGGTTGGTTGACAGGCAGCCTGCTCAGGCCAGCGATACCGGCTTGAACAATGTTACGAGCAGCATTGAGGTCAGCATGGAGTTGAAATCCACATCTGCGGCACCTGAACGACGAACCGTCCCGGTTACCCTTGTAGGTGTGCCCACACACAGAACACTTCTGCGAAGTGTACCGGGCATCAACCAGAAGAACCTGCTTCACAAGAGCCTCGGCTTTATACCGGAGGAAGTGCTCGAGTTCGGAGAACACCCAGTTGTTCAACTTCCGCCGGAACGACGTGTTGCGCCGTTTCTTGACTCGAAGCTTAGTCAAGTCTTCGAGAGCGAAGATCGTGGAATCGGCGTTTACAATCTGTTTCGATATACAATGGTTGGTATCGGTCACAAACCGTCTTTCCCGCCCAGACATCTCGCGGAGTTTCCGCGTTGCCGAGCGGGTTCCTTTGGACTGCAACTCCTTGAGGAGATACGCATACTTCGCTCGCGTATTCTTCATCCGACTGGAGTTGAAAAACGTGTTATCGGAACAGACGGCGACGTTCACAATTCCCCTGTCAATACCGAGGACTTGGACCTCCTGTACCGGCATCACATCGGGACGCTCGACAGAGACATGCCAGGAAAAGATCCTCGTTTTCCTGTCGTACGAGAGGGTCGAGGAGGTAACGGTCCACGAGAGGTACTGGCGGTGATACTCAGAAATCGGGAACGTCGCTTTGATCCGTCCTCGCATCGAGGCAAGGGTGACGATGCCATGCACCAGGTTCACTGCGATGACCCGCTGGTTGTACCGCATGGCGGCGAGCGGCTTCCGCTCCGGCAACGTCTCGCATTTGACGGCTTTCAGCGTTTCACACGCACAATCGCGTGTGCCCTGCACCAGAGAGGACGGAAGATCAGGAACGGACTCACGAACAGCCTTGTAGGCCGCCTTGTGGTTCTCCACTTTGTTCCACGAGCGATTCTCGAATCCCCAGTGTGCGGACAGAGAGAACGCCGTGGAATAGGCTCTCATCGTATCGAGGAGCGCCGTGGAACTGCCATCGGGCAACCGAAGGCTGAAGGTGATTGTTCTAATCATATTCATATACTGAGCATATTAGGAGGAAAACATAGCGGAGGTGACGGGCAATTCCTCCCCACCCCGAAGGGGGGTCTCCTTGCCCATTTAGATGAACACTATGAGCACTCATTCCTCGGGTTGATTCGCCTGGCATGTGCCATTATGATCTGGAGAGTTATGGGATGACTCCTTAATCTCCTCGAAATAATCAATAATATCCGATGTAGAGTTCTCTGATAGGTACCCTTTGGAGAAATCGAGGTCTATCTTCACAGGACATTCATTCGTTAGTATTTGATTGATTTTATGAACGAACTCACTTGTTGAGGAGGCTATATGAATACACATGCTTACGTCATCCGGCAAACCAGATTTTGCCTCTGGAGAAGCAATAACCGGCTTACCACACGCAAGAGATTCGAGGATCCGGATTTTTATCCCACCTGAATTCTTTAATGGTACAAGGATGGCATCTGCACCTCGGATATATCTTTCCACATTATCCACATAGCCTAAATAATTTATATCCGGGTTTCCCCTAAGATCAATTTCTTTTGGTGGTCTCCCTGATCCAAAAATGTTCATCCGAATTTTGGGCATTAATCCAGATTGTTTCAATGCTGGTATCAACGAAGATATAATAAATTTTAAACCGTCAACATTTTGTTCCCTATCCAAAGCGCCATAGAAAAGAAGATTGCATTTATCGTTCCCGAAGTCATATCTAGATCCGCCACATCTATACTTTGCTGTATCTACATTTGGTGGAATGTAGAATAGCTTTTTCTTAGGGAAATTACCTCTTACATACTCACAGTCCCTTGGTGAAAGAGCGATGATTGCATCTACATGTGTCATTACATAGTGCTCGTATATTTTCATAGGTCCATAGAGAAGGGACTTGTTCCCTTTCAAGTACTGCCACTCGATATTATGCATCACTAACACTAGAGGGACCTTTTGAGTTTTTGAAATAATTTTTCCAAAATGATAACCATAAATGGTAGTGAAGACAATGTCTGCAGGGATATCCTTAAAAAAAGCCCGATGAACTAGATATTCCGGTTTGTAAATCTCTAGAATTTTCGTAAATTTCCCCCAAGGTAAAATAGAAGGGATGTGCCTGGTACTGAAAGGTATAAACGGAGGGAGAAAACCTGTTTTCCCATTTTCTTCATACATGAAGTATTCTGTTACTTCATGCCTTTGTCCCATATCATTCAGAAGGTGGAATCGGTACCAGTCTCCGCCACTATTAATTGGAATTGGATTATACACATCAAGAAATGCAATTTTCATTACACCTCTACCCTCTCACTCTGCTTCGTTAGCAATACGAACGAATTTAGGATGAATTCCGCGATCATCGATAACACTCCCATAGTCCTCAAGCATTCTGCTTATTATCGTAGGCTCAATGACCCTCCTTGATAGGACGCGGAATTCTGAACTGAAGTCAGTGACGACGAGCGCCCCGAGCGCCCCGGCAATCCAGACGGTATCATCCTTTGACCCGTCGTCGACGAGGACAGCATCGGCGTGCTGCTGCGCACCGACGATGGTCTTTGCTGATGAGGATATCCCCTCACATCCCCGGCTACCTGGACCCGGTCTTCAACCGCAATCGGCCTTGACTGGGCTACGCTCTCCAAATAGAAAGGTATCCACCCGGATTCCACAGAATCACGCCCATACGCAGGCCTTCGTCCAGCCGCATCACTGCCTACCGGGATGAAGCAGGCAGCCCTCTTCCGGACAGGGATGACCGGAAAGGGGATGGGGCTCTGGCACCTGGGCCTTGGGGCCATTGTGTTGATTATACTATATATAATTTTTCATTGGCCTGCTCAAGGCGGGGGTGATCCCATTTGTGCAGGGGGCGCAGATCATTGCTTCAGTGGTGTTTATTCTCGTGAAATTACCGCGTTAGCGCCATCCGGGTAGAGATGGCTCTCCCCCGGGGACTCATAAACTCTACTATACTAACATCTCTAATAGTCGCTTCCTGACTTCCCATTGCATTAAGCACATAGAATTTACCATAAATTCCTCTTATCCCCCTAATCGCCTGTAACCACGAGATCTATATCCTATAATGTGCTTAATGGATAAGCATATCCCGGCTGACGAATGTGGGGTTATCACGACGGAGAACTTGAAAAACAACGCACAAACCTGGATGCTCTAGAAGTATGTGCTTAACTGAGCGGGAAGTCAGGTCGCTTTCCCGTGGCGATCGCTTTAGGAACAATTTTTTGAATTACCCCCTTAAAGGGAAAGCAATTTCATCTCTTGGCAACTGGCGACAGGCGGAAAAATCTCTCGAACGTGGGGATGCTGGTACCCTGGGATCGTGCTTCAGGGAGCATTGGGAAACTCTGTCGGTCAGGGCCCGCCCGAATCCTCTTCGATGGGCGGTGCGGATCCGGGTTTGGCGGGAAGTCTCCTGGAGGTGTCGGCAGGCAGTGCCGTTCGACCGGGTGGCGAATGCAAAATAACTTATTTGAATTAAACCGGCCTGCATTGGAGATCACGGCGCCCCACCTCAACAAATGCCGGAGGAAACTTTCTGCGGCACCCGATAGATATGTGTCACGTCAGTACAACAGCAGGCCACCTCCGGCAGAAACATCCCGGAAAAACCTGGATCTTGTCGTCAGGGCAATGCCCGACAGGATCCGGGTTTTCCCCCGGGGGATCTGGCTCAGGCAGGATGTAAAACAGGGTCGATCACCGGGAGGGAAAGGTATAGGGCGGTGCGCCGTCCGGCTCGTCCCGACATGCGCCCTGTTCCTTGTACGGCTACGAGAGAAGTACTCCCTCGAGGTTCCGGAGGAGGAGGAAGGCCTCCTCGCCTGTATCACTGAGGTCTGCGACGACCTGCTCGAGGTCGCGGAGAAGACGGAGGCCGCAAAGGACGGCGAGAACATCATCGTCACCCTCTCTGACTACCGCCTCAGCCCCGGCTGTCGGGCCGTCCGGGCGGCCTCGCCGAAATGCTGCACCATGGTCGGCTGCCCGGTCTGCAGCCTCCTTGCTACGCTCGCGGCGCTCGGGACGGGGCGACCGACATGGATCGAGCACGCCACCGTCGACGAAAAGAGAAAAACCCTCAGGGTCATCCTCAAACCGGAGCGGATAACACCCCTCACTGCTCCCTCAAGAGCACCCTCCAGTGATACCCCCAGACGATGAGCCCCACCACGACCTGCGGCACCGGGTAGCGCTGGGGCGGCGGGTAGACAAAGACCTCGATTGCGACCGCAAGGAGGTTCGCGGCGCCCTCGGTCGCGGGGATGAGCGCGACAGACAAGAGGGTGTAGAGGTAGACCTTTCACGCTGTGGAGTCCTCCAGTACTACCTTACCTCCTCCATCTCGCAAGCATCTTGCAGATCTGGAGAATCTGTACGGACCAGGTAGTGAAGAAGGTCTTCTATAACCTCATCGACAACGCCGTCCGGCATGGGGGTACGGTGACAGAGGTCCGGTTCTCCTGCGCGAGGGCCGGGCAGGACCTGCTGCTCCTCTGCGAGGACGACGGCGCCGGTATTCCTGAGGGCGAGAAGGAGGCGATCTTTGGCGAAACGTATAAGCGCCGGCACGGGCTGTTCCTGGTCGCGGGGATTCTCGGGATCACAGGGAGACGGGGGTTCCCGGGGAAGGGCGCGGTTTGAGGGGAGGGGGCCGAATGGGGGTGGCGAGGTGGGGAGTAGAGGGCGTCTGAGTAGCTGAAGGCTTAGTCGCACGCTCCGCTGGTCATGGGGGTAAAGGGAAGATTAAGGCAGTTTATTCATGATTGTTTACAGTGACTAGAATTGCAGACAGAGCATGTGTTTGTTGCAGTCTTTCGTCTCTTATTTCAGACAGTTATTCTGTCCATTTTTGCACGATTGTGGGGCAATCGCCTCCGATCCCAATCTGCTAGGTTATAACGGGCTATCTGAGGGAAACGGGTTTTCGTGTATCCCTTAGTGAAGCAGTGCAGGTTGTTGGGTTTGATCCTACAACCTCACTAAATAGTGCTGTGTTGCATAATGTCCGCCGTGTCCCCCTGCCAGTATCTGCTGCACTCTCGCTCAGGCCACCATAGCCATCAGCACATTGTAGGCGTTCACTTTCATCCGGATCTCGCGGAACATCCCTTCCCGGGAGGTTGCTCGCACACCTTCGCCGAAGATCCGTTTAATGCTGGAGAAGGCTCCTTCGGCCTTCCATCGCATCCCGTAGGTGGTTATCCATGCCCACAGCCGATACCCGCCCCATCGGTTCCGGTCTCTGACACACTCAGCCCGGTAGGGTGACCCGGTCGAATAGGTTGCTGCATCCGCCCGGGTCTTGATGCCGGCGAGGATATTCCGTTTCTCGAGGGCATTGAAGAGTTCATTCCGGTCATAGGCACCGTCTGCAAGTACCCGGAACACCGGACGCTCCTCACCGCAGTGTTGCTGGACCTGATCGAGCAGCAGGACGAACATCTGGTCGTCCTGTACGGATTCGTCGGTGACCTCCAGGCCGAGGACCTGATTGGTCTCGACGTCGATCATGGCATGGACTTTGATCCACCCGCGCCGGACCTTCCACTTCTCCCGCAGCCATTCGCCTCGGTTCGTGACCTTGATCCCGGTGCTGTCGACGGCGATGATGACATCCTCGGCGAGGAGCTCTGGAGCGACCCTGAGCGAGAGATCCAGGCGTTGGATCCGGCGGAAGAGGGTGGTATAGTCGGCTGCCCTGAGAAAGGGAATGAATGACGCAAGCTTCCGGACAAATCCCTCCATCTGGCGATAGGGCATCTGCAGGAAGACATGGATGCAGGTCATCCACGCAATGAACGGCTCGGGATACTGAAACGGCCGACCGTGTTTGCCGGCATTCATCCGGGCAAGCAGAACGTCCCACTGCTCGATGAAGTCAAGCGAGAGATAGAATTCGCCGCGCCGCACCAGGCGTTCATTATATATACTCCAGTTGCGAGTATCAGGGTGCCGGCGCCCCCAACGTACTTTCTGTGGCATGAAGGGGCGGCAGGGGCGTCCGGCATCTTCTACGTTTGGGTCGAAGGACTAGGGTTATACAACACGGCACTAAATAGGAAATACTTATATAGTTGGAAGTTATGTTTTCGCATCTGATTCAAGAATGTGCTATGTAGATGGAGTACTATGCAGATACATGTTGACGGGATCATTCTGAGAAACGAGGAAACTGATGTAGTCTCGATGCTAGGCTTGAAGGGGCCATCACGAGCATGAACTCGGCGGTGAGTGCGATAAACGTGGTTGAAGTGGATACCCGGATTACGACAGGGTTTACGTGCTGGGGGATTGAGGGAGCGGCAGAAACAATCTTGCTGCTTATCAAATTCAGGCTTTAGAGTTGCAATTATCATGAGTTTATTGCCGGTAACCATCGTCAATTACGGGATGGGTAATTGTGGCTCCGTAATCAACATGATTCATTTCATCGGTGGAGATGCACGATTATCTACATCTCCCGATGAGGTGAGATCAGCGAATACGCTGATCCTCCCTGGTGTCGGGGCTTTCGACACAGGTATGAGGGCATTGCAGGAAACTGGTATGGATGCAGCGATACATGAAGCAGTAACGAAACGCGGCGCATCTCTCCTTGGGATCTGCTTGGGCATGCAGTTGTTGATGGAATCGAGTGAGGAAGGGAATTTGCCGGGCTTGGCACTGGTACCAGGGGTAGTAAAACGATTTCAGGTGCATGATCTTAAACTCAGGGTGCCGCACATGGGTTGGAACGAAGTTCGACCTGTGCGTCCCTCAACACTCTTTGGTTCAGGCACCGAAGATTACCGCTTCTATTTCGTTCACTCGTACTATGTGGAATGCGTAGAGCCCAGTGATGTCACAGGCCTCACTCGTTATGGTCATGATTTTACATCAGCGTTCGAATGCGGGCGAATGACGGGAGTGCAGTTCCACCCGGAGAAGAGCCATCACTTTGGTATGGCTCTGTTAAGACGTTTTCTAGAGCCTTGACTATGCTGCACATTCGTGTCATACCCTGCCTTCTGCTGAAGAACGGCAGCCTAGTTAAGACAATCCGTTTTGCGAATCCGAAATACGTAGGCGATCCTATCAATGCAGTGCGTATCTTTAATGAGAAGGAAGTTGACGAGTTGATTCTTCTTGACATAGAAGCCTCTCGATTAGGCAGTCAACCGGACTTTAAGCGGATTCAGGATATTGTCAGTGAGGCATTCATGCCGGTTGCGTACGGCGGCGGGGTGACGGGGGTGGAGCAGGCACAACGCTTGGTGAGTCTGGGTGTTGAGAAGGTTGTGGTGAATACTGCCGTTCTGCAGGGCCTCAACGTGGTTCGTGAAATAGCCGATCATCTGGGGTCTTCAAGCACAGTTGTTGCGGTAGATGTAAAGAAAAACTGGCGGGGACGATATCACCTGTTTTGTTCTGCAACCGGGAGAGAGATCCAGATGGATCCGGTTGAGCATATCAAACGAGCGGTGGCGGCAGGTGCCGGGGAGATTTTCGTCAACGATGTGGTGCGTGATGGCATCGGTAGTGGTTATGATCTTGAATTGGTGCGCAGGGTAACTGCCAATGTCGATGTTCCTGTTATCGCCTGTGGAGGAGCGGGCAAATTGGAACATCTCCAAGAGGCTGTTGTTGCAGGTGCATCTGCAGTAGCAGCGGGTAGTATGTTTGTCTATGTGGGTAAACATCGGGCGGTCATGATCAATTATCCAAGGCGAGATCACTTACAAAAGCTTTTTAAATGATAGTTAATAGTCCATACGCGACAACTGCTGTGAGGTCATTAAGCATGCCTAGTTATCAACTGTGTACCCGTTGTGTAATGGATGTTACAGCAAAGGATATAGTGTTTGATGAGGAGGGCAGGTGCAATTATTGCACAGCGTTTCTGAGAGGGATGGAGGGTTCCGAAGCGAGAGCTGCAGATTCCCAGTATCACTGCGATGAACTCATCTCCACAATTAAGGCCACCGGGAAGGGTAAAGAATACGATTGCATTGTGGGAGTATCTGGCGGTGTGGATAGTTCGTATGCATTGTACCTCGCAGTGAAACATGGGCTGCGCCCACTGGCAGTACATCTGGATAACGGCTGGAACTCGGAACTCGCATCCCATAATATTGCCAATCTAGTAAACAGTCTAGGCGTAGACCTCTATACTCATGTGATCAACTGGGAAGAAAACCGAGACTTACAGCTGTCTTTCTTTAAGGCGAACGTCGTTGACATCGAACTACTGATGGATAACGCCATGCTTGCTCTAAACTATCAGCAGGCGGCTAAACACAGAGTCCAGCATATGCTGCTTGGATACAATCAGGCGACAGAAGGTATGGCTATACCTCCACGATGGATCAATTACAAACGGGATGTTTATAACATCCGGCAGATCCACAAACGTTTTGGGAGTGTTCCAATAAAAACACATCCTTTGTTATCAACAGTAGACTATCTCTGGTATACATATATCCGCAGGATCAAAGAACTATCATTCCTTGATTACTTCCCGTATAATAAATTTGAGGCACTGGAGTTATTACAAAAAAAGTTTGGGTATAAACCCTACCCCTATAAACACTATGAATCGGTATTCACCAGATTTTACCAGGGGTATATCCTTCCGCGTAAGTTTGGATATGATAAACGGCGGGTGCATCTTTCCAATCTCATTGTAAGTGGACAAATGACGCGTGATGAGGCGATGCGATTGCTGGAAAGTTCCCCTTATCCGGATCCTGAGCAGGAGGAACAGGATCGCATTTTCGTGATGAAGAAACTTGGGTTTTCTGAAGATAGTTTTAATCAATACATGAGCGCTCCTGAGGTTCCTCATCGGGCGTATGGGTCAGAGGAATGGTTATGGGGCCTCTTGGGTTCGGTGGCAAGAACGGTCAGGGGTAGTCATTCCAGTAACTCAAAATTATGAGGTCACCCCAAATTATATGAGGTCTTGAATAAAACCCGGGGTGCATGGTATTCCGGGAAACCGGTGCTATCTCTGGGTAATTACTGAGCCCCATCTCCCTCTCAGAAACCTCATGTCGGGCGACCACGAACCGACCATCGGGCGATGTCCAACGGGATTCTCTATGTCCTGGCCACTGGTTGTACCTGGAGGCCAAACAGGAGATGGCCGAACAGGGGATCCCCTCGGTTATGAATACCGGCTCGATCCTTCGGCTCCTGCTCGGTGCAATCTTCTTCTCCGCCGATGTCACCCACGTGATCAAAGAACTGCAGAACCGGGACGACCTTCGACGACTCGCTCATATCGACCTGATACCCCCGGACCGAGGCGGTGCATCGGTTGGCAGGATCGACGAGGCGCAGTTTGTTGCCCTGATCAACGTTCTTCTGCGCACCCGGTGCCGGAAACTAAAGCGACGAGACACCAAGATGTTTATCGTCAATGGGTCGGCCATCATGCTCGACCAGAACCGCTTCAAGAAAAGATCTTGAAGAAAGACCTTGAACCGACCTTTCGCACGTGACCGCATCGATTTTTCGCATTTCCCTCACTTAGATTTATATCTGAGTGCCCCGATACTTCTTCGTATGGACTTTTTGGGAGAATGTACGTCAGAAAATCTCTCCTCCCGGCAAATCGGGCATTTAGGTCTGGTTGCCGGTATGATCGACGAGCTCGGGATCTCCGCCGTCATTGACGAAGCCCTACCCAAAACCCGAGAGCACATCCTGCCCCATTCTGCCGTAGTCAAAGCAATGCTCCTCAATGGACTTGGGTTTAACGAACGTCGCATGTATTTCTTCTCCCGGTTCTTTGACAACCTTGCCACCGAACAGTTATTCGGTCCCGGGATCACGCCCGAGCACTTCAACGACGACGTCCTTCTCCGAACCCTGGACCGGATTTATGATTCTGGGTCGACCGATCTCTTCAACCGCATTGTTTTTGCCGTGATGCAGCACCTGCCGCTCGGCACCCAGCTCCTGCATGTCGATACCACCAGTTTCAGTGTCCATGGGGAGTATGCCGAGGATGAAGCCGAAGACGACTTTCAGACCATCCAGATCACGCATGGTCATCCCAAAGATCATCGCTGGGATCTCAAGCAGTTCGTGCTTTCCATGGTGACCAACCAGCATGGCATTCCTCTCTTCACCCAGCCCTCCTCTGGCAATGCCTCTGACAAGAAGATCCTTTTAGAAACCATCCTGCAGGTGCACCAGAACCTCAATAGCGAGGATAAAGTCTACTATGTCGCGGACAGTGCCTTCTATACTGAGCACAACCTCGCAACGCTGGGACAGCAGACGTTCTGGATCAGCCACGTACCAGCGACCATCACGGAAGCAAAGGTTCTTCTGGATGCGGATCCTCCCCTGATACCGGGTGAGGATGACGGCTACTCGTTCTTCGAGGACGTGACCGAGTATGGTGGCATCCGGCAGAAGTGGATTCTGGTCTCGTCGGAGAAAGGTCAGGCAAGCAAGGAGAAGACCCATGCGAGAAACCTGGAGAAACGCATCGCGACCGCACGGAAATCCCTGAGGAAACTGAGAGCACGAGAATTTGCCTGTGAACCCGATGCCCGGCAGGCAGCGGAACGCTGGTTTGCCGATCACCCGTTCTTACAGAACGGGGACATTGTGGTGTTCTCCCGGATGAAGAAGACCAACGGCAAACGCGGCCGTCCGGGGAAAGACGAACCGGTTGTCCCGGTCTATTCCGTCGATGCGCCAATCGTCGTGAATCCGGCGGTGATCGAGCAGGAGAAACACCGGCTCGGTCGGTTCGTCCTGGCAACAAACGATCTGGACCTGGAGGCCACAACGATCCTGCAGTATTACAAGGGGCAGCAATCCGTGGAGCGGGGCTTCCGGTTTCTGAAGGATAAGAGTTTCCGGGTAGCGGAAGTGTTCCTGAAGAAAGAAAGTCGGATTGAGGCGCTCTCGATGATCATGGTGCTCTGCCTGTTCATCTATGCGATTGCTGAATGGCAGTTGCGTTCGCGCTTGAAAGAGACCGGAACGACGGTGAACAACCAGCTGAAGAAACCCAGTCAGAATCCGACGTTGAAATGGATCTTTACCCTGTTCATGCGACCGGCAGAGGTGACCGTTTCCATGAACGCTCAGATACGACGGTTTATCGTGAATCTCAATGAGGAAATGCTCCAGATCCTGAAGGTTATGGGATCAACGTTTGAAAATTATTATGTTGTGAAGGCGACCCGCGAAATGTAGGCTTGAAGACAAAGATTACAAATCTGAGACATCCGCTGCTGTCAGGCGAACTCCCTTGCCCGCTGGAACCTTACCATCAAAGGAGAAGAACGGAACCGAAACCATTTCCCGGAGGCCATCGCCGATCTATCGAGAGATTATGAACTACATCTTTATTCGAGAAAACTCATAGACATGAGATGATCCGCCCTCAAGCACCCCGTTCCACCGGGCAACTGTTGACTCAAACGTAAAATTCGCCTCTACAAACCTCCTTCCGTTTTCTGCGATCTCTTCCAGATTGGGGGAGTTCAGCGCCCGGATGACATTCTCCATAATGCACTCCGGCGAGTTATTCTCCATGATAAATCCAGTCTTGCCATCGGTTATGATATCAGGTATCGCCCCGACCTTCGCTACGAGCACCGGGGTCCCGCAGGCCATGGCCTCGAGCATGATGTTCGGGAGCCCTTCGGTGTAAGAAGGGAGGATGAGAAGCCTGAGCTGGTTCAGGTACCTGGGGAGGTCATCGTGGGAGATCCAGCCCGGACGGTCGACGCGGATGGTAAGTCCTTCTTCCTGCAGAAAGGCCGTGATCGTCTCTTTCAGCGCCCCATCCCCGCCGATGAGTACCCTGAGATCCTGCCGGTCACTAAGGATGGCAGGGAGAGCCCGGGCCAAGTGCTGGACACCTTTCTCCCAGCTCAACCGACCAATGTAGCCAATGAGGGGAGGGCGG
>Ga0208041_1001021_pt1 | contig 20669 bp, 2 predicted proteins | sample AD_SCU002_MetaG_FD_184453 | JGI IMG/M metagenome (GOLD analysis project Ga0208041, IMG submission 184453) | Active sludge microbial communities of municipal wastewater-treating anaerobic digesters from China - AD_SCU002_MetaG (SPAdes) (version 2) | ecosystem: Engineered > Bioreactor > Anaerobic >...
ACATGGGTTCCCAAGGGGAAATTATAACTGCCAACCATGATATTACTGACAGAAGCATACTGGGCAAGGCTGCCTGTCCATGCAAAGGGTGTCTGAGCCACACCATTCACCGACCAGCCGATCTGGGCTGAAGTCAGTGTATCGGTTCCGTGGTTTTCAATGCTGACAATGACATCATTCAATCCTGGACTGATCGGGCTATTCGGTGCTGTAATTGCTGAAATCCCGGCATCATTTGACTGTGGGGGATACGGAAGACGGATTCGGATATTGTAGAAGAAATAATAATAGACAACATTAAAGGTATTCCCCGTGATGGACATGACCCCTGGAACTGTGTAGGGATATACCCCACCTGTACTGTTTCGGGTCATACCCGGGTTTACACTGAAACCCCAGCGGTAGCCGGTGCCCTGAGGGATATGCAGGTCGAGTTTAATACGTTGTGGTTGTCCACTGGCCACCGTTGTTGTACCACTCCAGGAAGCGATCACATTTTGGGAGCTGTTCTGGATAACTATGGTAAAGGGTTGGCCTGGTCCCGAGGTTGGATACACATCCACACTATCGATCAAAACACCGGCAGGGTGCATCACATCGAAGAGGACAAATTGAACGAGGGCTGAAAAACTCGCCGAGGCGCCTATACTGGGATCGGGCGCCCCGATGATCCAGCTCTGTGACCTGACCTGTTGCGTCATGCCCATCATGAGCAGTAACAATAGCCAGGTATACCGCATTAAATGTGAGCCTGCCCACAGGCTCCTTTTTGGATGTAATGTCATTACATCACCTTCAGGTTTTCCATTGGTAATCATTTCTTTCATTTTTGCGCTGTTATGTTCAATCTTAAACAATGGGCCTAAGATACACAATATATCCCAGCCAAACCTGGAATCATTTGATATATATATCTGATTCTTCCGTATTTCAGTCTAAAATACAACATGCTACTCATTGATTTGCTGATAATTATGTTGCATAATCAAAAAAGGGGAATTTTTAATAATCCATCTCATATCAATATGAAAATATACTCAATTCCTAACTGTTGTTATTGGCAATAAAAAAAACCGGGACCAAAATCCTGCAATCAGGATCCTGGCCCCGGCCTTAAAGGGTTATTAGGTTTGGATCTATTCCAGAACCACGACCTTCATGACTTTACTCATGGAGCCGCTCTCCATTCTTACATAGTAGAGACCAGCCGGGAATGCACTCACATCAACTGCCTGCCGCACCTGGGCATTGTGTCCGTCGATCCGGGATGTAAACATCTCCTGACCGGCCAGGTTCATGATCCGGATTTCGACAGGCGCAGTAATACCACGAACATCGATGTTCATCTCATTTTTGGCAGGGTTGGGGAAGATATCCATCACCAGAGAACCACTCACAGGATCTATTCCGGTACAGGCATCTACGAAGATGAGTCCGGTAGCACTGGCTGAACAGCCTGTACCAGGATTCGTGTAGGTGTATGTGATGGTATGTGCACCCAGTCCCGCAGTTGCGGGATTGAAGACGCCAGCGGTTACACCATTACCGGAGTAAGTTCCACCGGCAGGTGTTCCACCACTCAGGGTAATGGGCGCATAGTTAATACAAACCGTATCGGCCAGGGCCAAGGTCACGGTGGGTAGCGCATTGACAAGGATGGTCGTCGTTGCGGAATTGGTACAGCTATTTACATCTGTGTATGTGTACGTCAGGGTATGTGAGCCTGCTCCGGCGACGGATGGGTTGAACATACCTCCAGATACGCCCGGACCACTCCATGTACCACCGGTAGGCGTAGCGCCTGTCAGGTTAAATGCGGCTGCATTTATACATACAGCAGGCAAAGGTGTAATGTTGATTACAGGCAGCGCATTGACTACCATATTTGCTGTAGCAGTATTTGTACAACCCAACAATGATGTAAATGTATAGGTAATAACGTGTGTTCCTGCACCTGCAACCGAGGGATCAAATACCCCGTTTGTTACGCCCGTTCCGCTGTATGTACCACCTACCGGGGTGCCGCCACTGAGGGTTACAGGCAATGCGCTGATACAAACAGGTGCTGGGGTTGCCAAAGCAACTACCGGCAAGGGGATCACGGTTACCGTCACGCTTTGGTTACCGGGGATGGGAATATTATTGGCATCCCACCAGCTGACCAGGGTGTAGGTTGTGGTAGTGGTCGGACTCACCGGGAAGGCAAAGGTATTGAAAGGAATTCCGGCAAGGGTATCCTGGCCTGATCCATCAGAGACCACAATGGTGAAGGGCGGTAGGCCCGGGAGGAAGGCTCCAATCTGGGCACTGCCTCCAGCACAAATAGTGGTATCACCAAACACCTCTACCAGCTGGACAACGATTCTGGCTGTGTCAGCATATACACCGCAAGGCGTTGTGAAGCTGGCCACAAAGTCATAGATGCCGCTGGCAGTAAAAGGACCAACGGTGATTTCGGTCGAGGTGGTGTCGATGACAAATCCCTGGAAACTCCAGGCAAATCCGGTCAGATTCTGCGGAGCCGGAACGGTCACGAGGTTATTCACGGTACCCGGATCCTGGGGGGATGCGGTGACAGCTTGGATCCAGTTGGCAGAGGTCTTGGTATAAGGACCCACCAGCCTGTTGCCAGAGCCGGAAACGGCAGGTGTGTTACCTGACCAGTCATTGGCCGTCACATTGGCTGCTGCGGGGAAGGTATACGTACCATATCCAACAGCATCGACGATATTACCAGCAGGGTCCTTCAGGATACGACCAGCGGCTTCAGTAGAACTAAATAAACTCGTAAAACTGCCATTACCATGATAGTAATAATTGGACGGGCTTTCCACGCTGCTACCCATCTGACCCACTGCAATGGTTGCTGTTCCACTTGGACTCATGACCTTACCTGTGGAGAAAGTGTGTGATGAAACCAACGCTGTTGCAGACCACTGTTCCAGCGTATATCCAGCCAGATCAGATCCGGGAACACCCGTAATTTCAATATAGTCATCAGCGATCAACCAGGGGTAAGCTGTCGTCCAGCCAGCTGCCGGGCCTCCGGTGGTGGTCTTGTAATGACAAATCTCCGTCATGAAGAAAGCGCCAGCCGGGAAGAATGGTGACTTGGCTTTAAGAACAAGGGTATCGGTCGTATTGGTAATAACCGTATAGGCCGGCTCCACTTCAAATGGATCCTTGATCTCAACCATAAAGGTTTCCATCAGGGTATCATTCCCTGTGAAGAGGTTGGTACTGCTTGCACCAATATAAGCGCTCAGTGTATAATCACCTGGCTGTGAGAAGTTGACGCCCAAACCAGTCACGGTCATGCTCGTAGCAGGTGCCAGGGTACCTGTATTGACGACAATGGTTCCGTTTGAATTCACCGGACCCGTAACCATCCAGGTGGCGGTAAGTGGATTGACAGAGAAGTCGATGGTAGTACCAATGGTGTTGGTGACGGTCACCTGAACAGTATCGCTATTGCTCAAACATAAAGAATTCATCATCTTGGCTGAATTCAGGGCAATATCTGCGGCTATACCAATAAATTCAATGGCACCCGGGTCGGGGTTCACCGGAGAACGTGGATTGCCATAGATATCCTCAACAACACCAACAGGGAAACCAATGTTATCTACAGCAGAAGAAAGCGGCATCAGGTTGCCCATAGATGGAGCGGCGAAGACCGGATTGGATTCTACGGATCCCAAATCCTGATTGGTTGCCAGCTGCCAGTCAGCTAATGTAGCCTGGTTTGTTCCTGTATATCCCACATAGTTCGTCCCGGCGGTCGTTCCAAGGTAAAGCACATTATTGTCGGAATAGAAAGATGTCGAGGTAGCTGACGCATAGATCATATGCTTGGCTCCGGTTCCACTCCCCGTGATGCTGAAGATATTATTCCTCATTGTATGCGTAGTCGGTGCAGTACTGAAAAACACAGGACGTACGGTGTTGGCAGCATTGGTTTCAACATGCATCGTATTATGATAGATGTTGATATTCTCGCGGGTTCCCAGCATGTACAAGCCATAGAAGGTGCTGGTTGTAGGGAAATCATAGAACAGGTTGTTGACGATCTCCGTTTCAGCACCCGGCAGGTTCACAGAAGTGGTGATATATACTGGGTAACAACTGTAGGATGCAGCTCCTGAGCTATGCACGACATTGTTCCTGAACTTCACGTTGCGGGCGGTGCTCATATAGAGACCATAGAATGTAGAAAGGCTGGTACGGGTGGCCCTGTTAAGGTCATTGCCTTCAATAACGGCACCATCCACATTGCTGAGGTATATCCCATAGAAATAATAGTCATCAAACACGTTATCCGTGATGACGTGATCCATGCAATCTAGGTAGGATGCATTTCCAAGCATTGTAATACCATAGTAACCACCAATGAAATGATTACCCGTAATGGTAAGGTAACTGCCATTATTCCCTGCAGTGGTGGCCGAAGTCGGCGAGCCTGAAACAATGATCCCGCCTGATGTTGATGAAGTTGATGTTGTTCCAACATCAATCACATTATTTGTGAAGCTCAGGTACTGGGAACCTCCCGATACATGTATCCCGAAACGGCTATTGGCCGGAACCGGATTGATGAACTGGAAGTTATTGACTGTCACATAGGAAGTTCCGAAAAAGCCCAGAATGTAAGGCTGGGTAGTAGCGTTCACAACCGCACCGTTGCCATTGAAAGTAATGGTATTCAGGGCTGAGCTTCCGTTGATGGCAGGAATCTGCATACCCCCATCATACGGCCCGCTACCGGCAGCTACATTAAACACAACCGGACCACAAATACCTCTCGAATCAAGCGCATTGACAGCAGCCTGCAAGGTACTGAAGTCATCTGTCAGAGCAGGTCCAATGGTATAGGTGCCATTCAATGCTGTCATGAAGCCATTTACCATCAGCGTATCATTAGCGGGATTCTGGTCAGCCTGGCCACCCGGGTTTTCACTGTGGAAAACAAAATTGTAGGTAACCCCGCCAGCGAAGGTATATGAACCCAATGTCACTTCTTCCTCAGCACCGATGGCGAGGGTATTGGTATAACTGAAAGGAGCCTGAGCTATACCATTCACCGACCAATGAATCGTCGCGCCGGTAAAGGGCTGGATTCCCCAGTTCTTGATTTTAACCTTCACAGGGGCAAGTCCGGGACAAACAGCCACGGGCTCTGTCATGGCCACAATACCGGCATCCCGCATGTAAAGGGTGTATTCGAAAGCACCGAGACAGGGGTTGTTTGCATTACGTGGTGTACCAAAGATGTCGGTCGAGATACCCGGAATGGGCGTTCCCATCTGATACAGGGCGATGGAATTCGTCCTGAAATCATTAACAGCAAAGAAATCCGGATTAACACTTAAGGAGTTCGCATCCTGACTTGTAGCCAATTGCCAGTCAGCCAATGTATTTCTCGCGGCTGACCAGTAACCAACGTTATTCACTGTACCACCGGTACCTCCCATGTAGAAATCATTGTAGTCAGAGACGAAAGAGGTAGAAGTTGCACTGATGTAAATACAATACTTCGAACCGGTACCCGGGCCCTGCACACTGAAAATATTATTCTTCAGAGTGTGGTTATTCGGCGCCGTGGATGCATAGAATGCATATTTGGTTCCTGCTAATTGCACATCCAGGTGAACCGTGTTATGATAGACGTTGACATAATCACGGGTTCCAAGGAAGTAGAAGCCATAAAGGGTTCCGGATGTGGGGACATTATAAACCGCATTGTTGATGAATTCCGTTTCAGAACCCATCACGTTTACGGAAGTGGAAAGATAGATCGGGTAGGCCGTATAGGATCCTGCACCCCCACTGTGAATCTGATTGCCGATGACTTTCAGGTTACGCCCGGTTGTGGTGTATACTCCGTAAAAGGAGCCAACACCTCCACGAAGGGCGCGATTGATATTGTTGCCTGAGACAATGGAATTCTCAATATTGTCGAGACGGATCCCATACAAATAGAAGTCACGGACGATATTATTGGAAACCACATGCCCGAAATTATTCAGATAGGAAGATTGTCCGTACATACTGATGCCATAATATCCTCCCACCAGTTCATTATTTGTAATGGTGATATTCTGTCCGTTGTTTCCTGTGGAGGTAGCAGAGGTGGTGGAGTTTGTGAGGGCAATACAAGCCTGCCCGGTACCCGTAGCCACCGTACCCATGTCAATGTAATTATTGGTGAAGCTGAGGAATTGAGAGCCTCCGCGTACGATGATCCCGAACTTGGCGGTGGCCGGAACAGTATTTATCAGCTGGAAATTGTTCAAGGTAATATAAGAAGCGCCGTTGAAATCCATGAAGAAAGTAGAAGTACCCTCATTGATCACATTGGCATTTCCGTTGAAGGTTACGGTATTGGTGGCTGAGATACCAGGGTAGGTACCAAAGGTGTACCCGCCAATATAGGGTCCTGAATTAGGCGTTACGTTGAAGATAACAGGACCAGAGATACCCGCTGAGCTCATGCTGGCGAGGGCTGCTGCAATATTCGGATAGTCCGCACCTGCGCCGCCAATGGTATAGGTCCCCGAAAGCGGGGCTGAGAAATTGATGGTCACGGTACTGGTATCATTTCCATTGAAACCATCGGTTTGTCCATTGGGTGATGAGGTCCAGACCTTGATGGTGGATGGTCCGGCTGGGAAAACAAAACTACCAATGGCTACACCTGTAGCGGATTGCGCTGTAGCTAGGTTGCCGGTCCAGTTGACAGGTGTCTGTAAAACGCCATTAACCGACCATCCAATGGTAGCACTGGTGAGTGCAGCTGATCCGAAGTTGGTGACCGTAGCCACAACATTATGGGTACCCGGCGCAACGGGAGCAACTGGAGAAGTGATGGCGGTCACCCCTGCATCATTTGCAGATCCGGCTGCGAAAGACAGCTGCATGTTCGGTCGCTGGGCGTATGGCGTACCTGAGATAGTGGTGCTTGCGCAGGTCCCGCCAGCATCAGAATAGTACTGCACGTATGAATTGAAGGAGGTTGCGGTTTGATTCACAACAGCATTGCTCGAATAGTTGGACGCCGTAATGTAGTTGTCATAGCAAGTTTCAATGACCAGGTTGCTGATACCATCCCAGAAGAAAGGCGTGGTAAAGGTATGCACATTCCAACCTACGGTTGTAATAAACTGAGGAACAGTATAAACCGTGGTGGTTACCGGTAGAAAACCGGAAATAGCTGTGGCAGTCGTTGAACCCATTTTTATGGTGAAATTCTTCAGATTGCTACCATCCGGGGCTGTGCCACTCGCGGTTGGCGGAGTAGGGGTTACCACATCAAATGCCAGGGAAAGCATGTTTCCCGGGGCAATGCCTAAGCCTGATAACTCAGAAGCCAGGATGAGGTATTGCACCTTATGACCGGTGTAATACTGCCCGTAAGCTGTTGGCCATCCGGATGTTCCGTTCACCAAAGTGCCTGTACCCAATGTGTAAGTCGTCTGGGCAATAAGACCCAACGTACTGATCATCTGTACAGCAAAAAGCGTAACTACTCTTTTCATATGATTGTTATTTAGGTTAATAAGCACTGGGAAACATTAAACTATTTACACATCCTCCGTAGAAGTGAACAAGGACGAGTCAAGCTTACCTACCCCATTTTCCAAAAATAGGGTATTTTATTCATAATGTATATCAATAACAAGGAAAAAGTATACGAAACTCTTCCTTAAATCGTCTTATAATACTGTATTTCAACGCCTTCGCAACAACGCTAAGATAACAAGATTTTCCCATCAGTGATGCAATCCTTCTTAGTGCTCAAGTTCCCCATTAAAAACCTATTGGTCTATATGACAGATCTATTGAAACATTATCATGACCGTCGAATTCCCGTGCTTTCCGGATATCCTGAGGAAGTACAAACCGGGCGCATGGTTGCGGGTATCCATCTCGAGAAATTCCATATTGCTGCTAATGTGGCCTTTCCAAATCAACTCTCCCAGGGTATTTGTTAATTCAACGACATCATAATAGCCAGCACTGAAGCGGATGGTGACAAAATCACGGGCTGGATTGGGTGCCACTTCTACCCTCCATGCCTCATGCCCGTCAATCCCTGTTAAAGGGTCAACGAACTGGAGAGTCGTATCCATATTCAAACACCCAGTTAGCGAGTCTGCGTATGTATACGTGATGATATGGTAGCCACCTCCAGCAACTGAAGGGAAAAAAACACCTCCCGTTACCCCAGGTCCATCATATATGCCCCCTGCAGGTGACCCGTTGGTCAGGATGATAGGTGGGCTAAAAACAGTAACGCCCGAGATGGCAGTAATACTTACAACAGGCAGAGGTGCAACAGTAATTAGGATGTCGTCAATATCCCGCTCCCCAAACTGATCGGTGACAGTAATAGTATACAATGTGCTAACTGGTGCAAAACACGATGTCTGTTGGGCAAAAGGATGAGATAAATAGAACACAGGTGACCATTCATAAACATATGGGGGAACACCGCCGGATACGCCCACTGTAAGCAGCACCGAATCGCCGCTACAAATGATACGGTCGTTACCTGCACTGAGAAAAACCTGCTGTGGATGAACCAGGACCGTGTCTTCAGTCCTTTGACTACGACAAGCATTCGGCCCTCCGATCAGCCTGATATTTGGGCGTACACTGCCGTGGGAACCGGCAAAGCCAGGAAAGAACAATGGGGATGAGGCACTGACACTGAGGCCGGCACTGGTTTGTGTAACGCCAAAAACAGGATATCCTGCACCCGGACTCATCCCTTGATGGTTCTCAAACAGGATGCTCAGGTTTTCAGTCTTGTTATACAAAAAGGGCTGATCAAAGGTGATGGTATTCCAGCCAGGACCATTCCAGCTCACCGGCCCGTCATAAACCATGGTCCAACCGGATCGGGATGGATAAAGGGTACCAATGACCGTATCAGGTGTATGTGTAACATAGATACGCTGGTTATCCTGATAGTAATTCACAGTCGGCGATGCGACATAATAAGATATTGCTTCGATGATTCCTCCTGCCTGGATTTCCTGGGATCCAAATAAACAATGCGACCAACTGTAAGCGCTTGCTGCAGCTACAGGGACCTGAGAGGAAGTAGCTGTTCCACTGCCTACAGCTATTGTATCGAACAAGGGTGCGTACATGGCGTCGACATAGAACACCGAAGAATCGAACAGCAGCGGCGTTTGGATCACTGACCCCGTGTCAAAGGCCTGCATCGAAAAAGGCTGATCATACCAATAATAACACTGTTGGGAATCCGGATTAATTACCTGCAGGACAGCAGGGTATGCATACGGAACCGATGTACTGACCACCCCTGGTGGTGGAGGACTAACAAGGGATCCAAGGCGTGTGACAACAGTATCATTGTAGGGCAAAAAATCCCCGTTCATCCGGATCCAGGATGTGATTTTGAAAAGGGAATCTTCTATGACAGAAAAATCCTGCAGATGGTTGAAACTGTAATATAATGTGTCACCTGGAAGGATTACATTCATTATCGTATCGCAATGAACGGTGCTATCCCCTTCCACCTGGTATCCTGCCAGCAAATTGCCGGTCACAGTATCCGCTCCCCGGTTGTGTATCCATATTCCAATGGGCGCAATTCCCATATTGCAACCTTGCAAGGGTATGTCTATCCCCAAGTGTGCCACCTCAACCGGTATCGCGTCAAATTCAATGGCACCCATGTCCGGATGCAGATGATCACGCTCATTCCCGAAGAAGTCTTTACCCACATCAACCAGAAACACACCCAGGTTATTGGCTGAATTGTTCCCAGGAACAGGGTCAGTCTGCTGTGGCAAAAGATCAGGATCCAGAAATACCGAGCCTGTATCAAAACCTGAGAATGCCTGCCAGGAAGCCAGGTCAGTGATCGCAAAACCTGCATAGACAAGGTTGAAAGAAGGAGTGTAGAACAGGTTGTGATCCGAAAAAGTAATACCATTTATGTCGGCGGCGCTTCCATAGAACACGAATCCACTCGCCTCATTCACCAGAATGTTATTAATAATCTCGATGCTATCACATGATGACTGGAATCGCATCGCATAGGAGGAAGAGGATACACTCCTGGTAATAACTGTATTATGAAAAAAACGAATGTGAGATGCACCCGATAGCAAAACACTCCAAGCATTACCATTGCTCCCGTCCACCTGCTCGATGATGTTGTTTACGATCCTGATGGGCTGAGTTTGGGTCCCACTACCTCCCTCTAACATCAACCCATAAGAGGTACCAGTCACATGGGCAAGGCTGATCCGATTCCCATTTACATGCGTCCCGGCATGACAACTGTTTAAACGAATTCCATACACTGTGCCTGCCTGATCGGCACTTCTAAGCGTATTTTTTGATATTGAACCGGATTCCTGATTGATAAGATAAATCCCATAGCCGGTAAATTCTTCAATGTGATTAGAGTCCAGTAACAACCCATTCTCCGGATACTGGCTGGAAGGCCCACTCATGTATATACCAGAATAACCATATCTTAAGGTATTATGAGAGATGACATTGGAATGATCGGATGAATTCCCGGAATAGATACAGGATGCTGCACTGCTGCTGCTACCCGGAATACTTTCAACAATATTGCCGGTAATAAGGTTGTGGCTGGCCCCATTCGTCAGGTCCAGCACCCTCCCATAGGTTGATAAGGCTGTACTCCGGAGGGTTAAGTCTTTGATAGTGATATAATCCGCACCGTTCAGTCTCCACACCCAGTTACCCCCAGAACCTCCTGCAGCATAGGCTATTACCACATCTCCGGCGATACCGCTGCTGCTCTGAAAAATGATTCTGTTGGAATCCGATACCCCGTTGATCTCATCCAGGATTATACGTTCCTCATAAAGTCCAGGTTGTATCTGGAACGTTACCGGACCTCCGACACCACAGGAATTCAGGTCACTCACGGCCGACATAATATCAGGGTAATCGGAACCGGCACCCCCGATTGTGAAAGTGCCCGACATCATATCACAAACGGTAATCCAGCGTCGAAGGGTATCATTCAAGTCATTCCCATCGATCTGGTTATTCGGTCCACTGGTCCACACTTTCAGCAGGTACTTACCATGAGGCAAGAATATATTTCCGAGAATGATATCGCCTGACTCCTGCATAGGAACAAGACTGCCCGCCCAGGGTTGTGTATAAACCGGGCCGTCATCTAAACAATAATGGATGAGGGTCGTGAACAGGTTCGCCAAACCAAAATTCCTGATCCTGGCAATGATGGCATTTGTGTCCGGATTGATCACAGCCAATGGCTGGGTAATTGCAGCGAGTCCGGCATCATGCAAGGCAGGGGTGAACTCAATGGCACCAATATCCGGGTGGCTGATGCTCCGTAAATTACCGTATATGTCATCCAGAATATCCGGCAAGGGTAATCCTAAATCATTCAAACTATGATTGTAGGGATACAAATCAGCCGGAGAATGAAAAAGGGGATCCAGGGAAACAGAATTGGAGTCCCAATGTGTTACGAACTGCCATGAAGCCAGGTCTGAGAAGGCAGAACCAAAATAAGCAAGACCGGAACCACTGGTATACAGGTTATTATGATCACATTGGGCGATGTACTGAGCATTGGATGTATTGAAGTACAAAGTATAACCACCGCCTGCATTACATATCATATTATTAACAATACGTAGCGAAGCATTCTGCGGAGGTGATGTCACATAAATACCTCTTGTATTTCCTGCCGGCTGACAGTATAAGGAATTATGCGCTATAATAACATGCGCAGCATTATATACATAGATCAGAACAGGATGTGATGTAGTACCTGTCATACTGATGAAGTTATTGGCAATGACTGCCTTATCCTGTGCCAACGCTGTGATATAGGATATATATAGCCCATAATGTGTACCTGTAAACTCCATCTGTACGCGGTTCTTCACTACCAGTGTGCCCTCTCCGCACCCATTTATCCGGATGCCATAATGAGAGGAGCTACCTCCGGAAGCTTTGTAATCGTTATTGCTGATGATAAGATTCTTTCCATAATGGTAAAGGATACCTGTCTGTGTGGAGGCCTCAATCTGGTTTCCTGTAATAATATTACCTACTTCCAACCCCTGGGAGGTGCCCGATAGCGATATACCATAATAACCATACCTGATCCGGTTGCCACTAATAACATTATACTGATCGATGGTGTTTCCGGAGGAAATGCAACTGGCATGCACTGAGTTAGCTCCCTGAATACTCTCAATGATATTCCCGGTAATGGTGTTGAAATGTGCCCCACCACTCAATTCAACCACGTTTCCAAAAGTACCCGTTTGTCCAGCTTTTAGCGTCATGTCTTGTATTGTCACGTAATCAGCACCATTTAGCCTAACTACGTAATTGTCGGACGAGCCGGAGGCCGTATACCTGATCACAACATCCTCAGGATCACCTGTAAAGCTTTTTATTGTTAATGTATTGACAGCTGAAAGGCCAGGGTATTCATCCAGGCGTATTTGCTCCAGATATGCCCCGGGCATGACCAGAAAGGTAACCGGGCCACCTATGCCACATTGGGCTAGTGCATCGACAGCATCGGCGAAACTACTGAAGTCGGATCCACTTCCGGGAAAGCCAATGGTGTAATTACCGTTAAGGGCATCACAAACCAGGAAGGACTTGATGAGTGTATCATTCCAGGCATTCATATCAGGCTGGGCGTTAGGGAGTGACACCCATACTTTAACCAATTGCTCTCCTCCGCTGAGGTTCAAATAAGCTATTTTGTGTGGGTCTGAGGTATCCTGGGGAGGCAATGACCCCGTCCAACCCAATCCTTGAAATACCGTATCATTGAACTCATAAAAGAAACTCAGCTGATACAATGTATCCAGTCCGGAATTTTTAAAAACGACGACGATACTATCTACTCCACTGTGGGAGATGGTGAATGGAGATGGAATGGCCAGTATGCCTGCATCATGTTTGGCAATATTGAACTCAACCGCACCCATATCGGGTGTGAAGGGATCCCGTAAAACACCTTCAATATCATAAGGTACAACGGATACCGGCACACCCAGGTTATCCAGGCTGGGTTCAGAGGGATAAAGCTGCCCGGTCGCATTAAAGCCCGGGTTCACCTGTACGGAATGCCCTTCCTGTCCGGTCATGGATTGCCATGCAGTCAAAGATCCCACAGCTGAATTGGCAAGTGAACAAAACACTGATCCAGTGGAAAAGAGATTGTTATAGTCAGCTCCCAGCAATGAATTGCCTGTCACACGCATTACATACCCTCCTCCAAAATTGACAAAGAGATTATTAAAGCTGTGATTATTTCCGCCGGCATAAAAACTGGCAACAACACTGGAACTGGTAATGCTATTAATTTCAATACTGTTATGATATAAATACTGGTAATCAGATTGATAGAGATACAGCCCAGTGACAGTCCCCGTTGTGCCCGTTACGGAGATGAAATTATTACATATCAGAGCGGCGCTGGTATCCGATCCTCCAGTGCAAGTAAAAAGGCTTAAACCAGTCACGTTAGAGGTACCAGAAACCTTGATCCGGTTCCCAATGATCCGGGCGTTCAACCTGACATATTTCAGGATGATGCCAGTGACTGACACGGCATTGGCATAACTTTCCACCTGGTTCTTCAGGATGACAGGTGCAAGAACATTAACAATCTCGATTCCTGTTTTGTAATAATCTTTCATCACATTGCCTTCGACTATCAAGCCCTCCATTAACAATAATGTACTTTGGCCTGATGCTAATATCCCTGTATAGGTGTTATAAATAGTATTTGCAACAAACTGAAAACCATTTCCTTGATTACTCACTGCCTGTATCCCCACAGATTGAGAATTTGTCCTTGCACTGGGATGACTGAATATTCTGCAACCCTGGATCAGTACATGGCTCGCGGTTCCAGTCAGCTCTATGACGCGGCCATAGCTTACATGGGTGGCCTGGATGCTGATATCCCTGATCTCAATCCAGGATGCCTGGATCCGCATCGTGTAGTTGCTCTGTGCGCCTGACGCATGCGTTACTATCACATCCGAGGCCTTCCCTGTCTGGGATATCAGCACAACCCGGCTGGTGTCACTTGATCCCGGGATGGATGGAATTTGGATTTGCTCAGTGTAGGTTCCCGGACTCACCCTCAGGATGACCATGCCAGATATCCCATGAACTGCAAGTGAGTCAAAGGCCTGCTGAATACCCAAAAAATCACCTGAAACACCTCCGATTACATAAATCCCAACATAGGGAGATCCCTTCGGTTTTGTCATACTGTCATCCGGCCAGTTCGTCGAGCTCACTACCGAAGTAAAACCTTGCCCATTAATGATATCAGGATTACTGCCTGCAGTATAATGGCTAAGAAACAAAAACAGATGAATATATAACATGAACTTCCGCCAATCAAACCCCTCCTGAACCGCGCTTTTATTATCCGGTTGTTCTCCCCTCCCGAAAAGATGGATTGGCTTTCTTCTTAATGTGACATGAGGCGATGTGTCATTGAGGATGGCTTGTATTATATCAGGATACCGGGGCATAGCCCCATAAAGATAGCAAAACCCCCGAAATTAAATCAATCCACATATAACTACTGCCTAAATTAAAAAAGTGGGACGGTTTCGCTCGAAACCATCCCACTTCATTTGACTCATATTGCCCTATTATTACCCGGACTGCAAGTGTGCAGATCAGGTAATATCAATCATCAATGTAGCACAAGCTTTTGCATGTAGCTGTCTTTCTCACCCGTCAGGCGGAGGTGGTAAACCCCCGGAGGCAGGTTGCTCAGATCCAGCTCATGCCTTCCGTTGGCGTTGATCAGGTTGCGCTCAAAAACAGCCTTACCCTGAACGTCGAGCACCTCCAGCAGCATGTCTTTGTCTACACTCCTGACTGTCAGCACCACCTTCCCCTGGCTTGGGTTGGGGTATAAAGTCAAACCTATACCCTGGCCTGCTTCATCCAAACCCATAGCTGGATCCACAAACTGCTGGACTGTGGCCGAACCGGTACAACCTGTGACTGGATCTGTATAGGTATAAGTTAAGGTATGATAACCACTCCCGGCAACAGATGGGTTGAAAATACCGCCCGAAACACCTGGGCCTGAATAAGTCCCACCAGCAGGCAATCCTGTCGTGAGCTGGAATGAAGGCGTGGTGATATAGACATTGGGTACGGGCGTGAAGGTGACATTGGGCGCGGGTTTAACTGTTACAATGATGTCATCCGTTCCGCTGTCGCTGTTCTGATCGCTGACCGTTACCGAATAAGTGGTATTCATCATCGGGAAAGCAAGCGGATTCGGAATGGAAGCATTGCTCAGGCTGATGGCCGGACTCCAGGCATAGGTATACGGCGCCACACCACCGCTGATCACAGCGTTGAGTTGCGTTGTATCTCCCTGGCAGATGCTCTTGTCTGCGCCGGCATTCACCGTCACAACAGGAGCTGAGACAATCACGGTATCCGGTGTGCGTGGACTGAAGCAGCCATTGGAACCCCCTTCAAGCATAATATTGGGACGGTTATAGGACAGCGTTCCTGTTCCTGTCGGGAATGTACCGTCAGCATACTGATAGACAGCCTGGTATGCTGTAGTGGTCGTATACCTGTAATAAGGATACGGACTGACATAATCGCCGTCGTAGTTCTCCCAATAGATATTCAGGTTGCTGAAGCCATTGTAGAAGAAGGGTGTGGTCAGGGCAATGGTATGCCAGCCTGGTCCTACCCATGTGATCGGGCCCTGGTACACCAAGGTTTTGCCAGATGTGCCGGGATAGGCATTCGTCACAATACTGTCATTTGTGTGAGCCATGTAGATCCGTTGATCCAGCATAAGATAATTGATGGTGGTCTCGACATAATACGACAGGTAGTAGATGGATCCGGCAGCATTGATCTCATTCTTCTTGTAGATGGTGCTGGTCCATGAATAATCATAGAAACCATAAGCAGGCAGGTAAGGAGTTGTGGCTGTGCCGGTTCCGATGGTAACGGCGGAGAAGCCATCCCCGTAGAGGGCATCCACATAGTATACCGTATTGGCATAAAGTGGAGGGGTGGTATGGCTGACACCAGTGTCAACGGCAGTCGTAGCAGTTGGATTATCATACCAGAAATAGATCTGGTTGGTATCCGGATTCAGGACGCTCACCGTAGCGGACTGTCCAAAAGGCACATAGACATTGGCTACCTGCGGGGCAGGCGGGCTGACAAGTGAATTCAGGGAATGCCATGCGGTATCATTCTCAGGAACCGGGTCACCCAGAAGATTAATCCAGGACACAAGATGATAGGTGGTGTCCTTGGTTGTGCTCATGTCAACCGGCGTACTGAAGGTATAAAGCAGGGTGTCTCCGGAAGGAATGCTTGCTGTGACGGTTTCCGTTACGACAGTTGCGCTGCCAACCTTTCGATAACTGGCTGTAAGTCCGCCAAGTATGGCTTGTCCACCCCTGTTATTGATCGTGATCTTCACGGTTTCAAGGCCAAGGTTACATCCACCGGCAGGTTCAACAACACCCAGGATGGCGGCCTCAAAAGCTATCGGGTCAAACTCGATGGCGCCCATATCCGGGGTAAAGGGATTTCTCACCACACCATTGATATCGTTCGGCACCAGGGTCAGGGTTGAAGGTGTACCGAGGTTATTGGCTGAAGCAGCACCTGGTGTGGGATTGGTCACTGAAAGGAAGCCAGGATCCACTGATATTGAATTGGTATCGAGTAATGTCGCCGACTGCCATGCTGCCAGGTCAGGTACACCTGCACCGGCATAGGCCAGGTTTGTACCGGTTGAGAAGTAGTTGTTGTAATTACATACCGTAAAATTGGCCAGATTGGCAATCGTCCCATACATCGTATAACCACCTCCGAAGTTGGTTACCATGTTATTGACGAAGTTGATATTGGTCAGACCACTCAGTGTATAAACCCCATAACTCGTAGAGGTTGTCTGGGTACGGAAGGTGTTATGATAGAACCTGACATAATTGGAATAGCCAAGGTACACACCATACGTCGTACCGCCCACCGAAGTAGGTTGATTGATAATGTTATTGGCAATCAGAGCCCAATCAGAAGAAGATCCAACGGTGTAGTATACATACATGCCATAGTTGGTGCTGGTGCCGGTCAAGGTGACCCTGTTGTTGGTCACGATGGTACCATCATAACAGTAGTAGGAGCGCAGGGGATAGACGATACCGGAATTGCTCGCATTGGTGATGACATTGTCATTGATGATTATATCACTCTGGTAGTAGGGATAAATACCATAGTAATAATAGCTCTCAATGGTATTGCCATCGATGATATTGCCATTTTCCAAAGAGCCGGAGCTGACGCCATATAAATACACGCCGTAATAACCATAACGCAAAACATTGTCGGTAATCACATTGTATTCATCCAACGTACTGGAAGAGTAGATACATGCCGTCGTGGAAGATGTAGAACCGGGAATACTTTCGATCACATTGTCAGTGATAGTATTGTGATTGGCACCATTGATGAGCTCTATTACGCGGCCAGCGGTTCCTGTTCCGGTAACACGGATGGTCATGTCCTTGATCGTTACGTAGTCTGCACCGTTCAATCGGACCACATAGTTATCTGTGGAGGTGGGTGCAAACTGGATCACAACATCCGATGCAATACCGGTACTGCTCTGGAAGGTGATGGTATTGGTGGCACTGGCACCCGGAATCTGATTGATGACAACCTGCGTATTGAAAGTATCAGGGAGGATATTGAAGGTAACAGCACCGTTGACACCACATCCGTTCAATGCCGTCAGCGCCGCTGCAATGGTTGGGAAATCAGCTGTGGCTCCGCCGATGGTATAGGTACCTGCCATCACATCGCAGATATTGATAATGGCGGTCATGGTGTCATTAATGGGCATCGGGTCTACCTGGGCATTGGGAAGGGATGTCCATACCTTCAAAGTATAGATACCATAAGGGAAGGTATAATTGCCAAGTGTGAAAGGTGTCGATTCCTGGCCAGGCATCAGTAAACCGGTCCAGAGACTGGTTGTAACAGGGCCACCGTCGATGCTAAAATGTACCTGGGTTGTTACCAGGTTGGCATACCCATAGTTCTTAATGGTTGCAGAGATGAAATACGTTCCTGGAGGTTGCGGAGATGTAGGTGTATTGATAACACTGATACCCGCATCATTCTGAGGAGGTTCAAATTCCACAGCACCCATATCCGGTGTCAGGGGATCACGCAGGTTGCCATCAATGTCATCCGGAATAATGATGATGGGTGTTCCCAGATCATTAAGTGCAAGATTCGTCGGGTATAAGGAGGAATAGGAATAATACATCGGATTGAGACTCACCGAATTACTGTCCATACCAACACCCAGCTGCCAGGCGGCGAGGTTATTGTAATTGGTTCCGGCATAGCAAAGGTTGTTGCCCGAGGTATACAGGTTGTTGTAATCACAAACGCTCAGCGCCTGCAGGTTAAGAAGAGAAGTAGCATAGATGGCTTGTCCACCACCCAGGTTGGCCACGATATTATTGACAAACTCACTGCCGGTATTGCCGGATGACATATAAATACCATAGTTCGTTGCAGTGCTGCGGGCACTAAAGCTATTGTGATACAAGCGTGTGTAGCTGGCATAATACATATAAGCCATGTACAGCGAACCTGATGTTGCGCCACTTTGTGCGATCATGTTATTGGCGACCAGGGCGGGGTCTGTCACCGTACCAACTGTATAGTACAGGTACATTCCGTAATTGGTACCTGTACCTGTCATATTCACCCTGTTCTTTGTTATAATGCTACCATCGTAACAGTAGTAAGCCATCAAAGGATAGACTACCCCTGAGTTGCTGGCATTGGTAAAGGTATTGCCATTGACTACATAGTTGCGCTGGTAGTAGGGGTAAGTCCCATAATAGTACCAATCCGTGATGATATTGCCATCGATGATATTGCCATTCTCCGGAGATGTGCTGCTGGGGCCATACATATAAATGCCATAGTAGCCATATCGGATGGTATTTCCGGAAATAACATTGTATTCATCCAGGGTGGATCCGGAATAAATGCCGGCCGTTGAGCTGCTTGTGGTGCCAGGTACACTCTCAATCGTATTGCCGACAATGATGTTATAATGTGCTCCATTGGTCAGCACAATACCATAACCATATGTTCCCGTTGTAGCAGTTTTAATGGTCATATTTTGTATCGTGATATAATCAGCGCCATCAAGACGGATCACATAGTTGTCGCCGGTACCGGTGGCTGCATAGGTTAGAATGACATCTGATGCGACGCCGGTAGAACTCTGGAAAGTCACCGTATTGGTAGCTGAAGCACCTGGCAACTGACCGATACTTACCTGGCCGGTATAGGTCCCCGGGTAGATACTGAAAGTTGTGGGGCCTGAGATACCACAGCTGTTAAGGTCGTTGAGGGCATCCACGATGGTAGGATAATCTGCCCCGGTACCCGTAGGTCCAATGGTATATGTGCCATTGAAGACATCGCACACATAAACCGACAGGCTCATCGTATCGTTCCATGGATTGGGGTCTGACTGGCCATTGGGTCCGGAAGTCCAGACTTTAACCACATGTGTTCCATAAGTGAAACTATGACTGCCAATAACAACCGGACCATCTTCCAGACCAGTGCCCAGATTGCCTGTCCACGCCACACTAACAGGTGCACCTCCATCAACTGAGAAACTTAGGGATGCCTGGGTCAGGTTAGCAAGGCCAAAATTCTTGATTGTGGCTGATATACTTGACATACCAGGGCCAGCTACGGTTCCAGGGGTATTGATAGCAGATATCGCGGCATCGTTCTGGGCCGGCGAGAACTCTGCTGCACCCATATCCGGGGTGAGGGCGTCACGCAGTACACCATCAATATCATGTGTGACCAGTGCAAGCGGTGTCCCCAGGTTATTCATGGTGTAGTTCGTTGGATAGAGCATGGTTGCCGTGGCGAAGGATGGATTCATACTCACACTGTTCAGATCCATCCCCGAGGCCAACTGCAAGGCGGTGAGGTCCGTTACATTTGAGCCCCAGTAACCAAGGGTACTTCCTGATGTGAAGTAACAATTGTAATTGGAAACGATCAGTGGCGTGCTACTCACATAGGTAGCATATCCACCGCCCAGATTGACAAAGATATTGTTCACACTGCGGTTGTTGGCGCCGTAATAGAAATAAGTGGCCCTACCGGAGGTACTGCCTCCATTTACCAGAACACTGTTATGGTAGACATACTGGTAGTTACAATAGTTAAGATACAAAGCATAGGCCGTTCCGGGGCCATTGGTGGTCACGAAATTATTGACCGTCATGCCGGGATAGAAATCCGACAGGGCTGTACAATATGAGCTATATATGCCATAGGTTGAAGAACTACCTGTGATGTTCAGACGATTCCCGCTGACCTCATACTCCTCCTGGGCGTAATAGCCATAGATACCATAGACATAAGCCGAACTGCTGTGATTGGTAAGGGTGTTACTTCTCACCTTGGCCGACTTCTGATAATACAGGTATATGCCATAATAGAAGAACCCGCTGAGGGTATTTCCTTCAATGACCGTTCCTGCCTCCAGGTTGGTTGAACCAACACCATACATA
>Ga0208041_1001024_pt1 | contig 20607 bp, 19 predicted proteins | sample AD_SCU002_MetaG_FD_184453 | JGI IMG/M metagenome (GOLD analysis project Ga0208041, IMG submission 184453) | Active sludge microbial communities of municipal wastewater-treating anaerobic digesters from China - AD_SCU002_MetaG (SPAdes) (version 2) | ecosystem: Engineered > Bioreactor > Anaerobic...
CATTCCACAATCTCCCGACATCAACATTGGCACAAGAGCGGATCTGGGGAAATATAAGGAAATAGGGGCCGGCGATCAGGGAATTATCTATGGTTTTGCCTGTGATGAAACTCCCGAACTGTTGCCGCTGCCATATGTTTTAGTCAACCGTATGATGCGGGCTTTTGAAGATTGCGGGAATCCTGTCTTTGCTCCGGACGGAAAAGGGCAGGTCACCGTTGATTATGACAATAATATGCGCCCTCTCCGGGTAGCCACAGTATTAATGTCCAACGCCATTGATTACCGCAAGGTTCCGGAAAAATTCCGCTCGGCGGTGGAAGATCAGGCCAGACAAATTGCCATGGATTGTCTTGCGGACTGGATAGATAATGAAACAGTTTTTTTATTCAATCCCACAGGTGAATGGAATGCCGTTAATTCCTGTTCCGCAGCAGACTCCGGTGTGACCGGACGTAAACTGGTTGTGCAACTCTATGGCGGATATCCCGGAGCGCAGCTGGGAGGCGGTTCCATTGTCAATAAATCACCGGAAAAAGTGGATTGCTCCGCCGTTTTCGGGTCCCGTTATGTGGCCAAAAATATTGTCGCCGCCGGACTGGCGTCAAAATGCTCTGTGCAGCTGGCCTACGCAATCGGTATAGCTCAACCGATCTCAATTTATGTCAATACGTTCGGCACGGGAACGGTAGCGGACGAAAAAATCGCGGCTGTTGTCAACACCGTTTTCGATTTGACTCCGGCAGGTATGATTGATAGATTTCAGCTGTTGAACGGTGATATCTATAAAAAATTGCCGAAGACATTATTTATGGATGAAAATTATCCATGGGAAAAAACAGACCGGGTGGATAAATTAAAAGCGGTAATACAATAGTTGCCGTCAAATAAAATTAATGCGGAAAATGTGGAGGGGTAAATGGGTTTTGAGGAAATTGACAAATCTCTAAAATACAAAGTTGCCGACATCTCCCTGGCGGATTGGGGACGCAAGGAAATGCAGTTGGCGGAAAACGAAATGCCCGGTCTGATGGCGGTGCGAAAAAAATACGGCAAGAAAAAACCTCTCCGGGGCTTAAAAGTGATGGGCAGCCTTCATATGACCATTCAAACGGCCATGTTGATTGAAACGCTCAAAGAATTAGGCGCTGACATCCGCTGGGCGTCGTGCAATATCTTTTCCACTCAGGATCATGCGGCGGCAGCCATTGCTAAAGCCGGTTCAGCCGCTGTTTTTGCCTGGAAAGGCGAAACACTGGAAGATTACTGGTGGTGTACGGAACAGGCGTTGACCTGGCCTGACGGGTCCGGTCCGGATTTGATAGTTGACGATGGCGGTGATGCAACATTATTCATCCATCAGGGAGTAAAAATCGAACGCAATCCTGACATCCTGAAAGATAAAATTGAAAATAAAGAATTTAAAATTATTGTTTCCCGACTGGAAGAATCACAAAAACGTAACGCGCAGCGCTGGCAAAAAGTCGCCGCCGGGGTTCGCGGCGTTTCCGAAGAAACCACAACCGGAGTGCACCGCCTCTACCAGATGCAGGCTGCCGGCGAGCTGTTGTTTCCGGCGATCAACGTCAATGATTCGGTAACGAAATCAAAATTTGATAATCTCTACGGCTGCCGCGAATCTCTTGTCGACGGCATAAAAAGAGCGACGGACATAATGGTTGCGGGCAAAATCGCCGTTGTTTGCGGCTACGGTGACGTCGGCAAAGGCTGCGCCCAATCCATGCGGGGACTCGGCGCCCGGGTAATAGTTACCGAAATCGATCCGATTTGTGCGCTCCAGGCGGCGATGGAGGGATATGAAGTTCGAACTCTGGACGAAGTAGTTTCTTCGGGCGATATTTTCATTACAGCGACGGGGTGCTGCGACGTCATCACCGGCAAACATATGGAGATGATGAAAGATGAAGCCATTGTCTGCAACATCGGTCATTTTGACAGTGAAATAGATATGCACTATCTGGAAACAAGCAAGTTTTGCAAAAAACAGAGCATCAAACCTCAAGTTGATAAATGGATACTGAAATCAGGCCGTTCCCTGATAGTTCTGGCGGAAGGGCGCTTAGTTAATCTGGGCTGCGCCACCGGACATCCCAGCTTTGTGATGAGCAACAGTTTCACGAATCAATGTCTGGCGCAGATAGAACTGGCAACAAATAAATACGAGATCGGCGTTTACACTTTGCCCAAGAAGCTGGATGAAGAAGTGGCCCGTTTGCATCTGGAAAGATTGGGACTGAGTCTTTCCAAACTGACGAAAAAACAGGCCCAGTATCTTGGCGTCCCCGCAGAAGGTCCTTTTAAACCGGAGCACTACAGATACTGAATTCTAAATTTGTCTGTACTTAATAAATCCGGATTTGTCGCGGAGCATATTTTCGCTGTTTATTTTATCCATGGTTTCAATCCTCATCCACCATTAATATCTTAAGTTATTTTCCGTCATGCCGATAATAGTACCGGAGAGAGCTACTGGGGAGCGGGAAATGACAATAACACATTACCAGATAGATAGTGTGCTTAATGCCTATACCAGGCAAAGTAAATTAAGAGTATCGCCGAATGCCGCCAGGGGAAATGCACCGGAAGGAAAGTATACGGACGTGGTTTCATTGTCAGTTAAAGAAGAGAACAAGGCGGAAGAGTTTGATAAAATAAGCTATAATCTTCGTGATATCATCTTAAAAAAATAATTAAAACTAATCTTTACAGAAATATTTTACTTTCCTGGATCAACAGAAGTTGCATCGGTCTTTCAGATCTTTTTTCCCAAAAGGCGTAATTTTTTATGGCAATAAGAGTACCCGTCGAACTAAAATATAAAGATAAGAAAACAATATTAGTTGTTGACGACTACCTGCCCACTCGAAGACTTATTGTTGACGCCTTAGACCAATCTTCTCAGTACGAAGTTGATGAAGCGGAAAACGGCGAAGAAGCTTTGCAGCTTTTTAACCAGCATAATTACGATCTCGTGATAAGCGATATTATGATGCCCGGAATGAGCGGTATGGATTTGTTAAACCGCATCCGGGAGAAGAATCTTTCCGCCGCCGTCATCATGATTACGGGAAATCCCACCGTTGAACTTACTGTCAGCGCCATAAAAAAAGGGGCTGTCGATTTCCTGCCAAAACCATTTGACATAGATGATTTGCTCTACAGGGTGGACATCCATTTAAGAGGGAAGTCGCTGTTGTCGGAAGAGAGCGCCGAAGCATTTCGGGAACAGGTCAGGCTCAAAGATAAAACCGACGAACTTTCTAAACAGGGATATATATTTGATTCAATAGAAGATTCTCCACTGGATAATGATATTATTTTTGAGAAAATTGCAGCATTGGCTTTAAAATTGGTTGATGGCGAGATCTGTTCGATTTTGCTTTTCGACGAGAAGGATAATGCATTTCACCCTAAGGTTGTGAAGGGCGATGCACAAGCAATCGGCAAAGATTACTCAGACAGCTCTGCACTTAAAATGGTATTTAATGAAGTTATTGAACGAAAAGAAGCAGTTGTAATAAATTCGAATGTACATGCCGATTTATCGCCTTCATTGATTTGCGCACCGCTGATGATCCGCAATTCCATATTAGGAATTTTGAGCATAAAAAAAAGGAAAAACAGGGAGATATTCAATAAAAGAGACCTGCACCATATTTTAAGTCTGACGAAGAGAGCTTCGCTGAATTTAGAAAATAAGATTCTCTATGAAAGTATCTATTTCAATATCATGGATACCCTGAAGTCATTGATCTCATCGGTTCAGGCGCGGGATAATTATACGGAAGCGCACTCTCAGCGCGTTACGGAAATATCCTTAAAAATTGCGCTTCAAATGAAATGTTCGGCCAGCGATATGGAAAGTCTTAAAATCGCCGGTATTCTCCATGATGTCGGTAAGATCGCCGTTCCGGATAGTATTTTGATCAAACCGGGTAAACTGACAGCCGAAGAATACATGATCATAAAGAATCACCCCACGATTGGTGAGAACATTCTGCGTCCGGTCGTTTTATTGGAAAAAGAAAGAAAAATAATTCAATGTCACCATGAAAGATGGGACGGTAAAGGCTATCCCCTGGGTATCGCCGGAAATGAAATTCCCTGTCTGGCGCGTATTCTGGCAGTTGCAGATTCCTTCGACGCGATGACGAGTGATCGGCCATATCATCCGGCAATGCCGCTGGAAAAAGCCGTTGATGAGTTAGTTGCTAATAAAAATACCCAGTTTGATGCGGATGTTGTCGATTCTTTCCTGAAGGTCTTATAATTACATTTTCCCTTTAAAAATGGCATATTAATTGATAATCCCCTGATGGGAGGAGACAGTATGTCAATTTATTCTGCTAAATTATCAGGCATTGCCTATCGAAATCAAATGGAGACGGAGAAAGCAAAAACATTAACGGCCGATAATCAAGGCAGTTTCAGCGAACTCTTGCGTAATTCTCTTCTGGAAACAAGTGCGAACATTATATCAGGCGAGGCGTTACCGCCTTTAACTAAAGAACAAATCAGCTTTCTGGTCAAAGTTATACAAATTCAAATGAATCGCCAGCTTTATAATATGGTAATCAGCAGGGAGGACGAAATAAATTACTTTCCGTCAGGAATGTTGCCTGTTCAAACCAGGGAAACGCCCCTACCTTCGCCTGAAGCGTCAAATAAATGTCAGGACACGCCAAAAAACAACAGCAATAAAATTAACTCCAGCCCGGTAAACTCTAATCTGGATGCCATTATTGAAAAAGCCGCCGATAAGTACGGGGTCGATCCGGATTTAATTCGATCGGTCGTTAAGACGGAAAGCAATTTTAATTTTCGGGCGACTTCACCCAAAGGAGCGATGGGTTTAATGCAGTTGATGCCGGCAACCGCGAGGGATTTGGGAGTGAAAGACGCCTATGATCCGGAGGAAAATATTATGGGTGGCACCCGGTATCTAAAAACACTGCTGAATCGCTATGACGGAAAAGTAGATCTGGCGTTGGCGGCTTACAACTGGGGAATGGGCAATCTGGAAAAAAATCCGCAACGCCTGCCTCGGGAAACATCAAATTATATTGCCAGAGTTAACAGCCACTTTAAGAATTTCAGAACATCAACTTAGATTCAAGCTAAATCATTTCCCTTCATCCATTCCTGCAAAGATCGCAAAGCGCGGTCAACATAGAGTGGGGCACGCTCTTTTTTCCTGATTTTTTTTCCGGGCAAAGGTTCCAAAAGACCGAAGTTAATATTCATCGGCTGAAAATTGGCGGCATGATCGGCAGAAGTGATGTAATGTAACAACGAACCGATGGCGGTGGTTGCCGGTGGAGCTGGAAGCGTTTTCCCGGCGAGAATCGCCGCCGCGTTTAGCCCCGCCAGCAGCCCCATGGCCGTTGATTCCATATAACCTTCCACACCCGTAATTTGTCCGGCAAAAAGTATATTGTTATTTGTTTTCAACTGGAGTGAGGTATCCAAAAGGGAAGGGGAGTGAATATAAGTGTTGCGGTGAATGCTTCCCATTCGAGCGAATTGAGCGTTTTCCAAGCCGGGAATCAGACGAAAAATGCGCTGCTGCTCGGGCCAGGTCAATTTTGTCTGAAAACCAACCAGATTAAACAGGGACCCGGAAGCATTTTCCCGGCGCAACTGCACAACGGCGTAGGGCAAAGTTCCTGTGCGGGGATCAATTAACCCCACCGGTTTCATCGGACCGAAAGCCAGCGTGTCTTCGCCGCGGGCCGCCAGTACTTCAACAGGCAGACATCCTTCAAAATGTTTGACCACTTCAAATTCTTTGGCGGCGACTTTCTCACCATCCAGCAGTTCCTGGCGGAAGCGCTTGTATTGATCCTCGGAAAGCGGACAATTCAAATAATCCGGTGTGCCTTTGTCGTAGCGCGAGGCCCAGTAAACCTTGTCCATATTTATAGAATCAGCTTCCACAATCGGCGCGATGGCGTCATAAAAATATAAATAGGTGCTGCCCAGCATTTGGGCGATTTCCTGCGCCAGAGCATCGGAGGTAAGCGGACCGGTAGCGATAATAGTCAATCTATCCCCGGAAATTTCGGTGACTTCACCTGTGACGAGAGAAAATCGGGGCTGCTTTTTGAGCTGGAGTTCCACATGTTGAGCGAATTTTCGACGGTCAACGGCGAGGGCGCTGCCTGCGGCGAGTGCTGTTTTATCCGCCGCGGCAAGAATCAGCGAATTAAGACGGCGCATTTCTTCTTTGAGCAGGCCGGAAGCGTTATCAAGATTGTTGGATTTCAGCGAATTGCTGCAGACAAGTTCCGCCAGTTCCTCCATCTTGTGGGCGGGAGAAAACTTTTGCGGCTTCATTTCATGAAGCTGAACCGCATATCCCCGCTGCAGAAGCTGCCAGGCTGCTTCACAACCGGCCAGACCGCCGCCGATAATCGTGACGAAAGACTCTGTCATGCTTCGGGTTTCACTTTGGGCATCTTCTTGATATTCTTACATTCGGGATACCCTGTGCATCCGAGAAACTTTCCGTAGCGGCCGCGCTTGACAGCCATAGGCTTGCCGCATTGATCACAGGCAATGTCGGTAATTTCCGGTTCCTGAGCCGCCACTTTTCCTTCTTTTCCGATCTTCTTGATATTCTTGCATTCGGGATAACCGGTGCAACCCAGGAACTGGCCGTAGCGGCCGCGCTTGATCGCCATCGGTTTGCCGCACAGTTCGCAGACGGCATCGGTTGCCGGAGCTTCCTGGGGAACAATGTCGCCGTTTTCATTTCTGGTGGCGTTCATTGTGTTTTTACATTCGGGGTAGCCCGAACAGGCCAGGAATTGACCGAAGCGCCCGTCTTTGACAATCATCGGTTTTCCGCATTTCTTGCATTTAATGTCGGTTGTCTGAGTTTCCATATGGCGAATTTTCCCTTCTTCATCATGGGTGAAGTTCATAGTATTTTTGCATTCCGGATAGTTGGAGCAAGCCAGAAAACGCCCGTTTTTACCCCACTTGATAACCATCGGGCACTGGCACTTATCACAGATGAGGTCCGTTGGAGTTTCCTCCAGCTTGACGTTCTTCATCTCCTTTTTTGCCTTTTTCAATTCTCCGGCAAAAATATCATAAAAATCATGCAGGGTTTTAACGCGCTGACTTTCGCCCTCTTCGATCATATCCAGTTTGTTTTCCATATCAGCCGTAAAAGCCATATCCAGAACAGTGGGAAAGTTTTCCACCAAAAGCTCGGTAACGGTCATCCCCAATTCCGTGGGGAAAAACTTGCCTTTGTTCAGACGCACGTATTCCCGATCCTGAATGGTAGTGAGAATGGTGGCATAAGTGCTGGGACGGCCAATGCCTTTTTCTTCCAGTTCCCGCACGAGGGAGGCCTCCGAAAAACGTGGAGGCGGCTGGGTGAATTTCTGCTCTGAGTTTAAATTGATCAGGGTCAAATTTTCTTTTTCTTGAACTTCCGGGAGAAGCTTGTCCTGGCCGCTGTCTTCTTCCTTTTCATCTTTGCCTTCGGTATAAACGATGGTAAAACCGGGGAATTTAAGAACCTGTCCCTGCGCCCGGAAAATGCAGTTAGCGCCGCTGATGTCAATCGTGGTTTGGTCGAAAACGGCGGGGCTCATCTGGCTGGCCACAAAGCGGTTCCAGATCAACTGGTAGAGTTTAAATTCATCGGCGGTTAAATATTCTTTAATATCCTGCGGCTTATAAGCCATAGTGGAAGGCCGGATGGCTTCGTGGGCATCCTGCGCTTTTTGCGCATTCTTGTAAGTATGAGGCCGGGCGGGCAGATAAGCGGGAGAATAGTTTTCTTTAATGTAGTCGCGGACAGCCGCCAGCGCTTCCTCGGCGATGCGGTAGGAGTCGGTTCTCATGTAGGTAATAAGACCGACGGAACCGTCTTTACCCAGTTCGATGCCTTCGTATAATTTTTGAGCTACACTCATCGTTTTTTTCGCGGAAAATCGCAGCCAGCGGGAGGCCTCCTGCTGCAGTTTGCTTGTTGTAAAGGGCGGCAGGGCGGAGCGCTTGAGTTCCTTCTTCTCCAGCTTCTCAACAATAAAAGAAGCTTTCTTCAACGATTCAACAAGTCCGGCAGCTTGTTCGCCGTTTGTCACCTTTGCTTTTTTTCCGTCGATTTTATGCAGCTTCGCATCAAAGAGTGGCGGATTGCTTCCCTGAAACCGGGCTATGAGATTCCAGTATTCTTCGGGAACAAATTTATTTATTTCATTTTCTCTTTCACAAATCATTCTTACGGCGACGGATTGAACCCGGCCGGCGCTCAGTCCTCTTTTGACTTTATCCCAGAGCACGGGGCTGATTTGGTAGCCGACAAGCCGGTCCAGAATCCGGCGCGTCTGCTGCGCTTCATATTTATTAAAATCGAGATTTAAAGGATGGTCAATCGCGTCCAGAACCGTTTTCTTAGTCAGATCATTAAATAATACCCGGTAAATGTTTTTGTTTTTTTTGTTGATTACTTCTGAAATGTGCCAAGCGATCGCTTCACCCTCGCGATCCGGGTCGGGGGCGAGATAAATATTTTCTGCATTTTTGGCGGCTTTCTTAAGTTCGTCTATCGTTTTTTTCTTCGTTTCAATGCTCTTGTAAGTCGGCTCAAAATCCTTTTCCAGGTCGATTCCTAAGGTGCTTTTAGGCAGATCCTTGATATGCCCCATGGAAGCGACAACGTTGAAGTCCTTTCCCAAAAATTTTTTTATTGTTTTAACTTTTGTGGGCGATTCCACAACAATTAACGAATTGGTCATAATAACTCCTTATATTTCGCCGCACCCTATAATGGGGCGCCGGAAATTTGTAAAGACAAATTTATTTTGATAAAGAAAAGAACTTTCCCGGATGCTGCTGAACAATTCCGTTTAACTCCAGCTTCATGAGAGAACTTAAGACATCGCCGGGCGTGAAACCGGTTATGTTTATCAACTCGTCGATATGAATGCGGTTGTTGGATAAAAGAGCCATAATTTCGCGGTCGATGGAGCTGATATTGTCGCTCTCTTTCTTCGTGCCTGCGTCTTTGCCGGGAATGGACAAAATTTCCGGTGTTTTTATTCTTTCCAGCTGCGGCAAAATCTCTTCTAAAATATCATCCGTGTTTTCAATCAGTTTTGCGCCTTGCTTGATAAGCTTGTTTGTCCCCCGCGAACCGGCGGAATCAATGCTTCCCGGAACGGCGAAAACCTCCCGTCCCTGCTCCAGCGCCAGCCTGGCCGTAATCAGGGAGCCGCTTTTTTCTCCCGCCTCAATCACAACCACGCCGTAAGACATGCCGCTGATGATACGATTGCGGGCGGGAAAATTACAGGCGCGCGGCGGCGTTCCCGGCGGAAATTCGGAGACGACAGCCCCCGTTTCGCAGATTGCAGCGAATAAATTTTTGTTTTCGGGTGGATAAATGATATCCAGACCGCTTCCCAGAACGGCAATTGTTCTTCCCTGGGCCGTTAATGTTCCGCGGTGGGCCGCTGAATCGATGCCCCGTGCCAATCCGCTGACAATGGTTACTCCCCGCAGAGCCAGTTCGCGGCTTATTTTCTCCGTCGTATATTTGCCGTAAGTACTGGCTAGCCTTGAACCGACAATGGAAATATTGATATCGTCATTTCGGAGGCTTCCCTTGACAAAAAGAAAAGGAGGACGGTCATAAACTTCCAACAGTTTCGCCGGATATAATTCGTCCTGACAGGTAACGATATTAATGCCGGCATTTACGGTTAGATCCAGATTTTTTTTAATAATATCCCAGTTTTTAAACGCGGCGATGCCCAAAGCGGCTTTCTTTGTTACCGTCGGCACGGTCTGCAGTTCATCGACCGAGGCGGAGAATATGGCTTCCAGAGAACCGAATTGATCAATCAGCGCAGGAAAGCTGACATTGCCTATTCCGGCAATGGACTTTAAGGCCAGCCAATATTTTAATTTATTGTAGTCCATACAATCTCATGAAGAATTGGACGAACTCTATATCCTATCCTCTGGATGTGTCAAGGGTTTAATAGGCCGCTCCGATCGGCCGAAATATCAGGTGGGAAAAATCGTTTTTTTTTACAACAGACCCGAAGGGAGAAAAAGCAGTAAAAAAGGGATATAAGTATAACGGCATCGCCTGTTACGTGAGGTAAGTTATTTTTTGCAAGCATTTAATCTTGACAAAATGGAAAAGAGAGGATATTACGCAAACTCTTTTTTCAGGTACAGGATTTACTATTTGCGCCTGTAGCTCAGCTGGATAGAGCAACGGACTTCTAATCCGTGGGCCGAGAGTTCGAATCCCTCCAGGCGCACCAAGGCGAAAATGGTGGGTGTAGCTCAGTTGGTTAGAGTGCCGGGTTGTGGCCCCGGAGGTCGAGGGTTCAAGTCCCTTCACTCACCCCATATAATGAAAATCAGGCGCCCGTAGCTCAGCTGGATAGAGTCGCAGACTTCGAATCTGTTGGTCGCAGGTTCAAATCCTGCCGGGCGTACCAGAAAAAAGGAAATATTGATCTTTTTAAATATTTTGACAGGGAAGATTTGAAAGCGACGAATAGAGTAACGTCACCGGTAATCTTTTTTTCAGCAGTTCTTCAAGGGCCCTTAGCTCAGCTGGTAGAGCAACTGACTCTTAATCAGTAGGTTGTCGGTTCGATCCCGACAGGGCTCACCAAAAAATAAGCCGTTTCGTGTAGTTAGCGAGACGGCTTTTTCTTTTTCTGATTTTAAATTAATTATGTAGCCTGTATGTAGCCAAGAAATTAAAGAGACATCGGAATATTAATTTTTAAAAAGTATTAATTTGAAAAAATGACTTATTTATTTTACTTTAATTAACAATAATTTTTACTGGTATCCATTTATCATCAAGTTTGACCAGTTCTATATAAAATCTATTTCTTAACATCGCACCAAAGCTGTTCTGTGCATCTACATAACCAGCAACTTTCCAAAGATTTTTCTGAGGATTTTTTTTATCCCCTTTGATATGCTCAACTTCAAAGTCCAAGGTATTTTGAAATTCAGCCGTTTTAGGTGCTTTAAGTGATTTCTCTACATATATTTTTGCCCACGTCCTAGCATCTAATTCCTCGCTTCTTTCTTGTTTTGCTGCAATTTCCTCAGGAGTGGGGGGAGGTGGGGCTGGCCCGAAGATTCCATGAGTAATTAGAAATAAAATAAGAGCAAGAATCAGACTGCCACCTATTGAAATTAAAGCGTTTTGCTTTTTTATAAATAAAAAGGTGGATATAGCTATCCAAAAGATAAGAAAAATAATAAACCAAGTCATAGAACCATCCTTTCATGAACTGCAAGTTATTTTCCATGCTTTCTACTTTTAAGAATTAAAAAGTCTTTAAATAATTAAAATTAATCCATAAAAAAACCATGTAGTTGGCCAAGGTTAATATAAAATGCAAAAAATAATGCAAAATGCTTTATATTATAGTTTTTAAAAAGAATATCCTTTAATATCATTTGATTAATATTTGTAAATAAGCAATTTCTCTATCTAGTAATTCTCCATTGCCTATATCTATTGTGGACATAAAAAAGGCGGATCGAAACCCGCCTTTAAATAACCGTTTCCTCGGCCTTGGTATATCGCTATTTATTCCCTGCTTAACAATACGGTTCAACTATTTCTTCCACTACTTTTAATTTATGTTCCGCTTCCATAATAAGCGTTAAAAGTCCGTCTTGATCCATCGTTTCAAGTCCATCGGGCATTTCGGCTGTATTGTAAAGTAAATGCAGGAAACCTCGAATAAAGGACAATCCAAGAGTTAATTCCAAACTCCTATCTTCTTTTTTCTTTGCTATGACTGCTGCATTCTTCATACTGTTCTCTCCTTTTGATTTTTTGTATGGCTAGCAATACAACAACATAACAATACAAGTCAAGAAGATATTGACTGCTACATAACTACATGGTAAAAAAAATTATGGAAAAAAACCGAAGCCCCTACAACACCACAATAGAAACTGAGCTTATGAAGAAACTGAAATTTCTATCAATCGAATTAAACAAGCGTCAAAATGACTTACTGGAAGAAGCCATCGAAGACCTGTTAAAAAAATATGAACAAAACAAAAACCCCAAAAAGTAATTGCATCTACCGATTAAAAAAAATATCCCTACCTAATAATTTTTGTGATAATCTCTGTTTCGTCGGTAAACTTACTGAAGGAACGCACTTTCCACATTTTCCGGCGATATATAGAGCTAACTTTCTTGATAATCCGATTTCACGTCTTAGGTATCGCGCTAATTCTCGCTGGCTCATTCCGGTATCTTCAAATTCACTCAGATAATAGTTAATGTCTATCTTTTCATCATCGTTAAAATCATTGTTATCAATCATGCTTTACCTCATTAAATTCAGGAATAGTCAGACATGAGCTATTAAACCCATGTCTGACTTCTTTGCGTTTGTGCTTTGTCGGAGATAACGCGGCCAAACGCCTACCGGGGTTTTTGAGAATGGATTATCTCGCGCACTCTAATGGAACAACCGGCGAATCACAGCTTTTTTCACGGTCGAATTAGTCCCGCCATGCAAAGCCAAGCATTTTTTTTTACGCCGTGGCAATTTTCAGGAGCTTTATTGCTTGATGGTTAATTATGCCGCCAAATACACGCTTACTTACATAAAACTTGACCCAGCCCTTCTTTGTATAAGGATCGCGAAGCAACCTACGGCCAGCCCTATGATCACCAATCATGTAAGCGCGCTGCCAATTTGCATACGCTATGGGATAACTATCGGCTCCAATATCCGGCATATTATCGTCGTATTCAACTGGACTGCCTAAAAGAGTATCCGGCGCGCCTTCTGTAAGTCCTTCCTTCCATATATAGTTCCCATTACCGTCTTTGAAGTTGCCTATAACCTCTGCTGTGGTATCATTCATAAGCCAGATACCATTTTGCCGATAGGTAGGCTTTAATGAACGTTTAAGAGCTTTAAGTTTATCCGCGTTATTTAAAAGAGAAGCATGTCCGCCTGCAATATAACCAACTTTGCCCCACACCCAGTTTGCATTTGCAATAGTGTCATATGTTAAAATGCCGCGTGGCTGTTTCTTACCGGTACCGCTAATAAATGCCGTGCCTTCCATCGTGGTTTCTACGTCCAGCAATTCATCAAGAAGCCAGCTCTGTACATCAAAAGCAGCATCATCAAGCAAAGCCTGAGTAACTTCCGGTAGTGCGTACCATTCGCTCCAAGGCGGTGAAAACTGCTTAAGTTCAGGCGTGTCCGTATCTGTCCGTTCATCTCTTTCACCTACCCAGCCACCCGTTGCGCCACCTGCGGAAAGTAACCGCTTATAATCACCATAAAGCCCACCGCGAACAAGGGCAATTCGACGCATTGCCACGGTATCCACGGCCAGTTTATCCATTTCCCGGTCAATCTGTTTGGGTATCATAAATCCGCCGTCTGGATCACTTTCCGTAGAAAGTTCGGCCTTTACTTCAAGCCCTCTTAATCCTTCAGGATCGGTGCCTTTACGCGCCCAAGCAAGGAACTTTTCACCGTGCTCTCTTGCTGCCGAAGAAGAAACACCAGTGCCCCGCGACGATCCGCCACCCTGAAATTCCCCACGCGCAATTCCCGTTTCAATGGCGTCAATTCGGTTGTCGTATCTGCTCTTAAAATCATCAAACTCCGTGCCCATGTCTTTTATCGTTTTGATTAAATCACCATAACTTCCGCCAACTTCTTTCAATAATGCAGCAACTTCTGCTTGTGTGTATGACATAGTAATTACTCCTAGATATTTTATTTTTTTAATCTGTTCTTTGACGTCTCACTCTCGTGATAACGTCGGTCTCTCGACTTTAATCAATCTCTCGATTGAAGTTTATTCGCGGCTCTCGCCGTAATTCGCCTCAATTCTCATCGAGGGGTGCTTCCGGTCTCCCGGCTAATCATTAAACTCTCTCTCAAACTCCCCGACTGCCCACGGCATGCCGCGCTTACCCGCCCGTTTCCAACCAGCCATGATTTCCTCCCTAGCGTCAGCCCATGCGGCCCTGAGGTCATCTGGCCTGTTACTGAGGAGGAAAATATCTGCATCCTCATCGGTCTGGGTGCCATAAGTTCCCGTTTCCCAAAAAACACGCCATGCGGGGGACAGGGTTTTTGGCTTCATGCGTCTTGTTCGCCGTTTTCTATTTGCTGGCATTATCAAATTCCTTTGCCGCCCACGGCAACTTTTTGCCGTCGAATCCGGCCATAAGGCTATCTTTGTGGGCTTCCCACAATGCTCGCAGTTCATCGCGGGCCGCTGGGCTTGTAAGGATAAACGGACGAGTCCAACTTTCACCGTAATCCTTCCAGCTGCCTTTTTCCGGTGTGCATTCACCAGTCAAAAGCAAATGTTCCTCTCCCATCGTCAATGACAGATTTTTCTTTTTACGCATTCGTCGTGTGCGATTTGAAGGCATGATTTTATTTTCCTCCAGGTCTGCCAGGACGATCACGTAGTGGCTCTAGATCAAGATTTAGGTGCTTTAATCCGGCTAGAAAAGCCGCCCGACTGTCGCGTTCTACTGGAAGTAGCGGGTGCGGTTTAGTTTGTCCGAATTTATCTTTTACGGTCATTCCGTCTTTATCGATTGTTGCCCTAGCTGATTGCGCTCGGTCGTAGGCTTCCAGTGCTACTCTTAGAATCCGCAAACCGGCTATGTCTGAAATTTCATACTCCCGAACTATATTTTTGAAGTTTTTTTTAGATTCTTTACTTAGATGTTTGGGTATTGATATGTTATTCATCGTAAAACCTCAATTTTTCAAAGGAAATTCTTAATTCCGCGCGCGCGTTTGGAACCATGCGGTTGTCAAACATTTTGGCATGAAGATTACATAGGCCGGGGGTCGCAATCCGTCACGCAAATCTTATTGGCAAAATAACACGCTAATACTCGAAATTATTAATATTTTTATTGGATTGGTTCTATGGATGGTGCTGAAAAAGCCGATTTTTACCTTGAAACTGTGTAATTATAGCACTTTTTTATTGTTTTAACAACTAAAATGACTGCATGTTTTCATTGTTTCGATTGATTTGTGCCAGTGCATCTGAATCACTCAAATTACCATCAATAGTGAGGATAGCAAAACGTTCTTGTTCTTGCTCTGATAACTGCTGTAATTGGATAGGAAAAGGTATTACATTATCAATAGGGTTTGACTGTAAGCATTCAGGTATGGATTGATTATCAGCATATGCAATGCCCGCTTCGATCCACACACGTATATTTAAACCTTGTTGGTAAGCATCTGAAGGGTCTTTACCGACAGGGACAGGCCAATGTATTGCGTTTTTATATTCTTTCAGCCAATATTGATAGAAGTTCTGTCTACCAGCTTCATCTGTATCAAGAGATACAAAAATTGTAGAATCTTTTAATATTTGTTGCGTTTCTTTGTCTGGCCTAATTACCGCACTACCTAATCCTATGACACTTACAAGATCACCTGCTTCTTGATGAAGTAGTAGCGCATCTAATTCTGATTCAACAACCATAACAACATGCGCGACATTCGTCGCTGCCCGGCAAGGAAAGGCTAAAGGTATTGTTGCTGATCCAGCTAAAAGATGATAATTCTTGCCATCCTTAACAGTTTTATTCCTTATCCTGATTCTGATTAGCTGACCTTCAGAATTGCAAACAGGTATGTATAAACCAGATGGAACAAGTAAATTTTTGTGCCGTTCATCTGTTATAGGTAATCCCCACTCCTTCCGAAGATTATATTCTGAATAACCCATCCAGCCTAATCCCATTCTAATGGCCGTTTCCCTCGTCAAACCTCGACCATGAAGAAATTGCCAAGGTGTAGTATGGATACCAGTATCATTTTTAAATCCGTCATAATCCAAGCTATCAACATCATCGGTAATAGCGAGTAAGTTTTCTTGCGCTTGGAACATAAGTTCCGCTGCTCTTTTACTCCAATTACCTGATGGAATAGCCTCTGAATTTTTTCTCTGCCTAGGCGATTGAGGCTTTGCCGAAATCGGGGTTTTTCCTACAATTCGTCTTGCCTCACGATAAGATATTTTTCTGTATCGCTGTAGGTAGTCAATTGCATCTCCCTTGATATTGCATCGACGACACCAAAACCGTTCTTTTTTATCCGTCAACACATGAAAACGATCCGTGCCGCCACACCACGGACAGGCGGTAGCCCATTCACCGCCGTGCGTTGCGGAAACTTTAATTAAGCCGAATCCATCCGATTGCATTAATTCTCTTATATCCATTAATTCCTAACTCCTTGTTTATATTCAAGATAACCATTAATAACCATAAAGTTCTTATTAATGGTTATAGATAACTATCTGTATTTGTTATTAATAACCATTACAACCATTACAACCATTAATATAATTATATATAAATAAGGCTTTTAGTATTTGTAGGGATTCTACAGAAAAGTTGAAAAATGCCGTTTTTTTGGTTTTGATGGTTATTGTTAATAATATCAATATATTACCACAACCATGAGCCTTATTTTGATGGTTATTGATGGTTATGTATAATAAATTCAATAAGTTGTGATAGTTATGGAGTATCATATTTATTCATTCCAATTAATTCTGATTTTTACGGCTGATTCTAAAGCTGTTCTGCAATCATTTAATGACGGAAAACGATAATAGCGTTCACCATTACCTTTTTGCTTACGTTCTATTCCGGGGCATAATTCACGTATTTGTTTTCCGAACATTTTATCTTGAGTTAAAAAACGATCCCCAGCGACTTTACTGAATGTAGTGAAAAGTTCGTAAAAATCCGCAGTGGGATATTCCAGTGGCCAATAATTTTGTTTGCCGAAAGAACCATTCCGCAAACATTCAAACCAAAACTTTTTTGGCGACGGCCAACTATGTAGAATTTGATTGAGTAAAGCTTCTCGTCTAGGGAAATTACGGAAGTCAAAATCTGTTATGTTTAAATGAAGTAATGAGTATAGCATTGCCTCTCTTCCTCCGTTATCCATCTGAGTTTGGATTTCTCCAAAGTATTTTGAATTTTTTATTTTCGTATCGCTTACATCAATACAGAAAAATCGTCTTTCCTCGGTATCGGCTGGCACTACCCAGGAATTATTTGACGCAAAGATGAAGTTTGTATGATTTTTTATTAGAAATGCTTGTTTATGTTTCGCTTCTACATGAAAATGACTTTCGGTAATCATCCCCTTCAAGGGGCCTTCACCCTGCTTATCACCTGCCCAAAACGATTCATCAACAAACATTAAAAGACAATCTTTAAGATGATCGTTAAACCGTCCAGTAAGTAAATGCGGGCTAATGATATGCTTATAATGTTGACCGAATATTTTTCCGAAATTATTGACAAGCATTCCTTTTCCAGTTCCTTGCTTACCTTTCAGTACCAATACTACACCCGGCCTATCACCACCCGGAAATTGAACAATACGTGCCATCCATGCCATTAGGTATTGGAAGAGCTCAGTATCTTTGCTGCAAATATTTTTGAAAATATGATCTTCCATTTTTGACCAATTGCCTTTTTGGGGAGTCACAGCAAATCCACGCCAGAGATTATAATAACTAGGGTCTGTTTTTTGTTCAGGATCAAAAACAAGTCCCGAAAATTCGCGCCTATCTCGATGGTCTAGCCAGTAATCGGCAATGGTAATTTCTTGCTTTTGTTCTCTAACAACGATGGTAGTTTTTTGATTCTGGTACCAAGCTTTAAAGTCTGGCAGCGTTGAAAAATCAACATCGGGCAAGTCATTAGCAGGATTTATAACTTCATTCAAAATAAGACATTTTCCATTTAGCATAATTACTGCGTGTTTTTCATTAAGCTTGTTAATTATCTCTTTATGTTGAGTATCGTTGCCAACATCCGAAACGCCTTCCTGAAGGTATTGTTTTTTTTCATTTTCTATGGTCTGCATGACTTTAGATATAATGGATGAAGTGTCGGCAGCGTTTATTGTCATTTCTCCTTTCCTCAACTTTAATTATTTTTAATAAACTCAATTTTCCATCCCCAAAACTCGAAGAACTTCAACCTTCGGCCACAATAGCCGACCGTTGGCTAATTTTTTAGGCCTTATTCCCATGTAATGCCCGCAAACACACAATCCCCTTCGAATCGTTTGTGCATCGACTCGAAAAAATGCCGCCATTTCTTTTGTATTTATTTTTTCTTCTTGTTTCATAATTGAACCTCCAACTTTTTTTGTTGGCATCAATTATAATAATATGAATTTAATAATACAAGATAAATATGTAATGATATTAATTATTTATGACATAGAAGGGGGTTCAATGTCAACTTTAAGGAATGGGTTTTTGATGTTTGTTCTTATTGTACGTGCTTCTCCGCCGATTTTTTTTACAATCAATTCAGCAACCCGACTGTTACTTAAGTTACTATTTTCCTGCCAGATTTTATCAGCTTCGGCCTGCCATATTTCATAGTTTGATTTTGCTTTCTCCTTCCTTACAATAGTAGATTTTATTCCTCCTTCTCTACCGCCACCGATGTTTTTACGAATATGCACAACACCATTTTGAACGATATCGCGAACTTCCCCAGCACTAAAAACTAATGCTGAAAATTGTAATGTCCGCATAAATGCACACCAAAAATTATAATCTTTAATTCTTTTTCTTAAATCATCAATCTGTACTTTTGTTGATTGATAACGAAAATAACCATTTTTTTTAAACAATTTCTCTGCTTCATTGATAAAATAATCTGCAAATGTCTCATCTGCGTTTGCTGCAAATTTTTCTTCATTGTCGAATAGATCAAGTTCATCGTCTATTCGTTGATCCATATTAGTTAAATCTCCAAAGAGGATCATTTTGTCCGTAGGATTACAATTGAAAAATTCTAAAGGTTTTTTTTTCATTCTTTAATTTCTAACCCCTTCAATCCGAATCATATATTCTTCTTCGCCCGAAACAATCCGTGTCAGAAAGCGTTCCCACTTAAGCAGTGTCGCGTGTTTTTCCTTCAAGTAATCATGCCGGTCATAATGTTGTGCTTGAACACCAGATATTCCATGACTTAATAGTTGCGCTCGAATATCCCGACTAATACCTAATCCTGCAAGCATAGTTTCACACGTCCGCCGTATGTCCCTAAGGTCAAAAGGTTCACCACCCATTGTTGCGGCAATCTCTGTAACTCGTGGCCCCGGCATTGAATCATGTATTGGTGTTTTATTTGTCTTTGAAGGGAAAAGTAAAGTTGTTTCCTTTGATTCCGCTCTTTTTATAAGTTCTGATACAATTGATGACGCAATCGGCCCTAGTGGAAGAAAATGTTCTCGTGGTTCTCTCCTCTTACCTTTAGAATCGAATAAACGAAGTATTTTATTATCTGCATTCCAGTCATTAATTTCGGCCCTTAATAATTGCGCCATGCGTTGACCACCGGAAAACAAGGCTAGCTTCAACGCCATATCAATTACGTCTTCATCTAATGCAAATATATATTTTTTTAGTTCCTCTCTATTTAATGTTCTATTACCAGCTTTAACGGCAATTGTGGGGATAACATCGACAGGATTATTGACGATATTAAACTTAATAAATGTGCTAGGTAAATCTGTGTCAAATGGTGCTCTACGTCCGCAATTATAAGCTGCACTAATTGTTGATCGTAATATTCCGGCTGTTCGTTCTTTTCCTGCTTCACGAACTTGTCGGATTAAAGCGGCTATATCATGTGCTGTAATAGTAATTGCCGATTTTTTAGCAAGAATAGGGTCTACTTCCAAAATATGAACTTTTATCGCGGATCGTGCTGCCGCTGCTGATTTGGTTTTACCTCGTGCTTCAAGATAATCTGTGTAAGCATTAAGAAGGGCAATGAATGTATATTTCTGACTTGCTTCAGTAGCGGCTTTTTTTGCTGCTTTCTCTGCTTTCTTTGCCTGTTCTTGCTCTCGCGGGTCAATTCCTATATCAATCAATCTTTGCAGCCGCCGAGCTTCTTTCCTAGCATTGTCAATTGTCCATATATCAACTTTACCAATTGTCCAACGAATAGTTGATCTGTTTAATTTTCCCTCAAATATGAAAGCTTTTGCACCTGATGCTGTAACTCTGATTGCAAGACGTGGGACATCTTTATCCCACAAAAAAGCCTGTGTTTTTTCGGGTGGGCAGCTGAAAGCTTTGATTCGTTCAATCGTTAAATTTTTGCGCTCCATATGAACTCCCGTTCTGTTATCAGTATGTCATTGGCTACATGGCTACATGAGTTTTTCACTTACTTATTTTGGTCAGCATGTCATTTTTCATCAACTGATTTTTGCCAGTGTTTCCTATGTAGCCACCATGTAGCCAAAATAATACAATATGCTTCAATGGAAGTCAATATAAAAAATGCTGTTATTTGATGTAATTATAGAATATATAAAGAAAATACAATTGTTTTAAATTGAAGCAAATATAGACATTTTCTGACTCTTAATCAGTAGGTTGTCGGTTCGATCCCGACAGGGCTCACCAAATATCAAGGACTTACGAGTTTCGTAAGTCCTTTTTTATTGACGCCCGTTGACGCCCAATTGTCAGGAACAAGCTAAC